>WBZR01001391.1_pt1 | contig 30405 bp, 28 predicted proteins | sample 5204231 | NCBI WGS metagenome assembly WBZR01 (sample SAMN12412403, study PRJNA552823) | activated sludge metagenome | isolation source: activated sludge from anammox sidestream of wastewater treatment plant... | place: USA: Virginia | collected 2017-08 | reverse complement strand
GTCTCGGGCTTGACAGCCCCTGTTCAGTCGGTAGCTCGGCCCCATGCCCCATGAACCAACCATGAACCACGAACGTCCGGCCGACTGAACGAGAGCGATACCGGAAGCTTTCATCCCGTATTAACGGTCGCGGAGTGCCTCAAGATACGGGTGCGGCCACAAATTGGAAAACTCGTGGGTGTCCGCGCGGCGGTTCGATTGCCCGGTCGACACGGGAGCACGACCCGATTGGGCGCCGTCGCGGAGGCCCGATTATAATCGTGCGGCAGTCGCGCGATGGATGGGAGCAGCCCCATCCATCGCGATACGCCGAACAGGTGTGGTCTGTCGGGCCCGACCCGCTCTCACGTGCCCAGCGGACCGGACTCGCTCTGCGACCAACGGACCCCTATGAGGAGACGACGACATCGATGCAACCCCATGACTTTCCCTTGCCGCGGGCTACGGCGGTCGTCGCGATGGTCATGCTCGGCGGTGTCGGCGCCGGCTGCGGGTTCGCGAAACCGACACCCACGGCGACACCGACGGCCGCCAGCATCGTGAACGACGCCACACGTCCCGCCGAAGGCAACGCCGCCACCGCACGGACCTTCACACCCAACCTCGACTGGTGCGACAACGACGTCACACAGCGCCTGGGGCTCGGGCTCAAGGAGTTCACCACCGAGGCCGAGGGCGTGGCGCTGCTGCCGGGCACGATGCTGTGGCCCGATCCGGCCACGATACCGCCCGGCTGGGAGTTCGAGAAGGGCTACTACAACGCCGGCATGCAGCTCGGCGGCCGGTTCAAGCAGTCGACCATGGGGCTCATCTACGGCCACCCGGACGATGCGGATTGGGAGATCAGCGTCATCTACAACAACCAGTACGTCCCGTTCGAGGAGCCGCGCGAGCCGCACGAGACCATCACGCTGCGCGGCGGCAAGACGGCCTACCTGTTCGAGCCGCCCTTCCGAGAGACGCTGCATTCGGTCCAATGGAAGGAGGACTGCCGCCTGGTGTCGGTCATCGCCGACGTCTCGGTCGACCAGTTGCTCGCCATCGCCGAGGGCCTCGCGACGCGGACGCCGGAGGTCGGCGCCGAGGCGACTGGCGCGGGCGCCGGAGACGGCGGATGACGTGGCGCACCGTCGTCCCGGTCGACGCCGTCGTGCCGCACGTGGCCGACCCGGCGTGGGTCGTGGTCGACTGCCGCTTCTCGCTCGCCGAGCCCGAGCGCGGCGAACACAACTATATATATCGTCGCGTGCGCGGCGCCGTGTACGCGCACCTCGACCGGGACCTGTCCGGCCCGGTGGTCCCAGGGCGAACCGGTCGGCACCCGCTCCCCGAACCCGACGCCCTGGCCGCCACGCTCGGCCGGTGGGGCATCGGCGCCGGCACGCAGGTGGTGGCGTACGACGACGCCGGCGGCGCGTTCGCCGCGCGGCTGTGGTGGCTGCTGCGCTGGCTCGGGCACGACGCGGTTGCCGTGCTCGACGGCGGCTGGCCGGCGTGGCTGGCTGCCGGCGGGCCGACGGCGGCGGGCGCCGAGTCGCGCCCGCCCGCCACGTTCGCCCCGCGGCTCCGGCCCGGGCTGGTCGTCGACGCCGCCGCGGTCGACGCGATCCGGACGGACCAACGCCGGCGGCTGCTCGACGCGCGCGGCGCCGACCGCTATCGCGGCGAGAACGAGACCATCGACCCCGTGGCCGGCCACATCGCGGGCGCGGTGTCGGCGCCGTTCGCCGCGAACCTCGGCCCCGACGGCCGATTCAAGCCCGTCGGCGAGCTCCGCGCCCGCTACGACGCCCTGCTCGCCGACGTCCCGCCCGAAGGCGCCGTCGTCTACTGCGGCTCGGGCGTCACCGCGGCGCACGACATCTTGGCGATGGCGCACGCCGGGCTGGAGGGCGCCAAGCTGTACGCCGGATCGTGGAGCGAGTGGATCACCGACCCGAGACGGGTCATCGAGATCGGGGATTCGCAGGCACGAGGCGGTTGAGCCGGCGCCCAGCACAGAGGGGCCAGATGCGATAGCGGCAAACCGGCCCTGGGCGCAGGGGCAGGTTTGAAACCTGCCCCCCTACCAGGACCCGCGCCGCCGAGCGGGGGCTGATCGTGGGACATGGATGATCGCCAAGCCCGACACGCCCCGCGGCGACAGTCGAACACGCTGGCCGCAACCGCGGCGCGCCTGCCAGGTAGCGGCGGGCCTTCGGAAGCCAAGGACAACCGCCAAATGGGCACCCTCTACGTCGTCGGCACCCCCCTGGGCAACCTCGAGGACCTCTCGGCGCGCGCGCGGCGCGTGCTGGCCGGCGTCGCGCTGATCGTCGCCGAGGACACCCGGCGGACGCGCAAGCTGCTGGCGCATGCCGGCATCGACGCGCCGCTGGCGAGCTTCCACGCCCACTCGACCCCGGCGCAGCGCGCCCGCCTCGTCGCGCGGCTGGCGGCGGCCGACGTGGCGCTGGTCACCGATGCCGGCACGCCCGGCGTCTCGGACCCCGGGCCGGAGCTCGTCGCCGACGCGGTGGCGGCCGGGCACGCCGTCGTCCCCATCCCCGGCCCGTCGGCCGTGGCGACGGCCCTGTCGGTGTCGGGCCTGCCGGCCGACCGTTATGTGTTCATCGGCTTCCTCCCCCGGCGCAGCCAGGATCGCCGCGCCTGCATCGCCGAGGTCGCGGCCGAGCCGCACACCGTCGTGGCCTTCGAGACGCCGCAGCGACTGGCGGCGGCCCTGGCGGACCTCGCCGCCGGGTTGGGCGCGGACCGCCGCGCGTGCGTCGGCCGCGAGCTGACCAAGCTGCACGAAGAGGTGTGGCACGGCACCCTCGGCGCCGCTGCCGCGCGCTGGGCGTCGATCGCGCCTCGGGGCGAGATCACCCTGGTCATCGCCGGCGCGCCGCCGGCCGCGGCCGAGGCCTGGGACGACCAGCGCGTGGCGGCCGAGCTCGCGCGGCTCCGCGGGGCGGGCGTCGGCGCGCGCGAGGCGTCGCGCCGCGTGGCGGCCGTGGCCGGCCGCACGGCGCGCGACGTCTACCGGCTGTGGGCCCACGGCGCGCCCCCGCCGGCCTGACAGCGGGCCGGTCCCTTGATCGCGCCCCCTGCCCGTGATATGATCGGCACGGGAAGAGGGGACATGGGGAACGACCGCGGGACCCACGCCGTGACGGTTCTGCTCTTGGCGCTCCAGACGACCGCGCTTGCGGCCGCCTGTCGGCAGGCGCTGCCCGGCGCCCCCCCCGACCGCGGCAGCGCCGGTGCCAAGCCGCCCATCAGCGCCCCGCCCGCCGCACCACCGTTCGAGGACGTGTCCGAACGCGTCGGGCTGACGTTCCGGCACGTCAGCGGCATGGCCGGCGACATGACGCTCCTCGAGATGATGGGGGCGGGCGCCGCATGGCTCGACTACGACAACGACGGCGACCTCGACGCGTACCTCGTGCAAGGACACGCGCTGCCCCCGGCCGCCGAGGCCGCCGCGCCCGTCCCCCCGCCGCCCGGCGACGCACCGCTCGACCGGCTGTTCCGCAACGACCTGGCGGTCGCGCCGGACGGCACCCGCACGCTGCGCTTCACCGACGTCACCGAAGCCAGCGGCATCCGCGCCACCGGCTACGGGATGGGCGCGGCGACCGGCGACTACGACAACGACGGCTGGGTCGATCTCTACGTCACGGGCTGGGGTCCGGACCAGCTCTGGCGCAACGACGGCGACGGCACGTTCACCGACACGACGGCGGCGGCGGGCGTCGGCGACCCCGACTGGAGCACGAGTGCGGCGTTCGTGGACTTCGACCGTGACGGCTGGCTCGACCTCGTGCACGCCAACTACGTCGACTTCACGCTCGCCACGCACCGGCCGTGTGTGGCGCAGGCGGCGGGGCGCATCGACTACTGCGGCCCGCTCTCGTACAATCCCGTGCCCGACCGGCTGTACCGCAACCGGGGAGATGGGACGTTCGCCGACGTCACGACGAGCGCCGGCCTGACCACGGCCTTCGGACCCGGGCTGGGGGTGGTGGCGTTCGACGCCGACGGCGACGGATGGCAGGACATCCTGGTGGCCAACGACACACAGGAGAACCAGCTCTGGATCAACCAGGGCGGCGCCCGTTTCGCCGACGAGGCCCGCGCGCGCGGCATCGCCGTCAACCGTGCGGGGCTGCCCGAGGCTGGCATGGGCGTGGTGGCCGAGGACCTCACCGGCGACGGGATCGACGACGTGTTCATCACCCACATCAACCGCGAGACCAACACGCTGTTCGTCGGCAGCGCCGCCGGGGTGTTCGAGGATCGGACGCGCGCCTCGGGGCTGGGGGCGCCGAGCTGGCTGTTCACCGGCTTCGGCGTCGCGGCGCTGGACTACGACGGCGACGGCAACCGCGACCTCTTCACGACCAACGGCGACGTCCACATCCTGCTCGAGCAGCTGCAGGCCGGCGACCCGGTGCCGCTCAAGCAGACCAACCAACTGTACCGCAGCCTCGGCGACGGCCGCTTCGAGGACGTCAGCGCCGCCTCGGGCGCGCCGTTCGCCACACCGCTGATCGGCCGCGGCCTCGCGGTCGGCGACGCCGACAACGACGGCGACGCCGACCTGCTCGTCGCGCAGAACGAGGGCCCGGCCTACCTCTATCTGAACACCGCCGCCGCGAAGCCGTGGCTCGGCCTGCGCTTGGTCGGCGGCATGCCGCCGCGCGATCAGCTCGGGGCCACGGTCGCGCTGGTGCATCCCTCGGGTGCGGTGCGAGTCGGGCGCGCACACACCGACGGCAGCTATCTGTCGGCCGGCGACCCGCGGGTTCTCTTCAGCCTGGGTGCCGAGCCCACCGTCGGCGCCGTGCGCGTGACGTGGCCCTCGGGGGAGGTGGAGCAATGGGAAGGGTTGGATCTCGGAAGGTACCACACGCTCGCCAAGGGCACCGGGAGCCCCGCCGCAGCACAGTGATCGCACCCGCCCGCTCCCGCCGCCTCACCCGGCGGCAGTGGGCGGCCGGGCTCGCGGTGGCGCTTGCCCTCGGGCTCGCCGGCCTCGCCCGCGCCGGCCGGCTTCCGGTGCCGAGCCTGTCGCCAGGTGCGTGGCTGCCCGAGCCGGCCGTGGACCGCGACGCCCTGGAGGCCATCAGCCTGCCCGACGTGTCGCTCCTCGACCCCCTGGCGCGCAAGCAGGTCGAAGCCGCCTACCAGCGGGCCGTCGATCTGCGCGAGGCCCCGTCGCCGGATCGCCAGGCGCTGGGGGCCGCGTTCGGGGAGCTCGGCGCGCTGCTCTTGGCCTACGACCAGCCCGGCGCCGCCGCGCCGCTGGCCAACGCGGAGGCGCTCGCGCCATCCGACGTGCGCTGGCCGTACTATCTCGGGCGCGTGGCCCGGCTGGCGGGCGACTTCGAGACCGCGGCGGCCGCCTACGCACGTGCCATGGCGCTGGCGCCCGGCGACGTCCCCGCCCGCGTACGGACCGCGCAGATGCGCTACGAGCTCGGCCGGATCGACGCGGCCGTGCCGCTGCTCGAGGCGGTGCTGGCCGATGCGCCGCGAACCGCGCTCGCGCACGAGCTGCTCGGCCAGATCGCGTTGGACCGTGGCGACGCCGCCGCGGCGATCCGGCACTTCGAGGCCACGCTGGCGCTCCAGCCCGATGCGTCGGCCGTGCACGGCCCGCTGGCGGAGGCGTACCGCAAGGCGGGCCAGGCCGACCGACACCAGGCGCACCTCGAGCAGCTCGGCACGGTCCGGCCGACCATCGACGACCCGCTCGAGACCGCGCTCGAGCAGAGCAAGGTCGGGCCGAGCGCGTGGCTGGCGCAGGCCGACCTCGCCCTCCGCAACGGCAATCCCGTCGCTGCGGCCTCGCTCTACGAGAAGGTCGTGCGCGACGACCCCGACAGCGCACGGGCGCATCGCAACCTCGGCGTGGCCCGCGGCCAGCTCGGCGACCTCGACGGCGCGGTGCGCGACCTCCAGGCGGCGGCGCGCCTCGACCCTGCCGACGGCGGTGTGCATCAGGTGCTCGGCGAGCATCTGGCGCAGGCCGGGCGCGCCGCCGAGGCCGAGGCCGCCTACCGCGAAGCCGTGGCGCGCGAGCCCGCCAACGGCGCGGCGCAGCTCGCGCTGGCCGAGTTGCTGCGGGCGGGCGACCGCTGCGACGAGGCCCTGCCGTTCTACGCGACCGCGGTGGCGCTGCTGCCGACAGACGGCGTGGCGCGGGTGCAGCAGACCTTCTGCCTGGTGCGGCTGGGGCGCTACGCGGCCGCGCGCGACGACCTCGCGGCCGCCGTCGCCAATCCGCCGGCGGACCCCGACGTCGTCGACGCGCTGGCGCGGCTGCTGGCGGCCGCGCCCGACGACGCCGTGCGCGATGGCCGCGGCGCGGTCGAGCTGGCGCTTGCGCTGGAGCGCAAGCGCCAGAGCGCCGACGCGCGCGAGACATTGGCCATGGCCTACGCCGAGGTCGGCGACTTCGAGACGGCGATCCGCTGGCAGACCGAGGCCATCCGCCTCGCCACCGCCGAGCACCAGACGGCCTGGCTCGAGACCCTGAACGCCAACCTCGCGCGCTACCGGCAGGGCGAGCCGGCGCGGACGCTCTGGCCGCCGTACGTCCTGGCGCCCGGTGCGACGCCGCAACGGTGAGCCCGGACCCGCGCCGGCCATGGGGGGCGGCCGCCCCCGGGCGCTGCCCCGCGGTCGCGCCGAGACGGTGCGCCGACGTCGCTGGGATCGCCTCCGGAGGCCGCTTGACACGCCTTTCGCACCCGCCTATACTGCTTGCCGATGACCCGCTTGACCGTTCAGCACCGAGTCCATCGGCACCGCCGCAGGGAGCGCACTTCGCTTGTCGGAGCGCGCTTTTTTTGTGCGTCCGCCTCACCTGTTGATCCGCTTCCGGGACGCCTCACGGCTCCCGACCCATGCGAAGGAGAACAAGGACCCACATGATGCACTCCTCGATGATCGGCAAGATCGAGAAGGCCGGCCGTTATGCGCAGGAGCAGCAGCGGTTCCACTTCAATGCCTTCAAGGTCACGTTGGAAGGCGATCACCGCAACCATGCCGTCGGCTACGATGGCGGCAACTGGACCTGTGACTGCGAGACGTTCGGGCACGAGGGCTACTGCTCGCACACCATGGCCGTCGAGCGGGTGCTCGGCGACATGCTCGTGCCGGCGCTCGAGACGAGCTGATCCGCGGCGTCGGTAACCCGACGTCGTCTGTCCCGTTCGGAGCGCGAGCCGGCGGCCTTGTCCCCGCCGGCTCGTTCGTTGCCCGGCCGACCCAATCGTTCCCATCCGCCCGGAGGGCATCGCATGCGTGCTCGCTGGCGTGTGATCGTCGGCATCGCGATCAGCGCCCTGTTCCTGCTCATCGCGGTCCGCGGCCTCAAGCTCGACGCGTTCGTCGCCGCCCTGCACGGCGCCGACTACGTCTGGCTGGTGCCGGGGGTCGCGGTCTACTTCATGGCCGTGGCCGCACGGACGTGGCGCTGGCACTACATGATGCGGCACATCCGCGACATCCCGCTGGCGCCGCTCTTCCGCATCGTGTGCATCGGGTACATGGGCAACAACGTGTACCCCGCCCGCGCCGGCGAGATCCTGCGGAGCTACGTCCTCAAGCAGACGTATGGCGTGCGCATGGGCGCCAGCCTGCCAACGGTGATCATCGAGCGGCTGTTCGACGGCCTCACGATGCTCCTGTTCGTGTTCGTCGCGCTCCCCTTCGTCCACTTCGAGTCCGAGGCGCTGGCCGGCTACGCCCCGTTGATCGTCTGGCTGACGCTCGCGTTCGTGGCCGCCTTGGTCGCGTTCCTGTTCCTCGCGGCCCGTCCCGAGACCTCCCGGTGGCTCTACGGCGCGGCGATCGACCGCTTCGCGCCGCGCCGGCACCACGCCGCCGCCCGCGACGCCGCCGACCGGATCATGTTGGGGTTCGAGAGCCTGGCGCGCGGTCGCGAGGTGTTCATGATCTTCGGCACGAGCGTCCTCGTGTGGCTCTTCGAGACCTGCAAGTACTGGTTCGTCATGCATGCCTTCCACTTCGAGGTCAGCTTCCTCACGCTGATGCTGATGAACGGCATCGTCAACCTGGCCACGACCATCCCGGGGCTGCCCGGCCACTGGGGCACGTTCGACCTGCCGGGCATCGCCATCCTGGTGGCGGCCGGCGTCGACCAGGCCGTGGCGACGCCGTATACCCTCGTGCTGCACGTGGCGCTGTGGCTGCCGATCACCGCGCTCGGCGCGTTCTTCCTGTGGCGCGCCCACATCGACGTGCGGCAGGCGCGCCAGTCGATGGGCCGCGAGGACGACACGGCGAGTCCTGGCGCGACCGGCGGGGTGCGCGCGCCGGAGACCGCGTCATGATGCCCGGCGGGCAGGACGCGCCGGCCCCGATCGGCGGCGCGCCGCTCGACGTCGCCGTCGTCGGCGCCGGCTTCGCCGGGCTGGCCGCCGCGCTCGACCTGCTCGCGGCCGGCTGCCGGGTGACGGTGCTCGACGCGATGGCGCAACCCGGCGGGCTGGCCGCCGGCTACCGCGACCCGCGCTGGGCGTGGACGCTCGAGCACTACTACCACCACTGGTTCACCAGCGACCGCGAGATCCTGCGGTTGGCGCGCGAGACGGGCGTCGCGGACCGCGTCATCACGCGCCGGCCGGTGACGGCCCAGTTCTTCCAGGGCCGGCCCTTCGCCCTCGACGGCGTCGTGCCGGTCCTGACCTTTCCGGGCATGCCGTTTGTCGACCGCGTCCGGATGGGGCTGTGCATCGCGTGGCTCAAGGTGACGCGCGACTGGCAGTCGCTCGAGCGCGTCCGCGCCGCCGACTGGGTGCGCCGCTGGATGGGCGCCGCGGCGTACACCGCCATCTGGGAGCCGCTCCTCGCCGGCAAGTTCGGCGCGCGCCACGCCGACATCCCGATGAGCTGGCTGTGGGCGCGCATCCACGCCCGCACGCCCAGCCTGATGTACTACGAGGGCGGCTTCCAGGCGTTTGCCGACCACCTGGCGGACACCGCGGTGCGGCGCGGGGCGATCGTGCGGCTCGGCGCACCCGTCGAGCGCATCCGGCGTGCGCCGGACGGCCGATTGACCGTGTCCTCCGCCGGATTGGAGGGTGCGTTCGACCGCGTGCTCGTCACCACCGGGCCGCACCTCCTGGCCCGCATGGCGCCCGACCTGCCGCCCGACTACCTGGCCGGGCTGCAGCGGCTTCCCTACCTAGGGGCGGTCGTGGCGGCGCTGGCGCTCGATCGCCCGCTGATGGACAAGGTCTACTGGCTCAGCATGGACAAGCGCGAGTTCCCGTTCCTGGCCTGCGTCGAACACACGCACTTCATGGACCGCGCCCACTACGGCGGCGACCACCTGGTCTACCTCGGCGACTACGTCGAGCCCGACCACCGCTACTTTCACCTGTCCGAGGTCGACCTGCTGGCCGAGTGGCTGCCGGCGCTGGCGCGCATCAACCCGCACTTCGATCCCGCCTGGGTCAAGCGCACCTGGCTGAGCCGAGCCACCTACGCCCAACCGGTGGTTCCGCTCGGCTTCTCGAGCGCGATCCCGCCCCTTGCGACCCCCATCGACGGGCTTTACCTCGCATCGATGAGCCAGGTGTACCCGTGGGATCGCGGCACGAACTTCGCGGTCGAGATCGGGCGGCGCGCCGCGGCGCACGTGCTCGGCGCCCGACCCGGGCCGGCGGCCGGCTGACGCGACGGCGGACGCCCGACAGGTGCGATGCGTCGTGCTTCTTTTATGTCAATTGATTTGGTGGTTGTCGGGCGCACCCGTATAATCGCCGTCATGACGGCGCCCGGCGCGCCGGGCGCGCGGGCCAGGCATCCGCCTGGCAGCAGCGGCGGCGGCGCCGGGGCCACGAGAACGGGACGTGACAGCGGCCATCGACACCACGCACGCACGACGGCAGCGACGCCGCCCTCACCGTCTGGCGGCGGGGGTGGCGGGCTGGCTGTGGCTCGCGATCGTGTGCACCGGGTGCACCGCGCCGGCGTCGCCGACACCGGCTTCCGACGCCGGCGGGCCAGCGGCCGACGACGGTGCGGCGCTGCCCGTCGCCGCGGCCGGCACGCTGGCCGCGCCCGCGGCACGCCGCCTCGTGTTCTGGATCCCGGATGCCTGGCTCCCGGAACGCGGCAACGTGCCGCAGGTCGACGGCACGGCGCTCGGCGCGGCGCTCGCGGACTTCGCCGCTGCCCACCCCTCCCAGGCGATCGAAGTCCGGGTCCGGCCGTCGAGCGGCACGGCCGGGATGCTGGCGCTCCTGACCTCGACCCGGGCGGTGTCGCCCGCGCGCCTGCCCGACGTGGCGGCCCTGCCCCTCGATGCGCTCCCCGCCGTGGTCGCCGCGGGGCTCATTCGGCCCTGGGCCGAGGTCGACGCGGCCGCCGTGATCACCGGCACATTCCCGTTCGCCGCCGCTCTGGCCGTGCGCGACGGCTCCGCCTGGGGCATCCCCGCCGTGGTCGACGTCGCGCACGCCGTGAGCCGCCGCGCCGCGGCCCCGGCCCGCTGGCCAACGGGAGCGGGCGACGGACCGATGGTGTGGCCCGCAGGCGGGTCGTCGCTGGCCGACCTGGCGCCGACGCTGGCGCTGTACGCCGCGTCCGGCGGCGACCTCGCCGAGCTCTCGGCGCCCGAGCCGACAGCCGTGGCCGCGACCCTCGCGGCGCTGGCCGAAGGCACGGGGCGAGGGTCGATCGTCCAACCGGCGACCGGCGCCTCGCCGCGCGCGGCCTGGAACACCTTCGTCACCCGCGACATGCCGTTGGCCGCCGTCAGCGGCGGGGTGTTCGCGCCGCAGCAAGCCAAGTTTCCGGGCCTGACCTGGGGGCCGCTGCCGGCACCCGCGCGGCCGGCGCCCCCGGTGGCGTGGGGGTGGGCGTTCGTCGCGTTGTCCGCCGACCCGGGCGCCCAGCGCCGCGCGTTGGCGCTGGCGGATTGGCTGACGGACCGCCGGCACGTGCACTGGATGGTCGAGGCCGGCTATCTTCCGGCCCAGCGCGTCGGCTGGGCCGCCCGGTTGGCCGGCGCCATCGACCCGCCGCCGTCGGGCGACTATATGGCGTTTCTGGAGGAACAGCTCGCCGCGGCTCGCACCGGGCAGGCCACCACCGCATGGACCGCCACCTGGGCGGCGGCCACCGGCGACATCGTCGCCGGCGGGACGGTGGACGCGGCGCTGGCGCGCTGGCGCGGCACCCCGCCGTGACACCGGCACCTGCGAGAGGAGAATCAGGGCGTGTTGGAGGAGACGTCGATGTCATTGCCTGATCAGATGATCGAGCCGGCCATCCGGCGGCGGCTGCAGGGCCGCGAGCCGATCGAGCTCGTGATCGGCCTGCCGACCTACAAGAACAGCCGGACGATCGCCAACGTGATCTCGGCCCTCACCCAGGGGGTCGAGACGCATTTCCCGGGGATGAAGGCGCTGATCGTCGTCTCGGACGGCGGATCGACCGACGAGACGTTGGACGTGGCGCGCGCGACGGCGTTGCCGCCGTCGGCCAGCTTGATCACGATGCAGTACGTCGGCGGCAACGGCAAGGGCAGCGCCATCCGGTCGGTCATGGAGATCGCCGAGCTGGCGCGCGCCCGGGCATGCGCCATCGTCGACGCCGACGTGCGCTCGATCAACCCGACGTGGATCGAGCGGCTCTTCGGCCCGGTGCTGGCCGACGAGGCGGACTTCGTCAGCCCCTACTACACCCGCGATCGGCACGAGGTGACGATCAACGACATGATCGCCTACCCGCTGACCCGGGCGTTGTACGGGCGGGACGTCCGCCAGCCGTTGGGTGGCGAGGTGGCGATGTCGCCGCTGGCGTGGCGCACGTTCATCAACCGCGACGTCTGGGAGACGGACGTCGCGCGGTTCGGCATCCACATCTGGATGGTCACGCTGGCGATCAACGCCGGCTGGCGCCTGTACCAGGCACCGCTCGGCACCAAGACGCACGACTACAAGGACCCGACCGTCGGGTTCGAGCCCAAGTTCATGCAGATCGTCGGGACGCTCTTCCGGCTCATGTCGATCCACCGACGGGTGTGGCCGGACGTGCGCGTCGTGCTCCCGGTGCCGACGTGGGGCGAGGTGCACTACCTCGATCCCGAGCCCGTGCCGACGACGCGCCAGACGCTCTGGGACGGCTTCCTCAAGGGCGTCAAGCGCTACCGCCGCAACCTCGACCATATCCTCGAGACGGACCAGCGCCAACTGCTCAAGACCCTGGTCGCGGACGACACGATCGGGCTGCCGGCCGATGCCTGGGCACGGATGGTGATGGATTTCGCGGTGGTCTACAACCGGGGCGAGGGGGATCCCGACAAGGTCGCGCTGTCGCTCCTGCCGCTCTACTATGCCCGCAAGGCGACCCTTCTCCGGCAGCTCGAAGGCCAGCCGTGGACCGCGGTCGAGGACGCCATCCGCGAGCAGTGCGACGCGTTCTTCCAGATGAAGACCTACCTGGCCCGCCGCTGGGTGTCGTACCTGCCGTGGCTGACGGCGCCGTGAGGGCTGGGGCGAACGCATGGGCAAGCGCGACACGCGCCTGTTGATCATCGACGACGACGCGCGCCTGACGGACGCGATGACGCTGTTCCTGTCACGGTCGGGCTACGGCGTCGAGGTGGCGCACTCCGGCATGGACGGCCTGGCGCGGTTCCAGGCCCGGCCGCCCCACCTCGTCATCCTCGACGTGATGATGCCGGGGATGGACGGGTGGGACGTGTGCCGGCGGCTGCGGGATCAGGCCAACGTGCCGATCATCATGTTGACCGCTCGCGACAGCGAGAACGATCGGGTGATGGGCCTGCGCATGGGCGCCGACGACTATGTCACCAAGCCCTTCAGCCTGAAGGAGCTCGAGGCGCGCGTCGAGGCCGTGCTGCGGCGGGCACATGCGCCCCCGGAGCCGTCGCGCGTGATCCACGACGACGGCTACCTGCGCCTCGAGACGGGCAGCATGCAGGTGACGGCGGAGGGAAGGCCGGTGCGCCTCACCGCCACCGAGCGGCGGCTGCTGTTCCTGCTGGCCCAGAACACCGAGCGGGTGGTGGCCATCGACGAGATCCTGCGCCTGGTATGGGGGCCGGAGTACGACGGCCAGTCCGACTACGTCAAGCTCTACGTCTGGCGGCTGCGTCAGAAGGTCGAGCCCGACCCCGCGGCACCGCGCTACATCCACACCGAACGGGGGCTCGGCTACCGTTTCGTAGGCCGGGCGCCGACGGCCTCGCCCGCGGCGTGACGGGTCGGGCGGGGCGGCGTGCCGTGCCGGGCGACGGCGCCCGGCACGGGCCTTCTGCCGTCGTCAGCGGGGGCGGCGCTGCTCTTCGAGATCGAACTCGTAGTAGCCGGGCCCCGAGATGAAGTAGTCGGCGTTCAGCTGGGTCGTGTGCTGCTGGTCCTCGGGCACCTCGAACTCCGGAAAGATCGCTTCGGGCGGGCACACGGGCACGCAGGCGCCGCAATCGATGCACACATCGGGATCGATGTAGAACAGCGGCCATTGGGGATCGTCTTTCGGGCCGGGCACGATGCAGTCGACCGGGCAGACTTCGACACAATCCCCCTCGCGCGTGCACAGCTCGGTGATGACGTAGGTCATGCGTTTACCCCTGGTGGGATGATCATCGGTGGCAGTGGGTGTTCACGCGGCCGACCGCTCCGCCCATGGCGGGGCGGCTGGCCGTCGCCGGCGGATAGTCTAGCGCAAGATCGCGGCGCGGGCCATGACCACGCGGGGCCCGCTTCACCGCGACAACACCCTGAGCGCCGCGACGATCCGGTCTTCGAGGGGGGCCCCGTCGTCGCTGCCGGCGGCGGCCAGCGCGGCGCGGGCCTCGCCACGGGTGTAGCCCAGGGCGAGCAGCGCGGCGACGGCGTCGGCATCCTCGGCGACCCGCACGTCCCGGGCGGCGAAGCCGCCGGCGGGCCCGGCCACGACCCCTTGGGCCTCGAGCTTGCCCTTGAGGTCGAGCACGATGCGCTGGGCGGTCTTGCGACCGATCCCCGGCGCCTCGGTGAGCCGGGCGACGTCCTCGGCGACGATGGCCTGCTCGACGACCGCGGGCTCCATCGTCGACAGGATCGCCAGCGCCGCCCGGGGGCCGATGCCGGTGACGGTGAGCAGCATCCGGAAGAGCGCGATGGCGGCCGGGTCGGCGGCGCCGAACAGCTCCATCTCGTTCTCGCGGACGTGCAGGTACGTGTGGAGCGTGACGAGCTTGCCCGCCGGCGCCATGTCGGCGACGTGCGCGGCGGGCATGTGCACGCGGTAGCCGACGCCGCCGACGTCGACCACCACGGCGCCGTCCTCGAGCGCGACGACATGGCCGTGCAAGCGGGCGATCATGCCGCCGATTATATCACACCGCCCGGGCGGCGGTCGCCCCAGGCGCGCGGCCGGCGGCGAGCAGACCTGCGCGTTCCTCTGCTTGACGGCATGTGCCTGCACGATTACCATATGGCGGTTGATCGACGCGGAGTGACTGAGAGCAAGATGTGGCCGCGGCGGCATAATCGCACCCCATCGCCGCAGGGCCCGTCGGTTGTGTTCGGAGTGAGGAACGAGGACCGCCGATGATGCTTGACGACACCGCTCAGGCCACCGTCTCGGATGCGCTCGAGCAGCTCGTGGTGCTGGGCCGCGGCCGTGGCTTCGTGACCGACCGCGACGTGCTCGCCTGCTGTCCCGACGCCGAGGACGAGCCGATCCTGATGGTCCGGTTCACGCGTGCGCTCGAGGCCCTCGACATCGAGATCGTGGTGGACGGACCCGACGACGGCACCGCAGACGGGGACGAGCCCGACCTGCGCCCGATGTCGGGCGAGGTCTTCCACGACCTCGACGGCATCGACAGCGACGACACCGTCAGCCTCTATTTCAAGGAAGCGGCCTCGGTGCCGCTCCTGACGCGGGACGAGGAAGTCGCGCTCGCCATCCGCATCGTGCGTGGGCGCTGCGCCCCCGCCGCGCTGCAGCCGGACTGCGCACCCGACGCACGCCGCGCCGCCGAACAGGCCTGGCTTGACGGACAACTGGCGTGGGAGCACCTCGTGCGCGCCAACAGCCGGCTGGTCATCAGCATGGCCAAGAAGTACCGCGGCCAGGGCGTGCCGTTTCTCGACCTGATCCAGGAAGGCAACGTCGGTTTGATGAAGGCGGCGGACAAGTTCGACCACGAGCGCGGCTTCAAGTTCAGCACCTACGCGACGTGGTGGGTCCGCCAGGCGATCACGCGCGCCCTGGCCAACCAGGGCCGCACGATCCGGGTGCCGGTCCACATGAGCGACCGCATCCGCAAGCTGTTCGCCATCGCGCAATGCCTCGAGCAGGATCTCGGACGCACGCCGACGGCGGCCGAGATCGCGATGCGGATGAAGCTGCCCGAAGGCAAGGTGCTGCAGATCCTGCGCGTGGCCCGCCGCAGCATCTCGCTCGAGGAGCCGGCCGGTGACGACCAAGACGCCGAGCTGGGTCACTTCGTCGAGGACGCGCAAGCCGTCGACCCGCAGGTCGAGACGACCTATCACCTGCTCCACGACGATCTAGACGACCTCCTCCAGTGCCTCACCGCACGGGAGGCACGGATCATCCGCCTGCGGTACGGCCTCGACGACGGCCGGTCGCACACGCTCAAGGAGGTCGGCCGCAAGTTCAACCTGACCCGCGAGCGCATCCGCCAGATCGAGCAGGACGCGCTCGCCAAGCTGCGGCATCCGGAGCGCAGCGCCCGACTGATGAGCTACCTGCGTTAGGCGCGGCGGGGCGCTGGGTCCGGCTCGCCGCGCGGCCGGCGCGGTGCTCGAGACCCGACGCTCCAGGATCGCTCGCGGGCGGCGTCTAACCCTTCCGAGGCACCTGGCGTTATGCCGGGCGTGAACGATCCCGACCGGCGGGACGGCCGCCACCCGCGAGCGTCGGCACATCCGGCCGGGCGGCCCGGCACGGCCGTGCAACCGCGCGGCAGCCCACCCTGAATCCACCCGTTCACACACTTCATGTCAAGCGAAAGGAGGGCGCAGTGGAGCTGTCCAGGCGTCAATTCGTTCAAGTCGGCGGCGCCGCCGCGGCGGCCGCCGCGGCGCCAGGGTTAACCGGCCCCGACCTCGCCGCGCGCCCGCCGATGGGTTGGACGGCGCGCGTCGCGGCCGACATGCCGCGCCCCGACCTGCCGGCGCTTCTCTACAGCCGCGCGGCGTTCGGCCCGCGGCCGGGCGACGTCGAGCGCGTGCGGGCGATGAAGCAGCCCTACGACTGGGTCGAGGAACAGCTCGACCACACGTCGATCGACGACAGCGCCGTGGAGCAGGCCTTGTCGCGCCTGCCGACCCTGGCGATGACGCCGCGTCAGCTGCTCAACTACGGCATGAACCGGGGCCAGGTGGTCGAGGAGCTGCGGCTGGCCACGGTCTACCGCCAGGTGTTCAGCGCCCGGCAGCTCTTCGAGGTGATGGTCGACTTCTGGAGCGACCACTTCTCGATCTACCACCCGACCGACTTCTGCGAGTACTTCAAGACGGTCGACGACCGCGACGTCATCCGCAAGCATGCGCTCGGGCGGTTCCAGGACCTCCTGACGGCCTCGGCCAAGAGCCCGGCGATGCTGAACTTCCTCAACAACGACGCCAGCCGCAAGGACAACGTCAACGAGAACTACGCCCGCGAGATCATGGAGCTCCACACGCTCGGCGTGGCCGTCGACGGCGTGCCCTACACCGAGCAGGACGTCAAGGAGGTCGCCAAGTGCTTCACCGGCTGGGCCTGGACGTTCCAGGAGACCAGCCCGCGCCGCGGCGAGTTCGAGTTCCGCCAGGACTGGCACGACAACGGCTCGAAGGAAGTGCTCGGGCAGTTCATCGGCCCGGGCTACTACATGGAGGACGGGCAGTTCGTCATCGACCTGCTGTGCCATCACGAGGCGACGAGCCGCTTCCTGGCCACCAAGCTCGTGCGGCGCTTCGTGACCGACGACCCTGCCGGCCAGACGCCCGAGCTGGTGGCGCGCGTCGCCGAGACGTACCGGCGCACCGACGGCGACATCAAGGAGATGCTGTACGTCATCCTGACGTCGCGGGAGTTCGCCGACGCCTTCAACGGCTACGGCGGGCGGCTGACGCGCCCCAACGACCTGGTGGCACGGTCGCTGCGCGCCGTCGACGCCCGTCCCGAGCACCTGCCCACGGACTACCGCAACAACGCGGTCTACAACCGCCTGCGCTACACGCTGCAGTCGATGGGCCAGCTCCCGTTCTACTGGCCGACGCCGGACGGCTACCCCGACGTCAAGGATGCATGGGGGTCGAGCATCGGCATGCTGACCCGCTGGAACTTCGGGCTGGCCCTGTGCGGCGCCGGCAGCGGCGGCGCGTTCGGGGGGGAGCTCATCCCGGGGTTCCGACCCGACCGCCAGACCCCGAGCGACCGAACCACGGCCGGCGCGGTCGTCGACTACTGGGTGGACCGACTGCTGCACCGCCCGGTGCTCGACGCCGACCGCGCGCTGCTGGTCGGTTATCTGACGAACGGCGGCAGCGCGTCGGCGCCGCGCACCGCCGCCCTCGACCAGCGCCTGCCGGAGCTGATCGCGCTCATCCTCGACAGCCCGTACTTCCAGTGGCGCTAGGCCGCCCGAAGGAGCTTCCCATGTTGATCACACGACGCACGTTGTTCGAGAGCGGCAGCCTGATGGCCGTGGGTTCGGCGATCTGGCCGCGCTGGATGCCGCGGCTGGTGTTCCGCAAGGACGGCACGAACCCCACGGGCGACATCCTCGTGGTGGTGTTCGCCCGCGGCGGCTACGACGGCCTGAACATGGTCATCCCCTACGGCGAGGAAGGCAACTACTTCAACCGCCGGCGCAACATCGCCATCCCCGCGCCCGACAGCACGGCCACCCGCAAGGGCGTGAACCTCGACGGGTTCTTCGGGATGCACCCGGCGCTGGCGCTGCCGGACGAGGGCCGCTGGAAGCAGTGGTACGACGAGGGCCTCCTCGCGATGGTCCACGCCGTGGCCATGAAGGACGAGACGCGCAGCCACTTCGACGCGATGGACTTCATGGAGCGCGGGACGCCCGGCGAGAAGACGCGGCCCGACGGCTGGCTGGGCCGGCACCTGGCCACGGTGGCCACCAGCAACGGCTCGCCCTTCCGGGCGGTGGGCCTGGGCACGCAGCTCCAGGCCAGCCTGCGCGGGCCGGTGCCGGCAGTGGCCCTGCAGAGCATCGCGGAGTTCCACCTGCAAGGGCGCCAGGCCGAGATCGCCCGCTTCCAGCAGCATCTCCAGAGCCTCTACAGCGGCGAGGGCTGGCTCGACAGCCAGGGCCAATCGACGTTTGCCGCGCTCGACCTGTTGCAGCAGAGCGTCACGCCCGGCGCGTACCGGCCGAGCAACGGCGCCGACTACGCGCCGGCGCTGGGCTTCGGCACCGGGCTGGCGCAGGTGGCGCAGCTCGTCAAAGCCGACGTCGGGCTCGAGGTCGCGTGCGTCGACATCGGCGGCTGGGACACGCACGCCAACCAGGTCAACGCCGACGACACCACCGAGGGCAACCACGCCAACCTGCTGCGCTACCTCTCCAAGGGCATCACGGCGTTCATCACCGACCTGCGCGACCACTTCGACCCGCGCAGCTCGGACAAGCAGGGCATCACGATCGTGGTGATGAGCGAGTTCGGCCGACGGGCCGGGCAGAACGGCAGCACGGGCACCGACCACGGGCACGGCAACGTGATGTTCGTGTTCGGGCGCGGCGTCAACGGCGGCAAGGTCTACGGGCGCTGGCCCGGGCTGGCGGATGACCAGCTCAACCGCGGCGACCTCGACATGACCACCGAGTACCGCGACGTCCTCGGCGAGGTGTTGAGCAAGCGCGCCAACAACGCGCAGGTCAGCGAGGTCTTCCCGGGCCACGCGTTCAGCTTCCTGGGCCTGGCCCGCAAGGATGCCGGCACCGTGCCGACGCCGGTGGAGCCCACCGCCACGTCGGTGCCGCCGACCACGCCGGCCCCGACGGTCGCCCCGCCGACGGCGGCGCCGACCACCACGCCGGCGCGCAAGATCTACCTGCCGTGGACCACGAACGGGAGCTAGGCCGGCCGCGCGCCGGTTGATCCCGGCGCCGCCGGCGGGCCGCCCCGCGCACGCGCCCGAGACGGATCGGGGCGCTGGTGGCGGCGACGGAGACCGACCGCCCCGTCTTCCACGCTACGGAAGACGGGGCGGTGTTCGTCGGGCCCCGTGCCCAGCCGCGCGTCAGGCCGCCGCGCCGGCCTTGCGCCGCAGCCGGGCGATGCGGTGGTCGAGGTCGGACAGCGCGACCGCCCGGCCGCGGCGCGGCCGGAGCAGCCCGGCGGCCACGAGGTCGCGCGCCCGCTCGGCATACCGCAGCGCGCGGGCGGCATCGGCCACCGGCGCCCGGTGCTCCCAGTACTTGGCCAGCTCCTCGAACGGGTACAGGCGCCGTGGCGGGTGCACGGCGGCCTGCGCCGCCCACACCGCCACCGCCCGGTCCCACTCGCCGAGCCTCCGGGCCGCCATCGAGAGGTGGTACTGCGCCTCGTCGGCATCGGCGCCCGCCAGGCCCGTGGCCAGCGCGTCGCCGCACGCGTCGATGACCCGGCGCCACTCGCCGCGCGCCGCGTACGTGCGGGCGAGGCTCAGCCAGTCCTCGCCGTGCGCCAGCGCCGCCGCGGGATCGCCGTAGGCGCGTGCCAGGTGTGTGACCAGCCCGACCATCGACAGGATGTCGAGCTGGTTGTGCTCGAAGACCGGTGCCAGCGGGCGAGCGTCGCCCGTCCGCTGGTAGTCGGTGTACCGGGCGGGGATGAGCCAGCCGGGGACGTCGCCGGTGCGCTCGATGCCGAGGATGTGCCGCTCGAGCGACTGGAGGGCACAGCTCGCGAGCCGCCGCCGCCAGAGCCGCCGCGCGGGATGCAGGAGGTCGAGGTGGAGGTCGTCGGCGAACGGCAGCCGCGCGCGGTGGAACGCGTAGCGCGACGCCAGGAGCGGCACGTCGAACGAGCGGCCGTTGAAGGTCACCACCCCGGTGCAGCCGTCGACCCACTCTGCGACTGCCGCCAGCTGCGCCCGCTCCTCGCCGGGGTCGCGCATGAAGAACTGGCGCACCTCGAACCGGCCGTCGACGAACCGCCCGACCCCGACGAGGAACGCGAACGTCCCGGCGCCGCCGCTCAGGCCGGTCGTCTCGGTGTCGACGAACGCGGCGCGCGCGACGTCGATCGCGGCCAGCGTCGGCCGGTTTGCCAGCTCGGCCAGGCTGCGCGTGCATGCGACCAGCGCCTCGCCCAGCGCTGGCCCGCCGTACGGCTCGCCGGCGTCGCGCGCATGGGTGTGGACGAAGCAGCGGCCATGGGCATTGGCGGCCTCGACTCCGGCGATCACCCCCTCGATGGGGGCGGCGTCCAGCGAGGCCTCCCACGCCGCCTCGGTGGCCGCCGACGGCGCGTCCCACGGCTCGGCGCGCGTGCCCGGCCGCGGTCGAGCGGCGTCCGGGGCCGGCGCTCCGCCGCGTGCCGGCACGGGCAGCCCGGCCGTCCCGAGGCTTACGCCGAGGCGGGCCAGGCGGGCGACGAGGTCGGGGTCGGGAGCGGGCGGGCGCTGGGTGGACATCGGGAATCGGCCGTTGGCGCAATTCTAGGCCCCGCGCGGCGCGCGGCGCAACGCCGAAGGCCGCCGCGGCGCATTCTTGCACGCGCGTGTCGCGGCCGCTATACTCTATCCTCCAAAAATACGGCATTTCAGACACCCCCTCTTCGCTGGACCCCCTTCCGTCGTCAAGGGAAAGGCGTGCCAGGCCTGCCGGCCATGCCGGCAGACCACCTGGTGAAGAGGGGGTGACGCTTTGCCGGTCGTCTATCCGCTTGTCCTGGTTGCGATACGATCCCAGGGGTGGGGACGATTCCCACAAAGTTGGATACGATCCCAGGCGTGACTTCCCATTCACGGGAGAAGGGGGCTGCATGAATGGAAAAGCTCACCGGGTTCGGTCCGCATCTCATGCTGGACCTGAGTGATTGTGACCCTGAGCGTCTGAACGACCTCGATCTGTGCTTCGAGCTCCTCAACGGGATCCCGGACCAGATCGGCATGACCAAGATCACCCAACCGCACGTGTTCCGCTACTCCGGGCTGGTCCCGGAGGACGAGGGCATCACGGGGATGGTGATCATCGCCGAGAGTCACATCTCACTGCACACGTTCCCCCAGAAGCGCTACTGCTTCGTCGACATCTTCTCGTGCAAGCCGTTCGAGGTCGAGCGGGCCAAGCAGCGGTTCATCGAAGCCTTCGGGTCGTTGTCGCCCGAGGTGTTCGTGACCGAGCGCGGCCGCCGGTTCCCGCGCGGCGCCGTGCTGCCTCGGGCGGCGGGGTTCTAGGACGCCCGGTTTCCCGCGGTGACCATCCGACTTCACGACAGGCCCGGCGCGTTCGGCGGGCTCGAGGCGCCGGTGGACTACGCCTCGGCCCGCTTCGCCGTGCTGCCGATCCCGTACGACGGCACCTCGACCTGGCTCAAGGGTGCCGACCGTGGGCCGGAGGCCATTCTGGAGGCCTCCGGCCACATGGAGCTCTACGACGTCGAGACCGGCCGCGAGCCGTTTCGCGCCGGCATCGTCACGCTGGCGCCCGTGGCATGCCCGCCCGACCCCGAGGGGGTGGCGGAGCGCGTGCGGGCGACGGCCCTGGCGCTGATCGATGACGGCAAGTGCGTGGTCGGGCTGGGCGGCGAGCACTCGGTGTCGATCGGGCTGATCCAGGCCCACGCCGCGCGCCATCCCGGCCTGACCGTGCTGCAGTTCGACGCCCACAGCGACACCCGCGACAGCTACGAGGGCTCGCGCTACAACCACGCCTGCGTGATGGCGCGCGCGGCCGAGGTGGCCGACTACGTCCAGGTGGGCATCCGCAGCATGGACGCCAGCGAGCTCGGCCTTCTCCGCGAGTCGCGGACGTTCTTCGCCCACGAGATCGCCGGCGGGCTCGACTTCATCCCTTGGATGGTCGAGCGCCTCGGCGACCCGGTGTACATCACGATCGACCTCGACTGCCTGGACCCAGCGTTCATGCCGTCGACGGGCACGCCGGAGCCGGGCGGGCTGACCTGGCACCAGCTCACGCGCGCCATCGCCGAGGTGGTGCGCCGCCGGACGGTGGTGGGGTTCGACGTCAACGAGCTGCTGCCCAATCCCGCCAACCGGGCGCCGGACTTCCTGGCGGCGCGGCTGGTGTACCAGATCATGGGCTACCTCGACGCCAAGCACGACGACCTGAAAGGGACACGGAATTGAACAAGCACGACTTCCTGGTGGACGAGATCCGCCACCTCGACATCACGCGCTTCGATGCGCGGCCGCTGATCGACATGTACGCCGACATGGCCTTCCAGGCCCGCAACCTCGCCGGCGCGGCGCGCATCTTCAACCTCATGCAGGCCGACCGCGACTGTGCGGTGATCCTGACGCTGGCCGGCTCGCTGGTGTCGGCGGGCCTCAAGGACCTGATCGTCACGCTGATCGAGCACAACATGGTCGACGCCGTGGTGTCGACCGGCGCCAACATCGTCGACCAGGACTTCTTCGAGGCGCTGGGGTTCCGGCACTACCAGGGCACGCCGCAGGTCGACGACAACGTGCTGCGCGAGCTCGCCATCGACCGGATCTACGACACCTACATCGACGAGGCCGACCTGCGGGTGTGCGACATGACGATCGCCGAGATCGCCGCGACGCTGCCGCCCGGGCCGATGTCGTCGCGCGCGTTCATCGCCGCGATGGGGGCGCACCTCGACCGCGTCGGCGTCCGGTCGGAACGCTCGATCGTCCACGCCGCGTGGCGCAAGGGCGTGCCGATCTTCGTGCCGGCGTTCTCGGACTGCTCGGCGGGCTTCGGGCTGGTGCACCACCAGTGGCACCACCCCGGCCGCTGCGTGTCGATCGACAGCGTGGCGGACTTCCGCGAGCTCACGCAGATCAAGCTGGCGGTGCCCGACACCGGCATCCTGATGATCGGCGGCGGCGTGCCGAAGAACTTCGTCCAGGACGTGGTGGTCGCGACCGACATCCTGGGCGAGGAGCGGCCGATGCACAAGTACGCGCTCCAGATCACGGTGGCCGACGAGCGCGACGGCGCGCTCTCGGGCTCGACGCTCAAGGAAGCGTGCTCGTGGGGCAAGGTCGACACCACGCACGAGCAGATGGTGTGGGGCGAGGCCACGCTCGTGCTGCCGCTCTTGGCCAGCGACGCCTACCACCGCGGGGCGTGGCGCGACCGCCCGGCGCGCGCGCTGAACGGGCTCTTCGAATCGGCCCTCGTGCCGGCGTGACGCAGCGCCGGGCCTGACGGATCTCAGGCGGCCGCGGCGGCGTCGCCGCGGCCGCCGGCCGGCGCCGCGCGGTTCGAGCCCGCCGGGCGGACGCGCGGCCAGGCGTGCACGGCGAAGGCCGCGACGGCCAGCGCTTCGAGCACGCGCCCCATCGCGACCGCGTGTGGATCGGCCGCCAGCCCACCCGCCACGACGGCCAGCACGCCAACGTTGATCAGCCCGAAGGCGGCCGCGGCCCACGCCTCGCGGCCGCGCGCCGGCCTCCCGCCGATCCGCCGGCGCGGCAGGATCCAGTACGCGACGCCGAGCGCGAACTGCACCAGCCAGCCGACCAGCACGACCTCGACGTGCGCCCCGAGCAGCCACCACGGCCACGCCGCGCCGCCGGCCGGCGGCTCGACGCGCCAGCCGGGCAGCCCCTTGGCCGCCAGGATGGCGGCACCGAGCGTCACGCCGACGCCGAGGTGCGCCAGCGCGGTGCGGACGATCCAGACGCTGAGGCGCGGCACCTAACGCGCCACGACGCGCCGCCACGTCGTGGCGACGAACAGCCACCCGGCGGCGAGCTGCGCCAGGGCCGAGGCGACCAGGAGCCATCCCCACCCGGCGGCCACGAGCGCCGCGGTGAACGGCTCGGCGATCACCCGCACGACCAACCCGGCGTTCAGCAGCCCGTAGGTGGCCCACCCGAGCCGCTCGGGAAGGCCGGTCGCGGCCTGTCGGGCATGCGGGAACATCCAGTGAACCACCCCGAAGATGAGCTGCGCCACCCAGCCGAACACCACGAGGTGCAGCCAGGCCGGGGCGAGGCGATCGACGACGGGCGGCAGGGGGGCGATGCCCCGTGCGCCGAGCAGCACGCCGACGATGAGCGCCAGGACGAGCCACGCCAGCGCGGTCTTGATGTACCACCGGGTCAGCGCCGGCACGCTGCCAGGCCTCGGCTCACCGCGTCGATTCCCTCACCACCGGCCCGACGCCCCGCCGCCGCCGAAGCTCCCGCCGCCGCCCGAGAAGCCGCCGAAGCCGCCCCGCGACCCACCCGAGAACCCGCCGAAGCCGCCGCGCCCGAACGTGTCGGGCCACCCCGAGCGCATGCGGCGGCCGCGCGCCATCGGTCCGCGCATGACGCGGCGGAGGACGGCCACGGCGAGCCACCACAGGACCACGCCGAGCCAGCCGTAGCCGGCGGCCACGGTCTCGACGATCCAGAAGACGACGGGCGTCAGCGCCGCGGTGACGAGCCAGCCGACGATGCCGCCGGCGAGCGTGAGCCAGACGAGCATGAACAGGAGCCCGATCAGCCCCTCGCGCAAGCCGTCGGGCGCGGCCGGCGCCGGCGCGGGCAGCTCCTGCCCGCGGATGACGGCGGCCACGGCGTCGGCGCCGGCGGTGATCCCCCCCGCGAAGTCGCCGTCGCGGAAGCGCGGCACCATGATCTCGCTGATGATCCGCCGCGACCGCAGGTCGGTGAGGACGGGCTCGAGCCCGTAGCCGACCTCGATGCGCAGCGCGCGGTCCTCCGCCGCCACGACGATGAGCACGCCGTCGTCGGCATCCGCGCGCCCGAGCTTCCACTGCTCGACGACGCGGATCGAGAAGTCCTCGATGGGGTCGCCGGCGAGGCTCGGCACGGTCAGGACGACGACCTGCGCGCCGGTCTCGTCCTCGAGCGCCTTCAACCGGGCCTCGAGCGCGGCCTCGGCGTCGCTCGGGAGGAGGTCGGCGTAGTCGTTGACCCGGCCGACGAGCACCGGCACCTCGGCCTGGGCATGCGCGACGGGGACGGCCGCCGAGGCCAGCGCGAACGCGGCCGCGACGACGGCCGCCCGAAGGCGGGGGGATACGGCGCTCATCGCTCGCGCAGCCGGACGGCGTCGGGGAGCTCGTCGGTGTCGTCCTCGCGCAGCGGCACGGCCCGGCGGGCGAGGATGGCGCCGCACGTCTCGATGGCCTCGATCAGCGCGGCGGCCGGGCGGCCGGCGCGGGCGCCGGCGGCGAGGCGCTCCACCAGCGCGTCCCACTCGCCGGGCTGCACGCGGGCGTGGATGCCGGCGTCGGCGAGCACGACGGCGCGGTGCTCGAACAGCGCGAGCAGGATCAAGACGCCGGTGCGGTCCTGGGTGTCGAAGACGCTCTCCTCGACGAACGCGGCCTCGGCCCGCAGCCGGGCCCGCCGGTCGAGGGTCTCGGGCGCCACCAGCCGTCGCCGCACGGCCGGCACCGCGGCAACGGCAAAGCCGAGGGCCGCCCCGACGACCGGCGCCGTCACCTCGACGAGCGCCCCGGGCGGCAGCCACGTGCCGGTGGCCACAGGCCACGCGGCGACGAGGCCCACCGCCGCGAGGACGCCGAGCAGCGCGCCGAGCCACCCGGCCTCGGGATAGTCGTCGCACTGGCCGACGACGTACGGCACGATCTCGCCCCCGCTCCGGCCCTCGGCCGCGCGGGCGGCGGCCGCAACGGCCGCAAGCTGGTCGGCGGTGAAGTGGCGGCGTGGGTCCATGGGCTGCTCTGCTCCGGTGGGTTCCGCGGGCCAGTCTCGCAGGGCGCGCCGGCCCGGGCGTTGCGGCCGGGCCGGCGCCACCTTTCGGCTCAGCCGCCGTCTTCGGACCCGCCGAAGTCGACCTGCGGCGCCGTCTCGGCGCCCTCGACGGCCTCGAAGTACGCGCGCTCGGTGAACCCCAGCATCCCGGCGACCATGACGGTCGGGAAGCCGCGGCGGGCGGTGTTGTACTCCCGCGCCGTCTCGTTGTAGCGGCGGCGCTCGACGGCGATGCGGTTCTCGGTGCCCTCGAGCTGGGCCTGGAGGTCGCGGAACGCCTCGGTGGCGCGCAGCTCGGGGTACTGCTCCGACACGACGAGCAGCCGCGACAGCGCGCTCGACAGGCCGTCCTGGTTGGCCTGGAACGCCTGCATCTGCTCGGCCGTCGGCGGCCCGTCGAAGTTGACCTGGCCGACCTTGGCGCGGGCCTCGGTGACGGCGGTGAGGGTGTCGCGCTCGAAGTTGGCGGCGCCCTTGACGGTCTCGACGAGGTTGGGGACGAGGTCGGCACGGCGCTGGTAGGTGTTCTCGACCTGGCTCCACGCCTCGTTGACCTGCTCGTCGAGCCCGACGAGGCGGTTGTAGGCGCCGCCCAGCGACAACACGGCGAGCCCGGCGATGGCCACGACGGCCACCAACACGGTCAGCATGCCTCGGCTCATGGTGCGCAATCCTCCTTGATGCGATGATCGGCCCCGGCGGGCCGGCACTTCGCGGGCCGCGCCAGACACAGTATACGCCAACGGCGGGCAGGCGGTAGCGGGGCGACGGCGAGGGCGAACGCGCGCGCCGCGCATGCGCTACAATCGGGCGCGTGATGCGCGAGCCGCACGAGGACGCCGCCGGGCGCGTCGAGGACTTCTACGACCGGGTGTACGCCGTCGTCCGCCGCGTCCCGCCCGGCCGGGTGACGACGTACGGCACGGTGGCGCGGCTGCTCGGGCAGCCGCGCGCGGCGCGCGCCGTGGGCTACGCGCTGAACGCCCTGCCGTCGCGCGCCGGCGACCCGGCGGCGGCCGGCGTGCCGTGGCAGCGGGTCGTCAACGCCCACGGGCGGATCAGCCTGGTCAACCGCGAGTGGGACGCCGCCGAGCAGGCGGCACGGTTGCGCGAAGAGGGCGTCGTGGTCGACGACACGCTGCGCGTGGACCTCGATCGTTACTTCTGGGACGGATAGACGCGGCCGTTTGCCGGTGCGGGCGGGCTTCCGGGGTGTGCGCCGTGGACAGGACGTGTGGGCTGAGGCCGCAACAGGCAGGTGTCGGGGGCTCCTGTGGCGGTCTTGGGTGTCTCGGGCGATGGCCATGGCCGACTGCACGACTCCTCGGGACGTGAGGGTGAAGAAGAGGCATCGCCAGGAGGTACACTGCGCCATGTGGACCGAGATCATCGCTGTCGCCGTCGTGGCCGTCGTCGTCGTGATCGTCTACGACGTCGCGCAGCGCCAGCACGCCATCCTGCACAACTTCCCGATCATCGGGCACTTCCGGTTCCTCCTCGAGTCGATCGGGCCCGAGCTGCGCCAGTACATCGTGACCAGCAACGACGAGGAGCGCCCGTTCAGCCGCGATCAGCGCGCGTGGGTGTACACGTCGTCGAAGCGGCGCAACAACTACTTCGGGTTCGGCACCGACAACGACCTCGAGGCCAGCCCGAGCTACCTGATCGTCAAGCACCGCAGCCTGGGGCTGCCGGCGCCGCCCGGGTTCGAGGGTCCCGACCACACCTTTCCGATCCCGTGCGCGAAGGTCCTCGGAGGCGCCCGGGGGCGCGCGCGGGCGTTCCGCCCGGGCTCGGTGGTCAACGTCTCGGGCATGAGCTTCGGGTCGCTGAGCGGGCCGGCGGTCGAGGCGCTCAACCGGGGCGCGCGGCTGGCGGGCTGCCTGCAGAGCACGGGCGAGGGCGGCATCTCGCCCTACCACCGCCACGGCGGCGACCTGGTGTGGCAGATCGGCACCGGCTACTTCGGGTGCCGCGACGCCGACGGCCGCTTCGACCTGGCGCGGTTCAAGGAGACGGTCGCGTCGGCGCCCGTGCGGGCGATCGAGGTCAAGCTGAGCCAGGGCGCCAAGCCGGGCCTGGGCGGCGTGCTGCCGGGCGCCAAGGTGACGCCGGAGATCGCCGCCATCCGCGGCGTCCCGGCCGGCCGCGACTGCCTCAGCCCGGCGACGCACTCGGCGTTCCGCGACCCCGACGGGCTGCTCGACTTCGTCGAGCGGCTGGCCGCCGAGACCGGGCTGCCGGTGGGCATCAAGTCCGCCGTCGGCGAGACCGGGTTCTGGGAGGAGCTGGCGCGGCTCATGGCCGCCACGGGCCGCGCGGTGGACTTCATCACCATCGACGGCGGCGAGGGCGGCACCGGGGCGGGGCCGCTGGTGTTCACCGACCACGTGGCGCTGCCGTTCAAGATCGGCTTCAGCCGGGTCTACCGCATCATGGCCGAGCACGGGCTGCACCACCGGGTGGTGTTCGTCGGCAGCGGCAAGCTGGGCTTCCCGCAGCAGGCGCTGCTGGCGTTCGGGCTGGGCTGCGACATGATCAACGTCGGGCGCGAGGCGATGATGGCGATCGGCTGCATCCAGGCGCAGCGCTGCCACACGGGCCACTGCCCGACGGGCGTGGCGACGCAGAACCGCTGGCTGATGCGCGGGCTGGACCCCACGCTCAAGTCGGCGCGGCTGGCCAACTACATCGTGACGCTCCGCAAGGAGCTGCTGGCGCTCGGCCACGCGTGCGGCGTGCCGCACCCGGCGCTGATCAGCACCGACGCGTTCGAGATCCTCGACGACCGGTTCGGCAGCCGGCCGATCGCCGAGGTGTTCGGCTACGCGCCGGACTGGGGGCTGCCGGGCGAGGATGCCCGGGTCGAGGTCTCGCACATCATGTACGGCGACGGGCGCGCCGGGCCGCTCGGGCACGGCGGCCTCCTCGGACCGGGCGGCCCGGGGGTCGATTGACGGGGTCGGGCACGCGGCGGCTGGACCGGGCCTTCTTCGCGCGCCCGGCGCGGGCGGTGGCGGTGGCGCTGCTCGGCCAGCGGCTGATGCGCGATGCCGGCGACGGCGCCGCCGGCGGGATCATCGTCGAGACCGAGGCCTACTGCGACACGGGCGCCGTGGATCTGGCGTGCCACGGCAGCCGCAACCGCGGGCGGCCGACGGCGCGCACGGCGGTGATGTTCGGCCCGCCCGGCCACGCCTACGTGTACTTCACCTACGGCATGCACTGGCTGTTCAACGTGGTGACGGGCGCGCCGGGGCATCCGAGCGCGGTGCTGATCCGCGCGCTGGCGCCCGACGCGGGGCTCGACGCGATGGCGGCCCGGCGGCGCGACCGCCGCGGCCGGCCGCTGCCGCGGTCGGCATGGACGAACGGCCCGGCGAAGCTGGCGGCGGCGCTGGGCATCGACGGCGCGGTCGACGGGATGGACCTGTGCGCGGCGGACGCCCCGGTGTGGATCGAGCCGGCGCTCGACATCCCGGTGGCGGACGTCGACGTGGCGACGGGGCCGCGGATCGGCATCGGAGGCGTGCCGGAGCCGTGGCGCTCGATGCCGTGGCGGTACTGGATCCGGGGGAACCCGTGGGTGTCGCGGGGGTAGGGGTGCCGACGGATGTGATGCAAGTATTGATGTCGCACTTTGCGTGTATTGCGCAGAAGTTGAGCATTGATTGATGACTCAACTCGGAACCTGACGCACATTATGACCAGATGAACAGCTCGCACGTAATATCCATATTGATGTTTGTCGAGAGTGTTTCTGCGTCACAGATGATACAACAGACCGGATCATGCGATCGGGATCCGCCTCGGGCACGGCCAGATTGCGTCCTTTGGCTATCCCCGTGGGGTTCTTTGCCTATCTCGATCGATTTCTTTGCCTATCTCCGATGGGTTCTTTGCTTACCTCGATCAACTTCTTTGCCTATCTCCGATGGGTTCAAGGTATACTGCAAAGGGGTTTCAGGCATATGGGCGAAGGCTTCCAGGAACGTACGCGTTCAGCAGGGGACGGCAGTCCCCCGGCGGCGCATGTAGGGGCGAAGCATCCGCCGCAATCACCCTGGCCTTCTGCCACCCCGTCCGTCGGCGGATGCGTCGCCCTCCCCTCCACGGCCGCCTGGCGAGGCGGCGGACGGCGATGGGTCATCCAGGGTAAAGCTGGCGAATGCGGGTGATCGACAAATATATCGGCAGATGATTCGGCAGATGAATCGGCAGAGGAGTCCGGCACGACACGCGATGATGCGTTCAGCCTACCAGGGCGGCCCGCACATGTCGAGGCCGGCTGCCGGCCGCGCGGCCGCCGTCTGCCCGGCGTCTGGCGGTCGGACGGCGTTGGCCCTCCCGAAACGCACCGGACGGCTGGCCCCGCGCCCGCTCTGAGCTCGACTTTGTCCATCAGGCAGCATAGGCCAGGGTCTCTGTGAGGCGGAGGTAGAGGTGGCGGGGGATTTTCACGACGTCGGGTCCCGAATGAGACATCGAAGAAATGGTCACGGGCCAGAG
>WBZR01001389.1_pt1 | contig 30437 bp, 23 predicted proteins | sample 5204231 | NCBI WGS metagenome assembly WBZR01 (sample SAMN12412403, study PRJNA552823) | activated sludge metagenome | isolation source: activated sludge from anammox sidestream of wastewater treatment plant... | place: USA: Virginia | collected 2017-08 | reverse complement strand
CGCTTTTGAGAAGAAGATTTGCCCTAGGGCAAATCTTCTTCTCAACTACTTTATCATGTATTCTTAGTTACCATTTATACTGTATCTCTATTTACCAATTATTCTGTATTATTATTTTCTGGTTACAATATTCTGATCAATAAATGTTTGGGTACGCTTTTTGGATGCACGACCTATAGCTCTGGCATAAATTCTCGATGCTCCGCTGCCTTTTTTCTCTATCCCAATGAGAACTTTGACTCTTTTTAGTTCTTTCTTTTTAACCTTGCCATCTTTCATGACATCAAGTTCGACTTCTATCACATCCACATCTCCTTCGAGTGAAAGTTGGTTTTCACATTCCATAGCTGCCATCACTTTTCGTCGAAATAACCAACAGGATTTTTGTTGTAAGCCTGTAAGTCTGGCCAAGTGTGTGGAAGGGCAGCCTTTTTTATCTGTAACAATGAGGAAGACCATATAAAAGGCTATTTCAAGGGGAATCTTCATTGAGTGAAACAGAGTTCCAGCCTTGGGGCTCTCTATTTTCTTACAGTGGGTACACTGGCGATCTCCATATTTCTTGCCTTTGCAATATTTGTTATTTCCGCATTGTTTACATGCGAATTCCCCTGTCCACTTGATTGAGACGAGGTGATCAATGCATTGTTGAGTAGTAGCAAATCTTTGTTGGAAGGCTTCCAGGGTTAGGGATTTGAAATCATTAAGCATGATAATAAAATGTTTGGGTAATCAGAAAAAATTTACGTGGTGAAGGTAAAGAGAAAAGTTAGGGTGTGCAAGAGATTTTGGGTTTTTTTGATCAAAAATTTTAAGTAGGTAGAAAAGTAATACACCAAAACTCATGATTGTCCTTGATAAAATTGCCTATGACATAAAAAAAATGATCTTTAGATTCATTTTTATGAGAGGAACATTCAAAGAATCAAAGCACACGCACCTTTTGTGTATTATTCAACTACCTAATTAAGGGCGCCCTCTCCCCCAATCCCCCTTAATATAACCCTATAAAATTTTCATAATCAATGTGATATTATCAATAGGCTTCAACGGTTCTCAAATTCTCTTGCCCAATTATCACAAATATTCTTTTTCTTTGCCATTCCAAGCTAATTTTATGACAGGCAACTTTCAATCTTTACTGTCACCCTATGCCATACTTGCCATCATCGGCATATACTTTTTAGTCCTTATAATCATATCAGGGCTTACCGGAAAGAATAGTACCAATAGCAAATTTTTCCTCGCCGGTCGCAACGCTCCCTGGATTCTCGTGTCTGTCGGTATGATAGGTGCCTCGCTGTCGGGAGTGACATTTATTAGCGTCCCCGGAAAGGTCGGCGTGGATGGTCCTAATAAATATTTTTCTTACCTGCAATTTGTCCTTGGCAATCTGGCCGGTTACCTTTTTATAGGTTCAGTCTTGTTGCCTTTGTATTATAAACATAATCTGACTTCGATATACGGATATCTGGAAAAGCGGCTCGGCTTTTCTTCCTATAAGACCGGAGCTGCCTTTTTTCTGATCAGCCGTGGCATCGGTTCGGCTTTGAGGCTTTATCTTGCAGCGATGGTACTGCACAATTTCTGCACGGCACCTCTGGGATTGCCCTTTGCAGCCACAGTATTCCTGACCATTGGCCTGATTTATATCTATACAGCCAAAGGAGGCATCAATACCATCCTTTACACCGATGTTCTGCTGACATTCAGTATGCTCAGCGCGCTGGTAATGTGTGTGGTCATCATAAGCAAATCAATGGGAAACGGTCTGGGCACAATGCTTTCTCAGGTATATCACAGTGATTACAGTAAGATATTTTTTTTCAGTGATGGCTGGTCCGATCCCAATAATTTCTTCAAACAATTTCTGAGTGGTGCATTGATTGCAATTGTGATGACGGGATTGGACCAAGACATGATGCAGAAGAATCTATCATGCCGGACACTTAAGGATTCTCAGAAGAATATGTTTATTTTCTGTATTAATCTGGTTATAGTTGTAACACTTTTCCTGACACTCGGTGCAGCTTTGTATCTGTATGCAGGTCAACAGGGTATTTCAATCCCGGCCAAGTCGGACGAATTCTTTCCTATGATGGCTATGCAGTACCTGGGAGTTACCGTTTGTGTGCTTTTCTTCGTCGGTCTGATAGCCAGCACCTATTCAAGTTCGGATTCGGCATTGACGGCACTCACCACATCCATTTGCGTTGACTTCCTCGATATCGAAAAGAAAAATTATTCGGAAAGTCAGAGCAAAAAGATAAGGACCGTCGTCCACCTTTCCGTCTCTGTCGCCCTGTTCTTCATCATCATGGCCTTTTATTATATGGCAAATGATGCAGTTATCGTGCTTGTGTTTAAGATCGCCGGACTGACTTATGGGCCGCTGCTTGGACTGTTTGCTTTCGGGATTTTTACCAAATATGTGCCCGACAACAAATGGGTACCCTGGATATGTGTGGTATGTCCCCTAATTACTTGGTGGATTGATAGTAATTCGGATTGGTTATTGGGTGGATTTCAGTTCGGCTTTCTCAATCTCGCCCTCAATGGACTTCTCATATTCATCGGATTACGAATTGTTACGGTGGGGCGTGTGGAGCACAGCTTGTGAGACTAAAAGGCATGATAATGCAAGAATGTGAGTTAATCCAATAAATCTTTTACATTTGATATTTTCGAAAATGCTATCTTGCATTAAGGAGCATGGAACCAATACTCAAACTTTCCGGAGAATTTATCGACTGCCTTGACGAGATGGAACAACGCAGTGCAAACCTTTTCATCACAGGAAAGGCGGGGACAGGCAAGTCAACTCTTCTCGACCTTTTCAGACGCTCCACCTCCAAAAATATTGTCGTCCTGGCACCCACAGGGATAGCCGCACTAAGAATCCAGGGTCAGACGATACACAGCTTTTTCAAATTTCCACCACGACTGATCCTGCCGACTGATATTCAACTGAAGCCCGGTTTGTTGAGATTGGTTCGTAAACTGGAGATTCTCGTACTGGATGAAATATCGATGGTGCGGGCGGATATACTTGATGGAATCAATCGCATGCTTCAATTACACAGGAAGAACAGTCTGCCTTTTGGCGGTGTTCGGTTGATCGTATTCGGAGATATTTATCAATTGCCTCCGATAGTAAGCAGTATTGAAGAGAGGCAGTTTTTTTCTACTGAATATGAATCCCCTTATTTTTTCTCGTCTCACATATGGCGGAATCTCGAGAATATACAGTATATCAGCCTTTCTACGATTTATCGACAGACAGACCGTAGCTTTATAAGATTGCTGGATGATATCCGGCATGGAGATGTAGAGTATGATACGCTGGAAGAACTCAATCAGAGGGTGGATGAAACATTTGAAGAAGATGGTTATATCCACTTGAGCCCCCGAAATTCGACTATGCAGCGGATAAATCAGAGGAAACTAGATGAATTGGCAGGAGAGGAGAGGAGCTATCTCGCTGTGGTTACCGGGGAGTATAACCCTCAATTTGCGCCTGCCGATCCGATTCTGAAACTTAAGGTGGGAGCACAGGTCATCTTCGTAAGAAATGATCCGGAACGTGTATTTGTCAATGGTACCATCGGCATGGTCACTGTCATTGACAATAACGCCATTACAGTAAAAATTGCTTCAGACGGTAAGGAGGTGACAGTCACGAGAGCCAGTTGGGATATGGTGCGGTATAAGCTTGACGAGAACAACGATGACAAAATCAAACCTGAAGTTGTAGGTAGCTTTGAGCAATATCCGCTCAAGCTTGCTTGGGCCATGTCTATCCACAAAAGTCAGGGCCAGACTTTCGACAGGGTTATATTGGACATGGAGGGCGGTGCCTTTGAATATGGACAGACTTACGTGGCGTTGAGCCGTTGCCGCACACTTGAAGGTATTGTATTGAAGCGTCCGTTGAAACCGCGTGACATCATGGTGGATCAACGTGTGGTTGATTTTTATTTCAATCATTTCAGATGATGATGTCACCCAATAAAGTAATCGAACAGGCAAATCTGGCACACAAATGTCTCCGATCCCTTATAACCTGCTTTATTAGCTCCGCTGAGCTCCCTTTGGTAGGTTCATGAAATTATTTTGTGATAGGTTCAAGGCACAAGCCTCGCTGTCGTATATGCGTACTGCAAGAGGCTTGTAACGCAGAAGACACACAAAATAATTCAAGCTTTAGAATGAATTGTGATATGAACTATAAAAAAATTGTGATTTTCTGACAATATTTATATAGTATTGATTTACAGTTATTTATTTCGGAATTATGAATAGCGGTGAATAATGGAGGATAGATAACCCGAAATGATATTGAACTGACATTGGCAAATCAAATAATAGTATTTGAAATCAGAAGCTGAATATTATATCTGTTTTTTGAATCCTTGTTATTCAGGTTGGATGATTTTTTTTGAACTAATGTAAAATAGATGGAAATACGGCTATACGGGCATTTTAGTTCGGTCTTTACCGCCTTATTTCAAATTAATCCTGCCATTTGAGCCGGTTGATTTTGGAGCGCCCAAATCCTGCACCCAATAATTACCCTTTTTTGCTACTCCCATGTGTTTGATACCCGGATTCATAACATTTCTGCAATGCCCCGGGCTGGCCATCCAAGCAGAGACTACTTGTGGGATGCTTTTCTGACCGAAGGCTATGTTTTCGGCGACTAACTCCCAATCATAGCCTTTGGCCTTGATTCTACCGGAAAAGTTGCGCCCATCCTTGCTTTTATGATCAAAGTATCCAAGTTGATACATATCGATGGCATGTTCTGCGGCGGAGGCGGCCAATGCGTCATTCCACGTTAGCGCTGGCACCGGGTTCATTCTTACATTCCCGCAATTACACCCTTGCAGCCTGTACCCGTTGATTTCGGAGAGCATTGCAATCTTAAATTCTTCGTAATTCTTTGGTGTGGGTATGCTCACTAATCCGATCAATGTCATTAATAGAGGAATCACGTTGGTCATCTGTTTTCATTATGACTCATGATGTGTTAGAAAAAGTATGTACAATATTCGGTTTAACTAAAAATTAATGATTCGGAAGGCACAATGGTTTTTTTCGGCAGTAGCTATTGGAAAGTAACTTCTGATATGACGTCGATGGAAAAGAGAAGGGAAGAAAGGTTGAATTGTAATGTTCAATCTGAATTAGGTAGATGTTTAATACCGGGAAATTTAGTAATGACAGGACCTTGAATGTTACTTGGGAGAAATTTTGCTGGAAAGAATGTATAATTTAAAAATGTATCAGTTAAAATCTTGACGATACTTGTCTTTGAAAGTATTAATTATCTACCTACTTAGAATTTTTAAATCCCCCCACCTCAACAACCACATTCCTTCCATTTCCACCCCTGTTTCCTATCAACTACCCAATCAGTATTCAACACCCTCAAAAGTCAATCCCTGCGCCGGTACCGAAAAAGCATAGGGCAGAACGACGCCTTCATGCGACAATTCCCTCATGCGCTCTATGCTTAACTTACCTACGGCAACGTTGGCACAACCGCCCACAATCAGCCGTACCATGCCTCTCAGGAAACGATTTGCCGCAATGTGCAGTTCGAGTCGATTTTCGTGCACCTGCCATTCGCATTCTATCATCTTGCAATACGTCGTCTTGTTGTTGGAGCCTGTTTTTGCAAAGGATGAAAAATCCTTTAGACTCGCTATGAATGTGGCAGCTTCATTGAGTATGTGCACTGAATGTGGCGTCAGACGATCAAGATACCAGCTGTAAGGCTGAATGAAGGGATCCTTGGAAGTATGTATCCGATAAATGTACCGACGGGATTTGGCCGAGAATCTCGCATGGAAATTATCCTCCACTGCTTTGATCGATCTTATCACGATATCATCAGGCAGAATCCTGTTGATTTTGAACAGAAATTGCGTTTCATCCGGTGTTTCAACTTGATCGAAATGAAAGGCATAGTTACGGCCATGCACGCCCGAATCCGTCCTGCCACAACCTACAACCGCCACAGATGAACGGAAATAGATAGCCAACGCATTTTCGATCGCTTCCTGTACACTTATCCCATTTGGCTGCTTTTGCCAACCTACGTAATTCGTTCCGACAAAATCACAATAGGCCAAAAAGCGCATCAGGCAACTTTAAGATTCGCTTCAATACGTGAACCGGCTAATTTCGCCTTGACATAGTCAATATCCACCACCAATTTATGAATGTTCTTCTTGGATGGAAGCTCATACATATCATCCATGAATATCGCCTCACAGATGGAACGCAATCCCCTTGCTCCAAGCTTGTAATTGAGGGCAGTCTGGGCAATGAAATCCAGCGCTTCTTCCTCTACGACCAGTTCTATCTTCTCGTATTCAAATAACTTGATGAATTGCTTGATAATGGCATTCTTGGGTTTGACAAGAATGGATTTGAGCATGTCCAGATTGAGTGGATCAAGATAGGTCATGACCGGCAATCGTCCAAGCAACTCGGGAATCAATCCATAATGCTTCAGGTCGGAATGCATCGCATATTGATAAAGATTGGTCTGATCCACTTTCTCCTTTGCTTCATGGCTATACCCGATGACCTGCGTGTTGAGTCTTCTGGCGATGATCTTATCAAGCCCGTCAAATGAGCCGCCACAGATAAACAGGATATTCTGGGTATTGACCTTGATCATTTTTTGTTCAGGATGCTTCCTTCCACCTTGTGGCGGTACATTAACATCAGTACCTTCCAGCATCTTCAGCAACGACTGCTGCACACCCTCTCCAGACACATCACGCGTCAGCGAAGGATTGTCACTCTTCCGTGCGATCTTGTCGATCTCGTCAATATAGACAATGCCTTTCTCTGCCATTTTTACATCGTAGTCACAGACTTGAAGCAGTCTGGTCAGTATCGATTCCACGTCTTCACCTACGTATCCCGCCTCTGTAAAGACAGTGGCATCAACGATAGCGAAAGGTACATTCAACATCCGGGCGATGCTCTTGGCCAAAAGCGTCTTGCCTGTTCCGGTCGGGCCGACGAAGATAATGTTGGACTTTTCTATCTCAACATCCTTGTCGTGCTGGTACAACCTTTTATAATGGTTATAAACAGCGACGGCCAACGTCTTTTTTGCCTGCTCCTGACCTATGACATAGTTGTCAAGAAATTCCTTTATTTCCTTTGGTGTACGTTTTGCTACGTCACTGTTCTGAACATTTTCAGAAGGCTGCCTGTCGAAGATTTCCTGCTCGATGATATCGTAAGCTTTTTCCACACATGACTCGCATATGTGACCATCCAGACCTTCAATCAGGATAATGGCCTCATTTTTATCCTTTCCGCAGAAAGAACATCTTTGTGAATCCTTGTTTTTTGCCATTTTTTTACTTTTAATACAAAATGAACCAAGCGGGCATCTTGTATGTCCGGTATATGGTTGTTGTTATTTATTCTTGTTCCTTGGAAGCTTTTGCAGGATTGGTTTTGTCCAATACTTCATCCACCAGACCATATTCCTTGGCTTCAGCGGATGTCATCCAGTTATCACGATCACAATCCTTTTCAATTGTCTCGTAATCCTTTCCTGTATGAGCTGCAAGAATATCGTACAATTCTTTTTGCATTTTCTTGATCAGCTTATAGGATATTTCCATGTCGGATACCTGACCTTCCATGCCGCCAAGTGGCTGATGGATCATTACACGGCTGTGATACAGGCAGGTTCTTTTGCCTTTTTTGCCCGCTGCAAGCAATACTGCGCCCATTGATGCTGCCAATCCGGTGCAAATTGTTGCTACATCTGGCGATACATACTGCATGGTGTCGTATATACCCAGTCCGTTGATCACTGAGCCACCAGGACTGTTGATAAACATCTGGATGTCGCGTTTAGGGTCTGTACTCTCCAGAAAGAGCAACTGTGCCTGGATGACATTGGCTACATAATCATTGACCGGGACGCCCATAAAGATGATCCTGTCCATCATGAGTCTTGAAAACACGTCCATGCTCACAACGTTCATTTGTCTTTCTTCGATGACAGCTGGCGTAAAACCGTGAATATTAGGTACAGACACCTGTTGCATGTACTTATCAAGGTGCATCCCGCTCATATTCAGGTGTTTGGTTGCATACTTTCTAAATTCGTCTTTTGGAATCATTGATTGTTCTTTGATTTTATTAATGATATTGGATAAATAAAAAGTTAGAAAAAAAGTTCAATACTCCGATTGAAAGTATTCAATAGTCAAGTAGTAGAACGATAATTTGCTTTATCATTCCGACTGCATTCAATTAAAAAAAAGCTATTTCTTAGTTACTTAGGCTTCGTCACCTGTCGTATTGTCTGCACCTTCTGCCTTGACCTCTTCAACCTCGAAATCACCACTGTGTTCATGTTCATGCACATGCTCGTGTTCGTGGTCATGATCATGATGGTGGTGATGTTCGGTCTTCTGTGCAAATTTTTCGTTCAGTTCAGTGATCTTCTCGTTATATTCGTCAAATGATATTTTCACTTCTTTGACTTCATATTCATTGATCAAGAAATTTGCCAGCTTGGCCATATAGATCTCGTCCTTCTTTTGGGCGATATGACGGTTGTCCTTATAGGCGTCTTCGAGAAATCTTTGATAAATATTTTCAGGAAGGTTTGCTCCTCCGAAGTATTCGTTGATCTCTCTGATAAGTGCTGTATTGACATCTGATCTTGATACCTGGATCCCATATTCCTTATCCATTATGTCCTTGATCCACGCCCACTTGAAATCTTCCTTGTATTCATCCAGGTGATATTGCAGGGCATGGTCGTCGAGTTGGGACACTTGAGTAAAGAATTTCTTGTAAAAATCGTCCGTCAGGTCCAGTTGAGTCTCTTCCAGTACCATATCCCTGAATTCATTGAAAAACAGCGTGTTGCTGGTCAGTCGGTGCCGGGCGTCAAAATCATCCTTCAAGATTTTTACCAGGTCTTCCTCTGTTTTGATATTTCCCTGAGAATCCAGTTGTGCGAAGAATTCTTCATCCATATCGGCAAGAACCTTTTCCTTGATGGTGCTTATAGTGACCCTGAATTCAAATCCGTATTCATCATCCTGTTCTTCCGGTTTCAGTTTCAAGATATGGTTCCTAAGGGTCGATTCATTATCTGTAAGGTCTTTCAGATTAATATCTAATGTCGCACCGGTTTTTTTGCCGATGACTTCCTTCTTCAAATCATCGGAGTGGATTGCAAAAACGGAATGATTGAATGTCATTGAATAACCGCCTTCCTTGACCTCACCATTTTCCAATTGTGCTGCATCAAAGGTGATCAGGCTATCTTCACCGGCAGGCTCATTGCTTTCAGCCATGCCACCAATATTGTACCGAATGGACTTAATTTGTTCATCCAGGCGTTCCTGTGGAATTTCAGGCAAATAGTAAGTCAACTTACCACTGTAATCGAGTTTAATATCTTCCAATTCGGCTTCCTTAACAAAAACTAGGCTGGCCGTAAAATCCTCTACTTTGTCAACATTGAACTTGTAATCTTCATTGACTTCGTTGATGACAAAATTGGAAAAAGTATTGATGGCATTTTCCTTCAAATATTCCTGTGCCTTGTCAAACAGATTTTTATTGATTACATCTACATAAACCTGAGTGCCATACATATTCTTTATCAGATTTACTGGAGTTTTACCCGGCCGAAAACCTTTTAACTTGGCTTTTTGTGCGGTTTTTTTCAATTCTTTTTTCAAAAGATCCTGAATTTCAGCGGCATCCATGATTACGTCCAGCTGAAGTTGATTTTTTGTTATTTCTACCGGGTTGATGGTCATTTCTGATTAAAAATTTAATATTTGAATGAATAGGGAAAAATAAGGGAAAAACCTACTGCACGAGCGAAACAGGCGGCTTTTACTGCTTCTTTTCCAATTTTGAGGTGCAAAGGTACGATTATTCTGTAAATAAATTGATTAATAAAGCACTATAAATTAATTTAACAGGTCATCAAATACATAACATTGATTACATTTGCGCCATGAAACTGATCAGAAATTTTTGCGTTATTGCACACATTGATCACGGTAAGAGCACCTTGTCTGACCGGTTGCTGGAATATACCCAGACCATTGCGGAGAGAGACATGCAGGATCAGGCTCTCGATGATATGGACCTGGAACGGGAGCGAGGCATCACTATCAAAAGTCATGCCATCCAGATGTATTATCACCATGATGACGGTCAGGTATATACTTACAATATGATCGACACCCCGGGACACGTGGATTTTAGCTATGAAGTATCCCGTTCCATTGCTGCTTGCGAGGGGGCCTTACTTCTGGTGGATGCAAGCCAGGGTATTCAGGCGCAGACTATTTCAAACCTTTTCATGGCGATCGATCACGACCTGGAGATTATCCCGGTGCTTAATAAGGTTGACATGGAAAGCGCAATGGTCGATGAGGTGTCTGATCAGATAATCGACCTGATAGGTTGCAAGAAGGAAGAGATTATTCTTACAAGTGGTAAAACCGGTATCGGAGTGCACGATCTACTGAGAACCATTGTCGATAAAATTCCGGCTCCGAAAGGTGACCCGGCCGCTCCTTTGCAGGCATTGATCTTTGATTCAGTATTCAACTCCTTCAGAGGAGTGATTGTATATTTCAGGATCATCAACGGTGTCATCAATAAGAATGATAAAGTGAAGTTCTACCATACCGGTAAGGAATACTTTGCTGATGAGGTCGGCATCCTGCAGTTAAATATGCTTGAAAAGCCTCAGTTGAGTGCCGGAAATGTTGGCTATTTGATTACCGGTATAAAGGTATCCAAGGAAATTAAAGTCGGCGATACTGTTATGTTGGCCAAACATCCCGAGACCGAAGAGATTAAGGGATTTGAGGAAGTGAAACCGATGGTATTTGCGGGAATTTATCCGATAGATAATGACGATTTTGAAGATCTGAGGGATAGTTTGGAAAAACTGCAGCTCAATGATGCTTCGCTGACTTTCGAGCCAGAGAGTTCTGTCGCCCTCGGTTTCGGCTTCCGTTGCGGCTTCCTCGGAATGCTGCATCTTGATATTATCCAGGAGCGCTTATCCCGGGAATTCAATCAGGAGGTGATTACAACGGTGCCCAACGTAATGTATCACGCATTTCTTAATAGAGCCCCCGAAGAAAGAATTATCATCAACACACCCAATGATCTTCCGGATCCGACTTTGCTGCATCATGTAGAAGAACCATATATTCATGCTCAGGTAATCACCAAGCCGGAATATATCGGCGCTATCATGTCGCTCTGCATGGATAAACGGGGCATTCTGACCAAACAAACTTATCTTACCACCAGCCGGGTTGAATTGACCTTTGAAATGCCACTTGCCGAAATCGTTTTTGACTTTTATGATAAATTAAAGTCCATTTCCCGCGGATATGCTTCATTCGACTATCAACCGCTGGATTACAGGAAATCAGAGCTCGTCAGACTGGATATCAAGTTAAATGGCGACAATGTCGATGCTTTGTCAGCCCTTGTACATAAATCCAAAGCGGAAGAATTAGGACGAAAAATTTGTGCCAAGCTGAAAGACCTGCTGCCTCGCCAACAGTTCATGATCGCTATTCAGGCTGCAATTGGAGCCAAGATCATCGCTCGTGAAACACTCTCAGCCATGCGAAAAGATGTAACCGCAAAATGTTATGGCGGAGATATTTCCCGAAAGAGAAAGTTGTTGGAAAAACAAAAGGAAGGAAAGAAGAAGATGCGACAAATTGGTAACGTAGAAGTTCCGCAGAAGGCATTTTTGGAAGTATTGAAATTAAATGATTAAATAGTAAAGAATGAAATATTTTGGATTTTTAACATGTATAGCCTTGATAGGCTTTGCGGCTTGTAAGAGCGATTCTACCGGGAATGCTGCAAAAGCTGATGATAAGGAAGCGTATGTTCCTTATGATAGTCAGACTCGGCAGATCGCTTCACAGGATACTTTGGTCAACAATAAGGGTGTTCAGTTTGAGCTTACATTCCGTGGTGGATCTACCGATGGTGCAGCCCAGATCAAGATCAGAAAAGATGGAAAACTGATCGAGAATACCGATCGTAAAGCTGATGGGCGAGTTACATTAGCTATGGTTGAAGACATTGATGGCGATGGTGAAGGCGATTTTATCTTTTATACCAATACCGAAGATAATACCCAAATCGGCAATCTGTACGGTGTGGTAAGCGATAATGGAAAGTACCGCCACATCTACATTTCACCGTTTATCAAGGAGCCTTATGTGGCCAATTATTTTGGAAGGGATTCTTTCTATGTTGAGAACGGCGTGATATACAAGTCATTCCCTAAGTACGATCTCAACAAGCTCAGACAAAAGGTTGATTCAGGAAAAAGATGGGTACTTCAATACAAGTATGCTGGAAAGGATACCATTGACGTATCTGAAGCAAATATTCAGTAAATTTTTTCAGTTGAAGGCTGTCAGAAAATCAACCTTTTCTGACAGCCTCTTCTATTTATCTCACCTTCCCCAACCGATCCTTACACCTGCCTCAAATACAGCCGGCTTCAACTTGCTCTTATAAAGACTGTTGTCAGTCAATGGGAAATAATGCTTATATTGTAGGATAGGGGAAATCTTTACATATTTTCCGACAAAGAAGTCCACACCCAAACCCAGACCTGCCATGGCAAAATGTTCATTGATAGCGGGAACGACATTGTCAGGTTCATTTACCCAATTCCTCAGCTCATAGCCGACAACAGGCTGTATAAAAAAGTGATTTTTGAAAAAATGCTGCTTGGCAAATGTCGGACATTCATCGCATTGATCAAAATGGAATGGATAAATGGTAACCGGTACATTCAGCCCAAAGCTTCTGATGGACTTCACATTTCCTACTTCCAGATTACTTGCGTCAAATATATCCACACCATTGATCCGAACCATTTTGGCAAATATTTCAGGCCCAAAGAGGACGCCATAATTAACCACCTTGATCCTGTAATCCAGAGCAATCTGGCTGCCTTGTTGGGCCAGTCTATCATTTGCTTTGCCGGGAATGTTACTGGGTATATCTTCATAATCCAGTACATATTTGAATGAAATTCCAAACTGTGCATGGATATCAGCCAACGAAATCAACGAAAATATTAAAATAAGAAGGGCAGTCAAGTATTGAATTTTACGATGCATAAAAAGTAATGAATAAAATTTTTAATAAACAGTTCCAATATTTAAAAGAATACTATACCAAAGCCGACATCCCTATTTAGTCGTATCTTTGTATTTTCAAATGTACAGTGATTATCTGAAATGAATCGAATTTTCATTTCATATTTTTATATAGTAATTTTATCCGTAATATAAATTAAATTGAGAGCCAGGACATTAAAGCAAAATAAAGTAAGCGTCATTACCTTGGGATGTAGCAAGAACCTCGTGGATTCGGAAAATCTCATCACCCAACTCAAGGGCAATGATTTCGAAGTGCAACATGATGAAGTTGCTAAGGACACGGGAATTGTCATTATCAATACCTGTGGATTCATCGATCTGGCCAAGGAAGAATCCATCAATACCATCCTGAAATATGCCAAGATAAAGTCAAAGGGCGGCATAGAAAAATTATATGTAACAGGTTGTCTGTCACAGCGATACAAAGATAATCTGGAAGAAGAAATCCCCGAGGTGGATGCTTTTTTTGGGACTTTGGAATTGCCCGGACTGCTCAATACCCTGGAGGCTGATTATAAACACGAATTGGTGGGCGAGCGCGTTCTGACTACCCCTTCACACTACGCATACATGAAGATTTCGGAGGGTTGCAACCGGACCTGTGCTTTTTGTGCCATCCCGCTCATGCGAGGAGGCCATGTATCCAAGCCCATTGAACAGGTGGTCAGGGAGGCGAAGAGTCTTGCCCGTATTGGGGTAAAGGAAATAATCCTGATCGCCCAGGAATTGACCTACTATGGCCTTGATATATACAAAAACAGGGCACTGCCGGAATTGCTGGATGCCCTTGCAGAAGTGGACGGCATAGAATGGATACGTCTTCAATATGCTTATCCGAGCAAATTTCCCATAGGCATTATTGATGCCATGAAGCGGCACGATAAGATTTGCAATTATCTGGACCTGCCGTTACAACACGCTTCTGATAAGATTCTGCAGTCGATGCGTCGTCAGATTACTCGTGAAGAGACAAGGGAATTGATCAAAAATATTCGTCAAAAAATCCCGGGAATAGCTGTCAGGACGACCTTTATCGTCGGCTTCCCTGGAGAAACTGATGAGGATTTTAAACAGTTGTGCGACTTTGTTAAGGAAATGCGCTTTGAACGTCTTGGCGTATTCCAATACTCCCACGAAGAAGATACCGCTGCCTATGAGATGAAGGACGACGTGCCGGAAAGTGTCAAGGCTGAACGTGCCAATACACTGATGGCTATCCAGCAGGAAATCAGTCTGGAACTCAATCAGCAGAAAATAGGCAAGGTATTTAAGGTGCTCATCGATAAGAAAGAAGGTGGCTTCTATTATGGCAGAACGGAATTTGACTCAGTGGAAGTGGACAATGAAGTCATCATCGACGCATCAACCAATTATTGTTCAGTAGGCGGATTTTGTGATGTCATGATCGATGATGCCACAGAATACGATCTGATCGGTCATGTGATACAACCCGAATAAATTTATTTCCGATATGAATAAGCTATATGATTATTTGTTTGAACGAAGGCACCCGCTGGTATGGGCACCTGTCATCATATTGATATTTTCGATCCTGATGGTGGTCAATTATTACTGGCTTTTCCCGAAAAGCCCGGAGTGGTTGTTTGTGGCAGCTTTCATCGGCGTACTTATGTATGGCGTGTATAGCGCCTTCATGCTTTTCGTCACTAAAAAAATTATCCTGGACTGGAATCAGTCGTTTATTGGCTTCTTTCTGGTTGCAGGTATTTTGTTCTATGAAGGAATGATGATCAGCGGTTTGGGGTGGAATGATTTGTCCAATTACACGCCTATCCTCAAGGTTATTCTGGGAGTGGCCCTCATCATTATGAGTATGTCCGTAATGGCGAGGAAAGTATTGGAGAAGATGAAGCAACTGGATCGTTAATCTATAATTTTTTGGATGGAGCGCAGTCAAAGGATCGGTCTCATGGCTTCCTTAAGGGAGGATTTTGAGCAAAATATGGATTTTTGGAACGGTAAAATCCGGGAGGCCGAAATAAGGAATCCTTGGTTTACCCAATCCAACACCACCAATGCCATCAAGGCCATTGCATCCGGGATGCTGGATCCGGATAAACTGGCAAAATGGGTTGATTTTTATCCCGAACCCAAGACCCAGCGCAACGTAGGGATCATCATGGCGGGAAATCTTCCCTTGGTAGGCTTTGCGGATTGGCTGGCTGTCTTCATGTCCGGACATCGTGCTCTGGTAAAATGCAGCGATAAGGACGCAGTGCTGTTTCCTGCCATATTGGAGAGGCTCAGGGAATGGGCACCGGAAATCACAGAGAATACTTCCATCGAAGAGCGGCTCAAGGGATATGATGCCATCATTGCTACCGGAAGCAACAATACCTCTCTATATTTTGAAAGCTATTTCAGGCATGTTCCACATATCATCCGAAAGAACAGGACAAGTGTTGCAGTAATTCATGCCGATGACGATGACAGCATATTGGAGGCCTTTAATGAGGATATCCATTCGTACTTTGGATTGGGCTGCCGCAATGTATCCAAGCTTTTTTTGCCTGTGGGCTTTGATATTCGTCGGATGATGGCCGCACTCGAGCGTGATTCGTCGAATATTACATTCAATAAATACAAGAATAACTTTGACTATAACCTTTCCATTTACTTATTGAATAAAATTTCTTTCTACACCGACAACAACATCATTCTTATTGAGGAAAAAACTCCATTCAGCCGGATTTCCTGTCTGCACTACCAATGGTACGATGATTTGGCTGAAGTGATTGCGGACTTGAAGTCGAGTCGGGATGAGATTCAGTGTGTTGTCTCTTCTGGTAGGGTGGGTGATCAGGAGATTACACCTCCCGGAATGACCCAGTGCCCCGGCTTATTTGATTATGCTGACGATGTGGACACTATGCACTTTTTAAGTATGATCTGACCCGATGGCAAAAAAGATTTCAAAAAAACAGGAGAAGGCGGATGACATCAGGCGAATGTTGGATGAATATTTTCCGGAAGTGCCGGTACCGTTGCATCATAAGGATATCTATACACTGTTGATCGCAGTTTTATTATCCGCGCAATGCACCGATGAAAGGGTCAACAGGATCACTCCCATCTTATTTGGCAAGGCGGATAACCCGACCGATATGGTTGCTCTTGGCGAGGATGCGATCAGGGAAATCATCCGCCCTTGCGGACTATCACCGATGAAAGCTAAAGGAATTTACGGTCTCTCAAAGATTTTACTGGAGAAATATAATGGTGATTTACCCTTCGGATTTGAGCCCCTGGAGATGTTGCCGGGAGTGGGACACAAGACTGCCTCTGTCGTGATGAGTCAGGGATTCGGAATGCCGGCGTTTCCGGTTGATACACATATCCATCGACTGGCATATCGGTGGGGACTTTCCTCCGGTAAATCGGTCGAACAGACTGAAAAAGATCTTAAAAGCCTCTTCCCGGAAGACTCATGGAACCAGCTGCACCTGCAGATCATATATTATGGCCGATCTTACTGCAAGGCAAGGCCTCATAATGTGGAGGATTGCCCCATTTGCCGAAAATATGGTCGAAAGGAAATGAAATCTCAAGTTGCCAGGGTGGATCCACGTTGAGCCATGGACGTCCATGGCTCGAGCGTGAGCCAAACGAGAGCATCACTAAGTAGGTAGGAAATTAATATCTGCGATCCTTTACCCGGCGGAGTCCTGAAAGGCTAGTGAATTTTTTAAGCCTTAAAAACAGGATTTTTTTTGATTTGATTTGGGGAAATAAGCATGTATATTGAATTGACGAGTATTAATCATCTACCTAATCCCAGTTGGATGCCTAAATTGAGCTTCTATTTCAAATGTGAGCCAAACTCTTTTGGCTACGGTGTTTGAATAGAAATATTTTTAAACACAATACGAAGGTCTAATCAAGGAGAATACTTCAAACATGCTAAATAGTGTCTGCAAGAAAATTCACAACAAACAGACAATCAGCTATATATGCACCTAAAAATGTTTGAATGTTTTTTGTAATTGACTAGAATAGATAGTATAAGTATTGCATTTTCCGTGTTATATATATTAATAAATACATAATATATCCCGGAAACATAAAAGATTCAGGATATGGGAAAAAGATTCGAACAATAAATGACTATTGGCAGAGTAGCTATTTCAGATGTTGAAATACCTAATTAGATAAGGGTTGGACAGCTACCTGACTTGTTGTTTGTCATTGAAAGAGATGTTTTTAAGTGAATATCTCAGTGAGCGGATTGAGTATTAGAAAAAAGTTTTTTCCCAATAAATAATCATAAAGGTCGTCATAGTATCCCTACGAATGGCTTTCTATTATGAAATATTCGAGACTTTAACTCTCATATAGGACTTCAAACTTATTAAGTAATGAACATGCTTGGTACATTTTCCAAAAACACAAACCACCTCATTAATCTGTAACCACCATATATTTAATATTATATACATATTAAATTAAATAAATTATAAAATAGTTGATTAATACAATATTATGCATGTAAATATTTCATAATATTTATTAACTTTGCAGATATTTTATTTTATTTATTATAATAATTCACTTAAACGTATGAGGATACCTTCCTTCCAAATAATACTAATTGCATTGGTGACGGCATCACCATTCCTGCTTCATGCTCAATTGCCTAAGGTGATGGTAGAAAAAATTCAACATCCTTGTGCAGAAGTTCCCGGGTCTATTCATCTCTTGCTTGAAGGCGATACCTCAAATGTTTCCTATCTATGGAGTAATGGTGAGAGAAGCCTAAATGCAAATAATCTGGATGAAGGGTTGTACGTTTTTAAATTAAGAGGAGAACTTGATTGCGAAGAGAAAGAATACGAGTTTAAGCTAAGGCGATTGGGTACAAGAGAATTAATCCTAGACCAATATGATATAGCGGATTGTAAGGTACGGGTTGAAGCGAGTATTGTAGAAGGTATTTCTACTCAAGACCTAACCGGCTACAATATTGTATGGAGCGATAGTGTAAAAAACACACTAAGTCGTGAGTTTAGAAAAACAAATTCAGCCCAATCTATATGGGCCATTTTAAGAGATAATGGTTCTTGCCTTAGTGAAAATAAGGCCTACTCAATGATACCGGCACATACAGACTGCAATTCAATTAAATCAAATCCCACCGTACTTGTAAATGAATTTAGCAAAAGGGATGATCCGGAAGGTGAGTATATAGAACTATTGGTAGTTGGTGATGGAATTTGTGGCAATACCACCGATATTAGAAATTATGTAATCACCAATTCCGCAGGAATCATGGATACTATCAGTACGGCCTTCGCTTCAAAATCAATTCTTCAATTTGCCGATATTGCCCAATGGAGTAACGTACCGAATGGTTCATTGATCACAATATATGATAGGGCAAAAAGGAATAAGAATATACCTGCAGACGATGTGAATGACGCTAATCATGATGATGTATATATATTTTCGTCTTCCAATAGTGTATTGTTGAATGGTAATTATTCTTCACGAATCACAAATGATACCCTGACTTTTAATTCACTCACAAGTTTTGCTCCTGCCTGGGAGGCCATTGATTTAAAATCATCTAATCGTTCCGGCATTCATATTAGATATCCTAACGGTAATATGTGTCATGGCTATACTGTAAGCAATTCTTCGCCAGAGCAGAGAGATTCTATCCCTTTTGTTTTTATCAATACGGTAGAATCTGATTGTGGATGTATGCTCGATGGTGCTGACTTTTTAACCAATGTGGCTTATTCGTGCGATTCTATCAGCCAAACTCCCGGTCGTCCCAATTCGATTGCAAATGCTAATTTTATAAGCTCTTTAAAAGACTGTCACTCTGTATTTTCCAAACAGACCATAAATGGGAATGATGAATCCTCAAGATCTGTATTTTATTCGGCTGATAATAGAAAATTGAAAGTGTATCCCAACCCTACAAGTGATTATGTATATGTAGCAATGAGTACTGAAACAGGCTCTTCCGCTTCATTACACCTATTCAATTCACTAGGCAATTCTGTTTTAAAACAAAAAATAAATTTATCTGAATCAGGTAATGTTAACCTGATCAAGTTGCCAAAAGATATACAACCCGGTCTTTATTTTCTTCATTGCAAATATTCAGACGGCAAGGTTGAAACAACACCAATCGTCATTTTAAACAAGTAAAATTAAATCATCTATCTTAAATTAAGTACATACTTATGAAACATATAACAATTACAATAACTGCATTAATCTTTAATCTTTTCACTATTGTCGAAATGAATGCCCAGAGCCCGGCTTGCGGCATAAACTCTCCTGTTTTAACCAATAGAGATTTTGAATATAATCCCTGCCCTCAATGTGAGACTTGTAAAATGCCGGAAAATATGCCAATGGCAGAAATTGAAAATAATTTCAATGCAAAACCAGACACAGCAAAAGTATTTGGGCCAATAAAGAAGAGCGAACTTTCTATAACGATCGATCACAGAGGGCATGCTAATGACGCACCATCTGCTAACACTCTAAAGTCTTTGGCAAGTCACATGGATGACTATATGGATCTGGAAGCAATGCTGGAATGTATTAATGTAAATTGTTTTTTTACGCATGAATTAATGACCGGAAAAACGCTCAATGAGGTAAACGATTCGCTTGTAAAACAAGGCAAACCGCCTATTACGACGGAACAATATAATTACGCTACCTCATGGCCGACTTACTTTAATATTGATTCGATAGCAGGGTCATACTTTTGTGTCAACAATCCAATAATAAATTCTTTGAGGGCGGATAGCGTGATCTGTTCCTATACTTGGGATGGTCCTTGTACGGGAGATCCTCTCAATCAGGGTGAAACATTATCGCTCCGTGAAGATGCATTGGGGTATGACATGGCAGAGTTAGACCTGTTTTCCTCTCAGTTGCAAGGTCTTGAGATGGCCGGAAAGTTTGCTAATGTCACATCGCCCGATCTTCAGAAAATGACCTCGATGGTCAATGCCGGCGTAAACCTGTTCAATGGTCTTCCTACTATTGGGTTGGATCTTATGACATTAACTGCTCTTGATCTGAGTACAAGTATTTCTGTCTCAAATGATGGTAAGGGCGTAAAGGTCAATGACTTTTGTGGTGACTTAGGGATGAACTGGAACCTCAATGCCGGAGGGATGATCTCCAGAAACATGAATGGACTTCCTGATGAATTCTTTGGTGAATCAAGAGGCATAGGCATGGGTCCTGCACCCATAATCAAACCATGTGGCAAACTCGCCGGTGGAGGTATGAGTTATTATGATCCTGTTTCGGTTTTGTACTGGCAATGGAGTCAACCCAATGTACTCCATATCAGACCTACTATAGCTTCCTTTTTGGTTTATGGTGTACTTGTATATATCAATTTGGACTTTACCGTAGAGATCAACCTAAGATATATACCCGATACAATAGAATATATTGAGAAAGGTGTAGGCTATCTCAATGCCAATAATTCTTCAAAAATGAATAGTGTGTTTGGGTCTCATAAAACTTACAATACGAATGATTTCATAGACGTTTATACTCCAAATCAAAATCCAAATGAAAACGCCTTAAATAAACTTCATTTTATCAGAGGTATTCACGGCGCCAACCAGATCAATGATTTTCAGTTTATGTCACCCAAACTAGCACAGATAATGGGCTTTATGAAGGGGATATATAATTTGTTTGATAATGTAAAGGAAGAAAGCAAGCGCCTGGACTATGAGCAGGATGAGTTTTATTACAATTTTGATGGACATGCTGGCAAATTTATAATAAACCAGGATAGAAATGTCTATCTTATGCCTCATGACAATCTTATCGTGACACCTATATTTGCTGAAATAGACGGAGTGGAGCATATAGCCAGCTTTACCATCCAGACATTAGATGGAAAACTCTACGAATTTGGTAGAAGTGATGGCACCGGGGTTGATTTTACCACCCGGACCAATTATGTTCTTCCCAACTATTATACTTACCCTGCAGCTGATTCTACTAACATGCGCATGTCCGCAGCCCAATTGCAGGAGACGTCACTCCCTTTTCAGGGGGCTGTATTTTGTTATCCAAGTGCCTTAGAATATGCTGCGACTTACGAAAATTCATTCACTATAAAAAATTCTCCCCGTTATAGCTCAGGATGGCATTTGTTGAGTATAAAATCATTATTAACTCAGGAAGAAATTAACTTGGAATATGAAAAAGATACGCTTGATTATTATACTAATAAGAACCTAACTCATGATTTCCCAAATTTTGAAACCGATGGTGACGAATTTTTGACGCAGGGTCGGGCATATCCGGGAGGCCCACTTGCAGAATGGTTTGTAAAATTTATCAACCTGACTGACACTGTAGCGACTGAGTGGCGATTTGGAAGAGCTTCATTTATTTATACCGCCACGGAAAATAAAGAAGTACGACACAGACTGGCTAAGATCAAAGGTAATGTAGGTGAAGAGGTAGTCTTTGATTATAGCGATGAAACGTGCGATATTGTAGGAAAAAAATATCTCAAATCCATCCACCACCTAATAGACGGAAATTTCAATAAAGGATGGGAATTTGAAAAAGACGACAATCCTCCTGCTCCGGTGGATTTCAAGTGTATTCCTAATAAGATAGGCGGCCCTTCGGTAAGTGCTGATGGAGAGTTTGGTTTTAATTTGGGACGTAAGAGAGAAAAAACAGATTATCCCTATTTGGAACTCAAATATTTTAATTTATTTGATTATATCGTCATTCCTATAGAATTACCCTATAAGATAATTCTCAAAAACTTACCACATCATGAGCAGATGACGGAATTCGGGTCATTGGTCCAGGTAAAACAACTATTCAACCCGAATGACATTATTCAGGATGAGGCTAGAATATTTGCTGCAGAAAAGAACAGGAAATTTCTAAAAAACATATATGAGATAGGAAGGGATGAATCACTTACTTCGATTTTGAAAGTAGAGTATGAGGGTGAAGATAAATTATCCACTATTCCGAAAAGATTTTCAATGCAGCAAGATTTATGGGGTTATTATAATACCAATCCGTCCGGCTCATTATTGCCGCGGATGAAGTATTTAAGTTTTTCCGGCCAGCCTAAAGAAGCTGTGGCAAGCCACTATGGATTTTCAAGTATGGATGAAGAATATGATGTAACTTTGGGGCACAATGAAGCTATGGATATTGCTAAATGTAAATATGGTTTGGTTAAGTCTGTGCAGATAGAGACCGGAGGCAAGTTGGTCTATGAATACGAGCCTAATAAATGGCCTGTAGCGGGTGGATATATTGATGGCGCAGGAATGCGGGTAAAATCATTGATGCAAAACTCAGGCCACAAATATGGAGGGACTAAATTCATTTCTTATGAATATGAACAGCCTTTTATCTTAAATTCCCCAGTACGTATTTTCGCCAATCCCAATGCTTTATCTGATTATGACTATCTAAATCCTGTTCATTTTGAAAGAATGATCAAAACCTCTTCCCAGCCTATGAATGAGTGGGATATGTGCCAATCAAACTATGTGGGATATGGCAAGGTCACAGAAAGGTACAAAGGCAATGGACACGTGGATCATTTCTTTAAAAACATAGAAATGGACTATGACGGTGTACCCCAATACATCAGGGAAGAAACAGCCTATCTTATATCATTACAGGCCTCCAAATCCGAAATTTACAATTACCCCATATTCAACAATTACCATCCAAAAGACCCACAATATATTGGTCTCGCAGACTCCATCCTCACCTTCGATCAGTCAGAAAATCTTATTGAAAAAAATCTATATAGCTACGTAACTGTATCAGGCAATTGTGGAGAGGTATTAAGTGAAAGGGGGGAGCGAGCACTTTGCCGACTCAACAAGTTAAAAATAGACCAAGTACAACAAAACTATCCGGGTGAGTTTCAGCAAAGCAAGGACTTTCAAGTGATCTTTAATATGGTTAGGCCGATTTTGGGTGAAGTGGGAATAATCATTGGTTATATTCAAACTATGGCAAGTCTGGTCCATCCCTTCAGAAGGATAGTCAGACATACGGTGTACAATCTACAAGACCTAAGCAGGTATTCAAAATCCGCCAAAATCAGTGAAACAAAAACGTTTAGGTATTTTGACGATGGATCACATAACATGGTGACACATAGCACTATTTATTCAAACAGTGTATCTGGTAGTTCCTTCGTATTGTTTAATACTAAAGCACAGATACCGCTTGAAGAGATTACAACATATCAGGGCGGAAGAACTATAAATCAAAAATATTTCTACCCTCAAAACTCCACCCATACTGACCTCAAGATGACAGAATCAGCATTCGACTTCTTGAAAAACAATAAAATATTCATACCCATCAAAACCCAAACCGAGTCCGGTACAAATATTATAGCCGGGTCGATCTCGCCACTCAAGGCTTACTCCGGCGCATATCATACACACGAGTTGTGGAGTATCAAGCAGGGGGCATGGGTACTGGATGGCACATATATAGATTACTCCAATGGTATGCCCACTCAATACAAGGTAGCGTGCTACCCCATACCCAATGCCTCTGACTATAGCCCGATAGATCTGGTATGGGCAGGCAATAGAACACTGACCTCACGAACGTATGAGACGAGAACGGAGACCTATCTTTATACCGGTCTTAGGGAATTGCAACATAAAACCAATGGCGATGGTGTATATGACACATACGTGTATGATGCCAGAGGCAGAATAGCCGTGGTAGGCAGCCTCAATGGAAGACAAAATACTTCATACCAATACGATTTTAGCCATATCCCCAATAAAATCACGACTACCCGGTCTTACAATGATATCCTGATACCGGATCAGGTTTTTGTAGAGCAATTTGACGGCTTCGGCAAGAGTATTTTTAAGAAAAGAAATGCCATAAGACTATCCGAAGCTAAGTATGACGGGATGTTTAGGCCTATTTACACCTTCGATATAGTGTCCGGGGCGACATACAATACCTATAAGCAATCTATCATAGGCGAGTTGACGACTATGGAGGACGGACTGGGCAATACAACCTACTATATATACAAAGGCCGGGATGCGGCCATCCCATCCTCATACTCAGTCTCTCAAGTGATCGATCCCAATGGCGGAGGCCTGACAACTGTCAAGGACGGTCTTGGCAATACGCTGAAGACCATCTCGGCATTGGGCGCAGAGACTACTTATGACTATGATCCGTATCTGCGACTGGTCAACATAGGCAATCCTGTGGGCGAACACTTCAGATATGAATATAATGCTATGGACAAGGTAATCGCATCTACAGTGCCTACCCAGCTTGGAGTCAATAAGAAATGGTATGATGAAAAGTACAGATTAGCTGCCATGGAAGATGCCAATGGCAATAAATATGTCCATAACTATGATATCCACAATAAGCTCCTTGGTACGGCCAAGGTAGATGATGGTACTACCTTCCCATCCCAAGGTATGATGACCAGTGCCGATGCCAATAGTCATTATGCATCCGGGCTCAAAGTCTTGGAGCATACATTCTTCGCCGGTAAGTCCTGGTTGCAAAAGAAGGAGGAACAAGTATTCAGACCGACCGCCACCACCTCACTCAAAAAAATCACCGAAGCATTGACCATAGATGATATAGGCAGGATAAAAGAACTGAAGATGACGTACCCCAATGGCGACGTGGTCAATATTAAGACGCAGTACAACAATGCCAACCTCGTCACCAAGGTAGATAACTTATATCTCACTGTGGGATTCGGCAACTATACCGACAAGGTAGAGACAACCTATGATGATGAGTTGCGCCCATGGAAGACTTACTTCACCTCCGATCTAAGTGCCAGGAGGCTTATATCCCAGATCAAGTATGACGACCGCGACAGGATGATCACCAAGTGGCTGGACGAAGACGAGCTACAGGAGATCAACTATGCCTATGACTATTCGAGCAAGCTGATTGCCATCAATGCGCCATTGACTACCGAGTGTCAGGAAGGGCAGGAAGTATGCGACTATGAGCTGAAAGTAACGAAAGTGTCAGGGGGACCGTACAATAAGATACAGTTTGGTGCTAATCAGGAGTATCCGATCATACCCTTTTGGGATATACTCAATCCGCAGCAGACGGTATATTTTCTCAATGCTGCCCTAAATTACTACAACTTGGGAGGAGTAGTAACCTTCGAAGGAATTCCCAATCAGAATAATGAATATTATGAGATTACGTATAAGATAAAGAATACCAATGCAGAGTATATCAGGATATTGAGTTATGATATCCCGGCATTTGAGTTTTCGAAAGGCGACTGCTGCCACCTCGCTCCCAATGACCAAGGAGACGGGCCGCAAGGGCCGGGCCCAACACCTGAGGGCGGTGCGTATGACAATCCGGATCTCTTCGCAGAGGAGATATCGTATGACGGCCTCAATATAGACCGGATCACACTGTACAATGCGTGTGACATATCCTCCTATATCAATCAATATACGTACAACCTCGACCACATGGTATCCGGTGTCGCCAACAGAATCATCAAGGCGGACGGCACTCTCGTCAACAATGCCTACAGCGAGGGCATGACCTACGACCTTGCGGGCAACCTGCTGACCATGCAGCGAAAGGCCATCGTCAACCACACAAGCAATACGGTAGCTACCATAGACAATCTGACCTACTATCCCGGTATTACCTCCAGCCAACTGGACAGGGTCACGGACAGTGCGCCGGGACCGCATCAGACCAGGGGACTAAAGCCTGCTGTATCGACCTATGACTATGACGATGCAGGCAATATAATAAGTGACGGAGGGAAAAATATCAGGATACAATACAATCCCATCATGCTCCCTAAGCGATTTCAGACACCTGATGGCGATGTAGATGTCCACTATACTTATGGAGGTGAGAAGATATATACAGTAGATAACCGTGTCCAGCCCATCCCTGTCGGTGGACATCTGCCGATACAGCGGTGGTACATAGGAGCGTTGGAGATAGAGAATGGTTTCCGTAAGATACACCATCACCCTGAAGGACGAATATCTGTGGACTCACTAACCCAGGACACCCTCTTCGAGTATGTGATTCGGGACCATCTGGGCAATACAGCAGTGACCTTCAGTGATATGAACAAAAATCACAAGGTTACTTCATCAGAAGTCTTACAACGTGATTATTACTACGCTTTCGGACTCGAGATCGACGGCAACTGGGACAACACAAGCTCTCCTGTCCGAAATGCCTATCTTTACAACGGCAAGGAGCATCACAACTGGAATGGGCTCAACTGGCAGGATTACGGGGCGAGATGGTATATGCCGGAGGTGGGGCGTTTTACGGGGGTGGATCCGATCGCTCCTGCTACGCCTCAATGGTCGCCTTATGCTTATTGTGGCAATGACCCTGTTTCTTTTGTAGATCCGACAGGTGGGTTTAGGACTAAAATAAGTGCATGGACTTATGCAAAACTAAATGGGGGAACGGCGTATTTTAACAGCGAACTTGGTGAGTATGCTGTAGATAAGTATAGAACTTCATTTACAGGGGAGGGAAGTGCGGCTATGTTTGAATATACCTTGATAAGCAGAAATACAGGGTATTCATCAGGTAAAAAATCATTAGTAGGACACTGGGTTAAGTCCACTTTTGATGGGATAAATAAGTTGCTGAGAAAGATGCCTACAGGCGCGACCAATAATTTTGAAGAAAAAGGACAGTCTCATGTGGGGGAAGGAATAGAGGTATTGAGCAATACGTCGTTACCGGGGAATGGAACTGTTGGGACGAATATAGGTAGTGCAAGCTCAATCATAGAGACAGGGGATATGCTGATACCGGCAGAAGGAGGAATACTCGGAACAGCAGCAAGTAAGGCCGGAGGAGTGGCTAATGCTTTATATAATGTCGGGCAAGGTCTGAATAGTGCGACTGATGGGGTTAAATCCATTGGCAATACACCCAAAGATACAATTATAGAGAATGTTAATAAGAATGGTAGACGAACATATACCCATTATAACGCACAAGATTTTAAAGAAAAAGGGGATCATAAAAACAAATAAATATGAGACGCATAGCAAACATTATTTTTGCTATTGCTTTGCTTCTCATTGTAGGAAGTCAACTGAAGCAAAAGTATTACGCAAAATCATACTATCCCAATGGGAATACATATAGAGTTTCTATTTTTATACCCTTCAAGAATGTTTTTAGGGTGAATCAGTTCTATGAAACTGGAGAATTACAGAGGTTATACTATATGAATAAAACAGGGGACTATCAACTCGGGGAGGGCAAGATATTTGATAAAAAGGGTAACTTGCTTGCTTTATCCTTTTTAGATACAGATGAAATGTATTTTCAAAGAGGTTATGATTATGATTTGGATAATAGATTAAAAGAGACTTGGGAAACATTGCTTCCTGTAATCAGAGAATTTAAACTCAATAAAACAAAAGATACTGCAATGATCGAAGCTCAAATAATAGTCAAGGACACAAAATACAAATATGATAATCTTGATTTGTTTTTTCAGGTATATGATACCATTAGAAGTGATGGCACATTTTATTTTACTCCTACAGATAGTGTAGTATTTGAAAATAGTGATAGGCGCACGTTATATTTTCCACTTGATCCGATAGCTAAGAATCCGAAGAAATATTATTTATTAGCCATTATTAGGGAAAATGTTAATGGAGTAAAAAAGGAGCATGAGCCATTGGTCAGAGAAATTGAGATAAAATGAGCAGGCTCAACTGGCAGGATTACGGCGCGAGATGGTATATGCCGGAGGTGGGAAGGTTTACGGGTGTAGATCCATTGGCTTCAAAGATGTCATTTGTAAGCCCTTATGCGTACTGTTTTAATAACCCGCAGATTTTTATAGACCCTGACGGGGCTATACCTTACCCGATTACAATCAGGGCTTTTGCTCCGTTTAAGACATTTGGATTTGGTTTTCATGGTGACGGTCGGGGGTATAGTACTGCTAATAATGTGTCGGCAAGATTACACCAAAGAATAAATTTTGACACTGATAAAACATCAATAACGTCTAAAGCGTGGAGCTCTCCTACTTATAGAGCGGGTAATCCCGATGGGGCAGAAACAGCGAAACCTTCAGTTAAGTTTACTGGAGATTTTACCATATCTAGTTCAGGAGGAGAAAAAACGTTTGAATTTGGTACACATGCGGCGGCAGCCAACCCAAAGACTCCTGCGGGAACGCCAAATATTGATGTTTTTTCAAATTTTTCAATTACGGAAGGTAATGGATTATTGTCAATAAGCGGTAGTTTGAAAGGTGATAACTTCCCAAGTACCGAAGCCTTTATAGCAGATCCAAGCGGGCAAAGTGTTTTTATTGGGGTTGGTCAAATAAACGCAGGTGTAGGAAAGAATACAGGGTCATTCACTGAACTGCCTGGTGAAAATAAGAGAGATATAACCAGCTTTAATTTTTCGATTTCTACGGACAAGAAAGGGAACTTTACAGGAGTTCAGGAAGGTAAAAATAAATACAGCATAAAATACTGGAATAAACGATTCACGTCGAAGTCAACTCAAAAATCTAATTAAACATGAGAGTATATTTGTTATACATCCTTACAGGTTTAATCACATTATGGGTTTTGTTATTTCTGTTCGGTTTGTCAGCGGGTTTTGCAAACTATGCTCCGATTTTAGCAATTGTGGGATCTGTCTTACTTTTTGTGGTGGCATCACCGGTTCTGATATGGAATGAACGTATAGGAATAATCATAGGAGTGATAAGTTGTTTGTTATTGCTGCCTTTTGATATTGGGTTTACCATAAGTCTGTTTGATGATGGAGTTTTTAATTGGGGGACATTATTAGGGTTTTCTCCTATAGTTGGTACTATCATGAGCTTATTTTACTCAATCAAGGCTTTCAGGGTAAATAAGTTGATGAGTATGAATCGTGGGCTTAGAATATTCTTGTTTTTAATGCCTATTTTAATGTTTGTCCTATATGTTGTTTTCTATGGTAAATATTGGAGTTGGGGTATATTTAAAATATGAAAGAAAAGTTATGTCAACAGAAAAAGAAAGGATAATAGGAGCTATTGACCGTGACGCCGATGATGAAACAAAAGGTGTTGCGGAAGGTCTGGCAGAAAGCGCATGTGAAAATCTGGCCAAGCGTATAGAGTATCATATTTCTAAAGCTGAGGGGCCGAAACCAATAACTACCATATTAGAACTGAGAAGGGGCGGGAAAAACCTATCCTATCGACTGAAATTTGAAACTCAGGTATGGTCAGGAATGGAGTTAGAATAAGTTTAACGCAAAAGTAAAATTAAAACATCGGAAGTCTCAGCCTGTGCTTTTTTATTGTAAAATAGACTGGATTTTTCTTTTGGCTATAAAGACATCAATGACGAAGAAAATGTGATTACGGCCAGGTTCTTCAAATATTGATATTTCCTGTATCCGGCACATTAAGGAAAAAGAATTAGCGTACACTAAGGACACTTGAGATTATTGTATCACTTACCACTATAATTACCTATTTTCGCCTTGTTTAAAGTATATTCAGTTGGTAGTGATATTGTCTTTTCAATCATACAACGGCCTCAATATAGACCGGATCACGCTGTACAATGCGTGTGATATATCCTCCTATATCAATCAATATACGTACAACCTTGACCACAAGGTAACCGGTGTCGCCAACAGAATCATCAAAGCAGACGGCACCTTGGTCAACAATGCCTACAGCGAGGGCATGACCTACGACCTTGCGGGCAACCTGCTGACCATGCAGCGCAATGAGTATTCCGGACTAAAGGGGGCCACCCATTCCGGAGCAAAGGGAGCCACTTTGTGAGGTAAAAAAAGAGAAAAAATCCGGGGCAAAGGGTGCCACTTAAGCGATAAGAGGTGCTCGAGAATCCGGGGCAAAGGGTGCCACAAATTTTCGATATTTATCAGTGATGTTTTGGAACTATTTTGGAGGAAAAAACCAAAATGGCAAACCAACTAATATCAATGAGTAAAGTAAAGGGAATTTTAAGATTATTGAGTGCAGGGGTGTTACCGGTAACCAAATATACAGAGAAATTGGCAAATAAGAATGCATGATAAATGGCATCTAGGAATGCATAATTTTGCAGTCGATTTTGTCATAAAAATTATTGTTCAAATATAGATTTTCTG
>WBZR01001387.1_pt1 | contig 30471 bp, 22 predicted proteins | sample 5204231 | NCBI WGS metagenome assembly WBZR01 (sample SAMN12412403, study PRJNA552823) | activated sludge metagenome | isolation source: activated sludge from anammox sidestream of wastewater treatment plant... | place: USA: Virginia | collected 2017-08 | reverse complement strand
GCGCTACCATGGTTGCCAAGGCTCGAGCCGCCTGGCTTAGCCGCCAATGGGATGCCTTGCCGTTGGCTGCTTGATTCTACAGAATTTGAATGCTCCCGCTTGATTCTACAGAATTTGAATGCTCCCAGAGACACGGCCTCTGCCGTGTCTCTACGTTTTTAATATATAATTTCAGGGATGATTTTCAAGCGAATAGTTTTTACTCTGCTCCTGACGACGGGGATTACCGCCTGCGCTTCCTTCGGGGCCCGAAACACGCCCACTCCCACCGAACCGACTCCAACGCCCGCGCCGCCGACTCCCACTCCCCCGCCTTCGGCGGCTGTCGTCAACGGCGAATACATCACAATCGCCGCGTTTGAAGCGGAACTGGCGCGCTACAAAGCCGCCCAAGCCGCGCTGGGACTCTCCTTCAGCGACGAGGACGCAAGCAGAATCGTTTTGGAAGACCTGATCGCGCAGACGTTGCTGAGTCAAGCCGCGAGGGAGAAAAACTTCGCGGCGACCGAATCAGACCTCCAGTCCCGGATGGATGCGCTGACGAATCAACTCGGAGGGGCTGAGGCGCTGAATCAATGGATGTCCGCTCACGGCTACGACGAAGCCTCCTTCCGAATCGCGTTGAAGCGCTCGGTCGAGGCGGCATGGATGCGTGACAATATCGTCGCAGAAGTCCCGGTTACGATGGAGCAAATTCACCTGCGCCAGATTTTGACCTATAATGAGGCTGACGCGCAGGCGGCATTGCAGGAACTGAACGCGGGCGCCGATTTCGACGAGCTGGCGTCGCAGTATGACCCGGTCACGAACGGAGAACTCGGCTGGACGCCCAAAGGCTATCTCCTGGACGCGAAAGCGGACGAGGCGATCTTCGCTTTGGAGGCGGGCGAGGTGAGCGGAATCGTCGCCACCGAAGCCGGATTCCATATTTTCAAAGCGTTCGAACGCGCCGAACACGCGCTCTCGCCCGACGCCCTGCTTGCCATGCAGGAACTTGCCCTGGAGAATTGGATCGCAAAACAACGCGAAAAAAGCGAGATTGTCATCGCGCCGTAATATCGCAGGGACGGCCCGCCTAAATCATAAACGGCATTAATGCGCATGAAAGGGCCGCCCTGCGACGAACATGATAATTTTCCGGTAAAGGGCCGCCCTTTGTTGCAATATAAGATTGGACAGGAACCCGGACGGGCCCCCTACGGTATGATATGAAATGACGAGCAAGTCAATAATAAAGGCGATTCTGGAGCGACCTCATGAAAAGAAGCAAATACGATTACGACGATACTCCGTCCGAGCCCGTGCGCGCGCCGGCGCAGGTTGACTTGTGGGATATGCTGAGCATCCTGACGCTGTTGTTGACGTTGTGCATCGGCGGATATTTTCTGGCGGTTTTTTCCAACCCGAACGCCAAATATAATCTGTTGAATCCCGCGCTGAACGACCCGCCCACGGCGACCATCACGCAAATTCAGCCGCCCGCCACATGGACGCCCACGCTGCCCGGTCCGACCGAAACCGCCACCGTGACCCTGTTTCCGACGTTCACGCTCCCCGCTTCGCCCACGCAGGTTTCGTTGATTACGCCATCTGTAACGCCCACGCCGACCCGCACGCCCAAGGCGCCGTTCTCCACCACCGTCACTTACATTGACAGCGCCATCATCCACCCCGAGGCGGGATGCAACTGGCAGGGCATCGCCGGGACGATCCTCGACGCCAGCAACGCCGATATGCTTGGCATTGCCGTGCGCGTGACGGGTTTCTACAACGGCAGGACGAAGAACGAGCTGACTGTGAGCGGCACCGCGCCCGCTTATGGAAAGTCGGGATTCGAGTTTTTCCTCGGCGCAACGCCGATCGCCTCGAACGGTTTGCTCTCCATTCAAATTCTCGACCAGGCCGGGCTTCCGCTTTCGGACAACATCCCGATCAACACCTACGGCGACTGCGCCAAGACCCTCGCGTTGGTGAAGTTCAAGAAGAATCAATAACTCATGTTACGCACTTTTGCCATCCTCACGAACCGTCCACGAATAAAGTCACGAATTCGCGAATGTTGGCGCGCCTATTCGTTTATTCGTGAACATTCGTGGACGGTCGCCGACTCATCGGCAGGCGCATTTCCTAACCCGATGCCATCTTGCGTAAGGTGAGTCAATAAAATTTTGGCTCATATGTATAGTCTGCGCGCCAAAGCGACAGTCGCCTCGCAGGCGTCACTTGCGCAACTTTTACACAAGCGCTAAAAAAATCCGCCGAAGAAAACGGCGGATTTTTTTATTCTTTACCGTGTAAACAAGAGACTATCCGGCCGCCCCTGCTTCCGGCGGCGGAACGTCTCCGTAATCCAGCACTTGTCTCATCTGGGTCGCGCCCTCGGGCGGGCCGACGATCTTTTTGTCTTCCATCGTATCCATCAGGCGCGAGGCGCGGGTGTAGCCGATTCGCAGGCGGCGCTGGAGCATGGAGACCGAGCCTTTGCCTTCCTTGCGTACGATGGCGACGGCTTCCTCGAACAACGGGTCGCCGGTGATTTTGGGGGTCTCCTCCTCCCACAGTGGAGCCTGTTTGAGCGGCGCATTTTCGGGGATGGTTTCGTGCGGCATCCCGGCGGCCGCGGCATATGGGCTGGTGTTCCCGGCCTGGTCGCGCCAGAAATCCACCAGTTTGTGAATCTCGCTGTCTGAAACAAACACGCCCTGCAAACGGACCGGCGCGGGCGCGTCGGGCGCCTGATAGAGCATGTCGCCGCGCCCGAGCAATCTCTCCGCGCCGGGTTGATCCAGGATGACGCGGCTGTCGGTGTTGGAGGCCACGGCAAAGGCGATGCGCGCCGGGAAGTTGGCTTTGATCAGACCCGTGACCACATCCACCGAAGGGCGCTGGGTGGCGAGGATCATGTGAATGCCGGTGGCGCGCGCCAGTTGAGCCAGGCGGGTGATCGTGCGTTCGGTTTCGTCAGGGGCAATCATCATCAGGTCGGCGAGTTCGTCAATCACAATCACCAGGAACGGAAGTTTTTTCTGTCCCTGCAATTTCATCTTGGCGTTATAGTCGGCGATGTTGCGCGAACCGACCTGCGCGAACATGTGATAGCGCTTATCCATCTCGCGCGTGATCCATTGCAGCGCGCCGATGACCCGTTCCATTTCGACGACGACGGGACCGAGCAGGTGCGGCACGCCGTTGTAGCCGGTCAGTTCGACGCGCTTGGGGTCAACCAGAACCAGCCGCAGGTCGTCGGGCGTGTTGTAGAGCAACATGCAGGTCAGGATGGCGTTGACGCACACCGATTTGCCGGAGCCGGTCGTGCCGGCGATGAGCATGTGCGGCATACTCTCGATGCTGGCAATCGCAGGCAGTCCCGCCACGTCGCGCCCGAGCGCAAAGCCCAGCGGTTTTTTATAATTCTTGAAAATCTCGCCTTCCAAAATATCGCGCAACGCCACGCGCGTCATCTCTTCGTTCGGCACTTCGATGCCGACGTAACTATGCCCGGGAACCGGCGCCTGGATGCGGATGCGTTGGGCGGCCAATGCCAATGCGAGATCGTCCGCCAGGGATGCAATTTTACTGACGCGGACTCTCGTCCGCACGCCGCCTCGGGACTCAAGAAAAAGCGGTTCGACCCCAAATTGCGTGATCGTCGGCCCGCGGCTGATTTCCACCACCTGCGCTGGCGCGCCAAACGAGGCGAGCGTGTCTTCGATGAGACGCGCGCGTTGTTGGATAAATTCGTCGTTGGCGGAGGTTTCGATGCCTGCGTCGAGGATGTCCGTCAGGTCGGGCAGTTTCCATTCGATGACGCGCTGTCCGCTGCGGGTTTGAACCGGCTGGGCGGGGACGGGCACCGTCGTCACAGCCGGCATGGCGGAGGAATCTATCGGCGTGAGTCCGTTTTGGGATGTTGAATCAGGCGCGGGCGGAGTCGGAGGCGCGAGCGGTCGGTTGAGAATCTCCCGAATCTTGGTCGTCAATGGTTTGAGCCAGAAGAATAATTCGACGACGGGCTTGTCCAATGTGACGGCGATGCCGACGATGAGCCAGGCGATCAGGGCGATGACCAAGCCGCCGTTTCCAAAGCCCGTATGAAGCAGGCGTTGAAAGAGGCCGCCCAATGCGCCGCCGCCCTGCCCGTTGAGCGCGACCGCTTCGGCGTTTTCCGCGTCGGCGACGAGGGAATGAAGAGTCGTTAGAAGCCAGAGGAAGAGGATGACGCTGCCGACGGCGCGTTCGATTGTGAGCGGCGGGACGCGCTCGATCTTGCGCAGCACGAGCCACAAGCCAAAGATAAGCAAGCCGATTGGAAGGACGTACACGCCCCAGCCGAAAAGTTGCGCGAGGCGCAGAATTACGCCGCCGACGATGAGGGAGCGATTGGCGGAGATCAAACCCAACAGGATGATGAAACCGGTGAAGGCGAGGACGATTCCGACCACGTCCAGTTTGCGTTCGGGGGAAAGGCTTTGCCACCATGATGGTTCGCGCTGGGGCGGCGGCGGGACTTTATGCCTGTCTCCCTTTGCAGGCGCGGACATGCCGCCCTTTTTGCCTGACAGGGTTTTGCCCGCGGGCTTGCCGCTTTTCTTTTGCGCGCCGAAGGGTTTGAGGAGGGGCATGGGGGGATTGGAGAATAGAGAATAGAGAGTAGAGAGTAGAGAGTAGAGAATAGAGAATAGAGAGTAGAGAGTAGAGAGTAGAGAGTAGAGGACTAATCTCCAGTCATCTAATCTCTAATTATCTTGTCTTGTTATCTTGCCTTGAGTCATTATAGCACAAATGGTCTGTTTATCTTTTGATGGGAGCGGCTAACAGGATGCGCTAATGTTTTTCGCCGCGGAGAACGCAGAGTCCACAGAGTATTCACGAGGGTTTTACCCTGAAGCGCCTGAAAAAGACCTGACACCTAATTTGGACAAAAATTAGATGTCAGGTCTGCGACAAGCCTTTTTTCATATCAGCGCGCGGAGATTTTTTCTTCCGTTTTCTCTGCGGGCTCCGTGATCTCTGTGGTCATAAACGGGCAACCCGTGTGCATGCAAAACATGTCAGGTCACCTGCTCCCAGCGCCGTCCTCGGCGCGGGATTTCCCTCGTAAACCGCCGCCGCCCACAGGGGGCTTCGCACAGGACGGCGGCTTGAGCGGAGGCGCTGACAACCTTTGCTTGCACACGGCAACCCCGCCAAATATCAGAGAGCCGGAAAGATAAGGTAAAATTGCACGGCTTGACTTCAAACGAACGGTTCGCGGGGTTTGCAATCTCCGCATGACGACAGGATTCCATTTTGTTCGAAATTCTATTTCTCGGCACATCGGCATCGGCGCCGTCGGCGCATCGCGGGCTTTCCTCCCAGATCGTCTCTCATAACGAATACCGCTTTTTGGTGGACTGCGGCGAAGGCACGCAGAGACAGATCCTGCAATCGGGCAAGGGCTTCAAACGCCTGACGCGCGCGCTCATTACGCACGGACATCTCGATCACATCCTCGGTTTGGGCGGATTATTGTCCACGTTCATGCGCTGGGAGGCAATTGAAGAATTCGAGATCTACGCCAGCCGCGGCACGCTCGAACGGATTCGCGCGCTTCTGTTCGATGTCGTTTTGCGCGGAAAGAAAACGCCTATGCCGCTTCGTCTGGTGGAGATAAAACCCGGCGTCGTCTTCGAGGCGCAGGATTTCACGGTGACGGCTTTTCCGGTCGCGCATCGCGGCGCGGATAGTCTGGGGTTCGTCTTCGAGGAGAAGTCGCGGCGCCCCTTCCTTGCCAAAAAAGCGGACGCGCTGGGCGTGCCGTTCGGTCCCGAGCGCAAGGCTTTGGTCAACGGTGAATCCATTACCCTGTCGGACGGAAAACGGATCGCGCCGGAGGATGTGCTGGGCGATTGGGAAAAGGGGAGCAAGCTCGTCGTGGTGGGCGATACAGGGCGGATTGATAACCTGGTCGAAGTCTGCAAGGATGCGGACCTGCTCGTGATCGAATCCACATATTTGGATGAAGAGGCGGAGATGGCGGGGCAGTTCTCGCATCTGACCGCGAAGATGGGCGCGGAACTCGCCCAAAAAGCCGGGGTTAAGAAACTGGTTTTGACCCATCTCTCGCGCCGCTATCGCGGGAGGGACGTCCTCGCCGAGGCGCAAACGGTTTTTCAGAACACGGTCGTGGCGCGCGATTTCGATACTTTTACGATAAAGAAGGAGTAACGCAAATTTTAATTTGCGATGCGATAAGGCATGACGGATAAATTTACTGTTGGAGTATTAACCTCGGGCGGCGACGCGCCGGGCATGAACGCGGCCATCCGCGCGGTGGCGCGCGCGGCGCAGGCGAACAATATGAACGTGCTGGGCGTCGCGCACGGGTTCGAGGGGTTGATCAACGGCGAGTTCAAACAAATGGGCGCGCGCGACGTGGGCGGCATTTTACAACGCGGCGGAACCGTGCTGTGGACCAGCCGCAGCAAACGCTTTCAGGAACCGGGCGGACAGCGCGAGGCGATCCGCAAAATGAACGAAGCCGGCATGGACGCTTTGATCGTCATCGGCGGCGAAGGCTCGATGAACGGGGCGCTCGCGCTCTCGAAACAAGGCATAAAGACGATCGGCATCCCCGCCAGCATAGACAACGACATCTACGGCACGAACATCGCCATCGGCACGGACACCGCCATGAACACCATCATGGACGCGGTGGACAAACTGCGCGACACGGCCTCGTCGCATCAACGCGCCTTTCTGATCGAAACGATGGGGCGCAACAGCGGCTATCTGGCCGTCATGGCGGGCGTCATCTGCGGCGCGGAGATCGTCCTGATCCCCGAAACGCCGGTCGTCCGCGAAGAGGTCGCCGCCACCGTGGAAGACGCCTACAAACGCGGCAAGACGCACGCCATCATCATCAACGCCGAAGGGTCGGACATCAGCACGCCGGACCTGGCGCAGATGATTGACGAGATGGATCTGGGATTCAAAACGCGCATGACCATCCTCGGTCACATTCAGCGCGGCGGTTCGCCGACGGCGTATGACCGCCTGCTCGCCTCGCGCATGGGAGTCAGGGCGGTGGAGGCGTTGGCGGAGGGAACCCACAGCGTGATGACCGGACTCAAAGGCAAGGGCGTGGATTTTGTGTCCTTGGAGGAAGTGGTCGGCAACAAACGCCAGGTGAGCATGGAGTACTATCACATGGTGAAAACGCTGGCGAGATAGGGTGAGACTTGCCCTGAGCCGATGCGCCGGGTTTATCGAAGCGAAGGGCGGTGGGTGGTGGGTGGTAATTGGAGATTAGTAATTGGAGATTGAAACGGCGGATGATGAAATTATCATCCGCCGTTTATGTTTTGTGGGGCGGTTAGTTGTCTGATATGAGCGGAAGGAAGTTTTCGACCACACCCGGGTCGAAGTGCCTGCCCGACTCGGCGCGGATGTATGCGAGAGCGTCCTCTTTCGACCAGGCGGCGCGATAGGAACGGTCGCTGGTCAGGGCGTCCCACACATCCACCACGGCGAAGATGCGCGCCGCAAGCGGAATCTGCTCCCCTTTCAATCCTTCGGGGTAGCCGGAGCCGTCCCACTTCTCGTGATGATGGAGCGGGATATCCAAAGCCTGCCTCAGATAGGCGATGGGGGTCAGCATCTGGCGGGCATGGTTTGTGTGCTGGCGCATGACGTCCCATTCAGCCGGCGTGAGCGCGTCGGGTTTGTGAAGGATGCTGTCGGGGATGCCCATCTTGCCGATGTCGTGCAGGAGCGCGCCGCGGCGAATGTGCAGAATGTCCGCGTCGGGAACGCCCATTTGGCGCGCCAGTCTCACGGTCAGGTCGGTGACGCGCCGGGTATGCCCTTCCGTTTCGCGGTCGCGCAAATCCAACGCGCGCGACCAGCCTTCGATGGTGGCGTCGTAGGCGAGGGTCAGTTCGAAATTGGAGCGTTGCAAATTCTCGAAGAGCTGCGCGTTTTCGATGGCGAGCGCAGCCTGGTCGGCGATCAAAGCCAGGAAGTCGAACCACTCCGGGTCGGGGGTGAGAGGCGAGCGCTGGAAAATCTCGAGGATGCCCACCACCTGTCCCTTTGCGATCAACGGCGAACCGACATAAGCGGCGAAGTTTTCCCCGATGCGAATCAAGCTATCCAACAACTGAGTGTTGTCCGTTTTGGAAAGGTCCGGGATGTGAACCGTCCTGCGCTCGAGGATGGCGCGCCCGGCGTAGCCCTGACCCGCGCCCAGTTTGGTGTGCTGGACGGCTTTGGAATTGAATCCGCGCCCGGCGGTGAAATCGAGGGTATGGCTGATCTTGTTGAAGAGTAGGACGCAGGCGGCGTCGGCTTGGAGCTGGGCGGAGACCTCGCGCAGGATCACGTCGAGGGTTGCGCGCAGGTCGGCGTTGGAAGTGACGGCGCTCTCGACGATGTGCAGGGCGTTCAATTGATTCAACTGGGTCTGGATGCGCTCTTCGCTCCGCTTGCGCGATGTAATATCTTCGACAATGCCTTCATAGTAAAGGACGTTCCCATCGGCGTCCCGCGCCAATCGCGTGTTTTCCGAAACCCAGATGAACGCGCCGTCCCTGCGCCGCATTTGATATTCGAATCCCGACAGGCTTCCCTGTTCCTCCAATTGGCGTATAAAGTCGGCCCGCTGGGAGGGATCGCGATAGACCTGGGAGGCAATATCTGTTATGGAGGCGATCATATCCTGCGGCGAGTCATAACCGAGCATGTGGGCGAATGCCGGGTTGACGGTCTGGAAGCGCCCGCCGGGAGCGCTTTGGTAGATGCCTTCGATAGCGTTCTCGAATATGCTCCGGTATTTTTCCTCGCTGGCGCGCGCGGCGTCTTCGGCTTGTTTACGTTCGGTCACGTCGCGGGTCAAACTCAGCAGGGCGGATACGTTCCCCAGGTCGTCGTACAAGGGAACCGCGCGCGTATCCATCCAGCGCCGCGCGCCCTTCAAACCCGTGATCTGGAATTGCAGGTTGCCCTGTTCGCCGCGCAAAACCCTCTCGGTCAATTCGATGAACGCCTGCCTGTCCTCAGCGGCGACGATGGGATAGATTGATTTACCAATAACTGAATCAAGGTCGTCCGCTTCGATCATGGCGAGCCCGGCGGGATTCATGTATTGTAATATCCCGCCCGGACCCACGATCTTGACACATTCCGGTTCGTTCTCGACGATGGATTTTGTGAACGCCTCGCTCTGCCTCAGCGCCTCCTCTGTCCGTTTGCGTTCGGTGACGTCAATCAATGTCCCCTGCACAATGGGCGCCCCGTCGTTTTGCGGGGGAATGATGAGGGCAGTATCGCGAATCCAGATGGTGGAGCCGTCTTTGGTAAAGATGCGGTATTCGGCGTCGAACGGTTCGCCGCGCGCCCAGGCTTGTTCCTCCAACGCCTGCTGACGGTCGCGGTCTTCAGGGTGAATCTGCCTGAACCACAATCCTGGGTCTGCCAGCCACTCTTCGGGCGTGAAACCGAGCAGGGATTCGATCTGCGGGCTGACGTAGAACCATCTTCCGTTCGCGCCCAATTCCGAGGTGTACACCGTCACAGGCAGGCGTTCCACCAGGTTGCGGTATTTGGCTTCCGCTTCGCGCAGCGCCTCCTCCGCCTGTTTGCGTTCGGTGATGTCGAGCATGAATCCCTGCCACAATTGCGGCTCGTTCTTCGAATCGCGCAACAAAACAGCCTGGTCGCGGACCCAGATCACGGAACCGTCGCGCGCGATCATGCGGTAATCCGCCGAATAGTCCTCGCCGTTCCGCGTCATGCGCCTCACCTTCGCCATCACCCGGGAGCGGTCGTCGGGATGCAAGGCTTTGCTCCAAAACTGCGGGTCTGCCAGCCATTCTTCGCGGGTGTAGCCGAGGAAAGATTCGATCTGCGGGCTGACATATACTGTGTAGGTCGCGTCGTTCGCGGGGTTGATATACACCACCAGCGGAAGCTGTTCGACCAGAGTGCGGTAACGTGCTTCCGCGACGCGAAGGTTCTCCTCCGCCTGCTTGCGTTCGGTGGCGTCGTCCAAAACGACCTGCACCAGCGACGTGGAGTCGTCCTCGCCCATGATCGGCATAAAACGCGCCAGCGCATGAATGGATTTGCCCCACTTGGTGGTGTACTGGTATTCGCCGTCCACGAGCGCGCCCTGGCGGGCGCATTTTTCGAAATCGGCGGCGATGCCGGCTTCGATCAGCGGCGGGAAGGAAAGCATGTTGATCGCGCGCGTCGCTTCGGCGGAGGAAGAGCCGAGGATGCTCAACGCGGTCGGGTTGACCTCGAGAATCGTTCCGTCCGATTCCACCAGAAGGATTCCGAGAGGCGCGTTATCGAACAACAGGCGGTAACGCGATTCGCTGTCCCTCAATGCTTTTTCCGCCTGTTTGCGCTCGGTGATGTCGCGCAGGATGCCCTCGTGATAGAGGACGTTTCCCTGTCCGTCGTGGATGTAACGTCCATGATCCTCGACCCAGATTTCAGAGCCGTCCCTGCGCTTCATGCGGAACTCGTCCACCTTTTCCTGCCCGGTATCGAGAAACAGGCTTACGCGTTCCTCCGGCGCGAAATACATATCCTTTTTGATATCCAGCGCCAGCATTTCCTCCGGCGAATCGTAGCCGAACATCCTGACCATGGCGGGGTTCACGTCCACGAATTTGCCGTCGTGCGTGCTGCGGTACACGCCGTCCAACATGCCCGTGAAGAGCGTGCGGTAGCGTTCTTCGCTTGCGCGAATCCCCTGGATCAGATGGTTTTGGGTGATGGCAATCGCCACCTGGTTGGCGACTTCGCGGCCCAGGTTCACCTTTTCCTCGTCGAAGAAGCCGGGAATTTCGGAGGACATGTTGAACGTCCCGATCAAACCGCCCTGTGAAATAAGAGGCAGGACGCAGACCGAGCGCGCGCCTTCCTTGACGGCGGCTTGGAACAGGGGCTGCGGGTTGGGAAGCGCGGTCAAGTCGTCAATCAGAACCGGCTGCTCCCTGGAAAGGGTTTCGTTTATATCCTGGAACAACGCCATCGGCACGCGCGATCCCTTGGGCAACGCTATTTTTCCGGTTTGTCGCACGTCGAAGATCAACCCCTCTTTTGTTTCCCAATCAATCAGCGCCAGCGAGGCGCGCTGACATTCGATCAATTCGCGGATGTGACCCAACGCCGCGCCGACGATGCTCTCCACCGAATCCGCCGCGAGGATGGCGGAATCGATTTCGCGCAGGGTCTTCAGGCGCAGGTTCTGGCGCCGCAGGTTTTCCTCCGCCTGTTTGCGCCCGGTGATGTCGCGCAGAATGACGGTTAAATACTTTTGCCCCTCAACCTCCACCTGCGAGATGGACGCGTCCAACGGAAATTCCTCGCCGTTCTTCCTTAAGCCTGTGATCTCGGCGGACCCGGTCATGGCGCGGCTGGTGATTCCAGTCCTGGCAAAACGATCCACGTGCAAGGCGTGCGCGGAACGATACCGCTCCGGCAGGAGGATGGCGTGCGGCTGCCCCAGCATCTCTTCCGCTTTATAGCCGAACATTTTTTCAGCGGCGGGGTTGAAGAGTGTGATCGTTTGCCCGCTGTTTATGCTGATCACGGCATCCATGACCGAATTGATAAGATCAATCAGGCGGCGGCGACTCAAACGCGCCTCCTCCTCCGCCTGTTTGCGTTCGGTGATGTCGCGCGAAACGATTAACGCCCTGTCCGCCGCGCCGCCTTCCCCCATAATCGGCGAGATCCAGGCGCCGAGCCATACCGAATTTTCTCCAAACCGAACAGGCGCCTCCACGTAGAGCGGTTCGGCGGCATTCAGCGCCTTGCGTATATTCTCCAACTCGCGGGCGGCAATTTGGGGCGGAAAGTATTCTGAGATGGTTTTGCCGATCAGGTCGGGAGGAGTCAGGCCGAATTGCCGCGCGGCAAATATGTTGACGTAAAGGATTTTTCCTTCGGCGGATACCAGCGAGATCATGTCGCGGGAAACTTCGGTGAGTATGCGATAGAGCGCTTCGCTCTCGCGCAACGCCTCCTCCGCCTGACGGGCGACATTCCCCTCCGAGCCGGGAGGCGTCTGCCCGGATGCGCGGGCAGACGCTTGCATAAGCCTAAGTTCCCGTTCCTTCAACTTCAGGGCTTCGCGCAAGCGAACATTTTCCGCCTCGAGCAATTCATGGGCGGATTGCTCTTCGGCGCGACGTCCGGCTTTGGGCTTCGCGCTTTTCCCCGATTCATCGGCGCGCTTTTTTTTCTTCCTCCGCTTATTTTCAACGACCTCAGCCTGTGATTTTGTTTTCATGACGGCTGCTCCTGTAAAATCCTCGTCTCATACCGGGGATAAAAGCAGTATAGCATGACGGCTGTTTCAAACAGGGTTACAATCTGATTAAATTATTTCAAGGAGCATTCCCCAATGACCATTACCCTGAACGGATCGTCCCTTACGATTGAAAAAATCGTCGCAATCGCGCGCGATAACGAAAAAGTGACGCTCGCCCCCGAAGCGTTGGAGCGCGTTAAAACCTGCCGCGTCATGCTGGAGGAGAAACTCGCCGCAAAGGAGATCATGTACGGCACAAACACCGGCATTGGCGAGTTTTCGGAAAAAATTCTCAACGACGACCAGGTGAAGGAATTTCAGAAGTATCTGATCTACAACCACGCGGCGGGAATCGGCGACCCCGCGCCCGTCGAACACGTCCGCGCGGCGCTGGCCGGACGCATCAACGTCCACGCGCATGGCAATTCCGGTTGCAGGCCCGAGATCACATTGACACTGGTGGAGATGCTGAATAAGGGCGTCACACCAGTTGTTTGTCAGAAGGGGTCGGTCGGCGCGAGCGGCGACCTCGCCCCCATGGCGCAAGCGGCGTTGCTGCTCATGGGCGAGGGAGAAGCCTTCTTCAACGGCGAGCGGCTCCCCGGCGCGGAGGCGATGAAACGGGCGGGGATTCCAATTCCGGGTCTTCAAGCAAGAGATGGACTCGCGGCGATCAATGGATCAAATTTATTGACCGCCATGTCCGCGCTGCATATTTACGACATGGAGCGCTGGCTCAGGCAGGCGGAGATCGCGGCCGCGATGACGATCGAAGCCCTGCTCGGCAATATGAAACCGTACAATACAAAACTGCATGAACTGCGCGGCTTCAAGGGCGCAGTCGTCTCGGCGCAGAATATCATGAAGGTCATCGCAGGTTCGGACCTGACGACCGGCAAAATGAAAACGAAAGTGCAGGACGCCTACTCAATGCGTTCGACTCCGCAAGTCATCGGCGCGGCGCGCGACGCGGTCGCGTATGCGCGGTCGCAGGTCGAGATCGAACTGAACGGCGTGTGCGACAACCCCATCTTCATCCCCGAAGATAAACTGACCCTGACCGGCGCAAACTTCCAGGGGTCGCCGGTGGCGCTGCCAATGGATATGGCGGGGGCGGCGATCACAATGGTCAGCGTCCTCTCCGAGCGCAGGTTGAACCGCCTGACGAACCCGGCTCTTTCTCAGGGACTGCCGGACTTCCTCGCCCATGAACCGGGGTTTTACTCCGGGCTGATGCTTTCCCAATACACCGCCGATCATTTGATCGTGGAGCAGAGGATTCTCTCCGCCCCGGCTTCGATCCAATCCATCCCCGCCGCCGCAGACCAGGAGGACTTCGTCTCGATGGGCATGAACACCGCCTTGAAGAACGGGCAGATTCTCGATAACGCCTACGGCGTGCTGGGAATCGAATTCATGGCGGCGGCGCAGGCGCTGGACTTCCGCGAGTTCACGCCCGGCAGGGGGACGAACAAGGCGCGCGAAGTGATTCGCAAATACGTGGAGCATCTGCATGTGGATCGTCCGCTGTATAACGATCACAATGCGATGAAGGCATTGGTAAAACGAGGGGAGATATTGATGGAAGTCGAGAAGGTTGCGGGGAAGTTGGGATAGATATCATAGCGCGGCGCGTACCGCAAACTTCAGTTTGTATTTTTGCGCGGCACAAACTGAAGTTTGTCGTACTGCGCAAAATCTTCGCGAGTGGCGTAGGTTTCCAGGAGCAATACCATAAAGTGACAGTCACCTTGAAGGCGACTGTCACTTTTTTTGCAACCATTTCATCGCCCCTTTCCCAACCCATCTTCCACTCGCAAAACAAGCCGTGAGCAGATAACCTCCCGTCGGCGCTTCCCAATCGAGCATTTCGCCCGCGCAGAAAACGCCGGGGAGGTCTTTCAACATCAAATTTTCGTCCAGCGCATCGAAACTCACGCCGCCCGCCGAACTGATCGCCTCATCCAGCGGGCGCGGCGCGATCAACGGCACGGACAAATTCTTGACATAAAAAGCAAGCCGCGCTTCGTTGAACTCATCCCCCGGCGCGAACTCGCGCAACAGCCCCATCTTTACGCCTTTAATCCCAATCGTCTTTTCCAGGTGACTCGCCATCGTCCGCGAGCCGCGCGGCTTCGACAATTTTTCCGCCAGTTGTTCTTCAGTTTTATCCGGCGCAAGATCGAGAACCATCACAGCCTTTCCATTCGATTCGATTTCATCGCGCAACAACGCCGACGCCGCATAGATCAAGCCCCCCTCCACGCCGTCTTTTGTGATGATGAATTCGCCCCGCTGGCGAAACCCGCCGAAAGATAAAACCACAGACTTGACCGGATGCCCGTCGAACTTTTCCATAAAAACCGGACTCCACCCCACATCGAATCCGCAATTGGACGGTTTCAACGGTTCGACCTTAACCCCAGCCTGACCCAGCCATTCGACCCACGCCCCATCCGAGCCGAGTCTGCGCCAACTGCCGCCGCCAAGCGCGAGGATGACCGCATCGGCTGTGACAGTCGCATCGCCGTCGGGCGACGCGAAGCGCAAAGACCCGTCGGGGAGAATCGCCGTCAGTTTGTGGCGCAGGCAAAAGGTCACGCCGGAGGCGCGGAGTCTTTTTATCCACGCCCTCAACAGCGGACTCGTCTTCATCCCCACCGGGAAGACCCGCCCCGATGATCCGACGAATGTCTCGACGCCAAGCCCGCGCGCCCATTCGCGCAGGTCGTCGGGGGAAAAATCCCTCAACCACTTTTCAACGATTTTATTGCCGTAGCGCGAAATGAATCTCTCGAACGGTTCGGAATGAGTGAGGTTCAAGCCGCCCCTGCCCGCCATTAAAAATTTTCTTCCCAACGAAGGCTGGGAATCATAGACATCCGCGCAAAACCCTTGTAGAGACAGAACCTCCGCCGCCATCAACCCCGCCGGTCCGCCGCCGACGATTGCAACTTTTTTATTCATGCCGTCATTATAAAGAAAAACTCCCGAATCAACGGGAGCCTCTCACAACCTGCAACCTGCAACCTGTAACCTGCAACCTGCAACCTGTAACCTGCAACCTGTAACCTGCAACCTGTAACCTGCAACCTGTAACCTGTAACCTGCAACCTGCAACCTGCAACTCCCCCCTTCACCTCTCCACGCCCACAATCCCGCCGAACATATTCAAATTCAACGTCCACGCGCTGCCCGGCTGGAACTGCTGAAACTCGCTGAGCGAATCGGGCGAATAACTCATCTCCCCGTCGCTTGTGCTGAAGGTTACCTGAAACGATTCGGAACTGTCGCCGATGCGCTGTCCGCTGGAAACGTTCGGCTGGGCATATTCGGGATAAAGGTCATAACCTTCCAGGTCATAGGTCTGAAGCGTCGTCCATTCGTCCACGGTGTAACTGCAATACTGCTCGGTCACGGTATGGCACTCTTCCACGACCTCCGCATAACCGTTGCCCTGATCCACCGTCTTTTGCTCGCAGACTTCTTCGCTCTCTGTGCGGCACGAAACATTGTACGCATCCGAAGGCGGGCTTCCGCGCTCGTTCGAGTAATTAACCGCGCGCACTTCCTGTACCGGGACGGAGGTTTTCCAATACACATCCGACACCGTCCCCTCGACCGAACGCGACGGAAGCGCGAACATGAACAGGATCGCGCCGCAACACAACAAGAGGAAAACGCCGATTCCGCCGGCGATCAGCCAGTTGAATTTCTTCGGCTTGGGCTGGGCGGCAGGAGTCGCCGCGGGTTTAGGCGTTTGAGGCGCGGGGGCTTTGATCGGCGCGCCGCAGTTGGAGCAGGTCTTCGCCGCGCCGGGGTTATCCGTCCCGCAATTTGCGCATTGAATTACTTTCGGCGCGGGTGGAGCGGCTTGCATTACCTGTCCTGCCTGGCGCGCCTTTCCTTCCTTCAAATCCCCGCCGCATTGCGAACAAGTCTCCGCAGCCGCCGGGTTGCGCGTGCCGCAAAATCCGCAGTGGATGTCCGCGCCCGCCTTTGCCGCCTGCACGACCTTCTCATCGGTGATCAATTTTTCATCCGCCGCGCGCTGGAATTGCACGTTCTCCGGCTGGGGCGCGCCGCAATTCCCGCACGTCTTCACGGGTCCCGGGTTGCGCCCATTGCAATTCGGGCAGACCCATTCCAGTTGCACCACGCCTTTGGTTTTCCTTTGCATATCGAACTCCTTGATTTGGAGTCTATTACGAAAACGACTCCGTGAAAATTTCAAATTCCGTGACGTTTCTTGATCTCACCCAGGCGCGATTCGACATCCGGTTCCTTGTGCGGCGACCGATCATCCGCCTCATTCCCCAAGGGACGGTTGGTCAGCGCGTCGAAAACGGATGCGACGCCGTTGGCGACGTTCGCAGGGTCGTAGCCGCCTTCGAGGACGAAGACGATTTTTCCATTGCAAAATTCCTCCGCCATCCCGACCAGTTTTTTCGAGACGTCGTAAAACCCGCGCGTGGAGAGTCCCAGCGAAGTGAGGGGATCGCTCCAATGTGAATCGAATCCCGCCGAGACCAAAAGCATCTGCGGCTTGAACGAGCGTACCATCGGCTTGAAGATTTCGTCGGCGATGCGCGAAAACGCCGCATCCCCCGCATGAGCCGGGAGCGGTACGTTGACAAGGCGATTCTTCGCGTGAGGCGCGTCGTCCAGCCAGCCTGTGCCGGGGTATATCCCCCACTGATGCGTGGAAATGAATCCCGCGCGCTCTTCGTTCAACAGGCAGGCTTGAGTCCCGTTGCCGTGATGCGCGTCGTAGTCAATTACCATTACGCGCTCCAAACCTTTTGCGAGCAAATCCTTCGCGGCGATGGCGATATTACTGAAGATGCAAAAGCCCATGGCGCGGTCGGGTTCGGCGTGATGCCCCGGCGGACGGACGATGGCAAATGCGTTCTGCGCGTCGCCCTTCATCACAGCGCGGGCGCAGGTCAAGACTCCGCCCGCGGCGAGCAGGGCGTCTTCATGCGAGGTCCGCGTCACATAAGTTGGGGCGTAGTCAATGATGCCCGGTCCCTCGGCGCAGGCATGCTTGATGGTCTCGACCATCTCCGCCGGGTGGACGAGCGCAACGTCCTCTTCCCTTGCGCGGGCGGCTTCGACCTTCTCCGCGCCGAAGGAGGGAAGCAACGGTTCCAGAATATCCAGCCTGCCCGGGCGTTCGGGGTGATCCGGGAATTCATGATTTCTTGAAGGGACGAAGGCGTAAAGCGTGGTCACGAGTCAAATTATAGCCCCCAATCTTCTCCCGCACTTCCGCCATTAAAAAGTCGTCGGTTTATGTGTAGAATCTGCGCGCCAAAGTGACAGTCACCTCGCAGGTGACCGTCACTTGCACGCTTATTGCATGGCGCGGTTCGTACCGCAAACTTTAGTTTGCGCCTGCGCGAGAAGCAAACTGAAGTTTGCAGTACCGCGCAAAATCTTCGCGACCGGCGTAGTTTTTAAAGAGTATAAGAGCCAAACTCACGTTGCGCGCCCGCCCCGTACGACAAGGTTCACCTTGCCTTGTAACGCAAAGTGAACTTTGCGGCGCTGCGTAAGGCGGGTTAAAAAGTTACCGCCGCCTGCCAGCATGGGGGGGGCATGTTGGCAAGGGCGGCGGCTGACACCAGAAAACCAGTAAAAGGGAGGGCAGGTGTCGTTGTGGATAATATACACCTTATTTGTCCACTTAACATTAAAAAATAATAAGAGTTCAGCGCTTTCCCCGATCCCCAAAAATTTCCATCCATTCTTCAACTTCTTTTGCCGAAAGATTTCTTCCCTCGTCCCCTTTTGCAGAAGCAACGGATGTCAACGCCGCGCGCATGACCTTTACGAATTCCTCCGAAGCGAGAGCAACGGCTTGGCTTGCCGTTGCCGCTCTGCGCACTTCATGGTCGGACGAAACCACTGTCCAATTCTTCGCGGATTTTCCCATGTCCTCCAGCCGTCTGCGAATGGCAAGATCCGCGGTTTGACCCTGCCGGACAAAGTGAGCCTTGATCATGCCGACCTTCCGCGCGCCCGCCTGCCCGGCGGGCGCGCCGTCGAAGTAAACCTCGACCCCGTGGCGCGCGATCCGCGCAAAGTCCTGCAAGAGGCGGATGAGTTCTTTTTCATCGTCCGGGTCTTCGAGGCGCAATCCGAGTTTGGGAATCAGGTTGTGTCCGTCAATCAGATAGGGCATGAAGCGATTGTACTAAACACGTGCAAAACAAGTCCATAGGCGCGAGCATATCCATGCGCGGTGGAGGAACTTTCAAAAAGGATATTTCTACTTTGGGCTATTGACATTCATTTTATTTTGAGGCATACTCGCGGCATTGCAGGCGGGGGTTTATAAATGAATTTGCCATCCTTATGAAAGGAGGAGGTGATGTCTGACATGGATAGTAGCATTAAACCCAGCGCTGCGGCATCCCTCCTCAAGTAAGTCAGGAAGCCGCAGCGCCCCAAAACTGCCGCCCGCAAGGGCGGCAGTTTTGGTTGAGCGGGATCGCGCGACCACATGCAGGTTGGACGTCGCGGGTATAGATGTTAAAATAGTCCCATGCCAACCTACGATTTCATCTGCAACTCTTGCGGGAACCGCTTCGATGTTTTCCTGACCTACGCCGAATATGGAAAGACCGCCGTGCATTGCGCCCACTGCGACAGCGCGGACGTGCGCCGCCGCATGACGAAGGTGCGCGTTGCCAGGTCGGAGGAGAGCCGCATGGAGGCGGTGGCGGGCGGCCTTTCCGGGTTGGAGGGGTTGGAGGACGACCCCAAAGCGCTCGGTCAGATGATGCGCAAGATGGGGCGGGAGATGGGGGAGGAGACTCCGCCTGAGTTTAATGAGGTGGTGGATCGGCTGGAGGCGGGACAAAGCCCGGCGGAGATCGAATCGGCTCTTCCGGAGATTGAGGCGGGGGCTTCATCCGAAGATTAGGTTTTGGGGACGGGGGATTCCGGAGAAAGACAATCCAATTGGTTATGACTTTTATCCTGCCAACATGAGCGCATATTAACTAGGCATTAATCCGGCGCTTATGTAGAATTTTCAGCATCTGCCGAAGGGTCTGGCGTGCGTGTGATGACGCTGCGCAAGGCGAGCTCTCCCAACGAGCGGGAATCTTGTTCGCAGGAGGTCGTATCCGAATAAGCCTGATTTTCTTAATTCTCAAACCGGTCATTAAGGAGAATGACGATGAACGTCAAAAAGTTTTTAATTTTGCTCGGAGCGTTGGTTGCGATTGGCGCGGCAGTGATTGCCTGCGGCGATAATGCCAGCCCGACAGAGGCGGTTACCGAAGCGCCGACGGAACCGGCCGCTTCTGCGCCGCTTCCTGATACTCCCTACCTGAAGGAGTGGCAGGGTTCCGCGCATGCGGATGCGGCAGGCGAGCCGTTTCGGCATTGGGATGATGCGGCTGAAAACCCCGATGGGATTCCGACAGCCTGCGCGAAATGTCATAGCACAGCCGGGTATCAGGACTTTCTCGGCGCGGACGGCTCGGAAGCCGGAAAGGTGGACGCCAATGTCCCTGCCGCCTCTGCCCAGGGCGTGCAGTGCGTGGCCTGCCATAATGCGGCGACGATTTCCAAGACGACGGTTGTGTTCCCATCCGGCGCGGAGATTGCGGCCGGGGATAACGCTCGTTGTATCGAATGTCATCAAGGGCGCGAGTCGAAGGTGAGCGTGGACGCGCAGATCGAGAAGTTCGGCGCGACGGACCCGGATGCGGTTGTGGCCCCGATCAAGGACGATAAGGGGAACGATGTGTTCTTCGGCTCCCGCAATATTCATTACTACGCGGCGGCGGCCACCTTGTATGGCGGGATGGCGCGCGGCGGGTATGAATATGAAGGCATGACGTACGACGCGAAGAACGATCACATCGAAGGCTACGGCTCCTGTTCGGATTGTCACGACTCGCACACGCTGGAGGTGAAGGTGGAGCAGTGCGCGTTCTGTCATGAAGACGTGAGTTCGACCGACGATCTCAAGGATATTCGCATGGTTTCCTCCGCGCCCGATTACGACGGCGACGGCAACGTAAAGGAGGGCATGTATTATGAGATCGAAGGTTTGCAGGCGGCGTTACTGACCGAGATTCAAGCCTATGCGGCGGGTACGGCCGGTTCGGCAATTTTGTACGATTCGGCTTCCTATCCTTATTGGTTTGTGGATGCCAACGCCAATGGCAGCGCCGACGAGGGCGAGATCGCCTACCCGAACTCATACGCTTCCTGGACGCCGCGCCTGTTGAAGGCGACGTATAACTATCAGCTTTCGATGAAGGACCCCGGGGCGTTTGCTCACGGCAATAAATACGTGGTTCAACTGCTGTTCGATTCGATTGCCGATCTGGGCGGCGATACCAGCGGGCTGGCGCGCAACGACGCGGGACATTTTGCGGGGAACACCGAGCCCTTCCGCCACTGGGATAAGGACGATGAAGGCAACTTTGTGTATGAAGTGGAAGCGGCTTGCGCCAAGTGTCACAGCGCGGCCGGACTGCCGCAGTTCCTTGAGTACGGCGCGAACCTGCCGGTGGAGTCTTCCAACGGCTTTGCCTGCTCGACGTGCCATAACGAGGCCTCCTGGCCCGAACGCTATGCCGTCGCTTCTGTGACCTTCCCCAGCGGGGGGGTCGTCAGTTTTGGCGGCAAGGACGCGGAGGGCAACTTTGCGGCGGATGAAGGCAACCTGTGCCTGCAATGCCATCAGGGGCGCTCTTCGACCCCGGGCGTGAACAAGGCTCTGGCGGGCAAGGACCTCGATACGCCCGACGCAAAGATCCGCTTTAGCAACATTCACTATTTTGCGGCTGGCGCAACTGTCTTCGGCGCGGAGGCTCAGGGCGCGTATATGTACGACGGCAAGGAATACGCCGGGCAGAACATGCACGCGGAGGAGACCGGCAAGGTCAACAAGTGCCAGGACTGCCATGACGTTCACGCGCTCGAGGCGAATCTGGAATCGTGCGAGACCTGCCACGAGACCGGAGACACCGCCGCCATTCGCGGCGAATCCAGCGCGAATGTGGATTATGACGGCGACGGCGATGTGACGGAAGGCGTCAAGGGCGAGATTGACACGCTGGCTGAGGCGCTCTTCGCCGAGATTCAAGCGTATGCCGAGGGCAAAGGCGCTCCGATCGCTTACGACGCTCATGTCTATCCGTACTTCTCCGGCGCGGATGGCAAGGCGTACGCCAGTTGGACTCCGCGCCTGCTTAAGGCTGCGTTCAATTACCAGTATGTTCAGAAAGACCCGGGCTCGTATGTTCACAACCCGAAGTTTGTGATCCAGTTCCTGATCGACTCGATCGAAGACCTGGGCGGCGATGTGAGCGGCTATACCCGCCCATAACGGCGCATCTGCAATAAAAAAGGCGGCGGGCTTTTGAGCCTGCCGCCTTTTTTGGTATGCGCGCGGCGCATTGACGGGGTGACATTAAACCAGTGTTAAAATGACACGTCTCACTTGTTGATAAATCGGCTTGTGTTTATCATATTCGGCATCTCAGAAAGCGTCATAAACCGGAGGCTGAAAAATGGTCGCTTCTAAAAGAATTATCATGGTTTTCTTTTTTGCGGGGTGCGGTTTGATTCTGTCTGCCTTGTTGGGGTTTGCCCCGCGCAGCGAAGCCCGGGCATGGCAGGGAAGCGCCCAGTCTGCGGACGATTGCGCGACTTGCCACGAACAGGCGGTGGATTTGCTGGCAGACAGCCTCCATGCCGGAATTCCGCTTAAGTGCGATAACTGCCATAAACTGGTTCCGGGGGCGGAGGGGGCGAAACATCCCGAGTTGTATTATTCCACTGAAAGCGAAGAGAATACCTGCGTCACCTGTCACGGAGACGCTTCGACGCAGTGGTACGACGGCCAGCACGGCGATCTTAATATGGATTGCGCCACCTGCCATGAGCCTCACTCGTTGCAACAAAAACTGATCGGAAGCAACCAGACGACCTGCGAAGCCTGCCATAAAAAGCAGGTGAACGCCGGCCACGGTTCGACGCACGCGGCGGCTGGCGCGACGTGTTCTTCATGCCACATCGGCAACGAGACCGGACACGGGTTCAATGCGACGCTGGCGACATGCAACTCCTGCCACGAAGATATTCACGACGCGAATCGCCTGGTGGCGAGCGGGTTTGAGTTTTCCGCTCCGCCTACGGCGACGGAGGAACCAGCCTCCGGCGGGGAGAACGGCGAAGGCGCAGAATCCGGCCTGCCCGAAGAGCAGGAGCCGGAAGAGCAAGCCGGGGGCGGCGTCCAGCTCCCATCCTGGTTGTTTTTGGTCGCCGGTTTGCTGGTCGGCGGGGGAGTCATCTGGGTTGTGCTTGGCAAAGACCCGGGCGTTCCGACTGAAGAGAAAAAGTAGCGGCGGATTGGAGGCGATGATGCAGGCAGACTCTGAGCATAAACCGGCTGAGGCGCATGTCTCCCGGCGCGATCTGATGAAGGTGGGCGCCGCGCTGTTGGGCGCCCTCGGGCTGACGCAATTTATCGGGCTGAACGATGTGCGCGTGCGCGGCAGCGAGACGGATTCGGAGGGCGGGCGCAAGTGGGGCATGTTGATTGATATTAACAAATGCATCGGCTGCAACTATTGCACGTATGCCTGCCAGGCGGTCAACAACCTGGCGGACGATATGTTATACAACGTGGTGACGACCGAGACGACGCAGTCGGGCGGGGAGTTCTATCTCTCGCGCCCATGTATGCAATGCGCCGAGGCGCCGTGCGTGCATGTCTGCCCGGTGCAGGCTACCTACTATCGCCCGGATGGAATTGTGGCGATGGATTATGAGCGCTGTATCGGTTGCCGCTATTGTCAGGTGGCGTGTCCTTACGGCGCGCGCGTTTTCAATTGGAAGCAACCCATCGAGACCAGCCCAAAGTCGCCGGAGTTTGGCATGGCGGAGGTGGAGAATCGTCCGCGCGGCGTGGTGGAGAAATGTCATTTCTGCTCCCATCGCATTGACAAGGGGTTGCAATACGGGCTCACCCCCGGCGTGGATCGCGAAGCCACCCCGGCGTGTGTGGTCGTCTGTCCGACCGGGGCGCGCGCCTTCGGCGATTTGAACGACGCGGCAAGCCCCGTTTCGGTTGCGCGGAGTGAAGCGCTGGTCACTTTGCGCCTGCGCGAAGAACTCAGCACGGAGCCGCGCGTGTACTACATCCCCCCCAACCCCAAACCTGAAGACGGACAGGAGGCTGGAGCATGATCCACGATATTCGTCATCCCATTCTGCGGCTCGGAAAAACGTCGGTGGACATTTTCCCATATTGGATCGGGCTTTTGATCGCGGGTCTGATCTTCGGCCTGACCGGCGCGTTTATCGTCCTGCGCGACGGACTGCAAGTGACGGGCCTGAGCAATTCCGTCCCCTGGGGTTTGTGGATTTCAATTGACCTGTCCTCGATTGCGATGGGCGGCAGCGCCTTTGTGTTTGGGGTCATCGTTTACATCCTGCGCATTAAACGCTTCGAAGCGATTGGAAAACTGGCTGTCCTGCTCGGCTTTTTGGGATATTCCACGGCCGGCATGGTCCTGCTCTTCGATCTTGGTCAGCCGTTTCGCTTCTGGCATCCGATCGTGTTCTGGCAGCCGCATTCCCTGTTGTGGGAAGTGACCATGTGCGTGGTGCTGTATCTTTCGGTTCTGGCAGCCGAAATTTTGCCGGTCATTCTGGAGCATCCGTTCTTCAAAAATCACCCCCTGCTGGCGCGATATAAAATCCTCGGCTCGTTGATGGGACGGGTACACGCGCTGTCAAACTGGTTGCACAAGGCGGGCCCGGTTCTGGCTGTGGCCGGGCTGACGTTATCCCTGCTTCATCAAGCCTCCCTCGGCGCAACCTATTCCGTCCTGGCAGGGCGCGGAATCTGGTTCAACCAGAGCGCGCCGGTGCAGTTTGTCTTCTCCGCCATGAGCGGCGGCGTCTCGTTGCTGTTCATCGCCAGCGTTTTCATCTTTCGCGTCATGCGCCCGGGAACGGTCGGCGATTCGGCGCTGTACGATGTGGCGCAACTGGCGGGCGGAATCACCCTGCTGCTCACCTATCTGCGCGTGTGGGATTGGGCGGTCACCAACTATTACAGTTTCGACCGCGAGATTTTCCTGCAAACGCAAATGCTCGACACCATCGCTCCCTACTCGCTCACGTTCTGGCTGGGGCAGGCTGTGTTGCCGATCATCGCCGGTTCGATTCTATTGGCGGCGAAGCGCGTGAGAAACTTCCGCTATTTGATGGCCGCCGCCGTCGTTCCCATTCTGGCCGCCATCATCACGCGCTGGAACTACAACTTCGCCGGGCTGATTGCCTCCATTTCCTACGACCCGTTCACGCCCAACATCATCCTCAATTCCTACACGCCCACCTGGGTGGAGTTCGCCGTCGCCACGATGGTTCTGTGCTACTGGTTGTTGGCCTTCAGTCTGGCCGCGCGCTACCTTCCCTTTCGGGCGGGAGACGACCGGCATGGACCGGACTCCGCGGAGATTTAAACTCCGCGCCTCGATCGCCCTGCCGCATGGAGCGGCGCAATGGACCTTCGCAAACTTGAATTCTTTCTCTGCGTGGCGGACGCTTCCAGCCTGTCTGGCGCGGCAAGGCAATTGCGCATCAGCCAGCCCGCGCTCAGCCGCCAGATCAAACTGCTCGAGGCGGAACTTAACGCCAGCCTGTTCACCCGCACGAACGCCGGTCTGATCCTGACCGAATCCGGACACCTGCTCCTGCCGTATGCCCGCCGCCTCCTGCGCGACGCCAACGAACTGCGGGAGATGATGACCTCCATGCAAAACAAAGAGACGGGCGAACTGCGTATTGTTTGCAGTTCCACCAGCGGGAGATTCATCCTGCCGCTTATGGTCGCCCGTTTCTGCGCCGCCTATCCCTCCGTCCGCGCCCGCATCCTTGCCTGCCAGCCGCGCCACATCGCCGAAAAACTGCTGGGAAGCGAAGCCCATCTCGGCGTCATCAGTTCCGAACCGGCGGAGACTGCCCTGCAAACCCAGGAATTCTTCCGCGACACAATCGGGTTGGCTGTCCCTTCGGCGCATCCCTGGGCGGGCAGGCCTTTCGTTGAACCGGCGGAACTGCTTCAGGAACCTTTCATTTTGCGCGAGGAATCCTCCGGCACGCGCAAGGTCATGCTGGAGGAGTTGGCAAAATTCGACATCGCTCTCGAAGACCTGAACATCTTCCTCGAAGTGGGAAGCGTGGAGGGCGTTCTCGAACTGGTCGCAGGCGGCTTCGGCGTTTCCTTTGTCTCGGAACTGGCCAGCCGCAACCTGCGCCGCCTCGGAAGAATCGTCCGCCTGCCGGTGGAAGGGCTGAGGATGGAGCGCGTCAACTTCCTTGCGCGAAAACGCGCCGCGCCGCCTCATCGCGCGCGCGACGCGTTCTGGAGCTTCATCCACGCCCCGGAAAATGAAGATCTTCTTCGCCGCAACCCGGACTGATGCGTTTTACGCCTGCCTGTCGCCCTCCGCCCACTGACAGCGCGCGGCAAAGAAAGCATAGATGAAACTGAGCGCCATGCACCCGCCCCAAAAGAACGGCGTCATGCGCATCTCCAGCGCCCCTGTCAACCTCAGCAGGGGGATCAACAGCGCCAGTCCCAATAGAGACAACCCGATGGACTTGAACAAAAGCGGATGACGCGCGCGCGCCAGATCGCACCACCGCGAACCCCCGCTCTGTGTGGCAAGCCCCAGGATCGCCCCTCCCAGCAACCCGATAAACAGTGAAACTGCCATGGTCTCCTCCTTCGGCGCATTCAACGCCGAAATTCAGCGACTCTTTCCGCAATTTCATCATACCCGCCGGGCGCCTCTTCCGCCAGTAAAGTCCGTCATGACCGCTATTTCATTTTGGAATGACCCGGGATAGAAAAACAGAATATCCCGCTGTTTGTAGCGGACGTTTGATATTGCGCTTTTCCAAATTAACCTGGCAATCCCCGCGAAACCCGGCCGCCCTTGCCTGGCGCCCCAATAAAAAACGCCCCGAAAATTTTTCGGGGCGTTTGAGCGGGCAAAATCAGCTGGCATGTCCAAGCCGGGGGTCGAGCGCGTCCCTCAACCCGTCCCCAATGAGATTGAAAGCCAGCACGGTGAGCATGATCATAAAGCCCGGATAAAACACAAGATGCGGCGCAGTGAATACCTGGTTGCGTTCCGCGCCGAGCATGGAGCCCCACTCCGGCGTTGGAGGTTGCGCGCCGAGTCCGAGGAAGGAAAGAGCGGCCGCGTCCAATATGGCGGTGGCGATCCCCAGCGTTCCCTGCACAATGAGCGGCGTCAGGGCATTCGGCAGAATCCGTTTGAAAAGGATTTCGTAGGTGTTTCCGCCAAGCGCCCTGGTGGCGGAGACATAATCCATCTCACGAACAGAAAGCACGCTAGCGCGCACTACGCGCGCATACGCAGGAATGGAGACGATGCCGATGGCGAGCAAGGCGTTGATGAGCCCAGGTCCCAGAACTGTGACAATGGCGATCGCTAAAAGAAGCGAGGGAAATGCCAGTAACACGTCCATGACGCGCATGATGACATTGTCCACCCATCCGCCCAGATAACCGCCGAGAGCGCCGAGCACAGTGCCGATGATGATGGCGAAAGTCACGGTGGCAAATCCAACCATTAAGCTCAGGCGGGAGCCATATAACAGGCGGCTAAACTCGTCGCGAATGTTTCCGTCCAACCCCAGAATGTGTTGAGGCTCATCGGCGGGACAGCCAAGCATATGAATACAGGGCGGAAGTCTTTTTTCTATCGATCCAGAATAGCCCTGAATATCGAGCATTGATTTCAACGGATCGTAAGGGGCGAGCCATTGCGCTGTCAGGGCAACCATAATCAGAATGCCGATAATAACCAGCCCGATAACGGCCGATTTACGGCGTAATAAACGCCGCAGGGTGATATTCCACAGGCTGAGAGATTGAAGGGACATACCCTCCACATCCAGCCTGGCATTTGCTTGTTTGTTTTTGGCCATATTCAGTTTAACCGAATGCGAGGATCAAGGTAAGCGTATGAGATATCCACGATAAGATTCAATGCGACAAAAAAGACCGCAATGACAACTGTAAACGCCTGGACGATTCCATAATCGCGCGCGGTAATCGCTTCATACAGTATGCGCCCGACTCCAGACAGGTTAAAGACCGTTTCTGTCAACACGGCGCCTCCGAGCAATCCTCCAAATGAAAGCCCAATGACGGTCACCAATGGAAGCAACGCGTTGCGAAACGCGTGTTTTATTATGACCGTCCTATACCGCAACCCCTTGGCGCGCGCGGTGCGGATGTAGTCCTGCCCTAAAACCTCCAACATGGAAGATCGCGCCATGCGCGCGATCAACGCCATGGGGATGGTTCCCAGCGCCAAAGCCGGAAGGATGAGATGAGTGGTTGCGTCTTTGATCAGGTCAAAATCACGGCTGAGGAATCCGTTCAGGATGTTCATGCGGCTTAGAAAATCCAGGATGGTGAACGTCGTCGTGCCTTCGGTCACGTTCATATTCCATACTTCATAAAAAGGGATCGGTATCAAACCTGGAGATAAACGCCCCGAGGGGGGGAGTTGAAACGGCGTGTCTTTCAGGGCAAGGGCAAAGATATACGCCAGCATCAAACCCAGCCAAAAGACGGGCATGGACACCCCGATATTCGCCCAGAGCATGGTTAATACATCAACCCAGGAATTGTGTTTGACGGCGGAGAGTATTCCCAAAGGTATGCCCACCAACATGCTGATCAATAATGCCGCAATTGCCAGTTCGACCGTGATCGGAAGACGCTGCATCAGAATTTCGGTCACCGGCAATGAAAACCGAAAAGATCGCCCGAAGTCCCCTTGAAGGATTTCCTTCATATAAACAACAAACTGAACCGGGATCGGCTTATCCAACCCGTGACGACGGAGGAAATCGTCGCATACCTCATCCGTGGCTTTTTCCCCCAGCATTGCGCGACATGGGTCGCTTGGAATAAGCCGCGCGAGAGAAAACGTGACAAATAAAATGCCAATAAGAACTGGAATACTCAGGATGATACGGCGAAGGATATAAGTAATCATGGAGGGGTATGAGAATCCCCGGCAGGCGATACTCCCCTGCCGGGGATTGTCTTACAGTAATCGGATCAAGGAATCCGGCTTATTGCGGAGCGTTCATGAAATTACCGAACAGATAGGTCCAGTATTCGAACGCGCCGGTGTTGCCCTTGTGGAGCGGGTGCGCGGCATCCCACTGCACGGCGTAGGACAGTACCACGTCGTTGGCGTCGAGCGAAGAGCCATCGTGGAAGGAAACGCCCTGGCGGAGGTGGAAGGTCCACTCGGTCAGATCGGCGTTCGATTCGTACGATTCAGCCAAGCCGCCGGTTTCAACCGCGGTGCCGCCGATTTCGTAGGACAGCAAAGGCTCGGTGACTTGCTCGCAGGCACGCAGAGATTCGCCGTCGGTTTCGTCGGCGCAGTAGAGCGAAATGGGTTCAGCGTTCTGCATCCACACGAAGGTGTCCTGCCCGGCAACGCCCATAACAGCGAAGATTTCGGTGCTGAGCGGGCTGGCGTGAGCGCCTTCCACAGCGGCTTTATACGCCGCGGCGTTGCCGCCGTGAGCGACGGGGATCATCGGGACATGCAGTTTGACGGCATTGTTGGCGGCTTCGTAGAACGGAGCGCGAGCGGCAGGGTCGCCCAATTGAGCGCCGGAGGCAAGCGCTTCGTTGATATCGTCAAAGCCAACGCCGAACGAATCGAACGCGGGTCCGCGGAAGTGAGCGTCGAGGAAGTTGACGACGTCTGGGAAGTCTGCGCCCCAGCCGAGGAGGAAGAGCCCGTCCAGTTCGCCGGAGTTGGCGGCGTCAATGAACGCGCCGGATTCCATAACTACGATCTCAACGTCAACGTTCAGGTTGGCTTTCAACTGCGCCTGAATATCCTGAGCGACAACGCCCGGATCGGGCAGATAACCGCGCACGACGTCGCGATAGTACAGTTTGATGGCGGGGAAGGGGTTGCTCTCGCTATAACCAGCCTCCGTCAGCAACGCCTTGGCGGCATCCAGGTCGTAGGCATACCATTCTTCGCCTTCGCAGCCGTTCGGGATGGAGCATGGGGTGAAGTGAGAAGCGACTTCCGATCCGGGGGGATAGAAGTTATCCACGATGCGTTGTCGGTCAATCGCCTGGGCAAATGCCTGGCGCACGATTTCGTTATCGAACGGCGCGAACTTGTTGTTCATGCCGATGTACATAACGTTGAGCGCTTCGCGTTGGAGCAACTGCAGGTTGGAATCGCCGCTGACCGTCTCAAAATCATCGGGACCGACGTTGTCCATACCGTCAACGGTGCCGGATTGGAGTTCGAGCAGGCGCTGAGCCGATTCGGTGCTCCAACGGAACACCAGAGTCTGGCTCTTGGCGGGCTCGCCCCAATAATCGTCGTTGCGGGTGAAGACGATCTGGTTGCCGCGTTCCCAAGATTCGAGTTTGTAGGGACCCGTGCCGATGGGTTTCTCGAGCAGATCGCCCGTCCCACCAGTGGATTCGAGATATTCGCTCGGTTGAATGCCGAGGGATGAAAACGCCACTTTCGCAGGGACGGCTGGATCGGGCGTGCAGAGCGTGATCTTCACGGTGAATTCATCCACCGCTTCGATAGACTTGACGTTGCCGCCGTAATCGCAGTTCGGCGCTTCCACTTTCATGCCTTCGTAAGGCGCGGCGGGTTCGGTGGCGGGCGCCTCAGTTGCGGGGGCGGGGGCTTCCGTGGCGGCTTCGGTGGCGGCTTCGGTGGCTACGGGCGTGCCACCGCAGGCGGCGAGCGCCATGCTCGCGACCACCAGCAACGAAAGCAGGACGAACAGATTTCGTTTCATACGGTTCTCCTCCAATAGAGAATATGTGTTTCATTTTGCCGCGCAAAATGATCGGAGATTATACACCCAATATAAATGCAACGGTAAACCGATTTAGACGGGGATAAGAGTCGTGTCACACCGTAGTTTTGATTTTCACGTATAATCAAAAGATGCAGGCAACACAGCGCCTCCCCTATTTATGGGATTACGATCTCGACCAAATACAATTCCGCGAAATTCTGAGTGGTCGTCTCACGAAGGGACGGCTAAACCAGGATTGGGCAACG
>WBZR01001386.1_pt1 | contig 30472 bp, 22 predicted proteins | sample 5204231 | NCBI WGS metagenome assembly WBZR01 (sample SAMN12412403, study PRJNA552823) | activated sludge metagenome | isolation source: activated sludge from anammox sidestream of wastewater treatment plant... | place: USA: Virginia | collected 2017-08 | reverse complement strand
CCACGCCTCGTTCTCGAGTCGGGCGAGGTCGACGCCGTCCTCCTGACCGGTTACTTCGGCGGCTACGGGCAGGACGAGCAGCTCGCGGAGACCGAGCTCGAGGTCGCTCGGGCGATCCCCGCGATCGCCGCCGAGACGGCGAGACCGCTCGTGGTGCACACGATGTATCCCGACTCGCCAGCGGCGGCCGCGCTCCGGGCGGGCGGCACTCCGGTCTACCGCGAGATCGAGGCCGCGACGGGTGCGCTCGCCCGGCTGGCCGAGCTCGCCGGGTCGAGCGCGCCCGGCGTCCCGGCGTTGCCGCCGCCGGCGGAGCCGCCCATCAGCGCCGACGGCTACTTCGAGGCCCGCGCGCTGCTCGCGGCCGGCGGCGTCGCGTTCGCGCCGGCACTGCCGGCGACCACCGCCGCCGAGGCTCGCGCCGCCGCGGCCGAGCTCGGCTACCCCGTCGCGCTGAAGGCGCTCGGGCTCCTGCACAAGTCCGACGCGGGCGGTGTCGTGCTCGGGATCGGGTCGGCGACCGGGCTCGAGCACGCGCTCGCCGACCTGGCGGCGCGGCTCTCCCCACCCGGGTACTCGGTGGAGCGGATGGCGCCCGTGTCCGGCGGTGTCGAGCTGATCGTCGGGTGCCGCAGGGACGCCCGCTTCGGCCCGATCGCGCTCGCCGGCCTCGGCGGCGTGTACGCGGAGCTCCTGCGCGACGTCGCGGTCGCGCTCGCCCCGGTCGAGGAGGAGACGGCGGTGGAGCTGCTGCGCTCGCTCCGGGGCGCGCCGCTCCGGCTCGGCGCCCGCGGGCGCCGTCCCGTCGATCTGCGCGCGACCGCGAGGACGCTGGCGGCGATCTCCCGCGTCGCCGCCGAGCGGCCGGAGATCGCCGAGATCGAGGTCAATCCCCTGCTCGTCACCCCGGACGGCGCGCTGGGGCTGGACGCGCGGATCGTGCTCGCAGAGGCGAAAGGAGACGACGATGCTCGCTGAGGGAACGTTCGAGGGCAGGGTCGCGATCGTGACGGGCGGCGGTAGCGGCCTCGGCCGCGCGATGGCGCTCGAGCTCGCCCGGCTGGGCGCGGCGGTCGTCGTCGGCGGGCGGCGACCCGAGGCGCTCGAGGAGACGGTGGCGTTGATCGAGGACCGGGGTGGTGCCGGCCACGCCAAGCCCGTGGACGTCCGCGACCCCGAGCAGGTCGACGCGCTCGTCGCCGACGCGGTCACGCGCTTCGGTCGCGTCGATGTGCTCGTGAACAACGCGGCGGGCAACTTCGTCGCGCGGGCGGAGGACATCTCGCCGAACGGCTGGCGCGCGGTGGTCGGGATCGTCCTCGACGGCGGCTTCCTCTGCTCGCGGGCCGCCGGCCGCCGCCTGATCGAGCAGGGCGAGGGCGGCGCGATCCTGAGCGTGCTCGCGAGCTACGCGTGGACGGGCGGGCCCGGCACCGTCCACTCCGCGGCCGCCAAGGCGGGACTGCTCGCGATGACGCGGACGCTCGCCGTCGAATGGGCACGCCACGGGATCCGGGTCAACTGCATCTGCCCGGGGCCGACGGATACCGAGGGGGCGGGCCAGGCACTCTGGCCGACCGAGGCCGACCGCGCCCGCGTGGCCGCCACCGTCCCGCTCGGCCGGCTCGGCACGCCCGAGGAGATCGCCTGGTGGGCGGCCGCCCTCTGCTCCCGCTACGCCGGCTACATCACCGGCGAGGTACTGACGATCGACGGCGGCCACTGGCTCGAGCAGGAGAGCTACCTGCCGGCGCTCGGATCGACGCAGCGCTGAGCGCCGCGGCCGGGCGTGGCCCGGCACGGCCACGGAATATTCTCTACACCTTCGTAGTTGTAGAGATGTATGATTGCCGTAGCCGTGGCCGCTCCGACCGCCCCCACCCCGCTCCCCGAGCCGCTCGTCGAGCTCGTCGCCCAGCGCTTTCGCGTGCTGGCCGAGCCGATGCGGATCAGGCTGCTCGACCTGCTGCGGGCCGGGGAGGCGTCCGTCCAGGACCTGACCGGCACGCTCGGCTCCTCCCAGCAGAACGTCTCCAAGCACCTCGGCGTCCTCCACCAGGCCGGAATCGTCACCCGGCGCAAGGAGGGCAACCACGTCTTCTACTCGATCTCCGACGAGAGCGTCTTCTCGCTCTGCGCGCTCGTCTGCGGCGGGCTCGAGCGCCAGGCCGGCGAGCTCGCCGGCCTGCTCGCCGGCAGCGCCGAGGCGTCCCTCACCCGAGCCGACTCCGGAAAGGAGACCCGATGACCCACTCCCGCTGGCCGCTCGAGCGCGCGCTGTTCGCGCTCGCCGGAACCGTGATCCTCGTCACCGTCCTGCTCGCCGTCACGGTCAGCCCCTGGTTTCTCCTGATCACCGCCTTCACGGGCATCAGCCAGTGGCTGTACGTTCTCGTCGGAGCCTGCCCCGCCTCGCTCGTCGTACAGCGGGCGCTCGGGCTCAGGAAGGGCGCGACGTGGTGAGCGAGCTCGGGCCGATCGGACGCCTCGGCGCCTGGACGGCGACCCACGTCCGCATCGTCGTCGCCGCCTGGGCGGTGATCGCGCTCGGGCTCGGGTTCTTCGCGCCCCGCGCCGAGCAGGCCCTCTCGGGCGCCGGCTGGCAGGCGAACGGGTCGGAGTCCGTCGAGGCGCGCGAGCTGATCCAGTCGGAGTTCCAGGGGCTTTCGAGCGCGGCCCTGATGGTGGTCGTGCACTCCGACGACTCGACGGTCGCCGACCCCGCCTTCCGGGCAACGATCGCCGACGTCGAGGCGATCCTCCGAGGGAGCGAAGCCGTCTCGACCGTCGTCTCGCCCGCCGAGGGCACGTCGATCTCCGCGGACGGGCACACCGCGATCGTCCAGGCCGGCGCCGCGACTGACCCGAACGGCATGGTCGACGCGGCCGAGGCGCTTGACGGCACGCTCGCGAAGGCGGCTGCTCCGGGCGTCGAGGTCAACCTGACCGGCTCGTCGGGCATGTGGGCCGACTTCAACCAGGCGAACCTGGAGGCGATGCTGAAGTCGGAGCTCCTGAGCTGGCCGGTGACGCTCGCGATCCTCGTCGTCGCCTTCGGCTCGCTCGTCGCCGCGGGGCTGCCGCTGATGCTGACGATGCTCGGCCTGATCGCCGCCGCGGGCTCGCTGTTCGTGGCCACCCAGCTCGGCGCGGTCTCGATCTGGGCGATGAACTTCGCGATGATGTTCGCGCTCGCGCTCGGGATCGACTACGCGCTCTTCGTCGTCGCCCGCTTCCGGGCGGCCCTGTTCGGCAGCAAGCTCGGCCCGGTCGAAGCGGCCGCGGTCGCGATGGACACGGCCGGCAAGGCCGTCCTCTTCTCGGGGCTGACAGTGCTCGTCTCGCTGTCGGCGGTGATGCTCGTGCCGAGCCCCGCCTTCCGCTCGATGAGCCTCGGGATCATGCTCTCCGTGATCTTCGTGCTCGCCGCGACGCTCACGCTCTTGCCGGCCGTGCTCGCGAAGCTCGGGCCGCGGGTCAACCGCCTCTCGCTTCGGTGGGTGCACTCGGGCGAGCATCGCTCGCGGCGGTTCGCGGGCTGGGCCGAGCGGCTCTGGCGGCGACCGCTCGCGCTTGGCGCCGCTTCGCTGGCGGTGCTCGTCGCGCTTGCGGTACCGATCTTCTGGCTCGACACCGGCATGCCGTCGATCGCCGTCGTGCCCGCGGACGACCAGTCGCGCGTCGGCTACTACCAGGTCCAGGACGCGTTCGGCCCGGGCGCCCCGGGGGCGCTCCAGATCGCGGCGCCGGCCGGCCAGGCCGGCGCGGTCGCGGCCCAGGCCGCGCGCGACCCGGGCATCGCGCGGGTCCTGCCCGCGCTACCGAGCGCGTCGGGAGAGCTCGTCCTGATCCAGGCGGTGCCGAGCGCGGATCCCTCCGACCCGGCCGTCGGGGCCACGATCGACCGCCTGCGCAGCGAGCTGCCGGCGGAGGCGCTCGTCGGCGGCGCCGTCGCCGAGAACCACGACCTCGAGGCGGCGCTCGGCGCCAAGACGCCGCTTGTGATCGGCGTCGTCCTCGGTCTCGGCTTCCTGCTCCTGCTCCTCGTGCTGCAGGCGCCGCTCGTCGCGGCGCTCGGGGTCGCCACGAACCTACTCGCGGTCGGCGCTGCCTTCGGGATCGCGAAGCTGATCTTCCAGGACGGGCACGGGGCCGGGCTGCTCGGCTTCGAGTCGCAGGGCTTCCTGAACGCGTGGGGCCCCGTGTTCTTCTTCGCGATGATCTTCGCGATCTCGATGGACTACACGGTGTTCCTGCTCGCCTCGGCGAAGGAGCACTGGGACCGCTCGCACAACCCGCGCGAGGCGGCTGTCGGCGGCCTCGCCCATTCCGGCCGCACGATCTTCGCCGCTGGCGCGGTGATGGTCGCGGTCTTCTTCACGTTCGCAATCTCCGGGCCGCTGCCGCCCAAGGAGATGGGCGTGATCCTCGGCATCGCCGTCCTGCTCGACGCCGCCCTGATCCGCCTCCTGCTCCTGCCGGTGTTGCTGCGGCTGACCGGCCGCTTCGCCTGGTGGCTACCACGCTGGCTCGACCGCTGGCTGCCGGACGTGCGCTTCGGGCACTGACCGCGCGACGGGGGGGCAGGGCAGCCTGCCCCCCGTTGCGGGAATCCACCCTCCCCGCTTCGGGTGAACGCGCGCCGCGGGGCTGGCCTCACGGCCGGCGCCAATGGTATGAAGGCGGCGGCGTCCCTGACGGGGAGCGCCGGGCGGCGCATCTCCAACCATCCGGGGATGACGGCAAACGCCGCTCGGCCCCCCGGCTCCCTGCCAGGCTGAACGTGGCTCAGCTCGCGTACGCGTCGACGCCGCGCTTGGCGAGGCCGCGACCGATCACGAGCCGCTGGACCTCGCTCGTGCCCTCCCAGATCCGATCCACCCTCACCTCGCGGTAGTGGCGCGCGACCGGGTTGTCGGTCCGGTAGCCGCGCCCCCCGAAGATCTGCAGCGAGCGATCGACGACGCGACCGGCCATCTCCGACGCGTAGAGCTTCGCCATCGCGACCTTGCCGTGGACGACCTTGCGGTTCGTCTCGACGTCGAACGCGTGCGCGGCGTGATAGGTCATGAGCCGGGCGGCCAGAAGCTCGGTCAGGCAGTCCGCGAGCTGGAACGAGACACCCTGGAACTCCGCGATCGGCTGGCCGAACTGGACGCGCTCCTGCGCGTACGCGGAGGCGAGCTCGAGGCTTCTCGCCGCGGCGCCGCAGCAGCGGGCAGCGATGAAGAGCCGCTCGATCGTGAACCAATCCTTCGCGCCCTCGTTGCCGCCCGAAGGGATGCGGTTTCGCTCCGGCACGCGGCAGTTCTCGAACACGATCTCCGGATGGTGGTCGAGGTACGGGTCGTGGAGGAATCCCGGCGTGAACTTGATCCGCAGGCCCGGCGCATCCGGCTCGACGAAGAAGAGCAGCTGCTCTCCCCCCGCCTCGGCCAGCACGACGTAGTAGCCGGGCTCGCCCTGGCTCGTCACGAACCACTTCTCGCCGCTCAGCAGCCAGTCGTCGCCGTCCCGCACCGCGGTCGTCGCGATGCTGCTCACGTCGGAGCCCGCCCCCGGCTCGGTGATCGCCCAGGCGCCGTGGTACTCGTCGCGCAGCACCGGGGCGAGAAACCGCTCGACCTGGTCGGGGCTCGCGAGCTCGTACAGCTCGCGCGGGCCGCGGTTTGCGACCACGAAGCCGAGCCCGTTCGTGCAGCGGCCGGCCTCCTCCTCAAGCGCCACCTGGCCGAGCATCGAGAGGTCGCGCCCGCCGGCCGCCTCGGGCATGTTCAGCATCGCGAAACCCGCCGCTCTCGACTTCCGGCGCAGCTCCCCGATCGCGCCCTCGTCGATCACGCCGGCACGGGCGATCTGCTGCTCGAGCGGATAGACCTCCGTCTCGACGAACCGCCGCGCACGCTCCTTGAGCGCGCGGATCTCCTCGGGTAGCTCGGGCACGACCAGCATCGATACCTCCTCGTGGGTCAGCCGCAGAAGCGCATGGCCGCGACCGCGAGCCCCTGCGCGCAAGCGACGAGACCGTCCACCGGGACGTACTCGTCGATCGTGTGGGCAATGCTCCTGCCGTCCGGCGCGAACCCGGGCGGCCCGTAGGCGATCGCGGGGGTGCCGCCGAGGCGCGTGAACGTGGCGCCGTCGTACCAGGAGTCGAGTCCGGAGAGCCGGCCCGGCCGGCCCACGTCCGCCGTCGCCTCGGACATGACCGAGACGATCGGATCGTCGGGCGGGATCTCGAGCGACATGACGCGGTTCGGCCACCACTCGACGGTCGGCGGGTTCGCGGCGAGCCACGGGTCAGTGGCGGCCGCGGCCGCGATCCACTCCTCGACCTCCCGCTCGACGGCGAACGTCCACCCCTCCGCGTCGGTCTGCTGCGGGACGCAAAGCACGGCGATCGTGATGCGGCACTCGGCGGGGTAGGTGACCGCCCACTCGCCGGCCGAGATCATCGTCGGCAGGATGTCGGGGGAGCTCAGGCGCGGGTGGCGCAGGTCGGAGCGCCGCGACCACTCGTCCCTGAGCCGCAGGATCGCATCGAGCACGATCCTGGCCTTCTCGATCGCGTTCACCGCCCCGCCCTCGCGCCAGTGCGGCTGGAACACCTCCGCGTGCCCGGGCCGGCCGGGGACGGTGACGGCCGCGTAGCTCGTGCCACGGCAGGAGATCCAGATGTCGAAGCCGGTCGGCTCGGCGACGATGCCGCCGTCGGCCCGCACTCCCCGGAGCACGAGCGCGAGGCCGCCCGCCCCGGAGGACTCCTCGTCCGTGTTCGTGGTCACGAGCAGGTCGCCCGCGAGCGGAACACCGAGGCGGGAGAGCGTCTCGGCCGCGTAGACCATGCAGGCGATCCCGCCCTTCATGTCGCACGAGCCACGTCCGTAGAGGTTCCCGTCGCGGACCTCGCCCAGGAACGGGTCGCTCGTCCAGCGGTCGCGGGGCTCGACCGAGACAACGTCGATGTGGCCGTTGAAGAGAAGGCTGCGGCCTCCGCCCGCGCCCGGGAAGCGGGCGACGAGCTGGGGACGCCCCTCGAAGCCCATCCCGGGCTCGTGGAGCGGCTTGCCGGCGAACTCGGCCCGGTCGGGCTCGAACAGCTCGACCTCGGCGCCGGCCCGCCGCAGCCGGCCCCCCAGGTACTCCTGGAGCTCGCGCTCCTGCCGCGGCGGGTCGTTCCGGTTACGGGCGGTCGTGTCGAAGGCGATCAGGTCGGCCGCGAGCGCGACCAGCTCGTCGCGCCCGCGCTCGATCTCCGCGACGACTCGCCGCTCCGGGTCGGACATGCCCATGGCGGCACAATCTTGACGGAGCACCACCGGTCAGGCAAGCTCGCCCGGCCGTGCGAGCGACGATCCCGCACGAGCTCGACCACCGCTCGTGGTCATGGAGGTCGAGCTCGGCCGGCCGCTCGCGGGCGAGGACCCTGGCCAAGCTGGCGCTGAGCCACGCGGTCGAGCCGCTCGAGACCGACCCGGTCTCGGCTCCCGGCCGCGTGGCCGCCCACGCCGCTCCACGCGCTACGCTCGGGTCGTGAAGCGCAAGCGCCGGCGCAAGGGCCCGCTCGTTCCGCCCGGGCCCGGGCGGAACCTCGCCGTGCGCCCGGGAGGAGGCACCCATCGCCCCGACGCCGAGAAGCGGGCGCGCGAGCGGCTGCGGCGCGAGCTTGCAGACCGGGAGAACGAGGGAGGCGGGGCAAGCGAGGCGGGCTAGGGTAGCTCCCGCTCGAGCAGGGCCCGCTCCCGGGGCTCGAGCGGACGCGACCCGCCGAGGTCATCGTCGCGCGCGACGAGCACCGCCTCCGCCGCGGCCGCGACCCCGCCGTCGAGCGTCAGGATCTCCTCGCGAGTTCGCAGGCTCGAGGTGCCGAGCTGAAGCAGCGAGATCCGGACGACCACGGCATCGTCGGCCTGGGTCAGCTCGCGCCGGTAGTCGATCTCGACCCGGGCGAGCACGTAGACGCGGCCGCGCCCCTCCGGGCCGAGCACCCGGTCGAGCCATTCGTCGCGGGCCTCCTCGAGGAAGGTGAGGTAGACGCCGTTGTTGACGTGGCCGAGCGCGTCCAGGTCGCGCCAGCGGATCTCGATTCGCTTCTCGTGCACGGGGGCGCTGATCGTACCGATGCCCCGGACGGCGCGGGCCGTCTAAGATCGCCGTCCACCGTGACGCCCGATCCGACGGAGCTTCGCGGCGGCCTCCGGCCGTTGCTCTACCCGACTTCGGTCGCGATCGTCGGCGCCTCCGAGCGCAACCCGCGACCGCTCGAGGGCGCGCTGCGCGGCGGCGCGAGCGTGCAGCTCGTCAACCCGAACCGCACCGAGGTGCTGGGACTGCCGTGCTACCCGGATCTCGCCACCCTGCCCGCGACGCCCGACGTCGCGCTGCTGCTCGTCGGCCACACGCGGGTCGAACAGGCCGTCGGGGAGGCACTCGCCGCGGGGATCCGCGCGTTCGTGATCCCCGGCGTCGGGGCCGAGGCCGGCGCCGAGGGGCCGCCGGTGATTCGCCGCCTCGCCGCGATGCTCGAGTCCGCCGGCGCGGCCGCGGTCGGCGCGAACTGCATGGGCGTGGCCAGTGCCGACGGGCCCTCGACCTGGATCGGCACGGTGCCCGAGACGTTCCGCCCCGGGCACGTCTCCGTCGTCGCCCAGTCGGGCTCGATCGCGGAGGCGTTCATCGCCTGCGGCCCGCGCGTCGGCTTCCGCACGGTGATCTCGTCCGGCGGCGAGCTGAGCCGGGACGCCGCCGACCTGCTCGGGTTCCTCGCCGAGGACGAGGGTACCGGCGCGATCGGCATCTTCCTCGAGGCGGTGCGCCGCCCCGCGGCCTTCGCCGCGGCGCTCGAGCGCTGCGCCGAGGCGGCCAAGCCGGTCGTGTGCCTGAAGGTGGGCCGCTCCGAGGCCGCCGCGCGCGCGACGCTCGCGCACACGGGCGCGCTCGTCGGCTCGGCACGGGCGTTCTCCGCGCTGCTTCGCCGCCACGGGGCGATCGAGGTCGAGGACTTCCACGACCTGCTCGAGACGCTCGAGGTGCTCGGCTCGAAGCGGTGCGTTCGGGGCGCCCGCGTCGCCGCCGTGTCGGAGTCCGGAGGCGAGTGCGCGCTGCTCGCCGACCAGGGCGAGGCGACCGGCCTGCCGTTCGAGCCGCTCCCGGACGGGCTCGCGGCGCAGCTGAGCGCCGAGTTCCCGAACTACGTCCACCCCGGGAACCCGCTTGACGCCTGGGCGGTCGCGGACGAGAGCGTCGTCTACCCGCGCTCGTTCGAGCTGCTCGCCAGCGCGGGCGCGTACGACATCCTGCTGGCCCAGATCGACCTCTCCCAGTTTCGCGGCGCGGACGAGGGCGGCTGGTGCGGAATGGTCGTCCGCGCGCTCGCCGAGGCCGTCGAGGGCACCGGGATCTTCCCCGCCGTGACGTCGGTGCACGTGAGCGACCCACCCCCCGAGCTGGCGGCGCTGGCTCGGGAGCTCGACGTGCCGCTCCTCCGCGGCACAGGCAACGCCCTGCGCGCGCTCGCGGCAGTCGCCCGCTGGCAACCTCCGGCACCGGGGCGGCCCGAAGAGACATGTCCGGGGGCCAGGCCCCTGGACAAGACATGTCCGGGGGCCAGGCCCCTGGACATGTCCGGGTTGGCCGGGCCGTTGCCGGAGTTCGAGTCTGCCGCGATCCTCGAGCGCTACGGCGTCCCGCTCGCGCCGCGACGGCGGGCGGGGTCACCCGCCGAGGCTGCGGCGGCGGCCGAGGCGCTCGGCTTCCCGGTCGTCGTCAAGGTTGACGGCCCCGCGCACAAGGCGCGGGAGGGGGGCGTGGTGCTCGGAGTCGAGAGCGCCGAAGCGGCAGCCGCGGCGGCGGAGCGGCTCGGCGGTCGCGTGCTCGTTGCCCGCCAGGTTCCGCACGGGCCCGAGGCCGTGTGCGGTCTCGCCCGCGATCCCGACTACGGCCCCGTGCTCGCCGTCGGGCTCGGTGGCGTCGCGGTCGAGGCGCTCCGGCTCGCCGCGGTCGCCCTCGCTCCGCTCGACCTCGAGGCGGCCCGCTCGCTCGTCGCGGACGCCCCGGGCCTCGCCTCGATCGCCTCGCCCTCGGCCCGGAACGACCTCGCCGCGACGCTCGTCGCGCTCGGCCGCCTGGCCGTGGAGCATCCGGAGGTCGAGGCCGCCGACGTCAACCCGCTGATCCTCGGCCCCGGCGGCGCCGTCGCCGTCGACGCCCTGGTCGTGACGAAAGGAGCCCCATGAGCGACGATGTCGTCCTCTACGAGCGGCGCGGCCCGGCCGCGTGGCTGACCCTGAACCGGCCCGACAAGCTGAACGCGCTCAACCGCGAGATCGTCGCCGGCCTCCACGCCGGCATGGACCGGGCACTCGCCGACGACGAGGTCAAGGTGGTCGTCCTGACCGGCGCCGGCAACGCCTTCTCGGCCGGCTTCGACATCTCCGCAGAGGCCGGTGAGGGAATCGAGGGCGCCTACCCCTGGCGGGAGGAGCTCGCGAAGGACGTGGACGTCACGATGCGGCTCTGGGGCCTGCCGAAGCCGACGATCGCGGCCGTGCGCGGCTGGTGTCTCGGCGGCGCCTGCGAGCTCGCGATGGCGTGCGACCTCATCGTCGCGAGCGAGGACGCCCGCCTGGGCGAGCCCGAGATCCGCTTCGGCTCGGGCCCTGTGACGCTGCTGATGCCGTTCGTGCTCGGGCAGAAGAAGACGAACGAGCTCCTCTTCACCGGCGACGCGCTCGAGGCACGCGACGCGGAGCGGGTCGGGCTCGTCAACCGCGTCGTCCCTGCCACCGAGCTCGAGACGGCGGTCGGCGAGCTCGTGCGCAAGATCGCGCCCACGCCGCTGCCGGTCCTGCGCCTGACCAAGATCGCGCTGACCCGGGCCTACGAGGCGATGGGGCTGCGCCAGGCGGTCGCGCTCAACCTCGAGAACTCGGCGATCCTGAACACCGTCGACACGCCCGAGCAGCGGGAGTTCAACCGGATCGCGCAGGAGGAGGGCCTGAAGGCCGCGCTCGCGTGGCGCGACGCCCGCTACGGGGAGACGCTCGGCTGAGCCCGGCCTCAGAGGGCGGGCTCGCGAACGAGCTCCATCGTGGAGCAGTGGACGCCGCCGCCGCCCTTGTGGATCTCGTCGTAGGGGACGGTCACGACCTCGATCCCGCGCCGACCGAGCGCCTCCACGGCCCGCGGGTAGCCCTCGGCCATCAGCACCCGGCCGGGGCGCAGGCAGAGCGAGTTGATCGCCCACTCCTCGCCGGCCGGGCAGGGGATCGCCTCGATCCCGAGCTCGCGCAGCCGCTCGAGGAACCAGTACGGCAGCCCCGAGGTGTCGACGAGCGCCGCGTCGACGTCGACCATGCCGAGGTGGCCGTCGATGTGGATCGAGTAGCCCGAGAGCGGGACGACCACGAGCTCGATCCCGAGCGGGCGGAGCGCCTCCGCGAGCTGGCGGGCGCCCTCGTCGTTGCAGCGGATCGACGTCCCGTACGCCGCCACGCCCGGGCGGAGCTTCACGAACGAGCCGCCCTCGACCATCCCCGTGCCCGCGATCGTGCGGAGGATCGGCATCCCGAGCCCGGCCACGGTCGCGCTGACGAGCCGCTCCTCGCCCCGGCGCATCGCCGGCGCCATCCGACCGATCACGGCACCGCCCGGCACGGTCAGCAGCGGGTCGCGCGTGTAGATCGGCCGGGTCAGGTGCGGCGGTAGCTCACCCTCGACGAAGACGACGTCGACGCCCGCCCGCTCGAGCGCGGCGACGAGGCCGGCGTGCTGCGCCTCGACCAGGGCGAGATCCGGCAGCTCGCGGGACTCCCAGTACCACATGCCGTCGGGGTCGACGAGCGCTCCGGCCTCCTCGCTCCAGGCATCCGCGCGGACACACGCCCACTCGCCATGCGGGCGTCGCATCAGGACGACCCGGAGCGGCCCGACCTCGTCGACCGCGCCCCAGGCACGGCCCCAGACCCGCTCCTGCTCCGCGGGATCGTGAAAAGGCGGCTCGGCCGAGACCCTGCTGAGCGCGTGCTGGAGTTGGGGGACACCGGTCACGCGGGCGGATCATAATCGCCGCGACGACGGGGACACCGCGACCGGGAGGGGAAGGCAATGGGCCGAGACCCGAAGCACGACGTCCTCTTCGAGCCGCTGCGGATCGGGCCGAAGACGCTGCGAAACCGCTTCTACCAGGTGCCGCACTGCGTCGGCTTCGGCTCCGAGAAACCACTCCACCAGGCCCGGTTTCGAGCCATGAAGGCGCAGGGGGGCTGGGCGGCCGTCTGCACCGAGTACTGCGCGATCAGCCCCGACTCCGACGAGACGCCGTTCATCTCGGCCCGGCTCTGGGACGACGACGACGCGCGAGCGCTCGCCGTCACGTGCGAGCTGGCGCACGAGCACGGGGCGCTCGCCGGCTGCGAGCTCCACCACTCCGGCGTCCACTCGCCCAGGCGGCAGTACCGGCTACCCGCGCTCGCCCCCTCCCAGCTCGCGAGCGACTACCTGCTCGTCGTCCCGAAAACCATGGAGCGCTCCGACATCCGCCGCGTGCAGGCCGACTGGGCTGCGGCCGCGCGGCGGGCCCGGGAGGCCGGCTTCGACATCGTCTACGTCTACGGCGCCCACAGCTACCTGCCGATGCAGTTTCTCTCCCCGTTCTACAACCACCGCACCGACGAGTACGGCGGCCCGTTCGAGAACCGCGCCCGCTTCTGGCTCGAGACGCTCGAGCTCGTGCGCGACGCCGTCGGGGCCGACTGCGCGATCGCGACCCGGATCGCGGTCGACGCGCTGGGACCGTACGGCGTCGAGCTCGACGAGGGGCTCGCGTTCGTGCGCGCCGCCGACCACCTCGTCGACCTCTGGGACGTCAACGTCGGCTCGGCGCTCGAGTGGTCGAAGGACTCGGGCGCATCGAGCCTGTTTCCCGAGGGGTGGCAGCTCGAGTGGACCGGTCGCGTTCGAGAGGCGACAGCGAAGCCGATCGTCGGCGTGGGGCGGCTGACGAGCCCCGACCGGATGGCGGAGATCGTCGCGAGCGGCGTCTGGAACGTGATCGGCGCCGCCCGACCGTCGATCGCCGACCCGTTCTTGCCGCGCAAGATCGAGGAGGGTCGCTACGACGAGATCCGCGAGTGCATCGGCTGCAACGTCTGCATCCCGAAGTCGGACCCGGGCGGCAACGTCGGCTGCACCCAGAACGCGACCGCCGGCGAGGAGTACCGCCGCGGCTGGCACCCGGAGCGCTTCGAGCGGGCGGCGAACGCCGACCGGGACGTGCTCGTCGTCGGAGCCGGCCCGGCCGGCATGGAGTGCGCGATCGTGCTCGCGAAGCGCGGCCTGCGCCGTGTCCATCTCGCCGACGCCGAGGCGGAGATCGGCGGGATCATGCGCTGGGTGCCGCGGCTGCCCGGCCGCGGCGAGTGGGCGCGCGTCCTCAACTGGCGCTCGATCCAGCTCGGGAAGCTCCGCAACGTCGAGCTGCTCACCGGCCTTCGCCTCGACGCCCGGGGCGTCCGCGAGTACGGCGCCGAGATCGTCGTCTGCGCGACAGGCGCCCGCTGGGCGGGCGACGGGCTGAACCGGGTCACCCACCGCCCGATCCCGGGCGCCGACGCGTCGCTCCCGCACGTGCTCACACCCGAGCAGATCATGGTCGAGGGGAAGCGGCCTCCCGGCCGGCGCGTGGTCGTCTACGACGGCGAGGGGTACTTCGTGGCGCCCGGCCTGGCGGAGAAGCTCGCCGCGGACGGCTACGCCGTCCAGCTCGTCACCTGCCTCGAGGAGATCTCGCCGTTCAGCCACGAGACGCTCGAGCAGAAGCTCCTCGTGAGGCGCATGCATCGAGCAGGGATCGGCCTGCGCACGGGCATCCTCCTGACAGCGGTCGGTCCGGGCGGGGCCGTGGGCACGGACGAGCTCGGCGATCCGGTCGAGCTCGACGCGGACGCGGTCGTGCTCGTGACCCAGAGGCTCTCGAACGAGGCGCTCTACCTCGAGCTCCGCGCCGACCCGGCCGCGCTCGCGGCGGAGGGCATCGAGGCCGTCTACCGCATCGGCGACTGCGTCGCGCCCCAGCTCATCGCCGACTGCATCTTCGACGGGCACCGGCTCGCGCGGGAGATCGACGCCGCCGATCCGGCGACGCCGCTTCCCTTCCTCCGCGAGCGACCGCTCGCCACGGCGACGGGGATGTGATGGGTTGGAGCTCCTACTCGCCGCTCCGGACGGACGCCAACGCGGGCCGGGTCGCCGTCGTCACGGGCGGCGGCACGGGCATCGGGCGCGCCACCGCGCTCGAGCTCGCGCGCACCGGCGCCCGTGTGGTTGTCTGCGGCCGGAGACCCGAGCCGCTCAGCGAGGTTCGACGGGCAATCGAGGAGGCCGGTGGCGAATGCCTCGCCGTTCCGGCGGACGTCCGCGAGCCGCAGCAGGTCGAGGAGCTCGTCCAGAGCGCTCTCGACGGCTTCGGCGCCGTCGACGTGCTCGTCCATGCTGCAGGCGGCCAGTTCGAAGCGCCGGCCGAGGAGATCACGCCGAGCGGCTGGCGGGCCGTGCAGCGCCTGAACGTCGACGCCGCCTGGCACCTGACCCGGCTCGTGGCGACACGTTCCATGATCCCGCACCGAAGCGGGCTGGTCGTCTTCCTCGGCTTCAGCCCCCGCCGGGGCATGCCAGGCTTCGCGCACGCTGCGGCCGCCAGGGCCTCCCTCGAGAGCTTGGCCGCGACGCTCGCCTGCGAGTGGAGCCGGTACGGGATCCGCACCGTGTGCCTCGCGCTCGGGACAATCGCGACCGAGGGGCTCGCGACCTACGGCCCGGAGCGTGTCGCCGAATGGGAGCGCTCCGTCCCGCTCGGCCGGCTCGGCCGGCCCGAGGAAGCGGCCGCCGTCGTCGCCTTCCTGGCCTCGCCGGGCGGCGCGTACGTGACGGGCACGACCGTCGTCGTCGACGGGGGCGCGGACGCCTGGGGGCTCGGCGCGGCACCCCCGCCCGGCCGTTGACGGCCGCCGCAGCCGGCGCTAGCATGTGCGCTTTCCAACGTGGCCGGAGGTCGGTGAGACGGAGGGCCGTGAGCGGGGTGCTGGCCGGGCTGACGGGCGTGCTCGCCTTGGCGCTCGCCCCGACGACCGCGAGCGGCGTCGCGTCCTCGATCCCGGCCGGTTACGACCTCTTCGTCACGGATCCCGGCACGAGCTTCGGCTTTACAGGCGACTTCGCGGTCCCGGCCGGATTCTTCGACCCCGCCTCGGCGCCCTTCTCCGGCACGGTCTCCTTCCGTGGCGAGCCGGTCGGCGAGTTCGGCGGCCACGCCGTCGGGGACGCGGACACGATCGTCCAGCGCCTGGAGGGGACCGACCCGCCCGCCACGGTCCCGATCGAGATCGTCGAGCTCAACCTCGTGAGCGTCGAGCCGATCGCGGTCTCGGTCGGCACCGGGACTCAGCTCTGGGACGTCCACGTCGACCTCTCGTCCGCCCGTCCGTCCCAGGGCTCGATGACGATCACGAAGACGGGCGAGGAGGGCGGCACCTTCTCCTCGCAGCTCCTCGTCCTGCCGCGCTTCACTTTCGTCCGCGAGAGCGACGGCGCCACCCGTACCCTCGACCTCGGGACAAGCCTCCCCGCCGGCTCGGCTGGCGAGGCGGCGATCACCCTGAAGGCGACGGGCGTCTGGCGCGCCGGGTGCGTGTACCCGGCCCTCGCCGTGCCCGGGCTGAACGACGGCTTCTGCCCCGGCCTCACCGAGGACGGCCGGAAGCAGCTCACCGTCGAGCAGGCACTCCTCGCCCGCCACGGCGTCTACCCGGCCCAGCCGGCGCCCGACCACTTCAAGTGCTACCGGGTGGCGCGCACGAAGTTCACGACCCGGAGCGTCTCGCTCGCCGACCAGTTCGGCACCGGCCTGGTGACGGTGAAGCGACCGCTCACGCTCTGCAACCCGGTGCAGAAGAACTCGGAGCGGATCGTGAACCCCGCCGCCCACCTGAAGTGCTACGCGATCCAGGCGGGGGACTTCACCCCCCGCGACGTGCTCGTCGCGAACCAGTTCGGCTCACAGGAGCTGCGCGTGCTCGCGCCGAAGACCCTCTGCCTCCCGTCGACGAAGAAGCTCCTCGCGGGCCCGCGCCTCTCCCTGCCGCGGGGCGACCCGAGCCAGCTCGGCGACCACTATCAGTGCTACTCCGTGAGCGGCAGCGTAGGGAAGCGCGTCGTCAGGCTGCGCGATCAGTTCCACGTCGAGCGGGTCCGGGTGCTCCGGCCGATCCGGCTCTGCAATCCTGTCAGCAAGAACGGCGAGCCGCTCCTCCATCCTCTCCGCCATCTCACCTGCTACGCCATCGAGGACGTCCGCAGGACGGTCTTCTCCGTCCGGCGTGTCCGGGTGACGAACCAGTTCGGCGTCGAGGTCCTGCGCGTGATCAGCCCCGACAGCCTCTGCGTCCCCTCGACGAAGACGATCCTGCCGGAACAGCCGCCGCCGGAGCAGCCGCCGACGTGCGACGGCGCCTTCACGTCTGCCCAGGGGGCCCAGGCTGACTACCAGTTCGCCTGCACGGTCGCCGTCGTGAGCTTCCTTCTGCTCGTGCCGGGCGAGATCACCTCCTTCACGCCGCCGGCGGGCCTCGCCTGCGCCCTGCATACGACGACCTCCCAGAACGACTCCCTCATCTGCCAGGGCGCGGTTCCCGCGGACACCCGGGTGGCCGGAACCATCCGGACGTCGCCCGATCCCACGCCCGAGCTGGGCGGCCAGCTCTACGTCAACACCGACGCCCACACGCAGTACGGGCCCTTCCAGCTCACCGGTCCGCCGCCGGGCGGCTAGCCGGAAGCCGGCTGACCCCAACCTGACGGAGGGCCGGGCCCGTCCGGCCCGCAACCCGCCCCGTTCCCGGCTGCTCCCAGCGAAGCGGGCGGGACAAGTCACGCCCCTACATCCTCTCGGCGCCCGGTGCGGGCACGACACGCAGCGACCCCCACACCCCCTGGCGCCCGGTCGCGGGGGGGACACGTCCCGCCCCCGAACCCCCCGGCGCCCGGAGCGGGCGGGTCACCTCCCCGACCACGCGCTCCCGGCGCGCGCGGGCGGGACAGGTCACGCCCCTACATCTCTTCGGTGCGCGGGCGCTCGACGAACCCGCGCGCGGCCTCGTCTGCCTCGGGCGTCTGCGCGAGCAGCCCGTACGTGAACCGCTCGACCAGCGTCGCGGACGCGCGCGGCGCGTCCTCGACGAGCCGGATCGCCCGTTTCGTCAGCCGCGCCGCGGGACCGGGCAGGCCGGCGAGGCGCTCGGCCAGCTCGAGCGCCCGGGCGAGCGCGCTGCCCTCGGGCACGACCTCCGTGACGAGCCCGAGCGCGAGCCCCTCGGCGGCCGTGAAGCGGTCGCGCAGGAGCAGCAGCTCCTTCGCCCGGGCGGGGCCGACCAGCCGCACGAGCCGGTGGGTGCCTCCCGAGCTGGCGATGATCCCCAGGCGGGCCTCGGGGAAGCCGAGCTGCGCCGGCTCCTCGACGACCCGGAAGTCACAGGCGAGCGCGAGCTCGAGCCCGCCGCCGAGGCAGTAGCCGTGCAGGGCGGCGACGGTCGGCGCGGGCAGGGCGGCCAGACGCTCGTACAGGTTGCCGGCGCCGTCGTAGTAGCGCATGATCGCGGCCGCGTCCTGGTCGCGGAACTCGGTCACGTCGGCACCGGCGCAGAACGCCCGCCCGGCGCCGGCGAGCACCACCGCCCGGGCCTCGCGGATCGGAGCCGAGGCCAGCGCGCGGTCGAGCTCCGCCTCGAGCGCCGCCGAGAGCGCGTTCAGCTTCTCCTCCCGCCGCAGCGTGAGCAGGCAGACCGGCCCCCGGCTCTCCACGTCCACGTGCGCCATCGCCGAGAGGTAGTCTCACCCGCCGGCGCGCCCGGAGCAAGCGCGCGGCCGTTCGCCGCCGCGTCCACGTCGGGGGGCTCGCCCCTCGCCGGCCCGGCCGAGGTCGCCGCCCCGCCGACGCGCTAGGCTGCGTCCGACCGACCGCATCCCGACCGCATCCCAGGGAAGGAACGACGCATGGCCGCCCAGTCGACCGCAACCATCGACCGCGAGCGCATCCGCGAGCTGACGGAGCGCGAGCACGGGCGGCTGAACGACCGCACCCCCGGCTCTCAGGAGCTCTACGAGCGCGCGCGGGCCACCCTGTCGGGCGGCGTCGCCTCCTCCTACCAGCTCCGGGACCCCTGGCCGATCTACCTGTCGCACGGCCGCGGGCCGCGCGTGTGGGACGTGGACGGCAACCCGATGCTCGACTTCCACAACGGCTTCGGCTCGATGGTGCAGGGCCACGCGCACCCGGTGATCTCGAAGGCCGTGCAGGAGCGGATCGAGCTCGGCACCCACTTCGCCGCCCCGACCGAGGACGCGGTCGTGGTCGGCGAGGAGCTCGCCCGCCGCTGGGGCCTGCCGCGCTGGCGCTACGTCAACTCGGGCTCCGAGGCGACAATGGACGCGATCCGGATCGCCCGCGCCGCGACCGGCCGCGACACGATCGTGAAGATCTTCGGCTCCTACCACGGCCACCACGACTACGTGATGGTCTCGATCGGCGTCCCCTACGACAAGATCGGCGACCGCCTCAACCTCGCCTCGCTCCCGTACGGCGCCGGCATCCCGCAGCCGGTCGTCGACATGACGATCCCCGTCCCGTTCAACGACGCCGCCGCCATGGAGGCGCGGATCGAGCGCCTGATCGCGGAGGACCGAAAGCCGGCCTGCGTGATCATGGAGGCCGCGATGATGAACCTCGGGGTCGTGCTCCCCGAGCCCGGCTACCTCGAGGCCGTGCGGGAGCTGACGCGCCGTCACGGGATCCTGCTCATCTTCGACGAGGTCAAGACCGGTCTCTGCATCGCCGCCGGCGGCGCGACCGAGCGCTTCGGGGTCGTGCCGGACCTGGTCACGCTCGCGAAGGCGCTCGGCGGCGGCCTCCCCTCGGGCGCGATCGGCGGCAGCGAGGAGGCGTTCGAGGTCGTCGAGAGCGGCCAGGTCTACCAGGTCGGCACCTACAACGGCAACCCGCTCTCGATGGCGGCAGCGCGGGCAAACCTGCTCGAGGTGCTGACGCCCGACGCGTACGCGCACCTGGACGCCCTCAACGAGCACATCGTCGCCGGCTGCCAGTCGGTGATCGACCGCTACAGCCTGCCCGGCTACGCGGTCGGGATCGGCTCGAAGGGCTGCGTCACGTTCTCGCCGGCGAAGATCGTCGACTACGAGACGTTCAAGGAGCATCAGGACGCGGAGCTCGCCGACCTCGCCTGGCTCTACAACATGAACCGGGGCGTCTTCATGACGCCCGGGCGCGAGGAGGAGTGGACGCTCTCGATCACCCACAGCTTCGAGGACTGCGACCGCTTCGTCGCCGTCTTCGAGGAGATGGCGGCAGACCTCACGACATGACCCCGCGATGAGCGCCGGGGACGCGGGCGCCGCGCCGCCGCCGAGCCCGCTCGTGCGGGAGTTGCTCGCGCGGGTCGACCGCAAGGCGCCGGCCGCGCGGGCCGGCACGATCGGGGAGTTCGCCCGCGCCTACGTGCGGCGGCTGCCGCCGGACGTCGAGGCGGAGGTGACCGCGGAGGAGCTGTTCGGCCAGGTGGTGGGCGCCTTCGAGCTCGCCGACGGACGCGGGACGGAGCCGTTCGCCGTCCGCGCGTTCAACCCGACGCTCGCCGACGACGGCTACCAGACCGTCGGCACGGTGGTCGAGACGAACTGCGAGGACACGCCGTTCCTGGTCGAGTCGGTCTCGAACGCGCTGACCGCCCGGGAGCTCGAGGTGCGGCTGCGGATCCATCCGGTGATCGGAACGGAGCGCGACGCCGACGGGCGGATCGCCCGTGTGCTGAACGTCCGCGACGCGCTCGTCCGCGAGTCGGTGATGCATTTCGAGATCGGCCGCCACCTCGAGCAGGCGGAGCTGGCGGAGCTCGAGCGGGAGATCCGCTCCGTGCTCACCGACGTCGGGCGAGCCACCAGGGACTTCGAGGCGATGCGCGAGCGCACGCGGGAGATGATCGAGGTGACCGCGGCCGCCGGCGCCTCCTACCCCCGGGACGAGATCGATGACACCGCGAGCTTCCTGGCCTGGCTGCTCGACGAGAACTTCGTCTTCCTCGGCTACCGGGAGTACGCCCTCGCCGGCGACGAGTTCGCCGTCGTGCCCGGTCGCGGGCTCGGGATCCTCGGCGCCGATCGCGGCTCGCGCTTCGAGCAGGCCGTGCCGCTCGAGCGCGTCGACCCGCGGCTCCGCGACCGCCTCACCGGGGGCAGCCTGCTCGTGGTCTCGAAGACGAACCGGTTCGCGACCGTGCACCGCCACGCCCGGATGGAGGACGTCACGGTCAAGCGCGTCGATCGCGACGGGACGATCGTCGGGGCGATGCGGCTGCTCGGCCTCTTCACCTCGAACGCGTACATGGCCGCCGCGAGCGAGATCCCGATCCTCCGCCGCAAGCTGCGCCAGATCGTCGAGGCGGAGGACATGTTCGAGGGCTCGCACGACTACCGCACCACCGTCGAGCTGTTCGAGTCGTTCCCGAAGGACGAGCTCTTCGCCGCGGACGTCGACGATCTGCGCCGGACGATCGTCGCGCTGCTCCATTTCCAGGAGCGCGGCGGGATCCAGCTCTTCACCCGCTTCGACCTCCCCGACCGGCGCGTCGCGGTGCTCGTCGCCCTCCCTCGCGACCACTTCTCGGCCGAGCTGCGCCACGAGCTCCAGGATCTGTTCCTCGCTCGCTTCAACGGCGCCTCGATCGACTACCACCTGACGCTCGGCGAGTCCGATCCCGCGCAGATCCACTTCACGATCCGGGTCGCCGGCGACATCCCGGAGGTCTCCTTCTCCGAGCTGGAGCAGGAGGTGATCGCGCTCGCGCGCACCTGGGACGACCGGCTGCGCGAGCGGCTCGTCGCGCAGCACGGCGAGGAGCGCGGGCACGCGCTCGGGGAGAAGTGGTCGCGGCGCTTCCCCGCGTACTACAAGTCCGCCACCGACATCTACCTGGCCGTGCTCGACGTCGAGGAGTTCGAGCGGCTCGAGCAGGGCGACGAGCCGTTCGTGATCGGCCTCCAGAACGAGCGCGACAAGGACCAGAACCTGACCCGGATCGGGATCTACAAGACCGGCGGCAAGGTTCTCCTCTCCGACGTCGTCCCGGTGCTCGAGGCGCTCGGGCTGACCGTGATCGAGGAGGTGCCGACCCGGCTCGCGAACGGCGACAGCGAGACCTACCTGCACGACTTCGGCGTGCTCGGCGAGCGCGGCGAGCCGCTCGACCTCGCCGGCTGCGGCGACCGGCTCGCGGCCGCGATCGCCGCCATCTGGCGCGGCGAGGCCGAGTCCGACTCGCTGAACCGCCTGATCGTCTCCGCCGGCCTGACCTGGCGGCAGGTGGCGGTGCTGCGCGCCTACCGCACCTACCGCCTGCGCGTCGGCGCCGCGTTCGGGGTCGAGTACAAGAACGAGGCGTTCGCGCGCAACCCGCACATCGCCCGGAAGCTGATCGAGCTGTTCGAGCTGCGCTTCGATCCGGCCCGGGAGCGCGACCCGAAGGCCGAGGCGGAGCTGCGCGCCGCGATCCTCGCCGACCTCGACGGCGTCAAGTCGCTCGACGAGGACCGGATCCTGCGGGCGCAGCTCGGTCTCGTCGAGGCGACCGTGCGAACCAACGCATTTCGAGCGGGGCGGAGCTGCCTCTCATTCAAGCTTGACTCCGCCCGCGTGCCCGACATGCCGAAGCCCTGCCCGCTCTGCGAGATCTTCGTCTACTCGACGCAGATGGAGGGAATCCACCTGCGCGGCGGGCGGATCGCCCGCGGGGGCATCCGCTGGTCGGACCGCAAGGAGGACTACCGCACCGAGATCCTCGGGTTGATGAAGGCTCAGATGGTCAAGAACGCGCTGATCGTGCCCGCCGGGGCGAAGGGCGGCTTCGTCCTCAAGCACCCCCCCGCCGAGCGAGCGGAGCTGAGAGCCGCCGTGGTCGACCAGTACTCCGCGCTGATCCGGGGGCTGCTCGACGTCACCGACAATCTCGTCGGCGGCGAGGTCGTCCGCCCGCCGGAGGTGCGCGCGCTGGACGGCGACGACCCGTACCTCGTCGTGGCGGCCGACAAGGGCACGGCCACGTTCTCGGACACGGCCAACGCGATCGCGGCGGAGTACGGCTACTGGCTCGGCGACGCGTTCGCGTCGGGCGGCTCGTCCGGCTACGACCACAAGGCGCTCGGGATCACCGCTCGCGGCGCCTGGGAGTCGGTGCGCCGCCACTTCCGGGAGCTCGGCCACGACATCGAGACCGAGCCGTTCACGGTCATCGGGATCGGAGACATGTCCGGCGACGTGTTCGGCAACGGCCTGCTCCGCTCGGAGCGGATCCGCCTGATCGCGGCGTTCGACCACCGCCACGTCTTCATCGACCCCGACCCCGACCCGGGCGCGTCGTTCGCCGAGCGCGGGCGCCTGTACGAGCTGCCCGGATCGTCCTGGGACGACTACGATCGCTCGCTCCTGTCCGCCGGCGGCGGTGTCTGGTCGCGCGGAGAGAAGGCGATCGAGCTCACGCCGCCGGCGCGCGCCGCGCTGCGGCTCGAGGGCCCGGAACGCCCGCTGACGCCGGCCGAGGTGATCTCCGCGATCCTGAAGGCCCCCGCCGACCTGTTCTGGAACGGAGGCATCGGGACGTTCGTGAAGGCGTCCGGCGAGTCGAACGCGGACGTGGGCGACCGCACGAACGACGCGATCCGGGCCGACGCGTCCGAGCTCCGCGTCCGCGTCGTCGCCGAGGGCGGCAACCTCGGCTTCACGCAGAAGGCGCGGATCGAGTACGCGCTGGCCGGCGGGCGGATCAACACGGACGCGATCGACAACTCGGCCGGGGTCGACTGCTCGGATCACGAGGTCAACCTGAAGATCCTGCTCGGGCTCGCGGTCGAGGCCGGCGACCTGACGGGGAAGCAGCGCGACGAGCTGCTGCGGGAGGCCGAGGCGGACGTGGCGAGCCACGTGCTCTACGACAACTACCTGCAGGCGCAGATCCTCTCGCAGGAGTCCGCGGTGTCCGCCGAGCGGATCGAGGCGTACGAGGATCTGATGGGCCACCTGGAAGTGGAGAGGCTGCTCGACCGCACGCTCGAGAGCCTGCCCACCGGCGAGGAGCTGGACGAGCGCGGCCGGTCGGGTCAGGGCATGGCCCGGCCCGAGCTGTGCATCCTGCTCGCGTACGCGAAACGGAGCCTCAAGGATGCGGTGCTGGCCTCGCCCCTACCCGACGATCCGTACCTGGAGCGCGAGCTGCGCCGCTACTTCCCCGGGGCCGTTGCCGAGCGGTTCCCCGACCTGATCGCGCGGCATCCGCTGAGGCGCGAGCTGGCCGCCACCCTCGTCGCGAACGAGATCGTGAACGACCTCGGGATCACCTGGGCGTCGCGGCTCGCCCTCGAGACCGGCGCCGAGGCCGCCGAGGTCGCGCGCGCCTTCTTCCTCGCCCGTGACGTGACGGGCGCGGTCGAGCGCTGGGCCGACGTCGAGGCCCTCGACGGGCAGATCGACCCGGTGCTCCAGAACGAGCTGATGGTGGGCGTCGACACCCTGGTCGAGGACGTCGCGCGCTGGTACCTGCTGAACGCGCCGAGCGTCCCGCTCGGGGAGACGATCGCGGCCGCCAGCCCGAAGCTCGCGGAGCTCGCCGAGTCGATCGCGGAGGCCGGCTCGGAGAGCTGGCGCGACGCCCGCGAGGTCTTCGCCCGCGAGCTCGCCGCGCGGGGGGTCCCGGAGCGGCTCGCCCGCCGCCACGCGTTCCAGGCGGAGCTGGCGCACGGGCCGGACATCATCGCGGTCGCGACCGGCACGGGCCGGCCGCTCGCCGAGGTCGCGGACGCCTTCTTCCTCGCCGGCGAGCGGCTCTACCTCGATTGGCTCGAGGGCCGCGTCGCCGCGCTGCCGGACGCGAGCCGCTGGGAGCGGTGGGCGGCCCAGGCGCTCACCGACGATCTGATGGCGCTGCGCCGCGACGCCGCGGCCCGGGCGCTCGAGACGGCGGCCGGCCCGATCGGCGCCGCGTTCGAGGCGATGCTCGCCGCCCGGGCCGAGGCGCACGAGCGGCTCGGCCGCCTGGTGGACGCGCTCGGCGCCCGGGACGAGGTCTCGCTCGCCGCGCTCACGGTCGCGCTCCGCCAGCTCCGCGGACTCGTGGGCTGAGCCGCCACGCGTGGTGGTAGGCCTGGCTCAGGCGCCCAGGCGGTAGCCGAGCCGGCCCGGGAGGTGGGCGAGGGCGTCGTCGAGGCGGCGGGCGCGGCGGCCGGCGTCCTCGGCAGCGTCGCGGCGCAGGGTCGCCCGGTTGATCGCGAAGGCGCCGATGGTTCGCAGCGGCTCGGGCGGGAAGCGCTTCGGCTCGAAGCCGACGAGCGGGAGGCGGGTCAGCTCGTCCTCGACGCCGAGCGCGCGCCGCGCGAGGATCTGCCCGGCGAGCTGGCAGGGGCCGACGCCGTTGCCGGTGTAGCCGGCGGCGGCGTGGACGTTCCCGGGCGGGAGGGTGAGGACGAACGGCAGGTGGGCGCCGCAGACGTCGATCGGCCCTCCCCAAGCCGACTCGAGCGCAACGTCGCGAAACGCGGGGAAGAGGCGGCGGAACTGGGTCGCGACCTCGGCAACGCAGCGGGCGTCCCAGTCGAACGCCGGGCCGATGCCGGGGGCGAGGGCGGGCTGCATCCCGCCGGTGCCGAACGCGATCCGCCCGTCCGGGGTCGTACGGAGGTAGTTGAGCGCGGCCCGGAAGTTCCAGACGCCCTCGCCACCGGTCCAGCCGATCTCGGCGAGCCGGTCGGGCGCCGGCTCCGTGATCACCATGTAGGTTCCGCGAACCGCAAGGCGGCGGCGAAACGGCTGCTCCGCCGCGAGCCAGGCGTTCGCGGCCAGGATCGCGACGGGGGCGGTGACGGATCCGGCCGGGGTGCGCGCGACGGCGGGCGGGCCGGCGCTGAAGCGGACGACCGGCGAGCCCTCATGGACGCGCGCCCCCTGGGCCAGCACGATCCGGCGCAGCCCGCGCGCGAGCCGCGCCGGCTGCACGACCGCGCCGCGGGGGACGAGCACGCCGCCGCCGCGGTGGGGAAGCCGGATCCGCCGGGCGACCTCGTCCGGCGCCAGCTCGACGACGGTGTCCGGGACGCCGAGGCGCCCGGCGGCCGCGACGAGGTCGCGCCAGCGCCCCTCCTGCGCCGGGGCAGTCGCGATCCCGAGATCGCCCGCGAACGTATGCCAGGCGTCGACGCCGTGGCGCTCGCACCAGTCGCCGACCTCGGCCACGCTCTCGTCGGCGGCGCGGGCGAGCTCGAGCGCCCGCTCGTCGCCGAACAGCGCGGCGAGCGAGTCGAGCGACGACCAGAAGCCGTTCAGGAAGCCGCCGTTGCGCCCGCTCGGGCCGCCGCCGCAGATGTCGCGCTCGAGCACGACCACGCGCAGCCCGGGCTCGCGCTCGAGCAGGCGATGGGCGGTCCAGAGGCCCGTGTAGCCGCCGCCGACGATGACGGCATCGGCCTCGACCTCGCCGGCGCTCACTCCGGCGTCGGAGTCATCGAGTAGACGAAGAACGCGGGCTCGTCGCCGACGTTGCGCAGGCGATACGTCCACCCGGGGGCGAGGAAGACGGCGTCGTCTGGGCCGAGCTCGAGCACGCCCTCGTCCCACGCCAGCTCGAGGCGGCCGCGGACGATGAAGTACGTCTCCTCGACCGGGCCGTACCAGTGGTCGCCGGGGCCCATGTCATTCTCCGGCCGGGACGACCAGGTGTTCGTCTCCTCGCCCGGATCCATCCAGGAGACGCCAGTGAGCAGGCCGGAGCCGCAGCGCTCGCGCGTGACGAGCCGGGCGATCCGCACCTTGGTCACCGCCTCGCCGGCCGGCACGGGCGGCACCGAGGCGAGCGGCACGACCATCGGGCGAGGCTTGTCCACGGGGACCTCCTTCGGGGTCAGAGACGGGGCCGGCGCTCGGGCACGTCGAGCCACGGCCGGGCGCGCTCGAGCGCGGCCGCGGCGCGGAAAACGCTGACGTCGTCGTAGGTGCGCCCGACGATCGAGATCCCGGTCGGGACGCCGCTCGAGGCGATCCCCGCGGGGACGGCGAGAACGGGACAGCGGCTGCAGAGGTTGAATGCGGCCGGCATCAGGAGGTCGTAGAGGTTCCCCTGCTCGACCCCGTTGACGACCGGGTTTCGCTCCAGGTAGTCCTCGCCAGCGAGCAGCGCTGGCAGCGGGAAAGTCGGGCAGACGAGCAGCCGGTGGCGCTCGAGCACGCGGCCGAGCCGCTCGTAGAGGCGGCACTCGAGCTCGAAGCCGCGGATGATGTCCTCCTTGCTGACCGCGGCGATCTTGGTCACGAACGCGACCGCGTAGGCGGTCATCTCGTCGCCGTGCTCGCGCACGGCCTCGGCCACGGCCGGGGGGAAGAGCGCGCCGTAGTGGATCCGGGCCGCCTCGAGGATCTCGCGGTGGTCCCAGCCGAGCTCGACCTCCTCGACGCGGGCGCCCGCCTCGCGCAGCGCGTCGAGCGCCGCGAGCAGGTTGCGCGCCACGTCGGCGTCGACCGGGAAGCCGCCGAGGTCGGGCGAGTAGGCGATCCGCCAGCCCTCGACCCCGCCCAGCCTGGCGGGAATCCTGAGTTTCGGCCTGAGCGAGGTGCCGTCGCTTCGGTGGGGGCCCGCGATCACGTTCTGAAGCAGCGCGCAGTCGGCGACCGTGCGGGCGAGCGGGCCCTGGTGGCACCAGTGATCGAGGTTGAACGGCGTCTCCTCCGGCACCCGCCCGTACGGCGGCTTGAAGCCCACGACGCCGCAGAAGGAGGCTGGGATGCGGATCGAGCCGCCGATGTCCGACCCGGTCGCGAGCGTCGCCGAGCCGGCGGCGAGCGCCGCGCCTGACCCTCCGGAGGAGCCGCCGGCCGAGAAGTCGGGGTGCCACGGATTGCGCGTCACGCCCCACAGCCGCGAGTGGGTGAACGGCGCCAGCGAGAACTCGGGCGTGGCCGAGCGGGCGTGGATGATCCCGCCCGCGCGCAGGATCCGCTCGACCACCACGGTGGTGTGGTCGGCGACGGCGTCGCGGCAGAGCAGCGAGCCCCTCGTCCACGGCTGCCCAGCGACCGGCGTCTCCTCCTTGACGGCGATCGGCAGCCCCTCGAGCGGGCGCGGGCGGGGGCCCACCCCCAGATAGCGCCGCTCGGCCGCCCGCGCGTCCGCGAGCAGCTCGTCGAAGAAGCGGACGGGCAGCGCGTTGACGTGAGGCTCGGTCGCCTCGGCGCGGGCGATCACGGCGCGGGCGAGCTCGACCGGCGAGAGCTCGCGGGAGCGGAAGCGGGCGAGCGCCTCGGTGGCCGGCAGGTAGTGGAGATCGTCCACGAGGGCGTAGGATGCCCCATCATGGTCCCGGCTGCCAGCCTCCCGTTCCCGGTCGGGGAGTACCGAGAGCGGGCGCGGCGCGTCCGGGCGGAGCTCGAGCGGCGCGGGATCGACGTCCTCTACGTGACGAGCCCGGCGAACATGTGCTACCTGACCGGCTTCGAGTCGATCTGGTACCCGCCCCGGGCACCGCTCGGCGTCGTCGTCGCGAGGGAGTCCGAGCAGCTCGTGTTCGTCGACTACGAGCGGCACCGGACGCTCGTCGAGGAGACCGCTCAGTGCGACGACGCGATCTTCTTCACCTACGAGACCGCGCTCGACACGATCGCGGGCGAGTTCGCGCGCCGCGGCTGGACGGCCGGGACGGTCGGGCTCGAGCGCCACTCGAAGTTCCCGGCGGCGCCGCTCCTCGACGCGGTCGGGGCGAAGCTCGCCGAGCGCGGGGCGCGGATCGTCCCGGGCGACTGGGCCGTCGACCGGGTGCGGCTCGTCAAGTCGTCCGCCGAGCTCGAGCGCGTCCGGCGGGCGTCCGCGATCGTGGACGCGGCGTTCCTCGCTCTCCCCGAGATCGTCCGGCCCGGCCTGACCGAGCTCCAGATCGCCTCGCGGCTGAACGCGGTCATGGCCGACCACGGCGGCGAGGAGGCTGCGATCCGCACGATGGTCTCGGCCGGGCCGCTCGTCTGGTGCAAGACGCACGCGGCCCCCTCCCGCCGCCCCGTCGAGGCGGGCGACGTGATGTACGTGGACGCCTGCGGTGTCTATGACCGCTACCACGTCGACCTCTGCCGCACGTTCGCGATCGGCCGTGACAACCCGACCGCGCGCGCGATCCTCGACGTCACCGCCGGCAGCGTCGAGGCGGTGCGGGACGCCGTCCGGCCGGGCGACCCGCTCGACGCCGCCCAGCGCGTCGCCGAGGAGTACGTCTTCTCCCGCTTCCCCCGCGAGCGTGTCTGGTGGGTCGGCGGCTACGCCCTCGGCGTTGCCCTCCCGCCCGACTGGGTCGGGCACACATACCTCTCGAACGACGCCCATGAGCGGTTCACGTGGGAGCCGGGCTACGTCACGAACTACGAGAACATCCTCTTCGACCCGGACGAGCGGATCACGGCGAGCTACATGGAGACGCTGCTCATGACCGAAGACGGGATCGAGATCCTCTCGCGGGTGCCGCGCGGCCTGACCGTGCTCGGCTGACGCCTACAGGCCCCCGGCTCCTCAAGCGGTCGACCGCTAGTGCGGCCCCTCATAACGTTCGACCGGAAACCGCTGGCCGGGATCGGCTGCGACGATCGGAGTTGGGCGTAGCCCGCAAGCCGTCTCGTTTCCCGCTGCTCGCATCGTCTCGGGCGGGACAGGTCCCGCCCCTACACCTCCCCTGCGTTTCCAGCGCAACGTTGCGAGACGCCGCACTATGCGGTCGTCCGCTGCTCGGCGTAGCGCAGTCCGACGGGTCGTCGCCACCAGCGCCCCTTCCAGGTGACCCCGACGGCGAGCCCGCCCAGCAACTGTTCGGTCTGTCGCGCGTTGACGTCCGGGAGGAGGAGCCGGAGGTTCACGGCCGAGTCGGACTGCTTGAGAAGAGGATGACTGGTATGCGATACGCGCTTGCCGTCGCTAAGGAGCCACGCGCAGATGTTGCGGACGGGAACCCGCCCGGCGTTGTCGAGGTGGAGCTTGAGCTCCGTCCCGCGATTCGTCCCGGCATAGCCGTCGAAGGCGATATGGAGAACGGTGCGCCCGGCCCAGATGAGCACCGCAAGTCGAAGAGCCGCAAGACCGACCGTGATGGCATCGAGCACGCCCGCCGAGCGTAGCAGGGCTGCATTCTCGCTCAGGATCCTGGGGATCGATGGCGAGTCAGCGGCCCCTTCCTCTCCGACGGCCCGATGGCTTTCTCCGGAAAGAGACTGCCCCCCTCCGCCGAGCAGGCGTTTCTCTGGACGTCCCCGAAGGGGTGTGCTACGCTCCGAGTCGGTTTACGGGCCCCGGCTTCTCCGGAAGACCGGGGCTTTTCTTATCTCGGTGGCTCCTCGAGCGGAGCCGGGAGAATCGGGGGACTCCAGCAATCCTCGGCGACGGTGTAGTCGGTGTCGTCGCGCACGAGCTCGAAGTCCTCCGACGTGATCTGGTGGGTGAAGTGAAAGCCCTTGATGGTTTTCGGGGCTGATCGCTCCGCTCGCACCGGTACTGCCGCCTCGAGGCGAATGGGCCTGGCGATCAGGGGCTTCAGGTTGCGGAGAGCATCGGCGATCTCGTGCAGGTCCCGGTCGAGGCTGACGACGATCGCGACGTCGAACTTGTCCGTCAGCGCGAACTCGACGAGATCAAGGGCGATCGCCACGTCGATCCCCTTCTCCTGCGGTCGCTCCCAGGGAGTCAGGGTCACCTGCTGTGCCGGTACGTTCGGACCCGGCGGTGGGAGTTCCTGGCGGTGGCCCCAGTCCCAGTGGTAGCGGAGCTGCCGCTTGATCACCGTGACGCCCGCCCGGTCCATCTGGTTGAGGCGTCGATCGAGGTTGCGGGCCTTGACCCGCTCGGTCGGCCGGTTGTGGTCCGGACGCCCCGTGTAGAAGCGGACGGCGAGCCGATGATTGCGGCGCGGCCCGGCGAGATGCTGGGCGAGCAGATGCGGGTGGCACAGCGGGTGCCCGAAGAGCTCCTTGCACGTCTTGTAGAGGTTCTGGCCGTCGATGAAGACCATGACGCGGGCGTTGGGGTCGGTCGCGAGCGCAGCGATCGCAGGATCAGGCGGCATGGTCTTCCCGGGCCTGTTCGGGGTCGGCTGCCCCGCAAAGGATCGCCCAGGGCTGCACCTCGAGCCAGCAGTCGGATTCGCCGAGCGGTTCCTTGTGCGGCGCGTAGGCGCGGTTGAACCAGCGTCCGTTCCACTCGCGCGCCACAGCCAGGCGCAGTTCCTCGCCGAGCGCCCTGGCCTCGGTGGCTGTCGCCGGGTCTGCCAGGCGGTCGCACAGGCCGGCGTAGCGGGGGAGCACCCAGGCTGCCATGGCCGAGTTCAGCACCGACTCGCCTGCCTCGCT
>WBZR01000606.1_pt1 | contig 30516 bp, 19 predicted proteins | sample 5204231 | NCBI WGS metagenome assembly WBZR01 (sample SAMN12412403, study PRJNA552823) | activated sludge metagenome | isolation source: activated sludge from anammox sidestream of wastewater treatment plant... | place: USA: Virginia | collected 2017-08 | reverse complement strand
GTCACTACCGCCACTTCCGGCGCAGGTGGTTCGTGCACTTCGCTTTGTTGATTGCAGCCTGCAACAACCGCCAGCCCAACCGCTCCAGCCAGAATCAGCTTCATTTTCATTGCTATTGTGGTCATACCCGATCACTCCATAATTTCGGTCGTATAAATAATAGGATCCGTCAAACATCAGGAATCAATCAGTTAGCCTGACCTTGATGCGCCCGATAAACTGACGCTGAAGGTCATGGATACGTTCCTCCAGCGACCCATTGACTTCCTGCTGGCTCCAGTAAGCCATGAAGGCGTTGATAATCCCATCCAACCCAAGCGTAAGATAAAGAGGATCAACCGCGTCAAACACGCCTTGATCAACACCGCGTTTGAAAATGGCGGTGACCGCTTTGACATACCGTTCATGCTGCTGCTGTAAATCTTTTGGTAGCGCCCGACACGGATCGAGTCGGCTTGCCGGCGATAGCTCCAACGAAATACGGATAAATTCGCGATGCCGTTCAAAGTGGCGAACACGCAGGTCGATCAGCGCAGCAATCGCCTGCTCGCTGTCGGTCACTTTCAGCACTTTTTCTTCCAGTTCTTCCCGAAACTGGCAGATAAACCCCTCGATCACGCGATGGTACAGCTCATCCTTGTTTTTGAATAAATTGTAGAGCGTCCCCACTGCAAATTGTGATTCGCGCGCAATTTCTTCGATAGTGGCTGCGTGATACCCCTTGCGCGCGAAAATCTGCTCGGCAGCGCCTAAAATCTCGCGGCGATGCTGCTCGCGCTGCCGCTCTTTGCGCGAGCAACACGGTTCACTGAGAATTTCTGAATCGTCATTCATAAGGCGAATACACATTCACAATCTGAATGACATTATATACCGATGCTTGGCCTTGTCCAGAAACAACGTGATTTTACGAGGTTCACAGCAGAATATCGCAGCTTATCTATTTGCTGTTACAGCATTTATAAATATCTTAATCAATGCGATAATTTAATCGCATGCAAAACGACGCGACAACGTGCCTATGGAAAACTCAGGATATCCTATGCTGAATTATTTGCGTTTGTTCAGATGGCTCAGGCGTTCATACAGCGCCGCTGCAGTGCGAATTCCATTGTAAAAACTGCCGAGGTCTAATTTTTCATTGGGTGAGTGGATGCGATCATCGGGCAGGCCAAAACCGACCAACAAGGTATCAATACCCAGTTCCTGCTGGATCAACCCAACAACAGGAATGCTCCCTCCTTCACGCATCAGCACCGCCTGATGACCAAAACCGATCTCGATCGCCTGGCTGGCCAGCTTGACGGCCTGACTGTCGTGCGGAACCAGAATGCCCGGCGAAGCACCATGCGAAGCAAATTCAATTTTCATCATCGGCGGACACAAATTCATCAGGTGCTGCTTCACACTGCGCTCTATTTTCTCCGGATCCTGATTGGGAACCAGCCGGCAGGAAAACTTGGCTGAGGCTACAGATGCAATCACCGTCTTAGCCCCCGCGCCCTGATAACCGGCTGTCAGACCGTTGATATCAAGTGTTGGCCTGGCCCAACGCTGTTCAACACTCGTAAAGCCAGCTTCGCCATAACCCGCAGCCAGCCCGATTTCTTGGAAAAATCTGGCTTCATCCACCGGTAATCGCCCCCACAGTGCCCGTTCCTGCGCACTAAGTTCGACAACATCATCATAAAATCCCGCCACGGTCACACGCCCGTTTTCATCATGCAGCGATGCCAGCATCTGACAAAGCACATTGGCTGGATTAGGCACTGCCCCACCGAACAAGCCACTATGCAAATCATGGCTGGCACCGGTGAGAAAAACTTCCAGATAAACCAACCCACGCAGACCATAGACAATGGCTGGCAAATTGCGGGCAAACTGGGCGGTATCAGAAATCAACGCCACATCGGCCTGCAGCCACTGCCGATGCGAATGGATGAAGTTTTCGAGGTTTTTACTGCCAATTTCCTCCTCGCCCTCAAACAGCACGATGAGATTTACCGGCAATTGGCCAGCCTGTTTCTGCCACGCGGCAATCGCCTGCACATGCGCCCAGATCGGCCCTTTGTCATCGGATGCGCCGCGGGCAAAAATGGATGGGAAACCATTGGCATCATTGCGAATAACCGGCTGAAATGGCGGCGTGGTCCATTGTTCCAGCGGTTGGGCAGGTTGCACATCGTAATGACCATAAAGCAGCACGGTTGGCCGGTCTTTCTGGTGCTGATTGCGCGCCGTGATAATTGGGTGTCCGCCGGTTTCATGGATTTGAACCGACAATCCGAGTTGTTCGAGATTTTTCCCCAGAAATCCCGCACAACGGCGGCAATCATCGGTGTGATCCGGCTGGGCACTGATCGACTCAATGGCCAGAAGCTGCTTCAGTCCTTCGACGGCGGTTTCGCGCTGACGATCAATGTGCTGCAAAACTTGATCAAGCATTGCTACGTTTCCTTCCGTGAGGGCAACAACTGCAACAGACACAAAAACAGCCGCGCCTGGACTGATCGCACAGGCGACGGCTGAATGAATGTTGTGGCCGCATCGATGCGTATTTTTCAGCTCAACTGATCGTTGATTTTATAAAGATCACCGGCTGAATCATGCGGCAGCCACCCCACTTGTTTAACCGATGAACTTCACTTGCAGATCGATCGGCACATTAGCCAGCGCCTTGCTGACCGGGCAACCAACCTTGGCTTTTTCCGCATGTTCACGGAAGACAGCTTCGGTAATACCAGGAACCTGTCCTTCTGTTTTCAACGAGATTTTCGTAATGGAAAAACCGCCACCCACCTGTTCAAAACGCACATCGGCTGAGGTGGAAATGCGCGTTGGTTTATGGCCTGACAACCCCAGCAGCAGCGACAGCGCCATGGAAAAACAACCTGCATGGGCTGCGGCGATCAACTCCTCTGGGCTGGTGCCCGGCGCGCCTTCAGCACGGTCCTTCCAAGTGTAATCAAGAGCCAAGCCGCTGGGCGTGGTAAGTTTGCCGTTGCCCTCTTTCAACGAGCCGTTCCATACCGCATGAGCACTTTTAACTGACATGACAATTCTCCTTTTACATAAACGTTGAACCTTCGCGCCGACACATGGCGCTCATCAGTCCTAAGTGTAGGCGCAAAAACTGTCTACGCCTACCCGCCCCTTTTTTTGTCACACTTTTTTCACGCTGCTTATTCCATGTGCCCCCAGAGGTGCACCTGCATCGGTGCGCAGGATCATAATGCGCTCCAATTAGTTCATCGCCTCAGATAGGGCTTTGCATGTAGCTCCACCGGGCTGGGAGTCTGCTGAAGAGGGTGTTGAACAGGTACTGCTCTGACCAGCCGCAACAGCCCTTTGGCTGCTCGGCTGCCCCGTTCCTGAATCATTCTGGGGCAGACCAGTAATCAGCGCCGTCCAACACTGATGCGCCCACCGTTGGCGTCGAAGATTACTATTGTCCCGGCCACGCCACGCTCAGCCGGGCCACGGCTGGCGCCAGGCAGGCCGAATCAGTGCATGGTTGATAGCTCAAGGCAATGCGCAGCGGGTCGCCGCCCTGATCGGGCACCGTCTGGAAGTGGACAATGATCGTGGCGGCGTCGACATATTGGCCCGGCGGATATTCGATGAATCTCACATTCCGGGCATATGGCGGCTCGATCTTAAGTTTCGTCGAGATCAAGTCAGCCGGCGCATCGTGCGCGTTGAGGTGGAAATCCTTGTCGATCTTCAGACCGACCTGCAGCAAGCTCGGCGCTATCCAATGGGCGCTGAGCGCGACAACAGGTTTGGTGACGAACCGCTCGCTGGGAAATAAGTGGTGGTCGCTCGTTTGCGGAAACAGCTGACGATCCCTCATTTGCAGGATGCATTGAAGCAAGGCGCTCATGCCCTCGCCCCCGCGACGGAGGGACTCGGCGAAAGGGGCAATGGTCTGACGGGCTTGATCCCGTTCCCCCAGCTTAAACAGCGCGCGGGCGGCCAGTGCGTTGCCGCTGGGCAGAGGAGAATCGTCACCGATCATCTGGCGGACGATCAGGTCATCGGCGTAACGGTCGGTAAAGAAAAATCCGCCTCCGGTGGCTGCGAATCTCTCATGGAGTGCCACCTCCAGATTTCGGATATATACCGGCAGATCAGGAATGTCATCGCCGGCGTCTTGGCGCATGTCCACCAGCGCATCCAGCAGCGCAGCATAGTCATCGAGAAATCCCGGAATTGCGCGGCCGGGATGATCCGGACGTGTCGCATGCAGAAGCAATCCATCTTTTTGCACATGATGCTTTAAAAGCCAGTTCGCGGCGGTGATGGCGGCTTGACGATAGCGCGGCTCGTCCAGCACGTGGCCGGCATGAGACAATGCCCGAATCATCAATGCATTCCAACTGGTCAGAATCTTTGTATCCAACATCGGCTGAACGCGCTTCTTCCGGGCGTTCAGCAGCGCTTGGCGTAACGGCGTCAGCAGCCTATCCAACTCTTTGGGAGACAGCCCCCTTTCGTGCGCCACCTGCGCCAGTGGACGAGGCAGATGCAGCACATATTGATCAGGCTGGGCCGGCCCGTGGTGCGGGTCAGAAAAATTGGGCGGGAGATTCAGACCATAGGCTTCCAGGAACAGCTCGACCGGCGATTGTGCGTCTCCCTGAATCGATGCCTGCGTAGCCGCCAGGGATGACGTCAGAACCTCCTCCACCTCCCGGCGCGTCCAAAGATACGGCCGCCCCTCGCGCCCCTGAGCCTCCGCGTCGAAGGCGGTATAAAATGCCCCCTCCGCTGAGGTCATGTCACGCAAAATGAAATCCAGTACGCCGCGAGCCACCTCGGCATACCGGTCGTTGCCACTCTGACGAAACGCCTCGGCGTAAATCCACGCGAGTTGCGCGTTGTCATACAACATGATCTCGAAGTGAGGGATAAGCCATTGGGCATCGGTGCTGTAGCGATGAAAGCCACCTCCGAGATGGTCATGAATCCCGCCATCAGCCATCGCGTCCAGTGAGGCGTACAGTTCGCTACTCAGACGCTTGGCTCGTTTGGCATCGGCCCCGCCATCGATATAAGCCAGCAGAAGCTCCAGCAATGTCTGGCGCGGGAATTTTGGCGCCGAGCCGAATCCGCCATGCTCATCGTCAAAATCACTGACCGAGCGGTCGATCAGTTCGTCGATGAGCTGGCTGTTGATGACCAGCTCCGATTGCGGCTGCGGTGGCCGGGCGAGCTTCCGCAGAATGTCGGTAATCTGATCAACTGAGGCGTTCACCTCGCTGCGGCGTTTTTTCCACGCCTCGTCGATGGCATGAATCAGCGACAAAAACCCCATGCGGCCGTTCATGTCCTGACGCGGGAAATAGGTTCCGCCGAAGAAGGGCTTGAGATCAGGAGTCAGCCATACGCTCATCGGCCAGCCGCCATGCTGAGTGAGAACCTGAACGGCATTCATATAAAGCTGATCCACGTCCGGGCGTTCTTCGCGGTCCACCTTGATGCAGATGAAGCGGCTGTTCATTTCCGCAGCCACGTCTTCATTCTCAAAACTTTCGCGTTCCATCACGTGACACCAGTAGCAGGTGCTGTATCCGATCGACAGGAAGATTGGTCGATCTTTCGCCCTCGCCTCAGCGAAGGCGTCGTGGCCCCACGGACGCCAGTTGACCGGATTGTGCTGATGCTGCAGCAGGTAAGGCGAGCTTTCGCCGGCCAGAAGGTTTGTGTGTCGCGGCTTTGACGCAGATGATGCGGGCATGAAGATTCCTTTACAGATATCCTAGGCGAGATCTGCTTGATCTTCGATCAGATGACGGATTATCGTAACTATTGAATTCGACGTGAATTAGACAAATAGCAGCGACAGGACTCGAACCTGTGACCCGGGGCTTATGAATCCCCTGCTCTGCCAACTGAGCTACGCTGCCGAATAAAAACAACTGGACTCATCGTCATCCATACGAGCCGTTGAGTCCATTTGTTCGCGAGAATATTACTCTGGAAAATCGGCCCCTGCAACTTCAGGCTGAACGAACCCTTACAAACATCCAAAAATACGGTTCTGGTGTTACACTTTGATATCCAGCTCGACGCCGTTTTAAGGAAAGCAGAGTAATCATGTCTATGGAATGTTTATCAGTGCGTGAACTTCGTCGCCGTTGGAAACCGACCAAGCAGCAATTGGGCGAGGAATATCCTGACCACCCCACCATAATTCGCCTGCATCGCAGCTTCAGTTGGCTGGCGCGCTGCCAGGATGAACAATTGCCGGAAGATCATGACCAGCACCTGCTTTTCTTGTGGATCGCATTCAACGCTTTATACGGGCAATGGGACGATAAAAGGCGGGAACCCCTGCCCGATCGTGAATGTTGGCGCAAGTTTGTTGATCGATTGTTGAAGCTGGACACCAGCCACTATTTGTCAAGGCTGCTCAAAGCCCAGCGCCAGGCGGTGCGGGATATTCTTGATGATCCGTATGTTTCCAAGTTTTTCTGGGAAGACCCCGGTGAAAAACGGGCAAAACAATCCAGCGAAACCAAATATGTCGTTCCCATGTGGTACGAAAATGGGGACTGGGATTTGATTCTCAAACGTCTGATCGATCGGATTTATCTGCAGCGGTGCCAGCTTGTACATGGGGCTGCCACTTATGCTGGCAACTTGAATCGTCGCAGCCTGCAGCGCAGTGTGGCGATGCTCAGACAACTGCTCAATGTCGTCCTATTGATCATGATTGATCACGGTGCCAGGCAAGACTGGGGGACGATGTGCTATCCGCCGCTGGATAAAACCAGAATGCGCCCGAAATCATTACCACGAACAGAATCGCAATAGCGTCAACGGTAGACCATCTGCGCACGGGCGGTGTCTATTCGCAGACGCGGGGCAATCACATGGTACAGCAGTTTTTTACGGCCGCGCACAACTGTACAGACGGATCAATTGGTAATAAGCTATATCGCGCTGAGTTGGCAATAGCTTCATCAGCCCAAGTTCCCGTAGCTCAATTGGACAGAGCGTCGGCCTCCGGAGCCGAAGGTTACAGGTTCGACTCCTGTCGGGAACGTTTGGTCGCGCACACATGCTCACAATCATCTGCGGCGTATAGAACACTCGCCTCCAAAGATGATTATTTCTCAACGATTCCTAAAAGCCACGCATCTGAAACTGTTGCGATAATTGCGCCAACCATGTTGACGATTTCACAACTCCTCCCAAAAATCACCTGTTTACTTGATTTTTTAACCCGGGCGGAACCTTACGCCCCGATTCATCAATAATGGCAGGACATCAAAATGCCCGTCAAATCCTCTTTGTTCCACAAAAATGCTCGATGGATCTGGCATGGCGGCGATCGGAACGCCTATCACGAGTATGTCCGATTTCGAAGAACGTTTACTCTGGCGCTGGCTGCCCAGGCGCGCAGCCTCCGCGATGGAGCCACGCTCGCCATCACGGCTGACGCGATGTATCAGGTTTGGCTGAACGGTCAGCCTGTTGGTCACGGTCCGGCCAAATCGGCTGAAGGAGCCAGATCTGTAGATAGTCACGACATCAGCCAGTTTCTTCGACCGGGTGAAAATTGTCTGGAAGTGCTGGTGCTTAGTATCGGCGTGGGCACGATGACCTACTGCCCGGGTGATGCGGGATTGATATTTCAAATCGCTCTGGCCGGCAAGGTGATCGTGACCAGTAATCGGCATACACTGGTGCAACATGACCCCCGCCGCACCCGTCCGACCGTGCGTCGATGGATACTGCCGTGTATCGAGGATGTTGATGCGGCGGCTGGCAACAGTAAATGGATTTCCGCCAGCGTTGTTCACAACCAGGTTCGGTTATACCCCCGCCGCGTCCCCATGCCCACGCGTCGGGCGCTGTTGCCCCAGCGGCTGGTCGGGGCGGACATCGTTCAACTGCCCAATTTCAGCTACAGCCTGCGACTAAAACCCTACCTGAATCAGGGCGAAGATGGCCGACGCAGCAATATCTTCAATGTGCCGTCGTATATCATCACGGACATCTTTTCCCCTGTTGCTCAGACGATGGAGTTTGTTCCGACACTGGGCAGCGTCAACTGGTATTTTGCGGGCAAGGTTCTGTGCAAAGGATCAGGATGGACAAGCTGGCAGAAGTCGCAATTCGGCGGAATCATTCAACTGCGTAAAGGCGCTAATCGTCTTGTGGGCATTCAAAATCAAAACAATCATTTTGAAGACATCAGCCTATGTGCCTTCACCGAAAAACCCGTCCAGGCAATCAATCCGTTCGGTGCCGGTGCTTTCCAGGTCATTCTCGCCAATCAGGTTCCGACTCTCGATATTTCAATTGATCCTGATGCTCCAACAATGACCACCGCCAGTGGCACGCAGGCGGTCAATATCAATCACCTTGACTGGAGCAGCCTCGTTGCCGCAATGGCGGTGATGGATCCAGCCCATACCATGATTGGCGGCAATGCCCAAGATTTGGCGGCCAATGCCCGCGAACTCCGCTGTGCCCAGGTCGAGCCATCCATTTCGCCACTGATTCTTCCCGCCAGCAGTCCCGGTCAAGCCACACGGGTAATTCTGGATCTGGGGGTACTTGAAAACGGCTGGCTGGCTTTTGATGCAGTTGGTCACCAAGGCAGCAGCCTGATTGTGTCATTCCTCGAGGGGCTGGAAGAAGGCCCGTCCCGGCGGATTCAATGGACGACAGGTTGCAATAACGCGCTGACATATCGTCTGCGTGACGGGCATCAAAGTTTCCAGAGTTTTTTGCCCTACGGTGTGCGCTATCTGCTGGTTCATCATAGCGGCCCGCAGTCGTTGCGCCTGGAAAATCTGCGCATCCTCACGGCGAATTGCGGCAGCGTGAGACAAGGTTCGCTGCGCAGCTCTGATCGCCTGCTTAACGGTATTTATGACATCTGCGCGCAGTCGGTGATCTCCGCCACGGACGATACGTTCACCGATTGTCCGACCTATGAACAGGTGAACTGGAACTATGACAACCGGATGACATTTCTGGCTGATGCCCTGACGTGCAACAACACAGCCGTTGCGCGCAACACCATTGAACTGTTCACCGAAGATCCACGCCACCCCGGTCTTGTCCGTAATCATTACCCCAGCACCTGGGATGACAGCACGATCCCACTCTGGTGTTTTCACTGGATCATGATGTGCCACGACTACTACTGGCATAGCGGCGACACGCAATTCGCCGCACGTCTGTTTCCGCAGGTTGCCGCAGGTATTCGCGAAGCCCTGACCATGCTCGATGAGCGCGGTTTATTGCAGTGGCAATCGCAGGACCGGCGCGTCTGGCATTTTGTTGAGTGGGGGCCGGGGCGCGACGACAATCATCCGGTTGTCTCAGCCGAGCAGGCTGGATTGATCGGCGCGATTGACGCAGCCGTCCGCCTGGGTCGGGTTATCAAGTATGACAGCGCGGAGTTGCGTCAATGGAATCAGGCGCGCAGCCGCGTTATCCATGCGGTTCATCGATGGTTGTGGGATGCCAGGCACGACTGCTACGCAGACTCGCTCCATACCGACGGTTCACTCTCGCCGGTGCATAGCCAGGTCTCCAACGCCGCTTTAGCCATTTATGGCGCAGGCACTGCCCCGTGGCGCCGTCGTCTGTGCGATCGCATCATCGACAACGACCGCACTCTGATATCCTATGGCAGCCCCTGCGGCGTTTATTACATCCTGGAATTGCTCGATGCATTCAGTGAGGTGGACACGATATTCAAGACCATTCGGCGGCAATGGGGGCGGATGGTACTCGCTGGTGACACCACGACGTGGGAAATGTTCTTTGACCTCGAATCCAGCCGTGGCAATTGGCCAACGCGCAGCCGCTGTCATCCCTATGCTTCGTATGTGGTGAAATACATGATTCGTTACGCCCTGGGAATCAAGCAATTGGCGCCGGGTTACACGCAGGTTGATATCGCCCCCCGACCTCCACGCGGCATGAGTTTCTGCAGCGGCTCCATACCGACGCCATCAGGCATGCTGCGAGTCAAGTGGGAGAAAAAAGCAGGAGAGGTAATCGTGCAGGCCACGGCACCGACCGATATTACGCTCAGGGTCGATCCTGGACTGAAAAAGTAATCCGCAGATAATTGTCTCATAACCTGTTTGACGCCGCATTGTGCGGCTGAGGTTGCGCGTATCCGCTCAGTGTTCAGGATCAGCCTTTGCACAATTGTTGCAGAGCAAAACAAGAATGATTGCCAGGCGGAAACCAACAGTTAATACCTTCTAATCTGTCGTTATGGCTGAACTTGGCCCGATAAGGACTCTATTTGATGTTGCAACCAACCCGACAAATCGCGATTACCCCAGATACCGCAATATCTTTGATTTAACAAAGTTATCCTTTAACCATTCAGGTTGAATCGGTTATCATACGATAATTGTATCGTAGGCAATGTGCGGGGCTAAACTGTGCATCCGTCAGGTCCCTGCCGATCAACATATTTCGTCAACGTTAGGATGTATGCCTGTGGCAAGCAGTTCGATCAATATGCCGGCGCTGGTTCCCCTGGGTGCTCATGCTGGCAAACCGCCCATCCTGCTCAAGCGTCCGGTGATGCTGATCGGGTCGCGTTCCAATGCTCATCTGCATCTGCTGAGCCGGAAAGTGAGCAAGGCGCATGCGGTTCTTATTAACTCCGATGGGCGGATTTACATCCGCGATCTGGCTTCGCGTACTCATGTCATTGTTAATGATAAACAGGTACGGGAGGCTGATCTTCAAAATGGGGATCAGATCAGGATCGGATCGTTTTTGTTTCGGCTGCTAATACCCACGAGCTGGGTAACCTCTGTTCATCAAGTCAAAGCCAAACCAGCCCAGCTCGAGGTGGACGGAGTGGATCCGGTTCATCTGACGGATCGCGTGCTGCTGATTGGTCGGCGGCCAAACAACGATATTTCATTGCTGGAAAGCAGTGCGTCAACCGCGCATGCCATTATTCTTGAAATGGCAGGCAAACGTTTTATCCGCGATCTTGGTTCGCGCACGGGAACATTTCTCAACGGCCGCGCCATTCATCAGGAACAGATCAGCTTTGGCGATGTGATCAAAATTGGGGAAACAGAATTCCACTACGGCCCGGCGTCGGCAACACCCAGCGGGCCTGTGGCCATAGCGCCCAGCGAGCCAGCTCTGGCCGAGGCTCAGGATGCGGATTTCGCCGAGCTTGAAGATTTGGTCGGAACTGCGCCACTGGCTGGCGAACCGGCCGATGACCTGACCCAGGAACTGGAACAGGAGCTCTCGCAACGCAGCCGCCCTGCTCAACCGCCTGTACCCCAGCCGCGGCCTCAACCTCCGGTAGTCCGTCGTCCGTCAGCCCCACCTGCGCCAGAACCGGAACCCGCGCGCAAATCGGAGCTGGAGCTGGAACCCTGGCCCGAGTCAACTGAACCACCTGTCGATACCAAGGCGATCGATCCGACGCCTGTTGCGCGCGATCCGAAAACGTCATTGCCTCGTTCGGCATCACAACCACGCAGCAAAACGATCCCTGTTTCGGCAATGGATGATGATGCGACAATCGGATTTGCCGATGATACTGCCCCATCAGAACCGCCGGCCGGTGTGGACGAGCTGGAATTGTCCCCAGCCAAGGAGGTGGATGAAAGCACCCCGCTGAGTCTGGATGACGATGACACTCTGGAAGCGCCGGTACTGGAACACGATCCAGAAGCGACCCGCGCCATGCCCGCCATGCCAGAACCGACGGCTTGGACGCCGCCCAGCATCGCCGATCAGATGTTCGATTTGCCGCTCGAATCGATAATAACAACAGAAACGGCTGAACCAGTCGAACCGATCAAACCAACCGAACCGCCGGTTGCGCGCGTTGAACCACCAATCGAGCCAGACGATGCGCCCATTGCAATCGTCGAACCAGCGTCAGAACCGCAGCCAAAGCCCGAGCCGGTTCAATCGCAAGCCCCCGCTGTTGAAAATCCGGCTGCAATCGCGCCGCCGAGTCAATCGCCTAACGCAGGTAAATCCGGCAAGCGCCGCAAAAATCCCAAACGCACGCCTCCAGTCAAAACATCGATCGAAGAAACACTGGATGCTGTCAAACCGAACCCGGAATCAGCCCAGGCGCTGACGCCGCTGGCTGATCCAATCCAGGTCGATGAGTTCGACCCAGCGAGCAATGCGACTCAGGCCAGTACTCTGACCGATACCACATTCGGCAGGGAAATGCGTGAGTTTTCCCATGATCTGCCTGAGCCAATTGAAGAAACCGCCCAGTCATCGCCCAGCCCTCTTGCTGCGCCCGTCATCGACCAGCCGCTGATTCACCCACCCATTCAAGAAACGCCGGTTGAACAAGAATTCACTGACGCAGCGCCTGTTAAACCAGCCGGCGTTGACGAAGTGCCACCAGCGGACGATTTATCCGCACCAGATACCAGTGATTTTGCCGCACTGGATTTGGAAGCTGTTCAACCTGCGACCGACACGGATGCGACGCTGGATCTTGCCCCAGACCACATTGCAACAGCGCAGGAAATCAGCAGTGACGCCGCCGATGCCGCTGCATCGTTTGACACCGGTGCGGCTGAAATTGACTCAGCCTCTGCCGAAACATTCGCCACGACATTCCAACCGCCACACACCGTTCTGCCCCCTTCAGATCAATCGGAAGTGGATATCGGCACGGATGAAACTTTGGCAGCCCAACCCGCAGCACCTTTGACAACTGAACCGCTGCATGTTCCTCCGCCGCACCACCAGATTCACACAAGTATGTACAGCGGGCCGGTTCCACCCCCGCCGGCCAAGGGTAGATCGTTCGGCAAAAAGCCTGTCGCCGCTGCGCTGGAAGATGTGAACGATGCGGCTCAATCTTTTGCTGCCGGCAGCCCTGATGCACTGCCCAGAACTTCGGAAGTGGACATCTTTTCACAGTTGGGCACGGTGCCGCCTGCCGATGCCCTGCTTGGTCATACAGCCAGCGTGGATTTGAGTGCTGGAACCGGTGGAATGCCGGCCTCGGGGCAACGCAATAACTCTGCCGCCCCCGCATTGCAGGATCAAGCGTCATGGGTTGAAGCAGCCCATGAACTGGGTGATGAGCTGGCTTCGCTGGACGAAACGCATGAGCCGGTCGATCTGTCACCGGATGCGGACAAAACCGATCCCGCATCGTCTGCCGTCAAACCCGATGACGATCGCCGGCCCAGACGTCCCGTTACAACCCCGGTCGCTTTTGAACCGGCCGAGGCACTGCGTAAAAAGAAACGTCGCTGGTTTTTCAGTATTCCGTTTCTGCTGATGCTGATGCTTCTGGTGATGGGTGCTGCCGTGGGCTGGATCTGGACCACCGTGCCCGTGGTGGGAACCGTCCAGGGATGGTTGCGATTTGATAATTTACCGAAAGATGCAACCGCGCGCACCAACTTTTATGAGCAACAGCGCGCTTTTTTGAATGATTCGCAGTCGCCAGAACGTTCGACCCGTGTACTGGCGATTGCCAAACTGCAACATGAACACCCGGGTATCCAGGCGGGGTTTCTGGCCGATTCAACGGCGTATGCGTTGATGGTCGATCAGGCTCATCGCCAGTGGTTGGACTCGCCGGATGGGCGTCTGGAGCTGGCACTCAAAAAAAGTTTTGATCCATCCGGCGACGGGCTGCGGATGCATGCATTGTTGGTGGCGCTATATCAGCAGAACCAATCACTGCTGGATCAGCAGCAAAACGCCCAGCAGAGTCTGAGTGTCAAATCGGCTAAACTCGCCAGCCTGCAGGGGCAGATCGAAGCCTATCAGCAACGCCTGGACAGTCTGGTTTCGCGTGGGGTCGCGCCACTGACCGCTGGCGAGCTTAAAAACAAGCGCGCACAACTTGCTACGCTGGAACAACACTGGCGGCTGGCTGAAGACGCCGTTCGCCGCGCCCAAGGCGATATCGAGCGAATGCGCGAAGCCGCCGCGCGCACCGCAGGCCACAACAGCAACAGTGATTCAACTCCGGCCATCGACGACAGCGCCCTGAAAGCAATGGAACAGCAGGCAGCGGAATTACATCAGAAACTCGACGCCCAGCATGTGGCTGATACGCTGGCAGCCAATAATGCCCAGAAACAGCTCGATGATTCGATCGCCAGTCTGGAAGCCCAGCTCCAGCAGGTTATGAAACAAATGCAGGACGTGCCGGAGATGCGCGGTTATCTGACCGTGGCGCGCCTGCTGCAGGATACGGTCAACCGCCTGACAACCGAATTGCTGCATGACCAGAAACAACAGCTCCAGACCATCAGTGAATTGAAACGCAAGCTGGATGAGCAGTTGATCGCGCGACAGAATGAGGTTTGGGCCAATGATCCTGACCTGAAGAATTATGCGGATCTGCTTGAGATTCAACAGCGCCGGCGCAACGCCGCCATTGGTTCAGGCGACCACCCCGGTGCGCGACAGCAGGTCGCGGAACTGGATACCGCTATTGCCCGTCTGCAGGAGCAGATCGACGAGCGCCGCCAGGTGCTGGGCAATGACCAGATTTACGCCCAGGCAATTACGGGTTTGAAGGATGTCATCGCTCAGAGTGAACAGCGCCTGAGTGAAAACGAGAAGCGTACCGAGCAGGAAATGGCCCGGTTGCATCAGGCGCTGGCTGAGGCAGCACCTGATCTGGACAAACTACCCCAGGAACAGAAAAAGCTGGCTGGGGAGTTGGAACGGCGTATCGTCGCGATGCAGATTGCGCGCAAACAGTATATCACGACGTTATCCAGCAACAGCAGCGACAACGATCAGTCGCGCCGCACCATCGAGGCGCAACTCCTTGCATTGCAGGGACAGATGGACAACAAACGGCAGGCGCTGTTGGCGCAGCAGCGTCAAAATCTTTCCGATCAGGAACATGCCGCCCTGCTCAAGGCTGAGCAGGATAAAGCGCGCGAACTGACGGGTCTGCAGGAGACAGCGCGTACCACTCAGGATGCGTATCTCCAAGCCAGCCGCGATCTGGCCGGTCTGGAAAATCGCGCCCAAAACGCCGATGAAGCAATTGCTGATCGTGCCAGAGTCATGAGTGAGCTGCAGACGCTGCAGGATCAGCGCACTGAATTGAAGGATGAAGTGGCGCGGCTGCAGGGACAGGTCGCCAGCGCGATTATTCCTCTTGCGCCCACTGGCGATAACGTTATTGCCCAGGATCTGGACGATCAGCGAAGCTGGTACGCCCTGATCACCATGGGAAGCATCGCCCTGCTGTTTGGTGTCATGATGATGGCTGCCCATCATGCCAACAACCGCACTGGCGCTTATGAGGATGATCCCGAATATTATCAATCGCTGCTGTTTCCGACCAATGAAGAGGTCGTCAGCGAAGAAGAGTTGATGGATAATCAGCAACCTGCCCAGGTTCGCGCCTCGACAGATCCGGCCGATTACCGCCTCAAACGTACCGGAACTTTATCCGCACCTGATGTAAACAAGAATGCGAAAATGGCTGCGGGCTACGAAAAAGTTCAACCCCACCTCGAACCGACCTGATACACCAGCATCGACGCCAGGTATGCCAGCCCATTCATGTAAATCAACATGAAAATCGGCCAGGTCCATCCGCCGGTTTCGCGGCGCACGATGGCCACGGTGCTCATGCACTGCAAAGCCAGAACAAACCAGACCAGCAGACTGAGCGCGACGGCGGGTGTCCAGACGGCCTGACCGTTGGCGTAGGTGTCGGCTTTCATCACACTCTGCAGGTCAGCGGTGTTGTCTTCAGCCTGCCCCACGCTATACACAATGCCCATGTAGCTGACAAACACTTCGCGGGCGGCAAACGCCGCCACCAGACCAACGCCCATCTTCCAGTTATAGCCCAGTGGCCGCAGGGCTGGTTCCATCAAATGCCCGATCCGACCGGATATCGAGTATTCCAACTGGGCTGCCTCAATGGCTTCGGCAACGTGCGTCTGAATGAACGCATCATGTGCTTCGCCGTAGGTCATTGGTTCAACTTGGGACTGAGCCGATTCCATTTCAGTATCTGCCGCTGCCGGCCGTTCATAATGAAAATCCAGCGACTCAGCTTTGCTCTCGGCGACGGCTGCCACCTGCTGTGCGTTTTGTTCAGGCAGGCGCGGATAATACGCCATGGCCCAGAGAATGATGCTGAGCACGAAAATGATCGTGCCCGCCCGGTGCAGAAACGCCCAACTGTTGACTGCTACGGTTCGCAGAATCTGCGAAACCTGCGGAACCTTGTACGTGGGCAACTCCAGAATAAACGCTGAGGTGTGGCCTTTGAGCAGTGTCCGGCGGAAGACAAACGCCACCGCCGCCGCTGCCACGATGCCCAACACATACAACCCGAGCATAATACCCGCCTGGCCAAAGGCGCTGAAACCGGAAAAGAACGTCCCGATCAGCAGGATATAGACCGGCAGACGTGCGCTGCAGCTCATAAACGGCGCAACGGCGATCGTGGCCAGACGGTCATTACGATCTTCAATCGTTCTGGCAGCCATAATGCCAGGAATGGCGCACGCGAAGCTGGAGAGCAGAGGGATAAAGCTCTTGCCGTGAAGGCCCACACCGCGCAACAACCGATCCATCAGAAAAGCTGCGCGGGCGAGATAACCCGAATCTTCAAGAATCGCCAGAAACAAAAACAAGAAAGCAATCTGCGGAACGAATACCACCACGCTGCCCACACCAGCCACAATTCCGCCCGTCCACAAGTCGGCTATCGGCCCCTGCGGCAGCAGCGGCGTGATCAAATCGCCCAGCCATGCAACTGAATCCTCGATCGTCCCCATGATCGGATCAGCCACGAAGAACAACGAATAAAACAGCGCCCCCATAATGCCGGCAAAAAAGAGCAACCCCCAGACCTTATGAATCAAAACCGAGTCGATGCGTTCGGTCCAGGTGCGCATCGGCGCGGGTCGGGCGGCTGCGGCGGGTTTGTCTTTGTGGTCCGACACATGCGGCAATGAAATTTCGTCCGCTGCCAGCGCGTCAGCCGCTTTGGCATCGTAGTGCCCAATAACAGCCTGATCCGTCACGCTGTCAATCCAACGATAGTGCGCTTCGATATCCGCCTGCATCGGGTCAATGCCCAATGCTTTCAACCGGCCCAATGAGCTTTTCAATAGCGACGCCACCGGCTCGTGCTGGGAAAACGATTTGAGATCATCCGAATAATCGCCAATCAACAATCGCTCGGCCACCGCGCGATAATGATCCACGGGCGAAGCATGGGTCGCCAGACCATCGCACAGAATCGCCAGACCACCGCCAACCAGCGTCAACTCATCGTGCATCGCCTGCGGCATTGACCACTGGGGCAAGGGGGCTGCCTGCGCTTTGGTCACAGCCTGAAGCAGCTCGCGAATCCCCTTCTTTTTGTGCCCAACCACCGGAACCACCGGCACACCCAGGCAGGCTTGCAGTTTCTGCGCATCCACCACCACATTGCGCCGCGCCGCCACATCCACCATGTTCAGTGCCACCACCAGCGGGCGCCCCAGCTCAATGAGCTGGCTGAGCAGATAAAGATTACGTTGAAGATTGCTGGCATCAACCACCGCGATGACCGCATCGGGCGCAGGCGTATCGCTGCGCAAACCACGCAGCACTTGCATGGCGATGCGCTCATCGGGTGAACGTGAGATAATCGAATACGCACCGGGCAGATCGATCAAATTGGCCCAGCGACCATCGGGCAGCTTCATCCGGCCAGTCTTCTTTTCGACCGTAACGCCGGGGTAATTGCCGACTTTCTGGCGCAACCCCGTCAGGGCGTTGAACAAAGTTGTTTTTCCGCTGTTGGGGTTGCCCGCCAGTGCAAACGTGATGGTCTGCTTATCAAGCAGTACGGTTGATGATTGATCGCCGCAGCATTGCATGGGTTAACTACGCAACACCCCGCCATCGCCGGTGTTAACGTCAGTTCCACCACCGATGATCGGGTTTGATTATCCAGAATAGTTAATTTCAGATCGACGGACTACGCGTGTCCTGAACCGGCGCATTGATCCTGACGAATCGCGCCTGCTCATGACGCAGTGACAGACAGTACCCGCGCAGGCGAAACTCGATCGGATCACCCAGCGGCGCACGCCGCACCACTTCAACCTTGGCCCCGTTGCAAAATCCCATTTCCAAGAGGCGACGACGAAGGTCCAGATCGGCTGTCTCAACATGGCAAACCGTGCCGCCACAGCCAATTCCCAGTTGGCTTAGCGCACAGTTACCGATCAAATCAGGCCCTGGGCAATTCGGTACTTCGCACTTTTTGTCCATGGACTCACCTTCTACAGCTAAAAACCTCTTATTCGTGATCTATTGTAGCTAGTTGAGATTGAATTGCAACACATGGTCAAAATTGTCGCAGGAACCGAACATCATTTTCGACAAATAATCTGATATTGTTGATTCCGTACTTCCGCATGGCAATTCGTTCGATCCCAAACCCAAACGCCCAGCCGGTATATACTTGCGGATCAATCCCACACGCCTGCAGTACATTGGGGTGAACCATGCCGCAACCGCCCAGTTCAATCCATTGCTGCTTCTCTGGAAACCATACGTCACATTCAGCGCTTGGTTCGGTAAAGGGGAAAAAACTGGGCCGAAACCGCACCTGGGTCTGTGCCCCGAAATAGGCTTTGACAAACTGCAAAACGGTGCTTTTCAGATCGACCATCGTCACGTTCTGATCAACGACCAAGGCCTCAAGCTGATGAAACTGCGACAAATGGGTGTCATCATGCGTGTCAGGTCGATAGACCCGGCCCGGTATGACCACGCGAATTGGCGGCTTTTGGCTTTGCATGACCCGAATCTGCACGGTCGAGGTCTGCGTGCGCAAGAGCAACTGCTGCTCCTGGGCTGGTTGTTGTCCCTGATGATCCACGCCGGAAGTAATGTAAAAATTATCCAGCGGATCACGGGCAGGATGCGACGGCGGAATATTCAGCGCAATGAAATTATGAAACTCATCCTCCAACTCCGGGCCCTGCGCCACGGTAAAGCCCATCCGTGCGAATAAATCCGTCAATTCGTCCGCCACTTTCATCAAAATGTGCCGATTTCCCAACTGGGGCTGCGCTCCAGGCAGCGTCACATCTTCCAGCGGCCCCGTGGCACTGACCTGCGATCCCAGAACTACCTTGCGCGCTTCAAATGCGGCTGTGACTTGGGCCTTGGCGGTGTTGATCTTCTGGCCCAGCGCTGGCTTATGCTCACGCGGCACCTGGGCAAGCAAGGTGGTGAGATTCTTAACCGCCCCTTTTGTACCCAGATATTTGATACGATACTGTTCCAACCCATCAGCATCATGCACACTTTCCAGATCAGATAAGGCACTGGTGATGATGGAATCTATTTGATCAATCGTGTTCATGAATTTCTGTCAGTTCAAAAATAATGGAGCCTCAACGAATTACCGCCTCCAGCAGGGTCATGAAAAATCAGCACCCGCGACCGCTACGGTAGATTGATTTTGCACAGCGGGCAATCGACCAAAACCGACCAAATCATATAACATCGCTCCAAGGCTTTCGAGCAGGCTGCGCGGGTTTATTGATGAATCGTTGTACCAAGCCGGTGCTGCCGGTAGGTTGTTTCTGAGTCTCGTAGGCGTCAACATCACAATAGACCATGGCCAGCCCTGATCCATACCGACTGCAACGTTTTCTCACTGCGCAGGGTGAAGATTATGAGATTGCCCTGCGCGAGCTGCAACACGGGAAAAAAGAGTCGCATTGGATTTGGTATGTATTCCCGCAGGTTGCCGGGCTGGGCCATAGTTCCATGGCTCGAGATTACGCAATCAATTCAAGGGATGAAGGCATAGCCTATCTTAACCATAAAATCCTTGGACAAAGGCTACGTGAGTGTGCAGCCACCCTACTGGCGCATCAGGACAAGCAAATTGAGGATATCATGGGCTACCCGGACGATTTGAAATTACAATCCTCGATGACCCTCTTTGCCACGCTTGCGCCCCCAGCCAGCATATTTCATCAGGTGCTCAACATCTTTTATGCCGGAAAGATGGATGCCCGAACCCTGAACTTTCTGGAAACCAGCCAACGGGCTGAATAGGCGGGCAGCGATGATAACAGGGATCCCTGTCGTCTTTCTCCTAGAATATTTATCACAAAAATCATTCGCTTGAACATCCGGCAGATTGCGCCATCCACTAGCGCGTCTGAGGTGGCGTTTTTGCACCGGAACCGAGATTGTCAAAGAATTGTCACACTGTCTTCATCGGTTGGCACGGCGTGAGTTCAACGCCGTCTATCGCGTTGCGTTTCCGATCATTCCTGCGGCGTTTCGCTCTGACCGTGATGGTCGATCGGCTTGAACTGCTTGCGCTGCATCAATTCCGCGATCTCATCGAAATGGATCGGGCGGTAGTCCTCGGGCCGCAGGCCGCTGTCGGGGATAGTGCCGGAGCCGTAGATGTCGGGGCGACCCAGCCGCACCGCCGTTGCATCAACACCGACGTCCAGGCTGCGCGCAAATGGATCGTCCGGCAGAGAATGATGGCAGTGGCCGTAGAGGTGCCACGTGCTGTAGTGAGATCGATCCCAGACACGATGAGCATAATGGGATAGCCAAATGAGCTGATCATTCACCTTGACCATCTTCACCTGGTGATACCAGGCGAAGGTCTGCCGAATCTGGTGTGCGGCCGAATCGTGGTTGCCCTCAATGAAGAAGATCTGGCCGCGCAGCTTTTGTCGGATTTCCTTCGCTCGAGTTCGGCTTCGGAAGCAGAAGTCGCCGAGGAAGTAGACGTCGTCCCCATCTTTCACGCAGCCATTCCAATTGCTGATCAGCGCCGCGTCATGGATTTCGTGATCAACAAACGGTCGCTTGCAGTAACGAATGATATTGATGTGTGAGAAGTGAGTATCCGAGATGAACCAGACGTTCTTCATTGAAATCCATCCTCCGTTGCGCCTGCCGGTGCGCCGGGCCTTACTTGATCGCGTTGACCTCCGATTCGAGGTCGCCGAGCGCCGTGAGAATCTCGTCGAGCGATGGCGGATCGCCAAAGATCACGACGCTCATCGTCTGGTAGTCCCTCCGCAGATCGGCCAACCGCTCATCTGTGACCTTCCTCCCGAACGGCGGGCGCGTCATGGTGCGTCAATTCAAGGCTGCCTCGAATGTTTCGGGGCTGACATAATCTAACGCCGAATGACGCCGCCGGCGATTATACCATCCCTCAATCCACAAAAAACGGACCGTCTGGCCTCCCGCCGGCTAGCCGGCTGGCGAACCTCCGCCGGTAGACATGCTCGGTCTTGATCGTGCTCCAGAAGCGCTCCATGGCTGCATTATCGTAACAGTTGCCCACCCGGCTCATCGAACACTCGATCTTCATCAACTGCAACTGCTGCTGGTACTGCTGACAGGCATACTGAACACCCCGGTCACTACTTTTAAGCCCGCGGATGAAAGCGTTTGTGTACGCTTTTCAGACGATCCTGATCGACATGGGTATAAATCTGCGTCGTGGCGATATCGCTGTGGCCCAGAAGCTCCTGCACCACCCGTAAATCCGCCCCGCCGGAGATCAGATGCGTGGCAAAGCAGTGCCGCAGCGTATGCGGCGAAACCTCCTTGTACAAACCGCTTTTACGGCCATATTTTTCCACCAGCATCCACAGACCAATGCGCTCCATCGGCTTGCCGGTGCGCGAGAGAAAAAGCGTATCGCCCGTTGCTTTACCCTGCACATTGCGCGATTCATTCAGATACCGCGCAATCGCCTGGTTGGCGGCCTGACCCAGCGGAACAATCCGCTCCTTTGAACCTTTGCCCAGCACACGAACACAGCCAACCTGTAAATTCACATCCTGCAGCTTCAACTGGCATAATTCGCTGGCACGCAGGCCGCTGGCGTAGAGTAATTCCAGAATCGCCACATCCCGATTGAACAGCGGCGATGCCGGATCGGGGGCGGCAATCAGGCGATTCACCTGATCGCGGCTGAGCACCTTGGGTAAATCGCGTTCGGGTTTGGGTCGCTCCAGTTGACGTAGGATCGGTTCAGTTTCCCAACCTTCGGTTGTCAGATATTTAAGCAAAGCCCGTATCGCTGCCAGGCGGCGTGAGACCGTTTTGGTGGATTGGCCCTGGCGTGATTGTTGCTGGAGATAGTGGCGATAGTCATCCGCGACAGCGCTGGCAAGCGTTTTGTTCTGCTGGGTGAAAAACCGGTGCAGATCGGTCAGGTCGCGGCGATAAGCATCCAGCGTGTTCTGCGCCAAACCGCGCTCAGCTGCCAGATGGAGCAGAAACCGGCGCAGCTCCGGTGGTTGCACCAACCCATCAACCGGCTTTGGCGAGCGGGCGGCGGGCGGAGATCGTAAGTTGGACGCGCGGGCTTGAGGCATGGGGCTGACGATTAATAGCCATATCACGCTGAACCTGTCGCCCGATCAACAGGCCGACGTAGGTGGCGCATTCCTGATATCGATCATAACAGTGGTGCATCATGTACCCAAGGTGATCGATTCGCAAATGCTCAGCGCAGCGCGGGTCGGCGCGATTCAGGAATGGACAATGTTGAGCTGGCTGGTTGGGCATTGGTTTGGCCGCAGCAACAGGTCTGTCACCTGATTGCGCATCTCACCTACGTACTTCGGTCACCTTGCCTCACCAGCATGAACGCACTGAAAAACGACGAAATTCGCCGTGATTATCGGCCGTGGACGATCAGCTTGGCGCATCAAAAATATCACTAGCAACATCGTCGCTGTCACGATCATCCACTTTCTGACGCGAACTGGCGCTGCGGTACGCCTCAGCCAGCCGATTGACATCGGCCTGATCGACAGGAACGACTCGCCGCAACTCACTTTCCGTACATTTCAAGAAATAACGACTGACGAGATGCAGGCGCTCGACCTGGGCTGGATCAGTCCAATCCGGTTGATTTGTCATCCGTTGATCAATCTGATTCAACAGCCCCGCTAATGTCGTCGGGTCGGGCGGGCGAACCAGGCAGAGCAGATGTTCAATGCGCCCCGGTCGCACGAGAAACACGTTGACTCTTTTGGCTGCCGGCCCAGGTTGAAACAGGATCAGGGAAAAACGGTCCAGCCGGAGAACTTTGCGATATTTCCCCGATTTCAGTTCCGCCAGTTGTTCACAGTACTGTTTGATCTGCTGCGCCAGTTCAAAACGCAGCTCACCCGCGGCTGCGCGCATGCGCTGCTGTTGCAGTTCCACCGCTTGGTCAGGATCGCTTAGCACCCCAACCGTATGGGCAATCAGTTGGCGGTAACCATCCAGCGAAATGCTGCCATCACACGGTCCGACACATCGCCCCATCTGTTTCCACGCGCACGGCCCACTCTCTGGGGCCTGCGCCAGCCGCCGATGGTCACGACAAAGATCAAACAGATTTTCGATCATTTGCACATAACGCACCGCAGATTGTTTGTCGTTGATCGGCCCGAAATAGACACCGCTGCCATTGTCAGGTTGATCCGTACATTCATAACGCGGGTATTGCGCCTGCGGATCGACATGCACCCACCAGGTTTTTCGATAGCCAAGTAACCGCGTATACGAATCTGGAAAGAGGTTGCGCGCCGCTTCAAAGTAAAGCCAGTTTGCTTCAAAACTGCTGTCCACTCGGCGCCAGTAAATCCGCCTGATAACCGACTGATAATCCACCCGCCGGGTTGTTTGTGGGGCTGGTTGACGGGTGAAGCGCCGTTTAAGCGATGCCCGAAGATTTTTGGCGCACAAAAGTTGCACGGGACTGCCATCAAGATCAGCCAGCAGGCAAATCGCCCATCGTCCGGGAACATTTACAAAAAACGCATCCAACGCTGGCTCATCCGTCATGGGATGAAAATCCAGATGATGCGTGAAAATAGCGCAGCCGTCATCCGTCACAGTTCAGATCGTAAAAAACTACCGGCATGGATGAAAGCCTGGCGCGAGAAAAACCCGCGACACGCCACTTATTTGCCACTGTATTTTTTCGAGTCTGCGTGATTGTTGCCTTGGCGCTGATTGCCCGGCGTATCAACCCTGTACCGGTGTGAGTCGGGCGAATTGTAGAATCAATGTCTTGCGACCCACGCGGGTAAAATCGACAACCGCGCGCGTGCCGGAGCTGGATTGCGACAGGTCGCTGATCCTGCCCACGCCAAAGGTGGGGTGGCGGACCATCTGCCCCGGACGGAACTGGCTGTTGCCGACGGACTCCGAATCATCGGCATGTGGCTGGGCATATTCGCTGGTATCATCACCCAGGCTGTCTGATCGATCAATAATTTCCAGTGCCTGACGCGGTAATTCGCTGAGAAATGGTGAGGCGATGGTACGCTCGCGCAGGCCGCGAATCGTGCGGAACCCCGCCTTGCTCAACAGTAATTTTTCCTGCGTTCGCGTGATCCCGACAAAGCAAAGCCGCCGTTCTTCCTCCAGTTCCAGAATGCTGTCACGCGCCCGCGCGTGTGGCAGGATTCCTTCTTCCATACCAATCATCGCAACCACTGGAAATTCCAGCCCCTTGGCAGCGTGCAGCGTCATCAGTGTCACCGCCCCGCCTGCCCCGCGCATATGATCGGCATCGCTGACCAAACTGATGGTCGCCAGATATTCCGCCAGCGTCCCGTCCTCCGATTCACTGTCAAACTCAGCAGCGCTGGAGACCAGTTCGTTGATATTGTCAATCGTTTGCTCCCCTTCTTCGCGCTGCTTGTCCTCTTTGGCGTAAATCGCTTCCAGCCCCGATTCCTTGACCACACGCTCCATCAAACCACGAACCGACACCTGGCCGGCTGGTTTGAGTGTTTCCAGCCCCGCCAGCGGCAATTGTCCTGACAAGACGACGCCAGCCGCCTTTTGCCATTCTTCCACCCGCTCGACAAATAATTGAATACTTCTAACCGCCCGCGTTGACAGGCCTTCGACCTGCTGAGCCTCATGCAACACCTGCCACAGCGACCGGCCACTGTCCAGCGCACGCTGCTGCATGAGCTTGATGCTGGAATCACCAATGCCGCGTGTGGGCGTGTTGATAATGCGCACCAGGCTGACTTCATCCGCCGGATTGGCAATCACGCGCAGATACGCCATCACATCCTTGATTTCCCGGCGGTTGTAAAACTCCACACCCCGGGCAATCTGGTACGGCACGTTACTGCGGCGCAGTGCATCTTCCATGACGCGCGACAGGGCGTTGATCCGGTAAAACACCGCCATATCACTCCAGGCGTACCCGTGCGTGTTCATCGCCTTGAGTTGCTGCGTGACCCATTGCGCTTCGTCGCGTTCATCACGACACAGGGCAATGGTCGCTTTTTCTCCCGCGTCATTTTCCGTCCATAATTTCTTCTCTTTGCGCTGTAGATTATGGCTGATCAGATTGTCGGCAATCGTCAGAATCGTCTGGGTTGAACGATAATTGCGTTCCAGCTTGACCACGGTGGCGTCGGGATAATCCTTTTCAAAATCCAGGATATTGCGCAGATCAGCACCGCGCCAGGCGTAGATTGACTGATCGGGATCACCCACCACACAGATATTGCGATGTTTCTGCGCCAGCGCATGCACCAGCATATATTGGGCATGATTGGTGTCCTGATATTCGTCAATCAGGATGTACTGAAAACGCTCCTGCAATTCAGACAGAATCTGCCCATGATCTCGGAAGGCGTAGACGGTTTTCAGGATCAGATCATCAAAATCCAGGGCATTATTGGCGGTCAGCAACTGTTGATATTTGATGTACACCCGCGCACAGGTTTTACTAAAAAAATCACCGGCGGCGGCTGCAAACTGCTCAGGCGTAATCAACTTGTTTTTGGCGTTGCTGATGGCGCTGTGCAGAGCGCCTGGCGAAAAACGGGTGGCGGAAATGTCCAGCAATTTCAGGACTTCCTTCATCAACTTCGCCTGATCGGCACTGTCATAAATCGTAAAATTCTCATCCAGACCCACCAACTGATGATAATGACGCAAAATGCGCAGACACAGGGAATGAAAGGTGCAGATGGTCGGCCACGATTGATCCAGCCGCCCCCAGTCGCGCAGCGGATGCCCCAGCGCCTGACCGACGCGGTTTTTCATCTCCTTGGCAGCCTTGTTGGTGAACGTAATGGCCAGAATCTGATGTGGCAGCACGCCCTGCGACACCAGATACGCGACGCGCCGGGTAATGACGCGCGTCTTACCACTACCGGCGCCGGCCACGATCAACAAAGGGCCGTCTTGATGGGTGACCGCCTGCGCCTGCGGTTCGGTCAATCCTTCAAGTAATCCAGTTGCATCGGTTACGGTCGTATTAGCGTGCGGTGTAGTCACGTTGCGATTCTATAAACATTTTACGTCCGATGCGCCTGTTCCGCCCAACTCAGGCAAGCGGAGTTGCATGACCGGCTGGATACCGCCTGAATTTCTGCGAAAAAATAACGCCGCGACCGACAATTGTCTGCGTTATGTCATCACACGCAGCAATCGTTTTTACGGCTGCTTTGTCAACTTGGTCACCCGGCCGGTGTTGATCCATTCGACCACGTAGATATTGCCGAGAGAATCGACCCGCAGCGCATGGGGCGAGTTAAACTTGCCCGGCGTCAGTGTATGCTGAATATTTGGCCAGCCCTCAGTTTTGGGCGCCGATGGATTTTCACCCAGATGCGTGATGAGATGGTCATTTTTATCCAGGATCGTTACACGGGCGTGCAGATCAGGGATGTAAAGCTCATCATTATAAATATCAAAATTGCACGGCCTATGCTGTGCTTCGGTGATAAAGCGTTTGTGTTGACCATCAAGCGTAAAAACCTGGATCCGGTCGTTGCCGCGATCGGCGACATAAAGCTCCGGCTGACCACCGGATGCAACTTTACGCAGGTCGACAAAACCCGCATGTGGGCAGATGAGCTGACCTGCACCTTTACCCGACCCGCCGATGGAACGAATATATTTACCGCCGGCATCGTACTGATGGACATACGGCTGGCCGTAACCATCAAAGATGTAGACATCGCCATTGGGCGCAACACAGGTCTCAGTCGGTTTGAACTGATCCAGCCCACTGTAAATGTCGGATCGGGGCGGCAGACCGTATTGTAAAATCGTTTCCCCATCGAGCGTTGTCTTGCGCACCAGATGCTGCTCGTAGTCCGTCAGATACAGATATTCGGTTCCCTTTTCCTTGCTGAGATAAAGTCCGTGGGCACCAGCAGCAAATTCCGCCCCCCATGATTTAATAAAATTGCCTTCAGGATCGAAAATGCACAGCGCATCGGCTGACTGATTGAAAATGTAAACATTGGCCGCAGAGTCGATGACCACGCCATGGGTGAAACCAAACGACTTTCCTGCGGGCAGTTTGGCCCAGTTGCTATCCCAATGATATCGATGTTTGTTGCTGCCAATAACCATAAGTGACACCTTTTTGTGAAAACGGTTGCTAGTTGACCCAACAGTTTTCCCGCTGTCAATTACCGCATCTGCGGAATGGGGAAATAAAGCACAAACTTCTATTTTGTTAATTTTTGCTTACGCCGAGGGGCATCAGAACGTACTTGCTTCATCAGCATTTGTGATTAAAATGCGGGGCTTTCCGCATTCTACAGGAGTTACGGGCGTGATTGTAGTTATGAACCCCAATGCCGAGCAGGCATCCATCGATCGCGTGATGAGCGAAATCGAGCGTATGGGAGCGCGTCCGCATCTGTCGCGTGGCGAGTTTCGTACCGTTATCGGCGCTGTCGGCGAAGACGCCAGCCTTGATGCCACCCGTCTGGCGTCGTTGGACGGCGTGGAAAAAGTCGTTCCGATCATGAAACCCTACAAACTCGCCAGCCGCGAGTTCAAGGGAGGTGATTCGGTCATGAGTATCGGCGGCGGCAAGGTGCCACAGGTCAAGGTTGGTGGTCATCATGCGGTCTGTATCGCCGGGCCTTGCGCGGTGGAAAATGAGCAGATGCTCTATCGCATCGCGCGGGAAGTGCACCAGGCCGGTGCCACCATCCTGCGCGGCGGTGTCTACAAGCCGCGCACATCGCCATACTCGTTTCAGGGTCTGGGATTGCAAGCCCTGAAATGGATGCGTGCCTGTGGCGACGAATTGGGCATGCCGATCTGTGTCGAGGTCATGGATACCCGGCAAGTGGAGGAAATGGAACCGTACGTTGACTGCTGGCAGATCGGGGCGCGCAATATGCAGAATTTTGATCTGCTGCGCGAAGTGGGTAAGACGCGCAAAGCGGTTCTGCTCAAACGCGGTCTCAGTGCCAGTGTCAAAGAATGGTTGATGAGTGCTGAATATGTGCTGAGTCAGGGCAATTCGCAGGTTATCCTTTGTGAGCGTGGCATTAAGACCTTTGAAGACTCAATCCGGTACAGCATGGATATCAGCAGCGTTCCGGTGGCCAAACAATGGAGCCACCTGCCGATTATTGTTGACCCCAGCCATGCTGCCGGTAAACGCGACTATGTGAGTGCTCTGGCGCTGGCGGGTATGGCGGCTGGCGCTGACGGCGTTATTGTAGAAGTGCATTATTGCCCGTCCGAAGCGCAGTGTGACGGACCGCAGGCATTGTTACCGGAGAGTTTCAAGGAACTCGTTACTCAGCTTCGCACCATCGCCAGCCTTACCGGGAAAACATTTGCTGATACTGGCGTACCGGTGTGATGGTGCTGGCTGAAAGATCACGCCGTGCGATGAAGCGGCCGTAACAAGTAATGGATCAGGCCAAATTGGCACTGATTTGATCGACCCGACCAACTCAGGTGACAAAACAACGGGCCTGATGATTGAGACAGCCGCATTTTTAAGTATTTTTACCCGCTAACGGCAGGAAATTCTAATTATGGCACGTACTGGATTTGTCGCTGGGAACTGGAAAATGAACACCAACAAGCAAGGCGCTGTGGCGCTGGCCAAGGCGGTGGCACAGGGCGCGCCGGCGGGTGTGCAGGTGGGCGTGGCGGTTCCGTTTGTTTATCTTGACGCCGTGGGCCAGGCGCTGGCTGGCAGCAGTGTCATGCTCGGCGCGCAGGACGCCTGTTGGTTGCCCAATGGAGCCTGCACCGGTGAGATCAGTATTGAAATGCTCAAGGATGTGGGGGCCAAGTTTGTCCTGACCGGCCACAGCGAACGCCGGCATATTTTCGGCGATGGTCCCGAATTTGTCGCTAAAAAGGCGCACGCCGTTTATAGCAGCGGTTTAACCCTGATCCACTGCGTCGGTGAAACGCTCGAACAGCGCGATGCCAACCAGACCCTGGCCGTGGTACAGAAGCAACTTGAAGAACTCCAGCCCGCCAGTATCGCTGATCCTGATCGACTGGTTATTGCCTACGAACCCGTCTGGGCGATTGGCACCGGGCGCAATGCCACCAACGAACAGGCGCAGGAAGTGCATGCGTATATTCGTCAGGCTCTGGGTAAACTGTGGAATCAAAACTTTGCCAGCCAGGTGCGCATCCAGTACGGCGGCAGTATGAAACCGGACAATGCCGCTGGTCTGCTGGCCCAGCCTGATGTTGACGGCGGGCTGATCGGCGGTGCCGCTCTTAAAGCCGAGAGTTTCCTGGCGATTGTCAATGCCGCGAAATAATTACGAACCTGTCTATAACGGATAACTATCGATGAATTTTCTTCTTTACCTGCTCATCATTCTTTTCATCATCATCTGCCTGCTTCTGATTCTGATCATTTTGATCCAGAAAGGTCGCGGCGGCGGCTTGGCGACTGCCTTCGGCGGATCGGGTGGCAATACCGCGTTTGGTTCCAAAACCGGCGACGTACTCACTTGGATTACCAGCATTATTTTCGGCGTATTCATCCTGATGGCTGTCGGGTTGAACCTGCTGTCCAATTATCGTCACAAACAGGCGATGGAGCAGGCCGGCGTACTGCAAAATGCAGCTCAAGCGCCCCTGCCGTCCGCCTCGACACCTGTTCCCGATAATCAGTCTACCCCTGCGGATAGCACCGATACTGAGACAGCCCCCGCAAATGCCGCTCCGGTAGCACCAGCTGCAACGCCTGCTGAAGCTCCGGCAACTCCAGCAGCGACGCCGGTCGAAACTCCGGCAACCCCGGCAGCGGCACCGGTCGAAGCTCCGACAACTCAGCCGTAACGGTGCGGCAACATATTTTTGAAATTGGTAACGTCAACTGTTTTAAGCAATCGCCACCACGCTACCCAGGCAACCCACATGATCGTCAGCATGACCGGATTTGGCGACGCCGTCACCGAACGCGACGGCACTCACTACGCGGTCGAAATCCGTTCATTGAATAATCGTTATTTCAAGGCTGTTATTAAATTACCGGACAATGTATCGGGGCTGGAACCGGAACTGGAAAGCCTGCTGCGCAATCAATTGGGACGCGGATCGATCACGTTCATCCTTAAAATGCGGATGAACTCCGCCGAAGCCGCTTACCATATCAACGTCCCGGCGTTGGAGGCGTATCTCAAACAATTGCAGCACCTGCAAAATCATAAAACCGAGATCGATCTGGCCATTTTGCTGCAATTACCAGGC
>WBZR01001384.1_pt1 | contig 30527 bp, 27 predicted proteins | sample 5204231 | NCBI WGS metagenome assembly WBZR01 (sample SAMN12412403, study PRJNA552823) | activated sludge metagenome | isolation source: activated sludge from anammox sidestream of wastewater treatment plant... | place: USA: Virginia | collected 2017-08 | reverse complement strand
CGCGGTGAAACGCGCAATGACCTCGGCGTCGCTCAGATCCTGCTTCTGCGCCACCGAGGACATCACGAGGTGGTGCTCGACCAGGAATTCGATCAGCGCTGCGTCGGCGCGCGCGACACCGTGCTGACGGCAGAAGCGGCGCGCGTCGAGCCGCCCGAGCTTCGAGTGGTCGCCCCCGCGTCCCTTGGCGATGTCGTGGAACAGCGCAGCGACGATCAGGCGCCACGGGCGATCGAAGCCGCTCATCAGCTCCGAACAGAACGGGTATTCGTGCGCGTGTGCGGCGATCGTGAAGCGGCGCAGGTTGCGCACCACCATCAGGATGTGCTGGTCGACGGTGTAGACGTGGAACAGGTCGTGCTGCATGCGCCCGACGATGCGGCGGAACACCGGCAGGTATCGGCCGAGAATCGACCACTGGTTCATGCGGCGCAATTCGTGCGTGACCCCGCGAGGCGCCTGCAGGATCTGCATGAACAGCGCGCGCGCGGCCGGCTCGCGCCGGAACGCGCCGTCGATGCGCGTGCGCGCGTGCCAGAGCGCGCGCAGCGTGCGCGTGGTCATGCCCGAGAGCTCCGGGTGGCGTTCCATGGCGAGGAACGCACGCAGCATCGACGCCGGGTCGCGTACGAAGCATTCGGGGTCGACCACGTCGAGCATGCCCAGCAGGTTGCGGAACTCGGCATCGATCGGTTCGGGCTGCGCGTCGGGCGCCGGAAACAGCGCGGCGCGCAGGTTCTGCAGCACGATCGTGTTCAGCTGCGTCACGGCCTTGGCCGCCCAGTAGTAGCGCTGCATCAGCTCCTCGGACGAGCGCCGCGCGTCGGCGCGCATCAACCCGAGCGCCTCGGCCACCGATGCCTGCAGGTCGAAGACGATCCGGTCCTCGCGCCGTCCGGCGAGCACGTGCAGCCAGGCGCGGATGCGCCGGAGGCGGCGCTCGTTGCGCCGCAGCTGCGCAGCCTCGCTGGCGGTGATCAGCTCGCGGCGTTGCAGCTCGGGCCAGCTGCGCCCCAGGCCGGCAGCGCCGGCGACCCACAGGATCACGTGCAGGTCGCGCAGCCCGCCGGGGCTTTCCTTGATGTTCGGCTCCAGGCTGTACGGCGTGTCGTCGTACCTGGCATGGCGCTGGCGCATCTCCAGGAGCTTGGCCGAGAAAAAAGCGCGTACGTCAAGCTCGGCGGCGAGCCCGTCGGCCAGTTCGTCGGCCAGCGCGCGGTTACCCGCCAGCCAGCGCATTTCGAGCATCGAGGTCTGCACGGTGATGTCGGCACGCGCCTCCTCCAGGCATTGCGCGCCGGTGCGCACGCTGTGGCCGATCGGCAGGCCGCAGTCCCAGCAGGCACCGACGAAGCCCTCGAGGCGCTGCAGCAGCGTCGCGTCGACCTCATCGGCGCGAACGATCAGCAGGTCGACGTCGGAGTGCGGGAACTGGTCGCCGCGCCCGTAGCCGCCCACCGCCAGCAGCGCGGCCTGGCGACCGGGGCGGATCGCGCGCCACAGGCCGCGCAGCGCCCGGTCGGTGGCGTGTCCCAGCGTGCGCGACAGCGCATCGGGATCCTGCGTGCGGCGAAAGCGCTCGATCGCCGCCGCGCGCGCCTGCAGGTATTGCTCGCGCAGGCTCGCGGGATCGGCGAGCGGCTTCACGCGAGCGCGCGCGGCGACTCCGGGCGGACCGGGGCGCCGGCCGAAACGGTCAGCACTTCGTGGCCGGAACCGGTCACGAGCACCGTGTGCTCCCACTGGGCCGACAGGCTGTGGTCCTTGGTGACGATCGTCCAGCCGTCGGCCATCTCGCGCACCTCGCGCCTGCCGGCGTTGATCATCGGCTCGACGGTGAAGATCATGCCCGGCACCAGGCGCTCGCCGATGCCCGGACGGCCGTAGTGCAGCACCTGCGGCTCCTCGTGAAAGCGCCGTCCGATGCCATGGCCACAGAACTCGCGCACCACCGAGCAGCCGTTGCCTTCGGCGTGCCGCTGGATCGCGTAGCCGATGTCGCCGATGGTGGCGCCCGGGCGCACCTGGTCGATGCCGACCCACATGCACTCGAAGGTGACCTGGCACAGCCGCCGCGCGCCGATCGCGGGTTCGCCGATCATGAACATGCGGCTGGTGTCGCCGTGAAAGCCGTCCTTGATGACGGTGATGTCGATGTTCATGATGTCGCCGTTCTTCAGCACGCGCTCGCCGGGAATGCCGTGGCAGACCTGGTGGTTCACCGAAGTGCAGATCGAGCGCGGATACGGCCGGTAGCCGGGGGGCGAATAGTTCAGCGGCGCCGGGACGGTGCCTTGCACCTCGACCATGTACGCGTGGCACAGGCGGTCGAGTTCGCCGGTGGTGACGCCGACGCGCACGAAGGGGGTGATGTAGTCGAGCACCTCGCTGGCGAGCCGGCCCGCCACGCGCATGGCCGCGATCTCCGGGCCCGACTTGAGTACGATCGACATGCTATGATTATAAGCTTGGCCGGGTGCCCCGATGGGTACCCATGAGGGGCGGTGCGTCGCGCCTTGCGCGGCAGGCGCGCCCCTCGGCGCCCGGCCGAAATCGCGCGCACCGCCCCAATTGGGTGCCGCCGACCGCGCAGCGTCTCGCCGGATTCCTCCGGCCGCGATCGGGGGTGGCGAAGGGCGCGCCGCAGCGGGCGGGTTCGCCCCGCGCGCTGCGGCGCCGCGACGCAGGTGGTGCGTCAGGCTCAACCCGATCGGAGTTTGTCATGTCCGTCACCATGCGGCAAATGCTCGAGGCCGGTGTTCATTTCGGCCACCAGACGCGTTTCTGGAATCCGCGGATGGCCCCTTACATCTATGGCCACCGCAACCGGATCCACATCTTCAATCTCGAGAAATCCCTGGTCATGTACCAGGACGCGATGAAGTACCTGCGCCAGCTCGCGGCCAATCGCGGCACGGTGCTGTTCGTGGGCACCAAACGCCAGGCGCGCGAGATCGTCGCCGAGGAAGCGGCACGCGCCGGCATGCCCTTCGTCGACCAGCGCTGGCTCGGCGGCATGCTGACCAACTTCAAGACGGTCAAGTCGTCGATCAAGCGACTGAAGGACATGGAGAGCACGCAGTCCGAGGGCGGTCTCGAGCGCATGTCGAAGAAGGAGTCGCTGATGTTCCAGCGCGAGCTCGACAAGCTGCACACGAGCCTCGGCGGGATCAAGGAAATGGGCGGACTTCCCGACGCGCTGTTCGTGATCGACGTGGGCTTTCACAAGATCGCGGTCACCGAGGCCAACCGGCTCGGCATCCCGGTGGTGGCGGTCGTCGACAGCAACCACACGCCCGAGGGCATCGACCACGTCATTCCCGGCAACGACGACTCCGGCAAGGCGATCCGCCTGTACGCGCGCGGGGCCGCCGACGCGATCCTCGAGGGGCGTGCCGCCTCGCTGCAGGAGGCGATCAAGGCCGCCACCGACGACGAGGAATTCGTCGAGGTCGACGGCGACGCCGCCTGAGCGGCGCCGACACGGGAACGACCGGCCCGGCAGGGGCCGACACAGGAGCAATGCGATGGCGGAAATCACCGCGAGCATGGTCAAGGAACTGCGCGAGAAGACCGACGCGCCGATGATGGAGTGCAAGAAGGCGCTCGCCGAGGCTGGTGGCGACATGGCTCGCGCCGAGGAAATCCTGCGGGTCAAGCTCGGCAACAAGGCGGGCAAGGCGGCCGCGCGCATCACGGCCGAAGGGATCGTCGGCATCTGGCTGGCCGACGATCGCAGGTCGGGCGCAATCGTCGAAGTGAACTGCGAAACCGACTTCGTCGCCCGCAACGACGACTTTCTCGCATTCGTGCGCGAGCTCGCCGCACTGGCCGGCCGTGTCGCGCCGCCCGACGTGGCGGCGCTGTCGGCATTGCCGATGGGCGAGGGCACCGTCGAGACCACGCGCACCGCACTGGTCGGGCGCATCGGCGAGAACGTCAGCGTGCGGCGCTTTGCGCGCGTCGCCGCCGAAGGCCGCCTGGCCAGCTACGTGCACGGCGGCGCGAAGATCGGCGTGCTGATCGACGTCGACGGCGGCGACGAGACATTGGCGAAAGACCTGGCGATGCACGTCGCGGCCAGCAAGCCCAGGGCGCTGTCGCAGTCGGGCGTGCCCGCCGACGACGTCGAGCGCGAGCGCTCGATCGCGCAACAGAAGGCGGTCGAGTCGGGCAAGCCGGCCGGGATCGTCGCGAAGATGGTCGAGGGCGCGGTGCAGAAGTACCTGAAGGAGGTCACCCTGCTCGGCCAGCCGTTCGTCAAGGACGACAAGCTCACCGTCGAGCAGCTGCTCGCGCAGCGTGGCGCGCGGGTCGCCCGGTTCGAGCTGTATGTGGTCGGCGAAGGCATCGAGAGGAAGCAGACCGACTTCGCCGCCGAAGTCGCCGCGCAGGCGGCTGCCGCCGTGGCCCGGTGACAGCATCCGTTCCCGAAAAGCCCCATAATTCCGGGCGGCACGGCTCCGACCCAGCCTTGCGCGGCCGCCTCGATCAGGAGGGTGCGTGAGTTCGAAACAAAGCCTGGCCCGCCCGAGCGCGGCGCCACGGGCGTCGCAACTGGCCTATCGCCGCGTGCTGCTCAAGCTCTCCGGTGAAGCGCTGATGGGCGACGAAGCCTACGGGATCGACCGCGCGACGATCGAGCGCATGGTCAACGAAATTGCCGATGTGGTCGCCTCGGGGCTCGAACTGGCAATCGTCATCGGTGGCGGCAACATCTTTCGCGGGGTCGCGGGCGGGGCGGCCGGCATGGACCGCGCCACGGCCGACTACATGGGCATGCTGGCCACCGTGATGAACTCGCTGGCGCTGCAGGACGCGCTGCGGCAGCGCGGCGTGGTCGCCCGCGTGCAGTCGGCGCTGAAGATCGAGCAGGTGGTCGAGCCCTACATCCGGCCCAAGGCGCTGCGCTATCTCGAGGAAGGCAAGGTCGTCATTTTCGCCGCGGGCACCGGCAATCCGTTCTTCACCACCGACACCGCGGCGGCGCTGCGCGGGGCGGAAATGGGCGTCGAACTGGTGCTCAAGGCCACCAAGGTCGACGGCGTCTACAGTGCCGACCCGATGACCGACCCCGACGCGAAGCGCTTCCGCCGCATCAGCTTCGACGAGGCGATCGCGCGCCACCTGAAGGTGATGGACGCGACCGCGTTCGCGCTGTGCCGCGACCAGGGCCTGCCGATCAAGGTGTTCTCGATCCTGGAAGAGGGCGCGCTGCGCCGCGCACTGAGCAGCGATGGCGAGGGCACGCTCGTCCACGTTTAGGGAGACAGCATGAGCATCGCCGAGGTCCGCAAGTCGGCCGAGCAGAAGATGCAGAAATCGATCGAGTCGCTCAGGGCGGGGCTGGCCAAGATCCGCACCGGCCGCGCACACGCAGGGCTGCTCGATCACATCCACGTCGACTACTACGGCAGCATGGTCCCGATCGGGCAGGTCGCCAACGTCACCGTCCAGGATGCGCGAACCATCGCCGTGCAACCCTGGGAGAAGAAGATGGTGCAGGTCGTCGACAAGGCGATCCGCGAATCCGATCTCGGCCTGAATCCGTCCACCAGCGGCGACCTGATCCGCGTGCCGATGCCGCCGCTCTCCGAGGAACGCCGGCGCGAGCTCACCAAGGTGGTCAGGCACGAAGGCGAGCAGGCCAAGGTGGCGGTGCGCAACCTGCGTCGCGACGCCAACGAGCACCTGAAGAAGCTGCTCAAGGACAAGGAGATTCCGGAGGACGACGAGCGGCGCGCCCAGGACGACGTGCAGAAGCTCACCGACCGTTTCGTGGTCGAGATCGACCGGATGCTCGCTGTCAAGGAACAGGAAATCATGACCGTCTAGCGGCTGCGCATCGCACGGCTGTCGCCCCCCACTCGCCGATGTCCACCTTCACCAGTTCCACCGTGGCGATACCCGGCGCCGGGGCCATCCCGCGCCACGTCGCGATCATCATGGACGGCAACGGCCGCTGGGCCACGGCACGGCGTCTGCCACGCGTGGCCGGGCACGCACGGGGCGTGGAGGCGGTGCGCAACACCGTCGAGGCCTGCGCGCGCCGCGGCGTCGAGTACCTGACCCTGTTTGCCTTCAGCTCCGAGAACTGGCGCCGGCCGCAGGAAGAAGTGTCGGTACTGATGCGCCTGTTCATCTCGGCGCTCGAGCGCGAGGTGACGCAACTGCAGAAGAACGGCATCCGGCTACGGGTGGTGGGCGAACTCTCGGCGTTCGAGCCGCGCCTGCGCGAACTGATCACCCAGGCCGAGGCGCGCACCGCCGGCAACGAGCGCATGACGCTGACGATCGCGGCCAACTACGGCGGGCGCTGGGACATCCTCCAGGCGGTGCAGACGGCGCTGTGCGAGCAGCCCGAACTGGCGCGCCACCCTGAGCGGTTTGCCGAGCCGACGCTCGCGCAGCACCTGGCAATGGCCTACGCGCCCGAACCCGACCTGTTCATCCGCACCGGAGGCGAGCAGCGGATCAGCAATTTCCTGTTGTGGCAGCTCGCCTACACCGAGCTGTACTTCACCGACGTCTGGTGGCCCGACTTCGACGCCGCCGCGCTCGACCGGGCGATCGAGTCGTACGCGACCCGCGAGCGGCGTTTCGGGCGAACCAGCGCCCAGGTCACGGCCGCTGCCTCCGGTTGAACGGCCGTCGATGCTCGGCAGGCGCGTCGTCACGGCCCTGATCCTGCTGGGGCTGTTGCTGCCGTCGATCTTCGCGTTCGAGCCCCGGGTCTGGGGTGCGGTCACGCTGGCGTTCCTCGCCGTGGCCGCCCACGAATGGTGCCGGCTGCTCGGCCTGCGTCGCGCCGCTGGCGCGGCAGCGGTCACGCTGGTGGCGCTCGGCGCCAGCTTGCTCGCCTGGCACGAGCGCGGCGGCTGGCCTGCCTGGTTCGTGCCGATGACCTGCGCGGCGACCACCGTTTTCTGGGTGGGCCTTGCGCCGCTACGGCTGCGGCGCCGCGACGCACGCGGTGGCGGCTGGCCACTGGCGGCCTTGCTGCTGCTCGCCTGCTGGGTGGCGCTGCTCGCGTTGCGCGACATCGGACCGGTGGCGCTGCTGGTGGCGATGGCGATCGTCTGGGTGGCCGACATCGCCGCCTATTTCGCCGGTCGCGCGCTCGGCCGGCACAAGCTCGCGCCGTCGATCAGCCCGGGAAAGAGCTGGGAAGGCGCCATCGGCGGCTTCGTGGCAGTGGCGGTGCTGGGCCTGGCTGCTGCTGCGGTTCCCGTGCTGTCGCAGGCGCTGCCGGCGCAACTGCTGGCGCGCTGGCCGGTGCCCGTGGCGTTGCTGGCGCTGGTGGCGCTGGCCGCACTGTCGATCGTCGGCGACCTGCACGAATCGCTGCTCAAGCGCCAGGCCGGCGCGAAGGACAGCGGTACGCTGTTGCCGGGCCACGGTGGCGTCCTGGATCGCATCGATGCGTTGATCCCGGCGATGCCCGCGGCGATGCTGCTGCACCGTCTGCTGGGATAATCCCCCCGATGCAACCTGCCGAACGCACGCTCACGATTCTTGGAGCCACCGGCTCGATCGGTCTGAGCACGCTCGACGTCGTCGGGCGCCATCCCGGGCGTTATCGCGTGTTCGCGCTCTCGGCGCACCGGCAGGTCGATGCACTCGTCGGGCTGTGCCTGCGTCATCGGCCGCGCTATGCGGTGCTCGGCGATGCGGGGGCGGCGGCGGCCGCGCGCGCACCGCTGGCTGGCGCCGGCTGCGCGACCCAGGTGCTCTGGGGTGAGGCGGCGCTGGCCGAGGTGGCAGCGCATCCGCAGGTCGACACGGTGATGGCGGCGATCGTCGGTGCCGCGGGCCTGACCCCGGCGATCGCAGCCGCGCGCGCCGGCAAGCGGGTCCTGCTGGCCAACAAGGAAGCGCTGGTGATGGCTGGCGAGGTGTTCCTGCGCGCGTGTCGCGAGGGCGGCGCCACCGTGCTGCCGATCGACAGCGAGCACAACGCGATCTTCCAGTGCCTGCCGCCCGGCCAGCGCACCGGCACTGCGGCGCCCGGTGTGCGACGCATCGTGCTCACCGCCTCGGGTGGCCCGTTCCGGCGCGCCAGTGCGGCCGAGATGATGCAGGCAACGCCCGAGCAGGCCTGCGCCCATCCGAACTGGTCGATGGGACGCAAGATCTCGGTCGATTCGGCCACGATGATGAACAAGGGGCTCGAACTGATCGAGGCCTCGTATCTGTTCGGCCTGCCCGAATCCCGGCTCGACGTGCTGGTGCATCCGCAGAGCATCGTGCACTCGCTGGTCGAATACGAGGACGGTTCGATGCTGGCGCAACTGGGCAATCCCGACATGCGCACGCCGATCGCGCATGCGCTCGCGCATCCCCGGCGCATCGACAGCGGCGTGGCGCCGCTCAGCCTCGTGGCGGTGGGCAGCCTGCACTTCGAGGCGCCGGACCTGCAGCGCTTTCCGTGCCTGCAGCTCGCGCACGAGGCGCTGCGCGCCGGCGGCGCCGCGCCGTGCGTGCTCAACGCCGCCAACGAGATCGCCGTCGCCGCCTTCCTCGCCGGGGAACTGCGTTTTCCCGACATCGCGCGGGTCGCCGAGGCGGCGCTGGCCGCGTCGGGTTCGCGCGCAGCCGGGGCTGCGCTCGACGAGGTCCTCGAGATCGACCGCGAGGCGCGTTCGTTGGCGCGCGGGCAGCTGGCGAGGTGCGCCGCATGAGCGGCCTGCAGACGCTGCTCGCGTTCCTCGCGGCGCTCACGCTGCTGATCTTCGTGCACGAACTCGGGCACTACCTGGTCGCGCGCTGGTGCGACGTCAAGGTGCTGCGCTTCTCGATCGGCTTCGGCAAGCCGCTCTTGACCTGGCGCGTGGGTCCCGACCGCACCGAGTGGACGATCGCCGCGGTGCCGCTGGGCGGCTACGTGCGCATGCTCGACGAACGCGATGCCGGCAGCGCGACGATTGCCACGCACGAGCTGCCGCGCGCGTTCACGCGCAAGACGCTGATGCAGCGCGCGGCGATCGTCGTGGCCGGGCCGCTCGCCAACTTCGTGCTGGCGATCGCGCTGTACGCGGTCATGGGCTGGATCGGCACCGAGGAGCCGGCGCCGGTGATCGACCAGCCGGCCGCAGGCACCGCGGCGGCAGCCGCGCAACTGCGCGAGGGTGACCGCATCGTCGCCGTCGATGGCGATGCGGTGCGCTCCTGGAACGACGTGCGGCTCGGGCTGCTCGAGCCGGTGATCGAGCGGCGCGAGACCGTGCTGCAGGTGCAGCGGCAGGGCGTGTCGAACCCGGTGCGCATCGACCTGCGCGGTCTGCCGGCCGACGAAGCCGAGCGCGACTTCCTCGCCACGCTCGGGCTGAGGCTGGCACCGGGCAAGGTGGTGATCGGCAACCTCGTCGATGGCGCGCCCGCCCGGCGCGACGGCCTGCTCGCGGGCGACGAACTGCTGTCGGTGGGCGGTGCTCCGGTGCGCCGCGCCGCGGACGTGATCGAGCGCGTGAAGGCCAGCGCCGGCAAGCCGCTGTCGTTCACCGTCGTGCGCGGGCGCGACCAGATCACGCTCGCCGTCACGCCCGAAGCGGTCGCCGCGCCCGGCAGCGACGATGCTGCGCCGGTCGGGCGCATCGGTACCGGCCTGCACGATCGCCTGCTGATGCAGACGGTGCGCTACGGTGCGCTCGAAGCGCTCGGGCAGGGGGTGCGCCAGACCTGGGACATGTCGCTGTTCTCGCTGCGCATGCTCGGCAAGATGCTGATGGGCGAGCTGTCGCTGCGCAACCTGAGCGGGCCGGTGACGATCGCCGACCTGGCCGGGCAATCGGTGCGCGTGGGCTGGCTCGCCTACGCGAGTTTCCTGGCGCTGATCAGCATCAGTCTCGGCGTGCTGAACCTGCTGCCGATCCCCGTGCTCGACGGAGGGCATTTGGTATATTACGCGCTCGAAGCGGCGCGTGGCAGGCCACTGTCGGAGCGCTTCGTGGTGATCACACAAAAAGCCGGCCTGGCGATCATCATGATGATGATGGCGTTGGCCCTGTTCAACGACATCACCCGCCTGATCGGTTCCTGACGCATGGCATTCGACCGACGCCGACCGGGGCGCAAGCCGGCATCGGCGCGCATTGCGCTGGCCGCGTTGGTCGCCGCCCTGGCCTGCGCTGCAGTCAGCGCCCCTGCTCTCGCGTTCGAACCCTTCGTGATCCGCGACATCCGCGTCGAGGGCGTACAGCGCACCGAACCCGGTACCGTGTTCAGCTACCTGCCGGTGCGCGTGGGCGATCGCATCGACGACGGGAAGGCCAGCGCGGCGGTCAAGGCGCTGTTCGCCACCGGCTTTTATCGCGACGTGCGCATCGAGGCCGAAGGCGACGTGCTCGTGGTCTACGTCGAGGAGCGCCCGGCGATCGCGTCGATCGACATCACCGGCGCCAGGGAGTTCGACGCCGACACGCTCAAGCGCGTGCTGCGCGAGCAGGGGCTCGCGGAGTCGCGCATCTTCGATCGTGCGACACTCGAGCGCGCCGAACAGGAGATCAAGCGGCAATACCTGTCGCGCGGCCGCTACGCGGCGCGCGTCACCACCACGGTCACGCCGCTCGAGCGCAATCGCGTCGGCATCTCGATCGCGATCGAAGAGGGCGATGTCGCGAAGATCACGGCGATCCGCTTCGTCGGCAACAAGGCGTTCAGCGCGAAACGCCTGCTCGACGAGATGCGCCTGTCCACGCCGACCTGGTTCACCTGGTACTCGAAGGCCGACCAGTACGCGCGCGAGAAGCTGGCGGGCGACCTCGAAACGCTGCGCTCGTTCTACCTCGATCGCGGCTACCTCGAGTTCAACGTCGAGTCGACGCAGGTGTCGATCTCGCCCGACAAGGAGGGCGTGGAGATCACCATCGACATCAGCGAAGGCGAGCAGTACCGGGTGTCGGCGGTGCACTTCGGCGGCGAGCTGCTCGGGCGCGAGGCCGAGCTCGAGCCGCTGGTGCAGTTGCGCCCGGGCGACGTCTTCTCGGGCAGCCGGCTCACCGAGACCACGAAGCTCGTCTCCGAGAAGCTCGGCACGCTCGGCTATGCGTTCGCCAACGTCAATGCGGTGCCGCAGATCGATCGCGACAGGCGCGAAGTCGCGTTCGACATCCTGATCGACCCGGGCCGGCGCGTCTATGTCCGGCGCATCGACATCGCCGGCAACGTGCGCACCCGCGACGAGGTCATCCGCCGCGAATTCCGCCAGTACGAAGACGCCTGGTACGACGCCGACAAGATCCGCCTGTCGCGCGAACGTCTGGAACGGCTGGGCTATTTCACCGAAGTGAAGATCGAGAACCGGCCGGTGGCCGACGCGCCCGACCAGGTGGACCTCAGCGTGGTCGTCACCGAACAGCCCACCGGCAACATCTCGCTGGGCATCGGCTTCTCGAGCACCGAAAAGGTGATCCTCTCCGGCTCGATCGTGCAACCGAACTTCCTCGGCACGGGCAAGTCGGTGGCGCTGCAGCTGAACACCAGCCGGCTGTCGCGCTCGGTCGTGATTTCGCAGACCGACCCCTACTTCACGCCGGAGGGCGTCAGCCGCACCTTCGACCTGTACAGCCGCACCTTCAACGCCACCGAGCTGAACCTCGGCGACTACCGCACGCGCGCCACCGGCGTGGGCCTGCGCTTCGGCGTGCCGTACACCGAATACGACCGGGTCAGCTTCGGCATGACCTACGAGCGCAACGACGTCCGGCTCGGGGCGCTGGCGCCGCAGCGCTACGTCGACTTCGTCGACGACTTCGGCAATTCGAGCACGGCGCTGCTCGGCGTGCTGGGCTGGAGCCGCGACAGCCGCGACAGCGCGCTCAACCCCACCCGCGGACGCCTGCAGAACGCCGGCTTCGAAGTCACGTTGCCGGCGGCCGAACTGCGGTACTGGCGCGCCACCTACAGGCACCAGTGGTACTACCCGATGACACGCGACCTCACGCTCGCGCTGAACGGCGACCTCGGGTTCGGACGCGGCTTCGGCGGCATGGCCTATCCGTTGTTCAAGAACTTCTACGCGGGCGGCATCGGCTCGGTGCGCGGCTATTACCCGAGTTCGATCGGTCCGCGCGAAATCGAGACATTGACCGGCGGCGGCACCCGCGAGGTGCCGCTGGGCGGCGTCACCCGCATCATCGGCAACGCCGAACTGCTGTTTCCGCTGCCGGGCACCGGCCGCGACCGCACGATCCGCTCGTTCGTGTTCTTCGATGCCGGCACCGTACTCGCCGAGGGTGACACGTTCGCCGCCCGCGACCTGCGCTACTCGGTCGGCATCGGCCTGACCTGGTTGTCGCCGATCGGTCCGCTGAAGCTCAGCGTCGGCTACCCGATCCGCAAGCAGCAGGGCGATCGGTCGCAGCGCTTCCAGTTCCAGATCGGCACCGGCTTCTGAGAGTGCGGCTGCGGAGCGCGACTTGCCCGTCGTTGCAACTGTGCGACAATCCTCGCCTCGAATCGATGCGATCAGCGGGAAGGGCTGGATGAAGCTTGTCAGGACTCTCACTGCGTGCTGCCTGGCCGCCACCTGTGTGCTGGCGGGCGCGCAGGAAGCCGGCAAGATCGGCTTCGTCAACACCGAACGCATCCTGCGTGACGCCGTGCCGGCGAAGGCCGCGCAGCAGAAGCTCGAGCTCGAGTTCAGCCGGCGCGACAAGGAACTGCAGGAGATGGCCACGCGGATCAAGTCGCTCGGCGAGCGGCTCGATCGCGACGCGGCGGTCACCAGCGAGTCGGATCGCCAGCGACGCCAGCGCGAACTCGCCGAGGCCGAGAAGGACTACCAGCGCAAGCAGCGCGAGTTTCGCGAAGACCTGAATCAGCGGCGCAACGAGGAACTCTCGCAGGTCATCGACAAGGCGAACCGCGTGATCAAGCAGATCGCCGAGCAGGAGAAGTACGACCTGATCCTGCAGGAAGCGGTGTTCGCGAGCCCGCGCATCGACCTCACCGAGAAGGTGCTGCGCGCGCTCGGCAACGGCAAGCAGTAGTGGCCGCGCGCCGGCGGTACCCGGTAGCGGCAACACCCTGACGGGGCCCGCCATGCGTCGCCTCGCCGACGGATTCACGATCACGGAACTCGCACGCCGGCTTGGGGCGTCGCTGCGCCGCGGCGACCCCGATCGGCGCATCCACGCGCTGGCCAGCCTGCGCGCGGCGGGACCCGACGATCTGAGCTTCCTCGCGTCGGCGCGCCACGCCGCGCAGGCGCGACACACGCGCGCCGCAGCCGTGCTCGTGCCGGCGGCGCTGGCCGCAGAGGTCGCAGCGGGCAGTGCACTGATCGAAGTCGACGACGCGCACCGCGCGTTCGGGCAGCTCGCGCGCGAGATGGCCGTGCTGCTGGCGCCCCCGGTTGCCCGCGGTGTGCACCCGTCCGCGGTCGTCGCGCCCGGCGCAAGACTGGGCCGCGAGGTGGCCATCGGACCTTTCGTCGTGATCGGAGAGGGCGCGTGCATCGGCGACGCCAGCGTGCTCGAAGCCGGCGTCAGCGTGGGTGCGGGCAGCGTGATCGGCGCCGGCTGCCGGCTGCACCCGCACGTCACGATCGGGCACGACTGTGCGCTCGGCAATGACTGCACCGTGTTCGCCGGCACCGTGATCGGCGCCGACGGCTTCGGTTTTGCCAGCGGACCGCAGGGCTGGGAGAAGATCCCCCAGCTCGGCGGCGTGGTGGTCGGCAATGCGGTCGAGATCGGTGCCAACTGCGCGATCGACCGCGGCGCGCTCGAAGACACCGTGATCGGTGACGGCTGCAAGCTCGACAACCTGATCCAGGTGGCGCACAACGTTCGCCTGGGCGAACACACGGCGATTGCCGGCTGCGTGGGCATCGCCGGCAGCGCGGTGATCGGGCGACGCTGCCGCATCGGCGGCGGTGCCGGCATCCTCGGGCATCTCGAGATCTGCGACGACGTGACGATCTCGGCGATGAGCCTGGTGACCCGGTCGATCGGACGGCCGGGCTTCTATTCCGGCGTGTACCCGCTGATGGACAATGCCGACTGGGAGAAATCGGCGGCACTGCTCAGGCGGCTCCCGCAGTGGCGCGAGCGCCTGCGACGGCTCGAACGAATCGACAGGGAACAACGATGACCGTGCTCGACATCCGCGCGATTCTCGAACATCTGCCGCATCGCTATCCGATGCTGCTCGTCGACCGGGTGCTCGAACTCGAAAAGGGCAGGCGCATCGTCGCGGTGAAGAACGTCTCGATCAACGAACCGTTCTTCACGGGCCACTTCCCGTACCTGCCGGTGATGCCGGGCGTCCTGCAGCTCGAGGCGCTGGCACAGGCGGCGGGCATCCTGTCGTTCCAGACCATGGGGCGCGTCTCCGACGCGAGCACCGTCTACTACTTCGTGGGCATCGACAGCGCGCGCTTCAAGCGCCCGGTCGTGCCGGGCGACCAGCTGCGCCTGGAGGTCGGGATCCTGCGCATCTCGCGTTCGATCTGGAAGTACGCCGGCAAGGCCACCGTGGATGGCCAGGTCGCCGCCGAGGCCGAACTGATGTGCACGCTGCGCGAGATCGGCCCGGCCAGCGACAACGACGCGGCCCCCGGCGAGTCCTGAGCGCGCGGGTACCGATCGTCCATGCCAGTCATCCATCCGGCCGCGATCGTCGACCCGGGCGCCGAACTCGACGGCAGCGTCGAAGTGGGGGCGTATTCGATCATCGGCGCGCAGGTGCGCATCGGTTCGGGCACGCGAATCGGGCCGCACGTGGTCATCGAGGGGCGCACCACCATCGGCCGCGACAACCGCGTCTTCCAGTTCGCGTCGATCGGCGCCGCACCCCAGGACAGGAAATACGGCGGCGAACCGACGGCCCTGGAAATCGGCGACGGCAACACGATTCGCGAGTTCGTGACGATCAACCGGGGCACCGTCCAGGATCGTGGCGTGACCCGGATCGGCAACGACGCGTGGATCATGGCGTACGTGCACGTGGCCCATGACTGCGTGCTCGGCGATCACGTGATCATCGCCAACAGCACCAACCTCGCCGGCCACGTCGCGATCGGCGACTGGGTGGTCCTCGCCGGCGCGACGCAGGTGCACCAGTTCTGCAAGATCGGTGCCCATGCGATGACCGGCGTCGGCACCGTGGTGCTGCACGACATTCCGCCGTACGTGATGGCCTCGGGCAGCAGCGCCGCAGCGCACGGCATCAACTCCGAGGGGCTGCGGCGGCGCGGTTTCGACGCCGCACGGATCAACGCGATCCGTCGCGCGTACCGGCTGTTGTACAAGAGCGGTGCGACGCTGCAGCAGGCGCGCGAGGCCTTGCGTGCCTGGGTCGCGCAAGGTGCCACGCCGCCGGGCGTCGGCAGCCAGGCGGCGCCCGGCGCTGACCGGGCCGACGAAGGCGAATCGCTGGACCCCCGGGCGCGCGGCGACCTGGCACTGCTCGCCGACTTCCTCGATGGCGTCACGCGCGGCATCGTGCGCTGAGAGCGCGTGAAACCGGCCGACACGCCCGCGCCGGCGGGCGCCACTGCACGACTGGCGCTGGGGATGGTCGCTGGCGAAGCTTCCGGCGACCTTCTCGCCGCTGCGGTGCTCGAAGGCCTGACGGGGCGCGTCGCCCTGCTCGAAGCAGCCGGCATCGGCGGACCCGCGATGGCGCGGCACGGCTTCGACGCCTGGTGGTCGATCGACGCGCTGTCGGTCAACGGGTACCTGGAGGTGTTGCGCGAATACCCGCGCCTGCGGCGCATGCGCAACGCGCTGGCCGCGCGCCTCGGCGCCTGGCGACCGCGCCTGTTCGTCGGTGTCGACGCCCCCGACTTCAATCTCGACCTGGAGGCGAAGCTGCGGGCGCAGGGCATCCGCACCGTGCATTTCATCAGTCCATCGGTCTGGGCCTGGCGGCGCGAGCGCATCGGCAAGATCCGCCGCAGCGTCGATCACATGCTGCTGGTGTTTCCGTTCGAGGAGGAGATCTATCGCGCGGCCGGCATTGCCGCGACCTACGTCGGCCATCCGCTGGCCGACGTGATTCCCGAGACGGTCGATGCCGCCGCCGCGCGGCGCGCCCTCGGCCTGCCCGAACGCGCCACGGTGGTCGCGCTGCTGCCCGGAAGCCGTCCCGCCGAGGTGGAACACCTGGCGCTGCCGTTCCTGCGCACCGCCGGCTGGCTGCACGAACGTCGTCGCGACCTGCACTTCGTGATGCCGGCCGCGTCGGCGGCGCTGTTCGAGCGGCTGGGCGCGATCGCCACGTCAGCGCGGCTTCCCGGGCAACTGCCGCTCACGCTGGTGAGCGGCCGGTCGCACGACGCGCTCGCCGCCGCGGACGCGGTATTGGTGGCCAGTGGCACGGCATCGCTGGAGGCCGCGCTGTTTCGCCGGCCGATGGTCATTGCCTACCGGATGAACGGGTTGAACTACCGGATCATGCGGCGCATGGGCTATCTGCCCTGGGTCGGCCTGCCCAACATCCTGTCCGGGCGGCGCGTCGTGCCCGAGTTCCTGCAGGACGCGGTGCGCGCGCCCGATCTGGGCGCGGCGCTGCTGCGCCAGCTCGACGACGACGCCCATCGTGACGGCATCGTCGCGCAGTTCGCCGCATTGCACGGGATGTTGCGCCGCGGCTGCGCCGCGCGTGCGGCGGCGGTGATCCTCGAGGTGTCCGGTGGCTGAGCGTGCCGCGGGACACGCACGCCGCCGCCGCGGCGTCGATGCGCAACTGCCGCTGCAGCTGCCGGCGCCCGAAGGGCCGGTGTGCGGCGTCGACGAGGCCGGGCGCGGCCCGCTGGCGGGGCCGGTGTTCGCCGCAGCGGTGATCCTCGACCCGCGGGCGCCGATCGCCGGGTTGCGCGATTCCAAGGTGTTGGCGGCGGTGCGCCGCGAAGCGCTGGCCGGCCAGATCCGCGAACGCGCGCTCGCCTGGGCGATCGCCAGCGCGAGCGTGGCGGAGATCGACGCGTCGAACATCCTGCAGGCGACCATGCTCGCGATGCAGCGCGCGGTGGCCGGGTTGGCGATCGCGCCGGTGCTCGCGCGCGTGGACGGCAACCGCCCCCCCAGGCTGCGCTGCCTGGTGCAGACGCTGGTGGGCGGCGACGCGCTCGATCCGGCGATCTCGGCGGCCTCGATTCTCGCCAAATGCGCACGTGACCAGGTCATGCTGGTGCTGCACGGGCGATTTCCGCAGTACGGCTTCGATCGCCACAAGGGCTATCCCACCGCAGCGCACCTGGCGTCGTTGCGCGAGCACGGGCCCTGCGAGGAGCACCGCCGCAGCTTTGCGCCGGTGCGCGCGCTCGCGCAGCGGCGCAGCCGGTGAGCGACACGATCGTTTCGGCGGGCAACGAGCGCTTCCGGCGCCTGCTCGCCCTCGTGGCGGGCGCGCGCGAACGCAGGCGCCAGGGCCTGTCGGTCATCGAGGGTACGCACCTGGTCCAGGCATGGCTCGATCGCCTGGCTGGCGCAGCGCCTCCTGTGCAGGTATTCGTCGCGCGACGCGCGCTGGCCAGCGACGGGGTGCGCGCGCTGCTCGCGCGCCTGCCCGCGCCGCCGACGGTGCTCGACGATCGGCTTTACGCGCGCGTCAGTCAGGTCGAGCATGGGGGCGGGCCGCTGGCGATCGTGCCGACGCCGCGCCCGGTGCTGCCGCCGCGCTTGACCGAGGACGCGGTCTACCTCGATCGCATCCAGGATCCCGGCAACGTCGGCAGCATCCTGCGCACCTGCGCCGCGGTGGGCGTGCCGCGCGTGCTGGCCTCGCCCGGCACGGCCTTCTGCTGGTCGCCGAAAGTGCTGCGCGCCGCCATGGGCGCACATTTCCACCTCGACATCCACGAAGGGGTCGAAGCGACGTGGCTGATGGCCCACGTGGGGGTGGCTGTGCACGCCGCCGAGGCGGGCGCAGCGACCTCGCTGTATCGCGCCGACCTGCGCGCGCCGGCGCTCTGGTTGTTCGGCAACGAGGGACAGGGCCTGGACGCAAGCCTGCGCGCCTGGGCTGCAGTGCGTCCGATCGGCATCCCGCAACGGCCGGCCGTCGAATCGCTGAACGTCGGCGTGGCTGCGGCGCTGTGCCTGTACGAACAACTGCGCCAGCGGGCGGGCGCCGGTGCCGGTCAGTCGCGCTGAAGCTCCTGGAGGATCGTCACCGCGATCTCCTCGATCGACTTGGTGGTCGAGGACAGCCAGCGCACGCCTTCGCGGCGCATCATCGCCTCGGCTTCGCCGATCTCGTGCCGACAGTTCTCGAGCGAGGCGTAGCGGCTTCCCGGGCGCCGCTCGTTGCGGATCTCGGCCAGCCGCTCGGGCGCGATCGACAGGCCGAACAGCTTGTGCCGGTAACGATAGAGCACCGCGGGCAGACGACGGCGCTCGAAGTCCTCGGGAACGAGCGGATAGTTGGCGGCGCGCACGCCGTGCTGCATCGCCAGGTACAGGCTGGTGGGCGTCTTGCCGCTGCGCGAGACGCCGATCAGGATCACCTCGGCATGGGCGAGATCGGCGTGCAGTTGCCCGTCGTCGTGCGCGAGCGAGTAGTTGATCGCGGCGATCCGCCTCTGGTACGCCGCCGTGTCGGTGGCCGCGTGCGAGCGTCCGATGGTGTGCGTCGAGCGCACTCCGAACTCGCTTTCGAGCGGCTCGACGAAAGTCGCGAACAGGTCGAGAAAGCGGCAATTGGCCAGCCGCACGACGTCGTTGATCGACGCATCGACCAGGGTACTGAAGACGACCGGGCGATGGCGATCGAGCAGCGCCTGCCGGTCGATGCGCTCGACCGCCTGGCGCGCCTTGTCCACCGAATCGACGAACGGCAGGCGCACTTCGCGCAGCCGCACCTGCTCGAACTGCGTGAGCAGCGAGTGGCCGAAGGTCTCGGCGGTGACGCCGGTGCCGTCGGAGACATAGAAGACCGTCCGGTCGAAGTTCTGGCTGCCTGAATCGGGCATTCGTGGTTTCCGGGAGTGGCTGGGGGCGCCGTCGGGTCGCCGTCCGGTTGCCCCTGGGCCCCCGTCTGGCTGCCTTTCGGCCGCGAGCATGCGTATCGTCAACCGCGCGCCGGTCGCGCGAGCAGTAAAATTACCCCAACTGCGCGAAAGAATCTTCCAACCATGTCAGGACCCTCCCATGAGCCAACACGAAGGACGACTCGTCGTCCCGTTCGAAGAACTGCGCATGACCGATGTCGACTCGGTCGGCGGCAAGAACGCATCGCTGGGCGAGATGATCAGCCAGCTGGCCGCCTCCGGAGTGCGCGTGCCCGGCGGGTTCGCGACGACCGCGCACGCGTTTCGTGAGTTCCTGCGCGAGAACGATCTCGCCTCGCGCATCGATGCCCGGCTGCACGAGCTGAACACCGAGGACGTCAAGGCGCTGGCCGAGTGCGGCGCCGAAATCCGCGGCTGGATCGGCGCGGCAACGCTGCCCGCGGCGCTCGAGCGCGCCATCCGCCACCACTACCAGCAGATGGCCGAGGCGTCCGGCGGGCCGATTTCGGTGGCGGTGCGCTCGTCGGCCACTGCCGAAGACCTGCCCGACGCCTCGTTCGCCGGCCAGCAGGAAACCTACCTCAACGTCAACGGCATCGACGCGGTGCTCGAGCGCATCCGCCACGTGTTCGCGTCGCTGTACAACGACCGCGCGATCTCTTACCGCGTGCACAAGGGCTTCGCGCACGGCGACGTGGCGTTGTCGGCCGGCATCCAGCGGATGGTGCGCAGCGACCTCGCCAGTTCGGGCGTCATGTTCACGATCGACACCGAATCCGGGTTCCCCGATGCGGTCTTCATCACCAGCGCATACGGGCTGGGCGAGACGGTGGTGCAGGGCGCGGTGAATCCCGACGAGTACTTCGTGCACAAGCCGATGCTCGCCGCCGGCAAGTTCCCGATCATCCGGCGCGAGCTCGGTTCGAAGCTGATCCGCATGGGTTTCGCCGACGACGGCGGCGAGGTCGCGGCCGGCCGCACGGTGCGCACGCTCGACACGCCGGCGGAAATGCGCAATCGCTATTCGCTCGCCGACGAGGACGTGATCGAGCTCGCGCGCTACGCGGTGATCATCGAGCAGCACTACGGCCGGCCAATGGACATCGAGTGGGGCAAGGACGGCCGCGACGGCAAGCTCTACATCCTGCAGGCGCGCCCCGAAACCGTGAAGTCGCTGCAGGGCGAGCATCGCCAGCAGCGCTATCGGCTCAAGGGAAGTGCCGATGTGCTCGCCTCGGGCCGCGCGATCGGCCAGAAGGTCGGCGCGGGGCGCGTGCGCGTGGTGGCCGACGCTGCCGACATGGACCGTGTGCGCCCCGGCGACGTGCTGGTCACCGGCATGACCGACCCGAACTGGGAGCCGGTGATGAAGCGCGCCGCGGCGATCGTCACCGACCGCGGCGGACGCACCTGCCATGCCGCGATCATCGCGCGCGAACTCGGCATTCCGGCCGTGGTCGGCTGCGGAGACGCCACGCGACGGCTGCGCGACGAGGCGCTGGTCACGGTGTCGTGCGCCGAGGGCGACACCGGGTTCATCTACGATGGCCTGCTCGAAACCGAGATCACCGAGTTCGACGCCGGCGCGATGCCGGCGCTGCCGGTGAAGGTCATGGTCAACGTCGGCAATCCGACGCTGGCCTTCGAGTTCGCGCAACTGCCCAACGACGGCGTGGGGCTGGCCCGGCTCGAATTCATCATCAACAACAACATCGGCATCCATCCGAAGGCGATTCTCGATTACCCGAACGTCGACGCCGACCTGAAGAAGGCGGTCGAGAGCGTGGCGCGCGGCCACTCGACCCCGCGCGACTTCTACGTGCAACGGCTGGCCGAGGGCGTGGCGACGATCGCCGCGGCGTTCTGGCCCAAGCCGGTGATCGTGCGCCTGTCCGATTTCAAATCGAACGAATACCGCAAGCTGATCGGCGGCTCGCGCTACGAGCCCGACGAAGAGAACCCGATGCTGGGTTTTCGCGGCGCCTCGCGCTACATCGCCGACAGCTTCCGCGACTGCTTCGAACTCGAGTGCCGGGCGATGCGCCGGGTGCGCGAGCAGATGGGGCTCGTCAACGTCGAACTGATGGTGCCGTTCGTGCGCACGGCGAAGGAGGCGGCCGCCGTGGTCGACCTGCTCGCCGCCAACGGGCTGCGCCGCGGTGAAGCGGGCCTGCGGCTGATCATGATGTGCGAGATCCCGTCGAACGCGTTGCTGGCCGACGAGTTCCTGCAGTATTTCGACGGCTTCTCGATCGGCTCGAACGACCTCACCCAGCTCACGCTGGGGCTCGATCGCGACTCCGGGCTGGTGGCCGAGAGCTTCGACGAGCGCGACGCGGCGGTGAAGATGCTGCTCGGGCGTGCAATCGCTGCGTGCCGCGCGGCCGGCAAGTACGTGGGCATCTGCGGACAGGGGCCCTCCGACCATCCCGACCTGGCGCAGTGGCTGATGCAGCAGGGTATCGGCTCGATTTCGCTGAATCCCGACACGGTGATCGCCACCTGGCAGCAACTGGCGGGTGGCCTGCCGAACGGATCCTGACGCCACGACGGGCGGCACCCGGTCGCGCGCCGCGCGCTCCCCGGCGACGGAAAAGGGAAAGGGAAAGGGGAAAGGGCTCCCGCGGGAGCCCTTTGGCCGCCTGCGCGGGTACCGCGAGGCCGCTGCAGCGGGCGCCCCGAGGGGCGCCGTCGGTCACTTGGTGACCATCATCTGCGTCTTCTTGCCACCCTTGAAAGTGTAGAGGGTCAGCGAGCCGTCCTTGATGTCGCCGCGCTGGTCGAACGCGATGCGCCCGGTCACGCCGTCGTACTGGATCCTGGCCAGTTCCGGCAGGTACTTCTTCGGATCGGTCGAGTCCGCCTTCTGCATCGCCGCCACCAGCACGTCGACCGCGTCGTAGACGTACGGCGCATAGAGCTGCACTTCGATGCCGAACTTCTCCTTGAAGCGCTTCTTGAACGCCTCCATCGCCGCGGCCTTGTCCGCGGTCACGCCGCCAGCCTCGGCACACACCACCTTGCCTTCGCCGATCGCGTCTCCGGCCAGTTTGGCCATTTCGGCGGTGCAGATGCCGTCGCCGCCCATGAAGCGCGCGTCGATGCCCAGCTGCTTCATCTGGCGCATCATCGGACCACCGACCGCGTCCATCCCGCCATAGAAGATCACGTCCGGTTTGGAGGCCTTGAGCTTGGTGAGAATGGCGTTGAAGTCGGTGGCCTTGTCGTTGGTGAACTCGCGGCCGACGATTTTCGCACCGGCCGCCTTCGCCGATTTCTGGAATTCGTCGGCCACGCCCTGACCGTAGGCGGTGCGGTCGTCGATGACGGCGATCGCCTTCGCCTTCATCTCCTTGACGGCGTAGCGCCCGAGCGTGCCGCCCAGCTGCCCGTCGTTGGCCACCACGCGGAAGGTGGTCTTGAACCCCTGCTGGGTGTACTTCGGCGCCGTCGACGACGGCGAGATCTGCGGAATGCCGGCATCGTTGTAGATGCGCGAGGCAGGAATCGAAGTGCCCGAGTTCAGATGCCCGACCACCCCGACCACGCCGGAATCGACCAGCTTCTGGGCCGCCGCGGTGCCCTGCTTGGGATCGGCCGCGTCGTCTTCGGAGAGCAGCTCGAAGGTCACCTGCTTGCCGCCGATCGTGACCTTCTTCGCATTGAGCTCCTCGACCGCGAGCTTGCCGCCGAGTTCGTTGTCCTTGCCGAGGTGCGCGATGCTACCGGTCATCGGTGCGACGTGGCCGATCTTCACGACCGTCTGCGCGGCAACCGGAGCGCTGGCGGCCCCGAAGGCCGAAGCGAGTGCGAGAACCAACAGCCTGTGCTTCATCAGGAATTCTCCCGGAAAGTGTCGGTGGAGCGGCCACTGGTCGACCCGTTCGGCGCCGGCAGCTGCAACGTGGCGGATGCTATCCGGATTCGCGAGGGCGGGCAATCGAGTGCAATCCCGGATCGGCCGGATGCTAGGATTCCGGCTGGAGGGAGCGATGGCGGCGCGCTCGCTGGCATGGCGAAGGAGAACAACACGATGATCGTACCGGCCAGCCTCGCCGACGTATCGACGCTGGTCGCTGCCGTCTCCCGCGTCGTGCGCCGGCAGGCCGACCTTCCGGGCGGTGCCGGCCGGCCCGCGGGCTGAAGCGGACTTCGGGACGGAGCGCCTGCGCATGTCGTCGAACACAGTGCCGGCCGACATCGTGCATGCGCTGAAAGAGCATCCGCCGTTCTCGCGGATGGACGATGCCGACGTCGGGTTCGTCGCCGACAGCATCGAGCCTGCGCGCTACGCGCAGGGCGACGTGCTGATCGGCCCCGACGACGGCATCCCGGGCGGCTGCTTCATCATCCGACAGGGCCTGGTCGAAGGTCTGCGCCGCCGCGTCGATCGCGCCGACGCGCCACTCGAGCCCGTGGTGCAGCGCGTGCCCGGCGAGATGCTGCCGATCAGCGCACTGATGGGCGAGCGGCCGGTCATCTCCACCTACCGTGCCGCCAGCGACGTCTCCTGCTGGGTCCTGCCGAAGGCGCGCTTCGACGAACTGCTGCGGCGCAGTCCGCCGTTCCTCGACTTCTGCAAGCGGCGCATGGCCAGCCTGCTCGATCTCTCGCACCAGGCGCTGCAGGCGAGCTATGCCGCCGATACGGCGCACTGGCGCTCGATCCAGGCGCCGCTCGAATCGATGCTCGGGCGCGCGCCGGTCACCTGCAAGCCCGACGAGAGCCTGCGAGTCGTGTTCGGGCGCATGGAAAGCGAGCACGTGGGTGCGATCATCGTGGCGCAGCCCGACCGTGAGCAGGGCGATCGCGTCGTGGGCATCTTCACGCGGCAGGACGTGCTCGGCAGGGTGGTGCTGGCGGGTCGCTCGCTCGACGAACCGGTGCGCAACGTGATGAGTGCACCGGTGGTCACCATGGACGTCGGCGATTCGGTCGGTGACGCGATGCTGGTCATGGCCGATCGCACGATCCGGCACATCCCGGTGATGCGCGAGGGGCGCCTCGCCGGCGTCGTCGCCGAACGCGACCTTTTCGTGCTGCAGCGGCGCGGCATGAACCAGATCGGCGATGCGATCGGGCGTGCCGCCAGCGCTGAAGACCTGAAGCTGCCGGCCGCCGACATCCGCCACTGGTCGCGCGCGCTGGTCGCGCAGGGCGTCGCGGCGGGCTTTGCCACCCGGCTGATCAGCCGCCTGAACGACCAGCTCACGGTGCGTTTGATCGAGCTCGAGGCAGCCAGGCACAGCGTGCCGCTCGAGCGCATCTGCTGGCTCGCGCTGGGCAGCGAAGGGCGCGAAGAACAGACGATTGCCTCGGACCAGGACAATGGCCTGATCGTGGCCAACGACTTCGCGCCCTCGATCGACGCTTTGCTCGTGTTCGCCCAGGCGGTCAACCAGGGGCTGGACGCCTGCGGCTATCCGCTGTGCAAGGGCGGCATCATGGCTGGCAATCCGAAGTGGTGCCTGAGCCTGTCGCAGTGGACGGCGCTGTTCGAAGGCTGGATCGAGCGCGGTGATCCGCAGAGCCTGCTCAACGCCAACATCTTCTTCGACTTCCGGCCGCTGGCGGGCGACGTGTCGCTGGCGCAGGCGCTGCGCGAGCACGTCGCGCCACGGGCGGCGGCGGTGCCGCGCTTTCTCAAACAGATGAGCGATAACGCGCTGCGCAACGGCCCGCCGCACTCCTGGACCCCGAGCCTGTTCGAGACGTTGTTCGGGCGCGAGGCCGCGGTCGTGGACCTCAAGATGAACGGCACCGTGCCGTTCGTCGACGCTGCCCGATTGCTGGCGCTGGCCCACGGTGTGCGCGCGACGAGCACCGTGGAGCGCTTCGAGGCGCTCGCCAGGAGCGGGGCACTGGTGGGGCACGACGTGCGCAACTGGATCGACTCGTTCCAGTTCCTGCAGAGTCTGCGGCTGCGCGCGCAGCACCAGGGCCAGCCGGGTCAGGACGGCAATCCGAACGCACTGGACACCCGCACGCTGTCGGCGCTCGATCGGCGCATTCTCAAGGAAGCCTTTCGCGAGGCGCGCCTGCTGCAGCAGCGGCTGGCGATGGACTATCCGGGGTAGCTGCGGCCCTGCTTGAGCAGGCGCTGGCGCTCGCGCTGCCACTCGCGCTCGCGCTCGACCTCGCGCTTGTCGTGCTGCTTCTTGCCGCGCGCCAGTCCGATCTCCACTTTCACCCGTCCGCGCGTGTAGTGCAGGTCCAGCGGCACGAGCGTATAGCCGGCGCGTTCGACCTTGCCCACGAGCCGGGCGATCTGCGCCGCGTGCAGCAGCAGTTTGCGGGTGCGCACCGGATCGGGCTTGACGTGCGTGGATGCCTCGGGCAGCGCCGTGATGTGCGCGCCGATCAGGTACAGCTCGGCGCCGCGCACGATCACGTAGCCTTCCTTCAACTGCGCCCGCCCGGCGCGGATCGCCTTGACCTCCCAGCCTTCGAGCGCGATGCCGGCCTCGATGCGCTCTTCGATGAAGAAGTCGTGTGTGGCTTTTTTGTTCTGGACGATGCTCATTGTCTAAAATCCGCCCCGGGGCTGCATTGTGCCCCGGAATGCCGCCCGGGAATCTGTCGCACAGCCCATGCCGCCCGTACACGCCGTCCACAGGTCCGTCCTGCTGCCCTACAGCGCCCGGCAGATGTTCGAACTGGTCGAACGCGTCGAGGACTATCCGCGCTTCCTCCCATGGTGTGGCGGCACCGAGGTGGCGCGACTGAGCGGCGCCGGGGTGCTCGCGACGGTGACGATCGACTACCGCGGAATCCGCCAGCGCTTCACCACCGTCAACCTGAACCAGCCGCACGAGGCGATTTCGATGCGCCTGCGCGAGGGCCCGTTCACCCGCCTGGAAGGCGAATGGCGGTTCCGCAGCCTGCGCGAGGACGCGTGCAAGGTCGAGTTCTCGCTCGATTACGTGTTTGCCCGCGGATTGCTCGGGCGCGCGCTTGCCCCGGTATTCGACCAGATCGCGCGCTCGTTCATCGACGCGTTCGTGCGCCGCGCCGAGCAGGTCTATGGCCACTGATGCCGTGCACGGCGGCAGGGACGTGGAGGCACTGATCCGTGCCGCGGGGACCGGCACGCCGGCGCGCATCGAAATCGAGCTGGTCTGGGTCGCACCCGACCAGTCGATCGGGCAGCGCAGGTTCGCGCTGCCACGAGGCGCGCGGGTGGCCGACGCCCTCGCGGCGCTGCGCGCCGACGCGAGCGCGCCCGAAGTGTGCGAACGACTGGTGCGCGGCGAGTTGCAGCTGGCGATCTACGGCGAGCGCTGCGAACCCGGTGCGACCCTCGACGCCGGCGATCGCATCGAATTGCTGGCGGAGCTGCGTGTCGACCCGAAAACCGCGCGCCAGCGGCGCGTCGAGAAGCGCCGGGCGCTCGAGCCGCGCAGCAAGTGGCGCGGCAACCAGGGACAGTGAGCGGGCCCTGACCGGCGGGTTCAGCCCGCGCCGGTGCAGCTGCGCGCGATCTCCTGGCGGATGGTCTCGGCGCGACGCGCGCGCTCGGCGTCGTCGAGCACCTGGCGTTCGCCACTGGCGTCGACGAGCGAGACCCGCGCACCGCTCTCGAGCGTGCGCAGCGACGTGCGTGCATCCTCGCAGGCACGCAGGTTGCGTGCTGCCTGCTCGCGCTCGGTGCGCTGTTTGCTCTGGGCCTCCTCGCGCTCCAGTGCGCGTTTGCGCGACGCCTGCTCCTTTTCGACCCAGTTGCGCGGTGCCGCCGCGCTGATGCCGGTGCCGGCGCCGATCGCGGGCTGAACCGCGCCCGCACCCGCGCCCGCAGCGGCCATCGCGCCTGCGCCCGCGACGGCGGGCGTGGCCGCCTGCGTGCCTGCGCCAGAAGCGGCAGGCGGCGCGCGCAGGATCCGGGAAGCGGGCACGCTCGCAGGTGGGGGTTGATCGGAATAGACCATCCGTCCGGAACCGTCGCGCCACTGCCAGGTGCCGGGGAGCACGGGCACGGCGAACAGCAACCCGGCGACAACGCACAGGAGACGGACGAGGTGATTCGGCAGGCGAGACTGGCGCATGGCGATGGGTCGGGGCAGCGGCGGTGTCCCCGATTGTCCGCGTCGGCGTGCGCCGGTGCCCGCCGCGCGCCGACGGAAGGCGGCGGTGCACGGCCCGACGGGCAGCCGCGAGGGCGCCTGTATAATCGTCTTTTGTGCCCGAGGGTCCCATGCGACTGGCGAAAAAGGCGCTGACGTTCGACGACGTCCTGCTGGTTCCTGCCTTCTCCGAAATCCTCCCCCGCGACGCCTCCCTGAAAACCCGCCTCACGCGGCGCATCGCCCTGAACATCCCGCTGGTGTCCGCGGCCATGGACACCGTCACCGAAGCCCGCCTGGCGATCGCCATCGCCCAGGAGGGCGGCATCGGCATCGTCCACAAGAACCTCGACCCCGCGCGCCAGGCAGCCGAAGTCGCCCGCGTCAAGCGCCACGAAGCGGGCATCGTCGCCGACCCGATCACCGTCGCCCCGCAGATGAAGGTGCTCGACGTGATCCACCTCACGCAGCAGCACCGCATCTCGGGGCTGCCGGTGGTCGATGCCGGCAAGGTGGTGGGCATCGTCACCAACCGCGACCTGCGCTTCGAGACCCGGCTCGACGAGCCGGTGAGCCGCATCATGACGCCGCGCGAGCGGCTGGTCACGGTGCGCGAGGGCGCTTCGCTCGAAGAGGCCAAGGCGCTGATGCACCGTCACCGGCTCGAACGCGTGCTGGTGGTCAACGAGGCCTTCGAGCTGCGCGGCCTGATGACCGTGAAGGACATCCTCAAGGCGACCGCGCACCCGGAGGCCTGCAAGGACGAACAGGGCAAGCTGCGCGTGGGTGCGGCGATCAGCGTCGGCGGCGACTCCGAGGAGCGCGCCGAGCGGCTCACGCGCGCCGGTGCCGACGTCATCGTCGTGGACACCGCGCACGGCCACAGCCGTGGCGTCATCGACGCCGTGCGCGCCCTGAAGCGCCGTTACCCATCGATCGAGATCGTCGCCGGCAACGTCGCCACCGCCGAGGCCGCGCGCGCGCTGGTCGAGGCGGGCGCCGATGCGGTCAAGGTCGGCATCGGACCCGGTTCGATCTGCACCACGCGCATCGTCGCCGGCGTGGGCGTGCCGCAGATCACCGCGATCGGCGACGTGGCCGCCGCGCTCGAAGGCAGCGGCGTGCCGCTGATCGCCGACGGCGGCATCCGCTACTCGGGCGATCTGGCCAAGGCGATCGCCGCCGGTGCCGACGCGGTGATGCTCGGCTCGATGTTTGCCGGCACCGAGGAGGCGCCCGGCGAGGTGATCCTGTACCAGGGACGCTCCTACAAGACCTACCGCGGCATGGGCTCGCTGGGCGCCATGCAGCAGGGCGCGGCCGACCGCTATTTCCAGGATCCCACCGGCAACATCGACAAGCTGGTGCCCGAGGGCATCGAGGGCCGGGTCGCCTACAAGGGGTCGGTGGTCGCGATCATCTACCAGCTGTGCGGCGGCCTGCGCGCGAGCATGGGCTACTGTGGCTGCCGGACGATCGCCGAGATGCGCGCCCGCCCGCGCTTCGTCGAAGTCACCGTCGCCGGCATGCGCGAATCGCACGTTCACGACGTGCAGATGACCAAGGAAGCACCCAATTATCGCGCCGAGTGAGGCGCCAGGCGGGCGGGCGATGCACGACAGGATCCTGATCCTCGACTTCGGGTCGCAGGTCACGCAGCTCATCGCGCGGCGCGTGCGCGAGGCGCACGTCTACTGCGAGATCCACCCCTGCGACGTCGACGAGGCGTTCGTGCGCCGCTTCGCGCCCAAGGGGGTGATCCTCTCGGGCAGCCCGATGTCGGCGCACGAGGAGTCCACCGATCGCGCTCCCCAAGCGGTGTTCGCGCTCGGCGTGCCGGTGCTCGGCATCTGCTACGGCATGCAGACGATGGCCCAGCAGCTGGGAGGCCGCGTCGAACCGGGCGCGCGACGCGAGTTCGGCTATGCCGAGGCGCGCGCGCGCGGCCACACGCGGCTGCTCGAAGGTATCGAGGACGCCCGCAACGCCGAAGGCCACGGCCTGCTGAAGGTCTGGATGAGCCACGGCGACAAGGTCGTGGAGATGCCCGCCGGCTTCCGGCTGATGGCCTCCACCGATTCGTGCCCGATCGCCGGCATGGCCGACGAGGCGCGTCGTTTCTACGCGGTGCAGTTCCATCCCGAGGTCACGCACACGCCGCAGGGCGCGAAGATCCTGCAGCGCTTCGTGCTCGACATCTGCGGCTGTCGCCCGGACTGGGTGATGCGCGACCACATCGCCGAGGCGGTCGAGCAGATCCGCAGGCAGGTGGGCGCCGAGGAGGTCATCCTCGGCCTGTCGGGCGGCGTCGACTCCAGCGTGGCCGCGGCGCTGATCCAGCGCGCGATCGGCGACCAGCTCACCTGCGTGTTCGTCGACACCGGGCTGTTGCGGCTGAACGAGGGCGCGCAGGTGGTCGACACCTTCCAGCGGCACATGGGGATGAAGCTCGTGCACGTCGACGCGAGCGAACGCTTCATGGCGCAGCTGGCCGGCGTGGCCGACCCCGAGGAGAAACGCCGCGTCATCGGCCGCGAGTTCGTCCACGTGTTCCAGGAGGAGGCCGCGAAGCTCGCTAACGCGAAGTGGCTTGCCCAGGGCACGATCTACCCCGACGTGATCGAGTCGGCCGGTGCCAAGTCGGGCAAGGCTGCCAAGATCAAGTCGCACCACAACGTGGGCGGGTTGCCCGAGACGCTGCACCTGAAGCTGCTCGAGCCGCTGCGCGACCTCTTCAAGGACGAGGTGCGCGAACTGGGCGTGGCGCTCGGCCTGCCGCGCGAGATGGTCTTCCGCCATCCGTTCCCGGGCCCCGGGCTGGGCGTGCGCATCCTGGGCGAAGTCAAGCGCGAGCACGCCGACCTGCTGCGGCGTGCCGATGCGATCTTCATCGAGGAGCTGCGCAACGCCCGCGAGCCCGACGGCCGCAGCTGGTACGACATCACCTCGCAGGCCTTCGCCGTGTTCCTGCCGGTGAAATCGGTGGGCGTGATGGGCGACGGGCGCACCTACGACTACGTGGTCGCGCTGCGCGCGGTGCAGACGCAGGACTTCATGACCGCACACTGGGCGCATCTGCCGCATGAGCTGCTGGGCAGGGTGTCGAACCGGATTATCAACGAGGTGCGTGGCATCAACCGCGTCGTCTACGACATCTCGGGCAAACCGCCGGCGACGATCGAGTGGGAATGATTCGGCGTCTTTCAGGGTCTATCAAGGTCTATCGGAAATCTCTGCTAAGTTGTTGTCCCGTATAGAGAACGTCTGTCGAGATCTATCGACATCTATCGGGGGGATGCCTTCCAGTTTGACGGTAAATCTGACGGTAAAAATCTGGCACGGACACCCTCCGAATTTTTTACCGTCAGCGCATTGCAGTCATTGACGGTAAAAAAATAGGCCGAAAAACAATACGGAACAACAACTTAGTGCAGTTGTAGCGGCCAAATCAGCGTGACGGTAAAATTCCTCCAAGAGGAGGGACTGCCGATGCTGTCCGATGGCACGCT
>WBZR01001382.1_pt1 | contig 30542 bp, 29 predicted proteins | sample 5204231 | NCBI WGS metagenome assembly WBZR01 (sample SAMN12412403, study PRJNA552823) | activated sludge metagenome | isolation source: activated sludge from anammox sidestream of wastewater treatment plant... | place: USA: Virginia | collected 2017-08 | reverse complement strand
CGCGCAGATGATCCCGCCGGACGGGCTCGCGCTCTGGAACCAGATGAAGGCGCTTGGCTACGCGCCCAAGGTCGCCCAGTGCGAGAAGTGCGCGCACTTCGCCGGCTGGCCGATCGAGCTGGGAGAGCTGGGCGAGGGCACGCTCATGTTCGGCTGGTGGGATCCCGCCGAGGCGAACCCGGGCACCGACCGCATGCTCGAGCTGTTCGGCGAGAAGTACGGCCAGACGACCGAGCTCGAGACCACGGTCACGAACTACGCGGTCGCGACGGTGCTGTTCGACGCCATGACGAGGGCCGCCTCGGCCGACCCGGTCGCGATCAACGAGGCGCTCGCGGCGACCGACTTCGCGTCCGTCGTCGGTCAGGTGACGTTCGAGTCGAACGCGTACGTGATCCCGGCCTTCGAGCGGCAGTGGCAGGGCTCGGAGCAGGTTCGGGTCACGCCCGCCGACCATCCGGCGGTGGCGCCGTTCGTCGCCCCGCTGCCGGGCTTCTAGGGACGAGTGGCGGACCGGGGCCGGGTGGTGTGGTGATGGGGAAGGCGAGGTCGTGATCTCCGCCTCGACGATCGTGAACGGGATCCTGCTCGGCGGGCTGTACACCGTGATCGCGCTGGGGCTGTCTCTGATCTTCGGCGTGATGCGGCTCGTCAACCTCGCCCACGGGGTTTTCGTGATCGGCGGCGGCTACCTCTCCTACCTCGTCACCAGCCACCTCGGCCTCGACCCGCTGCTTGCGCTCGTGCTGGTCGCGCCCGCGCTCTTCCTCGCCGGCTACGTGGCGCAGCGGGGGATCTTCACGAGGCTCGTCCTGCGCGGCGCCGAGCCGGCGATGGTGGCCACGTTCGGCCTGATGCTGCTCGGCCACGGTTCCTACACGGTCGCGTTCTCGAGCAACCCGAAAACGCTCTCGACCGGCTACCTCGCGATCGCGCTCGCACCCGCCGGGATCTGGGGTGCGCTCAAGCGGGCCGCCGGGGTGGCTTCTGGTGCCCTGCGCGCGCGACGGACGTGACGGCGGTGCCACCCGGTTCCGGCGCCCCTCCGGCCGCGGCGCTCGAGGCGGCACTGCGCGGGCGGCCCGTGCGCCCGCTCGCGGTCCCGCTCGCCTCCGCGGTCGCGGGCGAGCTCCAGGGCCTCGAGCCACGCGCCGTGCTCGCCGATCCCGGGAAGCTCTCGACGCTCGTCCGGGAGGTCGCCCGCTCGCTCCGCCCGGATGCGGTCGTCGCCGAGTTCGGGACGCGCTGGGACGCGGAGGCTTTCGGGATGTCGCTCGACTGGTCGGGCGGCTTCCCGCCGCTGCCGCGGGGACGCCCGGCGGTGGCGGGGAGCGTCGACGTGGGCGCGTCGGCCCGGGCTGCGGTCGTGCTCGAGACGGTTCGCAGGCTGCGGGCGCTGCTCGACGGCCTCCCCTGCGCCGCGGGGCTCACCGGCCTCGCCTCGCTGGCTCGCCTCGCGGGCGGCGACCTCGCGCCCGCTGCGCTCGCGCCGCTCTCGCTCGCCGCGGCCCGAGCGCTCTGCGAGGCGGGCGCGCAGCTCGTCTTCGTGGTCGAGGAGCCCGAGCCGCCGGACGATCCGCAGGCCTACGTCGCGGCGCTCGCGCCCCTGTGGGGCAGCGTCGCCTTCTACCGCGCGCTCGGCGTTCTGCATCTGGCGGGGGCGGCGGACGGCTGGGCGGCGGTGATCGAGCGCGGCGGCCCCTACGTCCCGTGCTTCGATCCCGACGCCTCGCCAGGCCTCGCCGGGCTCGTCGCCGGGCGCGAGCGCGGTCTCTTCGGGCTCGCGCTACCGCCCGGCCCCCGGTCGGCGCGCGCTCGCGAGCTGGCCGGCAGCGAGCGCTGCGCGCTCGTCACCCACACGCGCGAGCTTGCAGGCGTCGTGGCGTCGCGCGACCTGGTTGCCTGCGCGGCCGAGCTCGCCGGCTCGCTCCCGGCCACTCCTAGCCAGCCATGAAGCGCCCGCCGTTGACGTCGAGCACGGCGCCGGTGACGTAGCTCGCGTCCGCGCTCGCGAGGAAGAGGATCGGGGCGACAGCCTCGGCGAGCTCGGGTAGGCGGCGCAGCGGGATCGCGTCCAGCACCTCGGCACGCTCTCCCGCGGAGAGACCGACCCACATCCCCTCGAGCCGGGGGCCGGAGAGGAAGAGCCCGGGCGCGACCGCGTTGACGCGGATTCCGAGCGGCCCGACCTCGCGCGCGAGCCGTCGGGTCAACCCGAGCACGCCGGCCTTCGCGGCCGCGTAGGGGACGCCTGTGACGGGGGTCGTGCCGCGGGCGGCGATCGAGGAGACGTTGACGATCGCGCCGCCGCCGCGCCGTGCGAGCAGCGGCACGGCCGCCTGGCAGCAGAGGAAGGTGCCGCGCAGGTTGACGTCGAGCACCCGGTCGTAGTCCTCGGGGGCGATCTCCGGGAGGTCGCGCGGCGTGCCGAGGCTGCCGCCGGCGAGGTTGACGAGGACGTCCAGGCCGCCGAGCTCCGCCTCGACCCTGGCGAATGCCGCCGCGACCGAGCCGGGATCGGCGACGTCGAGCTCGAGCGCGAGCGCGCGCGCACCGGCCTCGCTGAGCGCGGCCGCCACGTCCCCGGCTCCGGCGAGCACCACGTCCCCGGCCGCGACCGCGGCCCCCTCCGCGGCGAGCGCCGCCGCCACGGCGCGACCGAGCCCGCCGCCGCCGCCGGTGACCAGCGCGACACGCCCTCCGAAGCGCGGCTCGCTCACGCGGCCCTCCGGGCGGCGCCACGATCGAGCACGCTGCCGACGTGGCGCATCGCGGGCGTCTCGAGGCGCGCGACGAGCGAGGCGAAGAGCTCCGCGGCCTCGCGTCCGGGCCAGCCGGGCGGGAGCACCTCGGCCGGCAGGCCCGGGTCGAGGTAGGGCAGCTTCCGCCACTGGTGGACGGCCAGGAGGTAGTCGGCGAACGCCGCTCGGTCGTCGCCGACCCGGCCGTCCTCCCAGCGCGCGAGCACCGGTTGCTGGTCGGCCACGAAGGCGCGATACAGGCCGGCGAGGCGCTCGAGGTCCCAGGCGCGAGCGACGAGCCCCGTGACGTCGCCGAAGCCCCTGTGGGCGCAGTCGAAGAGGTCGACGTAGTCGGTGAGGCCGTGCCGCTCGATCAGGCGGCGCGCCTCGCCGGCGAGCCGCCGCGGAGCGATCCACACCCCGGGGACCGGGTTGCCGAATCCGAGCCAGCCGAGGCGCGATCGGAGCACGTGGCGCTTCGCGCGGTCCGGCTCGGGCACCGAGAAGACGGCGAGCGTCCAGCCGTCCGCGAGGTCGGCGGGCTCGACGGCGTGGAAGATCCGGCGGTCGCCGTCGTCGACGAGCTGCCGCGTCTCCGTGCCGAGCGTGTATCCGGCTCGCCCGCCGCGGCGCTCCGCGGCGAGCAGGCCCGCGCGCTTCATGCGGGAGATCGCGGAGCGCGCCGACTGCCCGTCGAGTCCGAGATCGGCGAGGAGCGCGACGAGCTGGGCGGTCGAGAGCCACGTGCCGAGCCCGTGGCGGATCACGTTGCCGTAGATGTCGAGGATGATCGACTTCGGCCGGGGCGGAGCACCGCCCGGCACGGCGACGGAGGTCACTGCGGCGCCCGTCAAACGTTCCGCCTCAGCCCTGGCGGAACTCGCGGTTGCGAAAGCGGGAGAAGTCGGGCGTGCGCTTGGCGGCGAATGCCTCCGTCCCCTCGTGGGCCTCGTCGCTCTCCGTGAACACGTCGAGACCGGAGTAGGCGAGTCGCGAGATGCCCGCGATCTGCTCCGAGTCCGCGTTGAAGGCGGTCTTGAGGAAGCGCAGCGCCGTCGGCGAGTAGGCGGCGATCCGCTCGCCCCACTCCTGCGCGGTGGCGTGGAGGTCCGCGAGCGGCACGACCCTGTTGACGAGTCCGAAGCGCTCGGCGGTGTCCGCGTCGTACTGGTCGAGCAGGAACCAGATCTCGCGCGCCCGCTTCTCCCCGACGACGCGGGCGAGGTAGGCGGCGCCGAAGCCGGCGTCGAAGCTGCCGACCCGGGGGCCGGCCTGGCCGAAGCGCGCGTGCTCGGCCGCGATCGAGAGGTCGCAGAGGACGTGGAGGACGTGGCCGCCCCCGATCGCGAAGCCATTGACGGCGGCGATCACGGGCTTCGGCACGTCCCGGATCAGCCGGTGCAGCCCCTGGATGTCGAAGATCCCCGATTCCGGGATCCCGTAGCTGCCGGTCAGCGCCTTCTCCTTCATGTCCCCGCCGGTGCAGAAAGCCTTGTCGCCCGCGCCGGTGAGGACGATCGCGCCGGCGTCGCCGTCCGCCCACGCGCGCCGGAAGCACGCGATCAGCTGGTCGACGGTCTGCGCCCGGAAGGCGTTGTAGCGCTCCGGCCGGTTGATCGTGATCCACGCGACGCCGCGCTTCACCTCGTAGAGGACGTCGGTGTGCTCGAGCGTGCTCATCGTGACCTCGTTCTCTCGGGGCGGCGAGACGCTCGCGCCCGGCCGCACGGTGCAGGGTATGGCGATACATTGACGGTCGACACGGATACGTGCAACCCCGGCGGTGCCGGCCACGGCTCCGGCGGCGAAAGGAGCAGCATGGAGAAGCCGCTCGCCGGCGTCGCGGTGCTGAGCTGCGAGGTCCAGATCGCCGGCCCCTACTGCACGATGATGCTCGGCGACCAGGGCGCGGACGTCGTCAAGGTCGAGCAGCCCGGCAGCGGTGACGTCGCGCGGAGCGTGGCGCCGATCCTGACGAGCGAGCGCGGCGAGCAACGCAGCGGCTACTTCCTGCGCTTCAACCGCAACAAGCGCAGCCTGACCCTCAACCTGAAGAGCGACGCCGGCCGGGAGGTCTTCCGCGAGCTCGCCCGCGCCGCCGACGTCGTCGTCGAGAACTTCCGGCCGGGGCTGCTCGACGAGCTCGGGCTCGGCTACGAGGAGCTGTCCCGGGAGAACCCCCGGCTCGTGTACGCGAGCATCTCGGGCTTCGGCAGCACCCCCGAGCTCGCGGGCCCGTACAGCCGCCGTCCCGCCTACGACATCGTTGCCCAGGCGATGGGCGGCGTGATGCAGACGTGCGGGCAGGCGGGCGGCCCGCCCACCTGGGCCGGGACCGCCCTCGGCGACGTGGTCACCGGCATGAACGCCGCGCACGCGATCTCGCTCGCGCTCTTCCAGCGCGAGCGGAGCGGTAGGGGTCAGCGGCTCGATGTCGCCATGTACGACACGATCGTCGCTCTCTCGGAGCGCGCGCTGACCACGTTCTCGCTCACCGGGCGCGTGCTCGAGCGGGGGCGGGAGCCGTTCATGTCGCCCTGGGGGCCGTTCCGGTGCAGCGACGGCTGGGTCGCGCTCGTGATCGCGACCGAGCGCGACTGGGAGCGGTTCTGCCAGGCGATCGAGCGCCCCGACCTCGTCGGTCGGGAGGGTGCGCGCTCGGGGCCGGAGCGGGCGAGCAGCATGCCGGGCTGGCTCGGCGAGGAGCTCGACGCCTGGTTCCTGGGCCGGACGAAGGCGGAGGCGGTGGAGACGCTGCTCGCGGTCGGCCTCCCGGTGGGGCCGGTTCAGGACGCGAAGGAGATCTTCGAGTGCGAGCAGGTTGCGGCGAGGCGGCTGCTCGTCGACGTGCCCGACCCGGTGCTCGGGACGGTCAGACTGGTCGGGACGCCGTTCAAGCTCTCCGGCGGAATGGAGCCTGTCACGTTACCGGCCCCGCTGCTCGGCGAGCACACGGACGAGATCCTGGGAGACACGCTGGGCTATGACGAGGAGCGGATTGCCCGGCTGCGCGAGGAAGGGGTGATCTAGGTGGGCCGGACGGATGAGGTGGCGATCGTCAGCGCGGCTCGCAGCCCCTTCGGGAAGTTCGGCGGGGCGCTCAGGGACTTCACGCTCCCGGAGCTCGGGGGGATCGTCTACGCGGAGGCGATCCGCCGGGCCGGCATCGACCCGGCCGACGTCGAGGAGGTCGCGACGGGCGTCAACCTCCCCGGCGCCGATCGCTCGATCGCCCGCCAGGTCCTGATCAAGGCGGGGATCCCGCCGAGCCGGGTCGCGTACACCGTCGACCGGGCCTGCTGCTCCTCGCTCGCTGCGATCACGATGGCGTCGCGCTCGATCCGCCTCGGCGACGCGCGGATCGCGGCCGCGGGCGGCACGGAGAACATGAGCAGGGTGCCCTACTTCCTGACGGACACCCGCTGGGGCCACTCGCTCGGCGACATCACGCTCAGAGACCAGCTCGTGATCGCGTGCCCGATGACCGGGAAGCCGCGCGCGGTGCAGGCCGGCGAGGAGGCGGTCGAGTACGGCGTCACGCGCGAGGAGCAGGACACGTGGGCGCTGCGTAGCCACCAGCGCCATCTCGCGGCCCGCGCGGCGGGCTGGCTGGACGACGAGATCCTGCCCATCGAGGTACCGCAGGCCCGCGGGGAGCCGATCCGGCTCGCGGAGGACGAGGCGGCGCGGCCGGACACGACGCTCGAGCGGCTGGCCCGGCTGAAGACCATCTACGGCAGTCCCACGGTCACGGCCGGGAACGCGCCCGGCCTCTCGACCGGCGCCTCGGCGCTGGTCCTGATGGCGCCGGCGGAGGCTGAGCGCCGCGGCCTCGAGCCGCTGGGCACGCTCGTCTCGTTCGCGATGGCGTCGGGTCATCCCGACCGGATCGCCTCGATCCCGGCCGAGGCGGCGCGGCTGTCGCTCGACAAGGCAGGGCTCACGGTCGACGACATGGAGGCGATCGAGATCAACGAGGCGTTCGCGGCCGTGCCGCTGGTCTCGACCTTGATCCTGGCCGGCGGCGACCGGGAGCGGGCCGAGGAGATCCGGGCGAGGACGAACGTGAACGGCGGCTCCGTCGCGATCGGGCACCCCACGGGGGCGACCGCGGCGAGGCTCGTGATGACGCTCGTCTACGAGCTTCGCCGCCGCGCCGAGGCGGCCGGCAACGGCCGCCCGCTGCACGGCGTCGTCTCGATCTGCGGCGGCGTCGGCGAGGCCGAGTCGGTCGTCGTCCGGGTCGGGTCCCGGTAGCCGTGAGCTCGCTCGAGCCCTTCTACGCTCCCGACGGCGCGGAGCGGCCGGGCGAGTTCCCGTACACGCGCGGGATCAGCGCCGAGCCGGGCCCCTGGATCATGGGCCAGTACGGCGGCTTCGGCACCCCGGCGGAGACGAACCGCCGCTTCCGGGAGCTGCTCGCTGCGGGCACGACCGGGTTTTCGGTCGCACTCGACCTGCCCACCCAGATGGGCCTCGACTCGACCGACCCGCGGGCGCTCGGCGAGGTCGGCCGGGTCGGTGTCGCCCTCGACTCGCTGGCCGACGTCGAGCTCCTGATGGAGGGGATCCCGCTCGAGTCGATCAGCCAGGTGCGCACGACCGCGAACTCGATCGGGTTCGTCTGGGCGGCGTGGTTCGTCGCGCTCGCCGAACGGCGCGGCGTCGACCCGAACGCATTCGGGATCTTCATCCAGAACGACGTCCTCAAGGAGTTCATCGCGAGAGGCACCCAGATCTTCCCGCCCGCGCCGTCGCTCGCGCTGAGCACGGACGTGGTCGAGTACGCGGCCCGGCGGCTGCCGCGCTGGGTGCCGCTCGCCATCTCCGGCTACCACATCCGCGAGGCCGGCGCGGACGCGGCGCAGGAGATCGCGTTCACGTTCGCGAACGCGATCGCCTACCTGGACGCCGCGCTCGCGCGGGGGCTGTCCGTCGACGAGGTCGCCCCGACCCTGTTCTCGTTCCTCTCGCTCGGGATCGACTTCCTGGAGGAGATCGCGAAGCTCCGGGCGGCGCGGCGCGTGTGGGCGAAGCTCGTGCGGGAGCGCTACGGGGCGCGCGACCCGCGCTCGCTGCAGCTCAGGATCTTCGCGTTCACCGCCGGGTCGTCGCTGACCGCCCAGCAGCCGCTCAACAACGTCGTGCGCGTCTCCGTCGAGGCGCTGGCCGGCGCGCTCGCGGGCGTCCAGACGATGCACGTCTGCGCTTACGACGAGGCCGTCGGCGTCCCGACAGCGGACGCGGCCACGCTCGCGCTGCGCACGCAGCAGCTGATCGCGTTCGAGACGGGGCTGACCGGAACGGTTGATCCCCTGGGCGGGGCCTACGCGATCGAGGCGCTCACCGACGAGGTCGCGGGCCGGATCGAGACGCTGCTCGCCGAGATCGAAGGGCGGGGCGGAGCGCTTCCGTGCATCGAGTCGGGCTGGTTCCAGGCGGAGCTGGCCGAGGCCGCCTACGCGAGCGCGCTCGCCGTCGAGACGGGCGAGCGGGCGGTGATCGGCGTCAACCGCCACCGCTCCGAGCCCGAGCCGATCGAGGTCTTCCGGATCGACCCGGCGGTCGAGGTGACCCAGGCGGCCTCGCTCGCGGCCGTGCGAGCACGGCGCGACGGGGGCGCGGTCGCGGCCGCGCTCGAGCGGCTCGCCGCCGCGGCCCGGAGCGGGGAGAGCGTGATGCCGGCCGCGATCGAGGCCGCGAAGGCGTACGCCACCGTCGGCGAGCTGGTCGGCGCCGTGCGCTCCGTTCACGGCTCCTGGCGCAGCGGCGGCGCGAGGCTCTGAGCGAGCGTCAGCTCCGGTAGCGGATCCGCTCGCGCAGCGCCGCGACGAGCTCGGGGCCGCCGGCGAAGACCGGCTCCGGCACGACGTCGCGCCCGACCAGCTCGGCGAGCTCGACCGGCCGTCCCGACGCGTAGACGAGCACGCCGCCGACCCGGTCGAGCAGGAGCTTCGGCAGCGCGAGGTCCCAGAGGTTGACGGCCGGGTCGAAGAACATCCCCGCGACCGCGCCACGGGCGACGAGGCAGAGCTGGTAGATCGGCGCGCCGAGGCAGTAGATGCGCCCGGGGAAGTCGACGTCGAACAGGCGGTGGTAGTTGGTGGGGCCGAACGCGAGCGTCGTCGCTTCGAGCGTCGTTGGGAACGCGGGCTCGAGCGGCTCCTCGCCCACCCGGGCGGGGCCGTCGGCGGTCGCCCAGAAGAGCTCGCCGGTGACCGGGTTGAGCGCGGCTCCCGCTACGGGCCGGTCGCCGTCGAGTAGGCAGACGGCCGGCGTCCAGAGCGGCAGCCCCGCGACGAACGCGCGACTGCCGTCGAGCGCGTCCACGACCCAGGAGTGCGTCTCGCCGGGTGCCGGTGGCTGCGAGTCCTCGGTCTCCTCGCCGATGTAGCCGTAGGTCGGCGCGAGCCCCGTGAGCGCGAGGCGCAGGAAGCCCTCGACCGCGGCGTCGGCCTCCGAGACGACGCTCAGGTCGGCCTTGAGCGAGCGGGAGGCCTTGCCGGAGTAGAGGAGAGCCAGCTCTCCTGCCTCCTCGACGACGCTCAGGATCTCGCCGATCTCGGGGGGCATCGCGGGTCCCAAGCGTAGAGGGGGCTTCCGGCGTCCGGCGCGCGTCGATTCCGTCTGGCGGAAACCGGAGCTAGCCCGGCACCCGGGAGGCGCGGGCGCGCGGCACCGAGCTGAGCGGGTTGGGCGGCGCGATCCGCAGGCGTGCCCGCGCGAGCGTCTGGGAGATCTCCTCGCTCGAGCGAAGCGTCAGGTCGACGACCCGCGTCAGCGAGCGGCGGCCCATGCTGGCGGTCGCTCCCGCGACGCCGATCGCCGCGACCACCCGGCCGTCCGCGTCGCGGACCGGTGCGGCCACCGATGTCGTGCCGAGCTCGCCCTCCTCACAGGCGAGGGCGAAGCCGCGATGGCGGATCGCTTCGAGCTCCTCGCAGAGATGCTCGGAGTCGGTGATCGAGCGGGGCGTCAGCCTGGGCAGGTCGTCGGCGAGCGCGGCCTCGAGCGTCGGCTCCTCCGCGAACGCGAGCAGCACCTTGCCGGTGCTCGTGCAGTTCGCCGGCGCGCGGCCGCTCATCCGGGTCAGGAAATGCATCGTGCGGTCGGAGTCGCGCCGCTCGAGGTAGACCACCTCCGGCAAGTCGAGAACGCCGAGATGGCAGCCCTCGCCGGTGGCGTGGTGGAGTCGCTCGAGCGGTAGGAGCGCGGCGCGATGCAGGTCGCTCCTCGTCGCGGCGACGTTCCCGAGCCGGTAGAGGAGCAGCGTCAGCTCGTAGCGCTTCGTGGCCGGGTTCTGCTCGAGGATGCCGCTGCGGCAGAGCGCCCGCAGGAGCCGGTGCGCGGTCGAGTTCGCGATCCGAAGCTGGGCTGCGACCTCGGTCACCGCGAGGCTGTGGCGGCCCGGCAGGAACAGGTGGAGCACCTGGGCGGCCCGCTCCACGGACGTGACCGAGCCTCGCTCCGCGAGCGCTCGAACGGCGCGCTGCGTGCTCCGCCCGGGCACTACGCTCGGCCGGGAGCCGGCCCCTCCCCACGCGTGTTCCGAAGGGATGGGCGGGGCGGCGCCGTGCGACTCGCCGAGACCATGGAGTACGGCGATAGTGCCATAGGCAGCGAGGGTACGCAACCGTGACGCCGGGCTCGCCGGCAGCCACCTCCTCGTTTCCGCAGCGCGGAAACAGGGCCTGGGACTGCAGGGAACACGCTCCTACAATCGGGCCTCCGGCGTGGCCATGGGGCCCTCGCCTCGACCGCGTTTCCGGACGTCCTCCGACCAGGAAGGAATCGCGAATGCAGCTCGGTGTCTTTCTCCCCGTCTCGGGCCGCGCGGCCGTCCCGGAGGTGCTTGCCGAGGCGGCCCAGCAGGCCGAGCGCCTCGGCTTCGACTCGGTCTGGGCGGCGGAGCGTCTCGTCAACCCGTGGGAGATGGGGACGAAGTACCCGTACAAGGCCGACGAGCAGTGGTTCGTGCCGCCGGAGAGCCCGTTCCTCGAGACACTGACGGTGCTGAGCTTCCTCTCCGGGGTGACCGCGAAGGTCAAGCTGGGCGCGAGCGTGGTCGTCCTTCCCTACCGCCACCCGCTCTTCACCGCCCGGGTCGCGACCTCGATCGACACGCTCTCGAAGGGCCGCCTCGTCCTCGGCGTCGGGATCGGCTGGATGCCGGAGGAGTTCGCCGCCCTCGGTGTTCCGTTCGCGGATCGCGCGGGCATGTCGCACGAGCAGCTCGAGATCTTCAACCTGCTCTGGAGCGAAGAGCGGCCGAGCTTCAACGGACGCTACTACCGGTTCGACCCGGTCGCCGTCAACCCGCGTCCGGTGCAAGAGCCGCGCTTCCCGATCTGGATCGGCGGCGAGAGCGAGCGCGCGCAGCGGCGGGTCGCGAAGTACGGAGACGCCTGGTTCTCCTACTTCGTCACGACGACCCCGGACGCCCTGGTTACCCGTTTCGCCGAGGTGCGGACGATGGCCGCGGAGGCCGGCCGCGATCCGGACGCGATCGCGCTCAACTGCTGCCGTCCGATCGAGGTCACCGACACACCGGTGCCCCAGGAGTCGGACACGCTGCGCGGGACGCCCGAGCAGCTCGTCGAGGCGCTTCTCCCCTATCGGGATGCCGGCGTCTCGCACATGGCGCTCCAGTTCATCGTCGGTCGCTGGCCCCACCGCAAGGAGCAGATCGAGCGGTTCGGGCAAGAGGTGATTCCGGCCCTGCGTGCGTGAATGGGCTCCGCGGTCGTCGCATCGGCACGCTCGCAGACGGACGCGGTCAGGCGTGCGGCCGACGTGCCGCTCGCCTACAACGCGGTCGACGTGCTCGAGCGCAACCTGCCGGCGCGCCGTGAGCGGGTGGCGCTGCTGAGCCCGGAGCGGACGATGACGTTCGGGGAGGTCGCCGCGGAGGCGAGCCGGGCCGCCGGCGGGCTCGTCCACAAGCTCGGGGTGCGGCCGGGCGAGTTCGTCTGCATTCTCGCGCCGGACTGCGCCGAGTGGGTGACGTGCTTCTTCGGCACCTTCAAGGCCGGCGCCGTCGCCGTGACCCCGAGCACGATGCTCACGCCGGCGAACCTCGCGTTCGTCCTCGACGACTGCCGCGCCCGCGTGCTGATCGTCCACGACTCCCTCCTCGCCGGCGTGGCTCCGGTCAGAACCGGCCGGCGTTACCTCGAGCACGTGATCGTGATCGGGAAGCCCGCGGGCGCCTCCGAGCTCTCCTACGCGGAGCTGATCTCGGGCGAGCCGACCACGCTCGAGCCCGTGCCCACGCACCGTGACGACCTCTGCATGCTCAACTACTCGAGCGGGACGACCGGGGAGCCCAAGGGCATCCCCCACGCCCACAAGGATCTGCCGCTCAGCGCCCAGCTGTACGCGGTCGACGCGATGGGCTACTGCGAGCGCGACCGCACCGCGAGCGTCGCGAAGCTGTTCTTCACGTACGGCTCGGGCGGCAACCTGATCTACGCCTGGTACGCCGGCGCGAGCATCGTGCTCACGCCCGCGCCCTCGCGGGTCGCGGTCAACGTGCTCGAGTCGATCGACCGCTTCAGGCCGACGATCCTGCACGGTGTACCGACGAGCTACGCGTCGATGCTCGCCGTCGACGGGTTCCCGGAGGCGTACGACCTCTCCTCGCTGCGGCTCTGCCTCTCGGCCGGCGAGGCACTGCCGCTGGCCGTCTGGCAGGCCTGGAAGGAGCGGACCGGCCACGAGATCGTCGAGGGCATCGGCACGACGGAGAACCTCGCGCTCTTTCTCACGAACCGTCCGGGCGACGTGCGCCCCGGCTCGTGCGGCAAGCCGGTGCCCGGCTGGGAGGTCGCGATCGTCGACGACGAGGGCCGCCCGGTACCGGTGGGGGAGACCGGGAACCTGCTGGTCCGGGGCGAGACCGCCGCGCTCTCCTACCTCCACCAGTACGAGCGCAGCCGGCAGGTCTTTCGCGGCGAGTGGCTCGCGACCGGCGATCGCTACTACGCGGACGGGGACGGCTTCCACTGGTACGTGGGGCGGGCGGACGAGATGCTCAAGGTCGGCGGGATCTGGGTCTCGCCGATCGAGATCGAGCGCACGCTCGCCGGCCACGAGGCCGTCGCGGAGTGCGCCGTGGTGGGCGCGCCCGACCGCTCGGGGCTCGTCAAGCCGAAGGCGTTCGTCGTGCTGCGGCCCGGTCACGCGGCCTCCGACGAGCTCGCGCGAGCCCTGATCGACCACTGCGCGACCGAGCTGTCCGCGTTCAAGCGGCCCCGCTGGATCGAGTTTCGGACCGAGCTGCCGCGGGGCGACACCGGCAAGCTCCAGCGCTCGAGGCTCGGCTGAGGGCGGCGCCGCGATGGGCTCCGCAGCCTCCGGCCCGTTCACCGTCTCGCTCGAGGAGATCGGGGTCGGCGATGCCCAGCGCTGCGGCGGCAAGGCCTCGAGCCTCGGCGAGCTGACGCGGGCGGGCGCGCGCGTGCCGCCCGGCTTCTGCATCGTCGCCGCCGCGCTCCCGCGCCTGCTCGAGGCCAGCGGGCTCGGGCCCCGGATTGCCGCCGCCGCCGACTCGCTCGACTTCGGCGACCCGAACGCGGTCGAGGCCGCAACGGCGCCGATCCGCGAGCTGATCGCGGCGGCCGCGATCCCCGCCGACCTCGAGGCCGAGATCCTCGAGCGTTACCGCGCGCTCGCCGGCCCGGAGCAGCGTTTCGTCGCGGTGCGCTCGTCGGTCGCGGTTGCCGACAGCCCGATCTCCTCCTTCCCGGGGATGATGGACACCTACCACTACGTCCGCGGCGAGGCGGACGTGCTCGTCCGCGTGCGCGAGTGCTGGGCCTCGCTCTGGACGGCACGAGCGGCCTTCGCCCGCCACCGGCAGGGGATCGCGCACGAGCGCGGCCTGATCGCGCCGGTCGTCCAGGCGATGATCGACGCCGACTGCGCCGGCGTGCTCTTCACGGCCAACCCGATCACCGGCGCGACCGACCAGATCGTGATCGAGGCGAACTTCGGGATCGGCGAGTCCGTCGTCTCCGGCCGGTCGCTGAACGACTTCTACGTTCTCGACAAGCAGACGCTCGCGGTGTCGGAAAGGAGAATCGCGCGCAAGACCGTGATGGTCACGCTCGACCGTGGCAAGGGCTCGGACCGCCTCGAGGAGGAGGTCCCGCCCGGGCGAGCGAGCGAGCCCGTGCTCGCCGACAGCGGGCTCGCCGAGCTCGGCGAGACGAGCCTGAAGATCGAGCGCCACTTCGGCTTCCCCGTCGACGTCGAGTGGGCGTTCGAGCACGACCGCCTGTACATCCTGCAAGCGCGCCGGATCACGGGTCTCGGGCCGGCGCCCGGCGAGCGGCCGGAGAGAGGAGAGAGCTGACGATGACTCAGCGCACCGTCGACGTCCACAACCACTGGTATCCGCCCGAGTACCTCGAGTACCTGTGCACGCGCGGCGAGGCCCCCTACGCCCGTCAGACCGGGCCGACGAGCTACCTCTGCTACGCGCCCGGCGACGTGATCGTCGCCCACATCGACCGCGCCGGGCACTACGACCTCGCCGCCCGCGTCGAGGATCTCGATCGGGCCGGTCTCGACACCCAGGTCATGAGCATCACGATCCCCGGGCCGGAGAGCCTCCCCGCGGACGAGGGCGTCTACTGGGCGAAGCGGATCAACGACGCGTACGCAGAGGCGGTGCGCAGCTACCCGGGGCGCTTCTACGCGCTGGCCGCGCTTCCCTACCAGGCTCCCGAGGAGGCGGGCAAGGAGCTCGAGCGCTGCCACTCAGACCTGGGCGTCGTGGGCATCCAGATGTTCTCGAACGTGAACGGCGAGCCCCTCTTCCTCGACAAGTTCGACCCGATCTTCGCGATGGCGAACGAGTGGGAGCTGCCGTTCCTGATGCACCCGACGATGCCCTGGACGTCGGAGCTGATGCAGATGCTGCGCATCCCCTACCAGCTCTACGGCTACACGGTCGACACGTCCGTCTCCCTGGTCAGCCTGATCTTCAACGGCGTCTTCGACCGCTACCCGAAGCTGCGTGCGGTGCACGGCCACCTGGGCGGCATCGTCCCCTACATGGTGCAGCGCATGAAGGCGTCCTGGAAGGGCTACGCGAAGGAGTGGGGGCTCGAGCTGTCCGAGACCCCCGACGTCGTCTACCAGACCCGGGTCTGGCCGGACACGACCTCCTTCTACCAGCCGGCCATGAAATGCGCGCTCGAGTGGGTCGGGCCGCACCACCTGGTCGTGGGCTCGGACTACGCGCACCGCGTGGGCGACCCGGAGGGAGCGATCAGCGCCGTCAGGGAGCTCGGGTCGTCGCTCGGGTTGCCGCAGACGGAGATCGATGCGATGCTCGGCGGCAACGCCGAGGCGCTGTTCAAGCTCCCGGCGCTCGTACGGAGCTAGCAGGCGACCGCGACCTGAGGAGGCCCCGTATGCCCCAGGACAGGAGCATCAGCGCGCTTCGGACGTTGCGGCCGGAGTCCGACCGGGAGATCTTCTGGTTCCGGGACGACCTCCACCAGCCGTACCCGATCTCTCCAATGGGGATGACGACGATCCAGAAGCACCACGCGTGGGGCTACCACGTGGCCGCCGCCCAGACCCAGCTGCCGCCCTCGAAGGGCGCCCACGTGAAGCTGCACAAGGGCCGGGTCTACCTCGGGTTCGCGCTGATCGAGGACCCCGAGGAGGTGGGGCGGCGCGCGCAGGCGTTCGGAGAGCTGGTCGAGCGGTGCAAGGACGACTGGGACGACTACTACCGCGGCTACATCTCCGAGGTGATCGCGAACCTGAGCTCGCTCGCGGCCGTGGACGCGGGCCGGCTGACGACGCCTCACCTCCTCGAGCACGTGAAGCGGGCCGAGGAGGCGAACCGCCGCCACTGGGAGATCCACTTCGCGCTCATGTACCCAGCGGACGCGATCTACCTCGCGTTCGAGTCCTTCTGCGAGGGCTACGGCGTCGAGGAAAAGGACTTCGTCGAGATGCTGAAGGGCTTCAGCTCGACGCCCGCGCAAACGGACGAGGGGCTCTGGGCCCTGGCGCAGGCTGCGCGGGCGTTCGGGCTCGAGCAGGCGATCCGCGCGACACCGCCCGGGGCGCTCGCGGATGTGCTCAGGGAGAGCCAGGCCGGCCGGGAGTGGCTCGAGCTGCTCGACAGCTTCCTCCAGACGCACGGCAACCGGATCTCGGCCGCCCACCTCGACGTCATGTTCCCCACCTGGCGGGAGGATCCGAGGCCGGTGCTCGAGACGGTCGGTAGCTACTTCGCCCGGATGGACGAGGGTTGGGACCTGCTCGAGGCGCGCGAGCAGGTCGTCCGCCAACGCGAGCAGGCGATCGCCAGCTTCCGGCAGCGGGTCTCCGACGAGGACCGTCCGACCTTCGAGCGGCTGCTCAGGGTCGCCCAGGAGGTGTACGCCTACCAGGAGGATCACGGCTTCTACATCGACCAGGGGTCGACGGCCGCGCTTCACTACGCGCTCGTTGCGTGCGGCCATCGCCTGCAGCGCTTCGGCCTGCTCGAGCAGGCCGAGGACGTGTTCTTCCTCACCTTCCCCGAGCTGGTCGAGGTGCTGGCCGACCTGTCGCGGGACGAGGAGATCGGGACCTATCACCACCTCGCGCTCGTGCCGCCGCTCGTGCAGGAGCGGCGCGAGTCCTGGGAGCAGGCGGCCGTCTCGGACGCACCACTCACGGTCGGAAACGTCCCGCAGACGATGACCGACCCGATCGCGATCAAGGTCTTCGGGATCATCGACGAGGTGCTGCATCCCAAGGGCGAGAAGGAGGTGGTCGAGCGCCTCGAGGGCTTCCCGGGCTCGGCGGGCGTGGTCGAGGGGCCGGCGCGGGTGATCCTGAGCTTCGAGGAGTTCCCGGCGCTCCAGTCGGGCGAGATCCTCGTCTGTCCCTACACGAGCACCGCCTGGACGCCCCTGTTTCTGAAGATCGCGGGCGTGGTTACCGACACGGGCGGCATGCTCACCCACGCGGCGATCGCGGCGCGAGAGTACGGCCTACCGGCCGTGGTGGGGACCTGGAACGCGACCAACTCGATCGCCAACGGCGACCTCGTGCGGGTCGACGGCAACGCCGGCATGGTCGAGATCCTGGAGCGGGCAGGCAGCGACGCCTGACGCGGAGCGCAGCGACGAAAGGAGGGGGGCGAGACAAGGGGAGCGAGCCGCCGGCGCCTGGCCGGCGGGAGCAGAGCCGATCTCGTGAGTCTTCATCGACAACTCAGCGGGCCGGGTGATCAGGCCGGCGACCGCGGCGAGGAGGGAACGATGCAGAACCACCCAGGAGGGCCCGAAGGCGGTGACTCGCTCGTCGGGCGCCTCACGCGACGGAACTTCATCAAGCTGGCGGGGGCGACCGGTCTCGCCGCCGGGCTCGCGCCGGTGCTCGCCGCCTGCGGCGGCGACGGCGGCGGCGCCGAGACGGCAGCTCCCGCCGAGACCGGCACGACCGAGGCGGCGACGACCGCTGCGGGCGGCCCGACCGGGCGCGCGCTCAAGATCGGGTACGTGACGCCCCGGACGGGCGCACTGGCCGGCTTCGGCGAGGCCGACACGTTCGTGCTCGCCGAGATGGAGAAGCGGTTTGCTGAGGGCCTCGACGTCGGCGGGACGATGCACCCCGTCGAGATCGTCGCTCGCGACAGCGAGTCCGACCCGAACCGCGCTGCCGAGGTAGCCGGGTCGCTCGTCCTCGACGACGGCGTCGATCTCGTGCTCGTCGAGGGCACGCCCGAGACGACGAACCCGGTCTCCGACACGTGCGAGGCAAACGGTGTCCCGTGCATCTCGTCGGTCGCCCCCTGGCAGCCGTGGTTCCTCGGGCGCAACGGCGATCCGGCCGTCGGCTTCAGCTGGACCTACCACTTCTTCTGGGGTCTCGAGGACATCATCGCGGTCTTCCTCTCGATGTGGAGCCAGATCGAGACGAACATGGTGGTCGGTGCGATCTGGCCGAACGACGGCGACGGCAACGCCTGGGGCGACCCGGAGCTCGGGTTCCCCAAGCCGCTGACCGAGGCCGGCTACACGATCATCGATCCGGGCCGCTACCCGAACCTGACCGACGACTTCTCTGCCCAGATCTCCCAGTTCAAGTCGGAGGGGGCGGAGATCATCACCGGCGTGCCGATCCCGCCCGACTGGACCACGTTCTGGACCCAGTCGGCCCAGCAGGGGTTCAAGCCCAAGATCGCCTCGGTCGGTAAGGCGCTCCTCTTCCCCGCCTCGGTCGAGGCGCTCGGCGAGCTCGGCGACGGCATGTCGACGGAGGTGTGGTGGAGCCCGAGCCACCCGTTCACGTCCTCTCTGACCGGCCAGTCCGCCGCGGATCTGGCCGCCGGGTACACGACCGCGACCCAGAAGCAGTGGACGCAGCCGATCGGCTTCGCCCACGCGCTGTTCGAGCTCGGGGCCGACGCGCTCAGCCGCAGCGCCGATGTCGACGACAAGGCCTCGATCGCCGCGGCGATCGCGGCGACGAGCCTCGACACGGTCGTCGGCAACGTGACCTGGGAGGGCGGGCCGGTCCCGAACGTCGCCAAGACGAAGCTCGTCGGCGGCCAGTGGACGCCCGGCACCGACTTCCCCTTCGACCTCGTCGTGGTCGAGAACGCCGCGTTGCCCGACGTACCGACCGCCGGTACGCTGCGGCCCATTCCGGGCTCGTAGGCGGAGCAGAGGCCGTTCAGGGGGCGAGGAGGGGCGATGGGAACCGTCGTCGAGCTCGAGGGGATCTCGAAGGCGTTCGGATCGCTGCGCGCGGTCGACGACCTCAGCCTCGGGCTCGACGAGGGCGAGGCCCTCGGCGTCGTCGGGCCGAACGGCGCCGGCAAGACGACCATGCTCAGCCTGATCGCGGGGAGCCTCCGTCCCGACCGGGGCCGGGTGCTCTTCTGCGGCCGGGACGTCACCCGGGTCCCCGCCCACGGCCACTGCCGGCTCGGCATCGCCCGCACGTTCCAGATCCCGCGCCCGTTCGGCGGGATGACCGTCTTCGAGAACGTCCTCGTCGGAGCGAGCTTCGGGCCGGCGCGCTCCGGCGGGGACGCCGAGGGCGCCGCGGTCGCGGTGCTCGGAGACGTCGGGCTGATCCGCAAGGCGAACGTGCTCGCCGGCTCCCTGACCCTGCTCGAGCGCAAGCGACTGGAGCTGGCCCGTGCGCTCGCCGCCCGGCCGAGGGTGCTCCTGCTCGACGAGATCGCGGGCGGCCTGACCGAGCCCGAGGTGCACGAGCTCGTCGGCACGATCCGCCGGGTGCGGGCCGGGGGTGGCGTCTCCCTGATCTGGATCGAGCACATCGTCCACGCGCTGCTCGCGGTCGTCGACCGCCTCGTCGCGCTCGACTTCGGTCGCAAGATCGCGGAAGGCGAGCCGCAGGCGGTCATGGCGAGCGCGGAAGTGCGAAGCGTCTACCTGGGCGCGGACGCGTGAGGCGCGCTCACCCGGACGGCCGGCGGGCGGAGGAGCCCGGGTGAGCCTGCTCTCGCTGGAAGGAGTCCGGGGCTTCTACGGCGACTTCCAGGCGCTGTTCGACGTCTCGCTCTCGGTCGAGGAGGGCGAGACGGCCGCGATCATCGGCGCGAACGGCGCCGGCAAGTCGACGCTGCTCGCGGCCATCGCCGGCTCGCTGGCACGGGTGGAGGGGGCGATCCGCTTCGACGGCAGTCCGATCGACGGGCTTCCCCCGCACGCGCGGGTCGGTCTCGGGATCTCGCTCGTGCCCGAGGGCCGCCGGATCTTCCCGAGCCTCTCGGTCGAGGAGAACCTCCTGCTCGGCGCCTACACGGGCCGTCCCGGTCCGTGGGACACGACCCGCGTCTACGAGCTCTTCCCCCTGCTCGCCCGGGTAGCGGGCTCTCCCGGTGCGCGGATCTCGGGCGGCGAGCAGCAGGCGCTCGCGATTGGGCGGGCGCTGATGGCGAACCCGAGGCTGCTCCTGCTCGACGAGGTCTCTCTCGGCCTCGCGCCGATCGTCGTTGGCCAGCTCTACGCGGCCATGCCCGAGATCGCCGGGCTCGGCACCACGATCTTGCTCGTCGAGCAGGACGTGGGCCAGGCGCTCGGGGCCGCCGCTCGCGTGTACTGCCTGCTCGAAGGCCGGGTCTCCCTTCAGGGGCGACCCGGCGAGCTCGCGTCAGAGCAGATCACGGTCGCGTACTTCGGAGTCTGAGCCGTGGAGTGGGTCAACGCCGTCGTCCAGGGAATCCTGCTCGGTGGCCTCTACGCGCTGTTCGCGACCGGGCTCTCGCTCGCGTTCGGCGTCATGCGGCTCGTCAACCTCGCCCACGGCGACCTCAGCATCCTCGCCGCGTTCCTGCTCATCGCGATCTCCGACGCGACCGGCCTCGACCCGTGGGTCGGGCTCGCCCTGGTCGTGCCCGCGATGTTCGTGATCGGCTACGCGCTCCAGTACGGCCTCCTCAACCGGGCGCTTGCCGGCGGTGAGCTGGCGCCGCTGCTCGTCACGTTCGGACTCTCGATCATCCTCCAGAACGTCCTGCTCGAGGTGTTCACGGCCGACTCCCGCGGGCTCGACGCCGGCTCGATCGAGACGAGCAGCATCCGGATCAGCGACCAGCTCTCGATCGGGTGGTTCCCGCTCGTCACGTTCCTCGTCAGCATCGTGCTGCTCGGGATGCTTCAGCTCGCGCTCAGCCGCACCCGCGTCGGCCGGGCACTCAGGGCAACGGCCGACGACGCGGGGACGGCCCAGCTGATGGGCATCGACAACCGCCGCATCTACGCGCTCGCGCTCGGAATCGCGCTCGCCACCGTCGCGCTGGCCGGCGTGTTTCTCGGGATGCGGACGACATTCGGGCCGGCGATCGGCCCGGCCCGGCTGATCTTCGCCTTCGAGGCCGTGATCATCGGCGGCCTCGGCTCCCTCTGGGGGACGCTCGTCGGCGGCATCGTCCTCGGTGTAGCGCAGACCGTCGGCGCCCAGATCTCGCCCGGCTGGGGCGTCCTGACCGGGCACCTCGTCTTTCTCGTCGTGCTCGCGACCCGGCCAACGGGCCTCTTCGCCGGGAAGGCCCGGCAATGAGCGGCGAGCTGGCGGTCGTGCGCGCAACCCGGGCGAGCCGCGTCGGGGGGTTTGTCGGGGTGGCGGCGCTCGGCGCGCTCGCGACCGTGCCGTTCTGGGCCTCCTCGGGCGACATGCGCCTGCTCGTCGAGGCGCTGACGCTGCTCGCGCTCGCCCAGATGTGGAACCTGCTCGCAGGCTACGCTGGGCTCGTCTCGATCGGGCAGCAGGCGTTCGTCGGCATCGGCGCCTACGGCCTCTACTACTTCGGCGACAAGGTGGGCCTGCACCCGTTCCTCGCGGCGGGTCTCGCGGGCCTCGCCGCCGCGGCGCTCGCGATCCCGACCGCCGGCCTAGCGTTCCGGCTGCGCGGCGGCTACTTCGCGATCGGGACGTGGGTGATCGCCGAGGTCTACCACCTGCTCGCGGTCAACACCTCCTACCTCGGCGGCGGCTCGGGCGTGACCGTCGGCTCGGCAGCAGCGCTCGAGCGCGGGACGCGCGAGGACGGAACCTACTGGCTCGCGCTCGGGGTGGGCGCGGGCGCGGTCCTGCTCGTCTACCTGGTCCTGCGCTCGCGACTCGGCCTCGCCCTGACCGCGATCCGCGACAACGAGGAGGGCGCCGAGAGCCTCGGCGTCGACCTGACCCGGGCGAAGCTCGTCGTGTACGTGCTCGCGGGACTCGGCTGCGGGCTGGCCGGGGCCGTCATCTACCTGAACCTGCTGCGGATCCAGCCCGACGCCGCGTTCACCGTCAACTGGACCGCGTACATGATCTTCATCGTCGTGATCGGCGGGATCGGAACGATCGAGGGGCCGATCCTCGGCACCGCGGTGTTCTTCGCGCTGCGCGAGCTCCTATCCGGCTACGGCACCTGGTACCTGGTCGCGCTCGGCGGCGTCGCCGTCGTCGTCATGCTCGCGTCGCCCGGCGGCCTCTGGAATCTTCTCCAGCGTCGCTTCGACCTGCGCCTCTTCCCCGTGCAGCGGCGGCTGCGGCTCCCGGCGGAGGCGCCACCGCGTTCGCCGCAGCCCTGACCCGGCTGCGCCCGGGCGCGTTCGCCTGCTCGAAGTACCGGGTCGCGGCGGGGCGCAAGGTCTCGAAGATGCCGTGGAACGTGTCGACGACCTCGCGCCGCTTCCAGGACTCGCCGACGACCTCCTCGGGGAGAGTCGGGTCGAGGGCCGGGAAGCGGCGGTACTCGGCGAGCGCGCGCGTGCGGATCAGGAACGCATCGCGGTCGGAGAGGCCGCCCGCGGCGGGCGGGGCGCAGAAGGGGGAGAACGCCTCCACGTAGACGGAGTACCGCGCCGCCAGGTCGGGGAGGTCCCAGAGCCGGCGGATCAGGGCTCCGGGATCGGTCGAGGCAGCCGCCGGCCCGACAACGACGGCCACGTGGCCCTCAAGGCCGAGGTCGGCGACCAGGCTCTGGATGTCCGCCTCGCGGTCGCGCGGCGCGAGCCACATGCCCTCCTGCGGCGAGCCGAAGCCGAGGAAGCGCAGGCGCCGGGCGAGCCGCCGCCCGGCCACCTTCCGCTCCTCGGGGATCGAGTACCACAGCACCGTCCAGAGGCCGTCCCAGGGCTCGTCCAGGGCGAAGCTCTCGATCCGCCGGGTGCCCTCGGCGAGCAGCGTCTCGAGCCGGCGGGTGAGCGCGTAGTGGACGAGCCGCCCCTCCTTGACGGGCGCGAGCAGGCCCCGCCGCACGAGCCGCCCGAGCGCGATCCGCGCCGCGGGAGTAGAGAAGCCGAGCTCGCCCAGCAGGCGCACGAGTCCGCCCGACCAGACACGGGCGACGTCCGGGTGCGCGTACCAGCCGAGCAGGTCGAGCACGAGCTCCTGCGGCTGGAGCGACTCCTGGGCGAATTGATCAATTGTGTCTTGACGGCCCATTGAGGCAGGAGTAGTCTAGCCGATAGATAACAGTCCACCAAGGTTAGGTGTTATCTATGAGCGATGAACTGACGCAACTGCTCGACGAGACCAGGGAGCTGGTCGAGGATCTCGACTACCCGGCCGTCCGCGCCTGGCTCGAGCGCCACCCGGGCGGGAAGGTGCTCGGGCACTTCCAGGTCTACTTCCCCGAGGAGCTCGCCCACGCGGCCGGGATGCTCCCGATCAAGCTCGCCGGCGCAAGCTCGGCGCTTCAGGTGCGCCAGGCCGACGCGCGGTTCGCCGCGTTCGTCTGCTCGATCATCCGCAGCTCGCTCGAGTCCGTGCTCGCGGGCCGTGCCGACTTCCTGTCCATGTTCGTCACGCATCCGATCTGCGACGCCGCTCGCCACTCCTGTGGCGTCTGGGCGCGCAACCTCCCGGAGCTGCCCTGTCAGGTCCTCTACCTCCCGCACAACATCCGCTCGGCGTACGCGCCCGAGTACCTGGAGAGCGAGTACCGGCGGATCGCCGGCGTGATCGAGGAGGTCGCCGGCCGCGACCTCACCGACGACGCCCTGCGCGCCTCGATCGCGCTCTTCAACGAGAACCGCCGCCTGCTGCGCGAGCTCTACCGGATCAAGCGCGACACTCCCTGGCTGCTCTCCTCGGTCGAGGCCTACCTGCTCACCCGGGCGGGGACGGTGATGGCGCGCGAGGAGCACAACGAGCTCCTGCGCCGGGCGCTGCCACTCGTGGAGGCCCGTGACGGGAAACCCCAGGACAAGATCCGCGTCGTCTTCGAGGGGGGCTTCTGCGAGCAGCCACCGCTCGAGATGCTCGCCGTGATCCAGGACGCCTGCTACGTCGTCGACGACGACTTCCTGATCGGGTTGCGCTGGCTCACCGAGGACGTCCCCGCTGACGGCAACCCCTATGCGAGCCTCGCGCGCGCCTACATCGAGACCTCGAGCTACAGCCCGGTGCAGCGCGATCCCGAGAAGCCGAAGGAGGAGATGCTGCTCGCACGGATCCGGGCCGCGGGCGCCGAGGCGGCGATCGTCGCCGCCGCGAAGATGTGCGAGCCCGGGCTCGAGGAGCAGGTGGGCTACAGCCGCGCCCTCGACGAGGCGGGGATCCCGCACCTCGTGATGGAGTTCGAGGAGAAGACGAACGTGTTCGAGCAGGTGCGGATGGAGGTCGAGACGTTCGCGGAGTCCCTGCTGTTCGAGTTCGCCTGAGCCGGAGGAGGAGACGTGGCCGACCAGACAGTCGCCGAGCACAGACGGCCGGGAGACGGAGCCGCCCCGCATTCCGAGCTGATCGGTGCCACCCGCGCCGAGAGCCGCAGCCTGATCGAGACCTGGTGGCGGGAGATGAGCGAGGCCGACGCCGAGGAGCGCCCCGTCGCGAACGTGTTCGTGATGGGCTCGGTCGCCGAGATCCTGCGCTGCTTCGACCTGCCGATGAGCTTCCCCGAGATCACCTCGCTCCAGACCGCGGTCCGCGGCAAGCAGATGGACATGCTGGTCGCCGCCGAGGACTACGGCTACTCGCCCGACATCTGCGGCTACGTCAAGGTCGACGTCGGGCTGCACCTCTCCGGTCGCGACCACCCTTCGGGAAAGCTGCCGCGGCCGACGCTCGTCGTCTCCCCGAACACCTGCAACACGTACATCAAGTGGTCGGAGATCTGGGAGCGGATGTACGGTTGCCCGGTCTTCGTGCTCGACCTGCCCGGCTGGCGCGGCACGGGCGGGGACGTCCTGCCCGGCAGCGACGAGTTCGAGCGCGACCGCCGCTACGTCGAGGGCCAGCTCCGCGAGCTCGTCGCGCTGTGCGAGCGGATCACCGGCAGGAAGCTCGACCTCGACCGCCTGCGCGAGGTGATGGGCCAGGTGAACGAGCTCGCCGCCCTCTACGAGGAGGTCGTGGCCGAGAACAAGCACCATCCGGCCCCGTTCGACGCGATGCTCGACGGCCTCAACTACATGGGGATCGCGAACGCCTACCGTGGCGACCCGCGCGGCACCGCCTTCATGCGGCTCGCGCGCGACGAGCTGCGCGAGCGCGTGCGGCTCGGGATGGGGGCGATCCCCGATGAGAAGTACCGGCTGCTCCTGATCGGGACCGCCTGCTACTCGCACTTCCGCCGCTTCCTCGAGCTCTTCCACTCCTGGGGCGGCGTCTTCGCCCACTCCGAGTACATGTCGTTCGCGGGCGGCGGGATCGACCGCGGCATCCGCTACGACCTCGAGCGGCCGCTCGAGAGCATGGCCGAGCAGATCCTCTGGAGCGCCCAGCAGAGCTTTTCCGGCATCTTCTACTCTCAGGACTGGCAGGCGAACGTCGTTAGCGAATGGGACATCGACGGCATCTGCTTCCACGGGATCAAGTCCTGCCGGACGGTCTCGACCGGCCTGCCGGACGAGCGCGAGTGGCAGATGCGCACGCACGACATCCCCGGGCTCTTCATCCAGTCCGACCTCGTCGACGCCCGGCTCTGGTCGGACGCCCAGATGAAGAACCGCATCGACGCCTTCTTCGAGGCGCTGGCGAGCCGCAGGGCGGCTGCGAGGAGGTGAGCGGCATGCTGGTCGGAGGGGTCGACGTCGGCTCCACCCAGACGAAGGCCGTCGTCATGGACGGCGAGCCGAAGATCGTCGGGCGGGCGCTGATCGACACGGGCGCTCACCTCACGGAGGCGGCCCAGGAGGCGTTCCGGCTCGCGGTCGCCGATGCCGGCGCGGCGGAGGCGGACGTCACCTCCGTCGTCGGCACGGGCTACGGTCGCTACCGGGTCGAGTTCGGCGAGACGCAGGTGACGGAGATCTCCTGCCACGCCCGCGGCGCGGTCTTCCTCTTCCCGAGCACGACGAGCGTCCTCGACGTCGGCGGCCAGGACACGAAGGCGATCCGAGTCGGCGGTGACGGCCAGGTGCTCGACTTCTGCATGAACGACAAGTGCTCGGCCGGGACCGGGCGCTTTCTCGGCGCCGCCTCGCAGGCGCTCGAGCTGCCGCTCGGCGAGCTCGGGCCGCTCGCGCTGACCGCGAAGAACCCGGTCAAGATGACGACCACGTGCACCGTGTTCGCCGAGTCCGAGATCCTCGGCTGGCTCGCGCTCGGGCGCAAGACGGAGGACGTGCTGCTCGGCGTCCACGTCGCGATCGCCTCCCGCTCGGTCTCGCTCCTGCGCCGGGTCGGGATCGAGCCCGAGATCACCTTCACCGGCGGCGTCTCGCGCAACGCGGCCATGGTCAAGCTGCTCGAGGAGCTGACCGACTGCCCGATCAACGTCAGCGAGGAGTCCCACTACTGCGGCGCGATCGGCGCCTCCCTGTACGCGCTCGACCGGGCGCTGACGCAGGCCGCCGCGAGCGCGTCGGGAGGAGTTCTGCCATGAGCGTGACCGCCGGGATCGACGTCGGCTCCGCCTACACGAAGGCCGTCCTGACCGGCGCCGCCGGCGAGATCATCGCCCGGGCGGCGTGCCCGACGGGCTACAACTTCGCGCGCGCGGCCGAGCGCGCGCTCGCCGAGTGCCTGCTCGCCGCGGGCCGCTCGCGGGAGGAGGCGACCTACGTCGCCGCCACCGGCAGCGGCCGCTACCAGGTGCCCTTTCGCGACCTCGCGATTACCGAGCTCACCTGCCACGCGTGGGCGGTGCACGCGGTCTTCCCCACCGTGCGCACCGTGCTCGACGTCGGCGGGCAGACCGCGAAGGCGATCCGGCTCGACGAGTCCGGGCGCGTGAAGGCGTTCCGGCTCAACGACAAGTGCGCCGCCGGCTCGGGGGCGTTCCTCGAGAAGACCGTCCGCTACATGGGCTTCGAGGCCGCGGACATCCCGCGGCTCGCGGACGACGCCACCGACCCGGCGGAGGTCTCGAGCGTCTGCACCGTCTTCGCCGAGTCCGAGGTGATCAACCACCTTGCCGGCGGTCGCAGCGCCGAGGACATCTGCGGCGGCGCCGTTGTCGCGCTCGCCGGCCGGGCCGGGCAGCTCGTCAAGCGGGTCAAGCCCGAGCCCGAGTTCGCCCTCACGGGTGGTCTCACGCGCGTTCCCCTGATGAAACGCGAGCTCGAGGAGATGCTCGCGTGCACGTTTCTCGTCGGCGACGACGATCTCGGCGTCTACGCCGGGGCGATCGGCGCCGCCCTGCTCGCCGCCCAGAGGCAGCGCAAGCTCGCCCAGGTCGCCTGAGAGAGGAGAGTCGCATGGAGGAGGCTGGACGCCCGTTCGCCGGACGCCCGCCGGAGGACTTCGGCTTCACGGACGTCGTCTACGAGAAGCGGGACTGGGTCGCCCGGCTCACGATCAACCGTCCGCACGCCTACAACGCCTACACGACGCACACGCTGAACGAGCTGCGGGAGGCGTTCCGTGACGCCGCCCACGACGACGGCGTGGCGGTGCTCGTGCTCACCGGCGCCGGCGAGAAGGCGTTCTGCACCGGCGGCGACGTCAAGGAGTACGCGGGCGAGTACACCCGGCGGCCGCGCGACTACTGGAAGTACATGGGGCTGTTCGCCGAGGCGCACGATGCGCTGCGCAATCTCGGCAAGCCGACGATTGCTCGCCTGAACGGGATCGTCGCCGGCGGCGGCAACGAGTGGAACATGGCGTGCGATCTCGCGGTCGCTGCCGATGACGTCACGATTCGCCAGGTCGGCACCCGCGTCGGCTCGGTCGCCGCCGGCGGCGCCACCCAGTGGCTGCCGATCATGGTCGGCGACCGCCGGGCCCGGGAGCTGCTCTTGACGTGCGAGCCGATCACGGCGCAGCAGGCGCTCGAGTGGGGGCTGGTCAACCGGGTCGTGCCACGTGCGGAGCTCGACGCTTGCGTGGACGGGCTCTGCCAGACGCTCGTCGACAAGTTCCCCGAGTGCCTGCGCTACACCCGCCAGCAGGTCAACTTCTGGAAAGACCTCGCCTGGCACGGCACGATCGGCCACGCCCGCGAGTGGCTAGCCCTGCATTTCGCGAGCTACGAGCCGTGGGAGGGGATGACCGCCTTCGTCGAGAAGCGAGAGCCCGGCTACCGGCGCCTGCGCGAGCTGGCCCGCGACGGCGGTTCCTCCGAGTTCGTGTGGGGCCCGCCCGTGCGCGAGTGCGGCGCCTGCGGCGCCAAGGGCCTGCCCGAGGGCATGGCGTTCTGCGGGGCCTGCGGCGCGGAGCTTTGACCCGCTTCCTCGACCCCGGAGAGGCGGTCGCCGGCCTCGTCCCGGCCGGCGGGGTCGTCGCCGTCGGCGGCATGCACGCGACGGCGGCGCCGATGGCGCTCGTTCGCGAGCTCGCTCGCCAGCGGGTGCGGATCGGGCGGCTCGTGACGGGCCCGTCGACGTCGATCCAGGCCGACCTCCTGATCGGCGCCGGACTCGTGGAGGAGCTTGTCGCTCCGTACGTCGGTTTCGAGGACCTCGGGCTTGCGCCGTGTTTCCGCCGCGCCGTCGAGGAGGGGACGATCCGGCTGCTCGAGTCGGACGAGGGCGGCCTCACCCACGCCCTCTACGCCGGCGCGGGTGGGCTGCCGTTCGTGCCGCTGCCGGCGGCGATCGGGCGCAGCGATGTCCCCGGAGCCTGCCCCGAGCTCTACCGGGAGGTCGAGGACCCGTTCACGGGTGCGCGCTCGTGGGCGATCCGGGCGCTCAGGCCCGACGTCGCCCTGATCGCCTGCGCGGAGGCGGATCAGGAGGGCAACGTCGCGTTCGGGCGCGTCCCGTTCAGCGACCGGCTGCTCGCGCTCGCCGCCCGGGTGCTCGTCGTCCAGGTCGAGCGGCTCGTTCCGACCGAGGCGATCGCGGCGCGGGAGGCCGGCACGACGCTGCCCGCGTTCCTCGTCGCCGCGGTTGTCATCGCTCCCGGCGGCTGTGCGCCCACCGCATCGCCGGGCTTCTATCCCCGCGACGAGGCGGCCCTGCGCGCGTACCTCGAGGAGGCCCGGGGGTGAGCGCGCCCTACAGCTCGCAGGAGCTGATGGCGTGCGTCATGGCCCGCGCCTTCCGCGACGGCGAGGTCGTGGTGATGGGCGCCGTGCCGGCCCTGCCGCTCGCCGCGTGCCGGCTCGCGAAGGCGCTGCACGCGCCGTCGCTCGCCTACATCGTGGGCGGCAGCGGCACGGTCAACCCGGCGCCGGCCGCGCTCACCCCGCAGTCCTGCGACCCCGAGCTCCACGGTGGGCCCGTCACCCTGCCGTTACACGAGGTCGTGCTGCTCGAGGGCCGCGGCGGGGCGCTCGACGTGTTCTGCGCGGGCGGGCTGCAGATCGATGCGTACGGCAACTGCAACCTGGCCGGTGTCGGCGATCCGGCGCGACCGAAGCTGCGCGGGCCCGGCTCGGTCGGCCTGCCGTTCCTGCCCGCGGTCGAGCGGACGGTGATCTTCACGCTGGCGCACAACCCGCGCACGCTGGTCGAGCGGGTCGACTTCGTGAGCGGCCCCGGTGACACCGCGGAGCTGGTCGTGACCCCGCTCGCCACGCTCGACGTCGATCCGGAGACGCGGCGGCTTCGGCTCGCGAGCGTGCACCCGGGCGTCGGCGCGGAGGATGTCCGGGCCCAGACGGGCTTCGAGCTGACGGCGCCCGAGCCGGTGCCGGAGACCCCGCCGCCGACAGCCGAGGAGCTCGCCGTGCTCGCGCAGATCGACCCGGCGGGGCTCCTGCGCGCCTGAGAGGCCAACATGGGGCATGTCCCGGGGCCTGGCCCCCGGGCATGTCCCGGAGAGACGAAGAGGAAGGAGGCGAGGTGGAGTTCCAGGATCGAGCGGCGCTCGTCACCGGCGGCGCGAGCGGCATCGGCCGCGCGATCGCGCTCGCGCTCGCGGGCGCGGGCGCCCGCGTCGCCGTCTGCGACCTGAACGGACCGGGAGCGGCGGCTGTGGCTGCCGAGGTGGGCGGGGGCGCGCTGGCGGTCGAGCTGGACGTCACCGACACGGCCAGCGTGCGCGCGGGCGTCGAGCGCGCGGCGGCGGAGCTCGGCGGCCTCGACGTGGCCGTCAACGCCGCGGGCTGGGATCGGATCATGCCGTTCGCCAAGACGGACGAGGCCCACTGGGACCGGGTGATCGGGATCAACTACCGGGGCGTGCTCGCGGTCACGCACGCCGCGCTGCCGCACCTCGTCCAGCGCGGCGGCGGTGCGATCGTGAACGTGGCCTCGGAGGCGGGGCGCGCCGGCTCGTCCGGGGAGGCCGTCTACTCGGGCACGAAGGGCGCGGTGATCGCGTTCTCGAAGGCGCTCGCGCGCGAGGTCGCCCGGTACGGTATCCGCGTGAACGTCGTCGCCCCCGGCCTCACGGACACGCCACTTCTGCAGGGGATGATCGCGGACGGCAACGAGAAGCTAATCGACGCCATCGTCGCCGCGACCCCGCTGCGCCGGCTGGCCCGGCCCGAGGAGGTCGCCGAGGCGGTGCTCTTCCTCGCCTCGGGGCGAGCGTCGTTCACGACCGGCGAGACGCTGTCCGTCGGCGGCGGGCTGGTGATGTAGACTGGCCGCCGCATGAGGATCACGGACGCCCTCCTCGGCGAGCACGCGGTCATCTACTCGCTCCTCGACAAGCTCGCGCGCGGCGAGTTCGCGACGGCCGACGAGGCGCGCGGCCAGGCGCATGCCCTGACCGCCGCGCTCGAGAGCCACGCCCACCTCGAGGACGAGCTGTTGTTCGAGCCGCTTGAGGGGCACATCGGTGCCGAGGCGGGGCCGCTCGCCGTGATGCGGCTCGAGCACGACGAGATCGAGGCTGTGCTCGCGCGCCTGCGCGAGATCGACGAGCCCGTGGAGGCCAAGACGGCGGCGACCCGGCTGGCCTCGCTGGCGCGCGACCACTTCGCCAAGGAGGAGCACGTCCTCTTCCCGCTTGCGGAGACCGCTCTCGGCGAGGGCGAGCTCG
>WBZR01000653.1_pt2 | contig 30546 bp, 24 predicted proteins | sample 5204231 | NCBI WGS metagenome assembly WBZR01 (sample SAMN12412403, study PRJNA552823) | activated sludge metagenome | isolation source: activated sludge from anammox sidestream of wastewater treatment plant... | place: USA: Virginia | collected 2017-08 | reverse complement strand
GGAGGACGCCGGGCTCGCGTTCTCGGAGGTGGACGGCCTGTGCTCGGTGGGTGGCACGCCGGCCGATGGGACGGCGTGGGCGCCCGTCCTGGAGCTGGCGGAGTGGCTCGGGCTGTCGGAGCAGCTTCGCTACGTGGACGGCACGGAGACCGGGGGCTGCTCGCCGATCGCGCAGGCGGGGCGGGCGGCGGCACAGATCGCCGCCGGGGCGGTCGAGGTCGCGGTCGTCAGCTACGCGGAGTGCAGCTACTCGCTCATGCCGGATCTCGGGACCGGGACGGCGGGCCTGAACGCGCAGGGGCCCGGGGCGTTCGAGATGCCGTACGGATTCTCGGTTGCGGGCGCCTTCGCGCTGATGGCTCAACGGCACATGCACGAGTACGGGACGACGCCGGAGCAGCTCGCCCGGGTGGCGGTTCAGTGCCGGGCGAACGCGGCCTCGAACCCGGACGCCCGCTACCGGGAGCCGCTGACGGTCGAGGACGTGCTCGCCTCGCCGATGATCGCCTCGCCGCTTCACCGCTTCGACTGTTGCGTGGTGACGGATTCGGGGGGCGCGGTCGTGCTGGTCGGGGAGGGGCGGGCGCGGGAATGTCGCAAGCCGCCGGTGTGGCTGCTCGGGTTCGGTGAGGCGCTCGGGCACGCGCAGATGAACCAGATGGATCGGTTCACGTCGACGCCGGCCGTCGCCAGCGGTCAGCGGGCCTTCGCGATGGCCGGTGTCAGCCACGACGACGTCGACGTCGCCCAGCTCTACGACGCGTTCACGATCACCCCGCTGCTCGCGCTCGAGGACCTCGGCTTCTGCGCGAAGGGCGAGGGCGGCCCGTTCGTCGAGAGCGGCGCGATCGCGCCCGGCGGCCAGCTACCGATCAACACCGACGGCGGCGGCCTCTCGTCCAACCATCCCGGCCGTCGCGGCATGTTCCTACTCGTGGAGAGCGTGCGCCAGCTTCGCGGCGAGGGCGTCGGGGTCCAGATCGCGGGCGCCAGGACCGCCCTGGCGCACGGGCTCGGCGGCGCCAACTCGGCCACGGCCACGATGATCCTCGGCGTCTAGATGGGAGACCGGGAAATGGCCAAGACGACCGAGCCGGCCCGGATGCTCCCCGTCCTCTACGAGCTGACCGAGCCGTTCTGGGCGGCCGCGGCCGAGGGGAAGCTCCTGATTCAGCGCTGCCGCTCCTGCGGCGCCCACCAGTGGTACCCGCGCGGCCACTGCCGCCGCTGCCTCGCCGCGGCGCCCGAGTGGGTCGAGTCCCCGGGCCGGGGCCGGGTCCACACTTTCACGATCGTCTGCCGCTCCAACGCGCCCGGCTTCGAGGTTCCCTACGTGTTCGCGATCGTCGAGCTCGAGGAGGGCGTTCGCCTGAGCGCGAACCTCGTCGGCATCCCCCACGAGCAGGTGGCCTGCGGCCTGCCGGTGCGCGTCACCTACCAGCGCCTGACCGATCGCATCGCCCTCCCCCAGTTCACCGCGGCAGCGTCGTGACGGCCGAGCGAGCGGGAGCCCGGGTCGGATTCGACCGCGCCGTGGAGCCTCGCTTCGACGAGGAGACCGAGGCGTTCCGCCAGGAGGTGCGGGACTTCCTGCGCGATTCCCTGCCGGACGAGATCCGGCGCTGGTGCGACGTGGCCACGGTCTACTCGGAGTTCGTACCCCTCGAGATCCGCAAGCGCTGGGCGAGGATCCTCTACGAGCGCGGCGGTTGGACCTGTCCCGGGCTACCCAGGGAGCACGGCGGGGCCGGGCTGAGCCCGCTTCAGTGCTACGTGCTCGCCCGGGAGCTCTCTCTCGCGGGGGCGGCCCACCTGCCCGAGATCGGAGCCGACCTGGTCGCGCCGACGCTCGTTGCCTTCGGGACCGAGGAGCAGCGGGAGCGGTTCCTGCCCGGCATCCTCACGTTCGACGACGTCTGGTGCCAGGGCTTCTCCGAGCCCGGCGCCGGCTCGGACCTGGCCGCGCTCGAGTGCCGCGCGGAGCGCCAGGGCGATGAGTACGTGCTGGACGGGACGAAGATCTGGACGAGCTACGCCCACTGCGCGGACTGGATGATCGGCCTCTTTCGCACCGATCGCTCCGGGAAGAAGCAGCAGGGCATCACCGTCCTCTGCGTGCCCATGTCCGCGGCCGGCGTGACGGTCGTCCCGATCGTGACGTTCGCGGGGACGCACATCCTGAACCAGGTGCTGTTCTCGCGGGTCCGGGTCCCGGCCGAGAACCGCCTGGGGGAGGAGGGTGACGGCTGGGGCCTCGTGAAGCACGTTCTCGCTCTCGAGCGGACGACGTCGGGCCTCGTCCCGCACGCGGTGGCGGCGCTCGAGCGGCTGAAGGAGGTGGCGTCCCGGCAGCCTGCGGGCGAGGGGTCGCTGCTCGAGGAGACAGCGTTCGGCCTGCGGATCGCCGAGCTCGAGCTCTCGCTGCGGGCGCTCGAGCTCACGGAGCTGCGGCTGCTCCTGGGCTCCGGCGACGCTCGCGCCCAGGCGGGCGTGGCCTCGCTCGTCAAGCTTCGCTGGTCTGAGATCCACTCCGAGCTCACCGAGCTCTTGCACCAGGCGTGCGGGTATCGCGGCCACGCCGATCTGGGCGCGGAGCTGGACGTGGGCGGCCCCGAGCCCGGGCTCCTGGCGGAGGCCGCGCGGGCCGCCGTGGATACGTTCAACGCGCGCTCGGGTCTGATCTACGGGGGCTCGAGCGAGATCCAGCGCAACATCATCGCGAAGGCCGTCCTGGGTCTGTCCTGACGGGTGGGGGCATGCACATCGAGCTGACACGAACACAGCGGCTCTTCGGGGACAGCCTCGCCCGCTTCCTGAGCGAGAACCACAGCTTCGAGCGGCGGCGGGAGATCCTCCAGTCGGAGCACGGTTTCTGGCCGGAGCACTGGGCGCGGTACGCGGAGCTCGGCGTTCTGGGGGCACCGTTTCCCGAGGAGTACGGCGGGCTCGGCGAGGATCCCGTGACGACGATGGTGATCATGGAGCAGTTCGGGCGCTCCCTCGTCACCAGCCCGTTCCTCGCGACGGTGGTCCTGGGTGGCCACCTCGTCCTCTTCGGCGGCTCCGAGGAGCAGCGTCGCTCGATCCTGCCCGCGGTCGCGAACGGCGAGGCCAAGCTCGCCTTCGCCTTCGCGGAGCCCGCGGGGCGCTACGACCTCTTCCACGTCGCCACCCGGGCGACGCCAGGCCCGGGCGGGTTCGCGATCAGCGGGGAGAAGTGCACGGTCTTCGACGCGGCGGTCGCGGACACCATCGCCGTGCTCGCACGAACGTCCGGCTCGGACCGAGATCGCGACGGCCTCTCGCTCTTCCTCGTCGAGCGCGGGGCGGGCGGGCTGTCGCGTCGCGACTACCGGACGCAGGACGGCGGGCGAGCTTCGGACCTGCGCTTCGAGCGGGTTCGCGTCGGCCCCGACGCGCTCGTCGGGGAGCTCGACGGTGCGCATTCGCTGGTCGAGCGGGTGATCGACCACGGGATCGCCGCGGTGTGCGCCGAGGCGGTCGGGGCGATGCGGGCGGTCCTCGAGCAGACGCTCGACTACCTGAAGGTGCGGCGCCAGTTCGGCCAGCCTCTGGCGAGCTTCCAGGTGCTGCAGCACCGGATGGCGGACGTGTACATCAGCTGCGAGCTGGCCCAGTCGGTGACCCAGGAAGCAACGCTTCGCGTGGCGGGGGCCGATGCCGCCGCGCGCCGCCGGAGCGCCTCCGCCGCCAAGTACCTCGTCGGCTCCTACGGTCGCGAGGTGGGCCACCGGGGGGTGCACCTGCACGGCGGGGTGGGTATGACCGCCGACAATCCCGTCGGGCACTACCTCAAGCGGCTCGCCCTGATCGACCTCACCTTCGGCGATTCCGCCCACCACCTGGTCCTCTACCGGGAGCTGTCTCGCAAGCCAGCACCTCCCGGGCCGGGCACGGGGTAGCGAGATGGCGATGAATCTCGATGCGGTGGGACTGACCGCGCGTGTGCGAGCCACCTGGAGCGAGGACGACTGCCTCCTGTACGCGGTCAGCCTGAACTGCGGCGCCGGCGAGCTCCAGTTCGCGACGGAGAACACCGAGGGCGTCCCCCAGCAGGTGCTGCCGACCTTCGTGACGGTGATCATGGACCTCGCGGCGAAACGCGGGCGGACTCCCCAGCTGGCCTGGTTCGAGGACTCCGTGGTCGGCGACTTCGCGCCCGAGCAGATCCTCGACGGGGAGCGGAAGATCACGCTCCACGGCCCCCTTCCCGTCCGGGGGAGCGCCGAGGTCACGACGAGGATCGCGGGCATCTGGGACAAGGGATCCGGTGCCGTGATCGAGCTGAACGAGACGGGCGTGAACGCCGAGACCGGCACGCCGCTCTGGGATCACCAGATGTGGGCGTTCGTCCGGGGCGAGGGCGGCTGGGGTGGCGACCCGGGTCCGGCCCGGGAGCGCAACGAGCCGCCGGAGCGCGAGCCCGACCGCGTGATCTCCTACGAGACGTGTCCCAATCAGGCCTACCTCTACCGTCTGAACGGCGACCGCGCCCGCTACCACTCCGATCCGGCCTCCGCGCAGGCGGCGGGGTTCGACCGGCCTCTCCTGCACGGGCTCTGCAGCTACGGCTTCGCCGGGCGCGGCCTGATCGAGGTCCTGTGTGACGGCGACCCGGCTCGGTTCGGATCCATGACCGGCCGCTTCTCGGCACCCGTGTTCCCGGGCGATACGCTCGTCTCGAAGATGTGGCTCGATGGCGGCGGGGCGGTCTTTCGCACCGAGAACCAGGACGGCGTCGCGGTCATCGACCGTGGGCGGTTCACCTTCCGCGGCTGACGGCAGCCTGCTGACCACGCTCGTGCCCTCGCAGACCCCGACGCAGCTCGACGCCCTGTTCGACCCCCGGTCGGTCGCCGTGATCGGGGCGAGCGCAAACCCCGGGAAGTGGGGTCACGAGCTGTCGCGGATCGTGCTCGCGGGCCAGCATCGCCGGCGTGTCTACCTCGTGAACCGGAACGGCGGCGAGATCCTGGGACAGAGTGTCTACCGAACGCTTGCGGACCTCCCCGAGGCGCCGGAGGCGGCACTCATCGTCGTGCCGGCGAGCAGCTTCGAGGAAGCGCTCGACGGCGCGCTCGAGCGTGGCGCCAGGGTGATCGTCGGGATGACGTCGGGATTCGGCGAGATTGGCGAGGAGGGCCGGCAGCGGGAACGGGCGATCGCCGCGCGCGTCCGCCAGGCTGGCGCGATGCTGCTCGGCCCGAACTGCATCGGCGTCCACGACGCCACGGCCGAGTTCAACGCCGCCCCGTACCTCGATCTGCCCGTCGGCGAGATCGCGTTCATCTCCCAGAGCGGCGGGCTGGCCGAGGAGATCGCCCGCTACCTGAGGGAGTACGGGCTCGGCTACTCCCGCTTCGTCTCGGTCGGGAACCAGACCGACCTGACGGTCGCGGCGCTCGTGCGCGCCTGCGCCGTTCACCGGCACACGTCGCTGATCATCCTCTACGTCGAGGACTTCCTGGACGGCCGGGAGGTCTTCGACGCCGTTCACGAGGCGGGTCTGGCCGGACGCCCGGTCGTGGTGCTGAGCGCGCCCGCCAGCGAGCCCGTGCGGCGCGCAGCGCAGTCGCACACGGGGTCGCTCGCAACCGCGGGCGAGGTGATCGAGCTGGCGTGCCAGGCTGCGGGCGCGTTCCTCGTCTCGACGCCCCGGCAGGTCGCCGAGGCCGCGCACGCGTTGCTCTCGCCCGCGCGGGCTCGCGGCCGGCGCGTCGCGCTCCTCGGCGACACGGGCGGCTTCGTCGTCGTCGGGGCGGGCGCCGTCACCGCCGAGGGCCTCGAGATCCCCGAGTTCAGCGAGGAGCTCCGCTCCAGGCTGACCGCCGAGCTGTCGCCGCTGGCGTCGTGCGCGAATCCGATCGACCTGGTCACGACCGCTTCCTCCGCCCACTGGGCAGCGGTCGCGGAGCACGTGCTGGCCTCGGACGAGGTGGACGCCCTGCTGCTCGTCGGCGGCTTCGGGGTGTACGTCAGCTACGGGGTGGAGGACGACGCGCAGGCGATCGCGGCCGCGGAGCGCATCGCCGAGCAGGCTTGGCGGACAGGAAAGCCGGTCGTCGTCTCGACTCTCGCCTCGACCTCGTCGGGTGCCCTGGCGCTGCGAGACCGGCGCGTTCCGGTCTACCGCGACATCGAGTCGGGAGCGCGGGCCGTGCGCCTGCTCTGCGACGATCGCGACCCGGCGAGCGGTATCCCGCCGCTGCCGCCCGCGGCGGGGCCCTCGGGTGCCGACGAGGCAACCTACTTCGGCGCCAGGGCGCTCCTCGCCTCGTACGGCATCGCCTTTCCGGAGGCGGTGGAGGTGTCCGGGCTCGAGGAGGCACTCGCGGCGGCCTCGAGGCTCGGCTTCCCGGTCGCCCTGAAGGCGCTCGGGCTCCTGCACAAGTCGGACGCCGGCGGCGTCGTGCTCGGCCTGCGGGACGAGGGCGAGCTCGGGCGGGCATTCGCCGAGCTCGAGGCGCGCCTCGCCCCGCCCTCCTACTCGCTGGAGCGGATGGCCGGGGTGGGGGAAGGCGGGATCGAGCTGATCGTCGGTGCCCGCCAGGATCCCCGCTTCGGCCCGGTGCTCCTCGTCGGTACGGGCGGGCTCTACGCCGAGATCCTTCGTGACGCGCGGCTCGTCTTCGCCCCGGCCGACCCGGCGCGCGCCGAGCGCGCCCTGCGCAGCCTGCGCGGGGCGCCGCTCCTGCTCGGGGCCCGGGGCCGTCCGCGGCTCGATCTCGCCGCGGCCGCGGTTGCCGCCGCGGCCCTCTCCCGGCTCGCGGCCGAGCGCCCGGACCTCGCCGACATCGAGGTGAACCCGCTCCTCGTCCTGCGGGAGGGGGCCGTCGCGCTCGACGCCCGCGTCATCCGCGCCACGGCGCCAGAGCTGTCCGCACCGATAGGCGACAACGTCCGGCCTGGTCCCCAGGCCGGCGCGGAAGGAGGGCATTGATGGGAATCTGCGAGGGACGGGTCGTCGTGGTGACGGGCGCCGGCGGCGGGCTCGGGCGCGCCCACGCGCTCTCGTTCGCGCGAGCGGGGGCGAAGGTCGTGGCCAACGACCTCGGCACGGCCCCCGACGGGACCGGCCACGCCTCGATGCCGGCTGCGGAGGTCGTCGAGGAGATCCGCGCGCTCGGCGGCGAGGCGGTCGCGAACGGCGACGACGTCGCCGACTGGGACGGTGCCCACCGGCTCGTCCAGACGGCGCTCGAGTCGTTCGGCCGCCTCGATGTGCTCGTCAACAGTGCCGGTTTCCTCCGGGATCGCGCGCTCGTGAGCATGACCGAGGATGAGTGGGACGCGGTCATTCGGGTGCACCTCAAGGGCGTGTTCTGCCCGACCCGGCATGCGGCCGCCCACTGGCGCGAGCGCTCGAAGGAGGGGGAGGCGAACGACGCCAGGGTGATCAACACCACGTCGACCTCCGGGTTGTACGGGAACTTCGGTCAGGCGAACTACGGCGCCGCGAAGGCTGGCGTGGCTGCCTTCACCGGCATCGCCGCGCTCGAGCTCGAGCGCTACGGCGTGACGGTCAATGCGATCAGCCCGGCCGCCCGAACCCGCATGACGGCGTCCGGGCTGCCCGAGGCTCCGAGCGGTGCCGCCGACCCGTTCGACCCGGCGAGCGTGTCGGCGCTCGTCGTCTGGCTGGGCAGCGCCGGGGCCGCGCACGTTACGGGCAGGGTCTTCGACATCTTCGGTGGCAGGCTGCGGGTCGAGACCGGATGGAGTCCGGGCCCGGCCGCCGTCCCCGAAGGGCCGTTCGACCCGAGCGAGCTCGGACGGATCGTCGACCGGCTGCTCGCCGAGGCTCCCGCCCGGATCCGCACCTGGGAGGACGCCGAGGTGGGACAGCCCGGGTCGGGCTTCCTGATCCAGCCGTGAGCGCCCGGCAGCCCCGGGCGAAGCGGGCAGGACCGCCCGGTGCGGTCCTGCCCGCTTCGCGACGCTCAGCGGCCTACCACTCGACCGTGAACTGATCCACGTTCTCCTGGGTGAGCGTCAGCTTGCCCCCTTCGAGCGGGCTGGTCTCCGAGGGGTCGAGCAGCGGGTCTTCGATTGGCTCGCCCCGGATCGCCTTCAGCAGCAGCTCCGCCGCCATCCTCACGTCGGTCTGCGGGACGGCGATCACGGATCCGAACTGCGTGCCCGCCTTGATCCGCTCGACCGCGGCCTCGGTGGCGCCCCACCCGATCACGAACACCGAGCCGGTCTTCCCGAGCTCCTCGAGCGCGGCGACGATCCCGGTCGCGGTCGCGTCGTCGTCCGAGATGATGACGTGCGTGTCCGGGTGCGTCTGCAGCAGGGTTCGGGTCAGAGCGGCGGCCGCGTCGGCGGCATCGAACCCGGGCGCGCCGAGGTCGATCAGCTTCAGGTTCGGGTGGTTTGCGAGCTCGGCCTCGAGCGCCTCGACCTCGAGCGTCGTCAGGGTGTACTCCGGCGGGCCGGTGAACATGGCGAGGTTGCACGGATCGAGCGTGCCGCACGCCTGGAGCGCCATCTCGACCCAGGACTTCGCGTAAAGCTCTGGCCACTGGTTCACCTCGCCGGAGACGCCCTCGAGCTGGGGGCCGTTCGGATCGAAGAACTCCGGGCCGATCGAGCCCTCGTTCGAGACGACTTTGAGCCCGGCGGCGATGGCGGCCTCGGCGCAGGGGACCGCGGCTGCCCCGTCGACGGGGTAGATCAGGAGCCCTTGGTACTTGCCGGTCGCGATCGCGGTCTCGCACTGGGACAGCTGCTTCTGCGGGTCGAAGTCCGCGGAGAAGATGTCCACGGTGGCGTTGTTCTCTGCCGCGAACGCCTTCACGGCCTCCTGAGCGGGCACGGTGAACGACGTCGTCGAGGTGTCGAGGTAGACGAACGAGATCGCCTCCGCCGCGGACGTCTCCGTGGCCGGCGCGGCCGTCTCGGTGGCGGGCGCGGCGGTTGTCCCCGCCTCTTCGTCGCCACCGCATCCGGCGGCCACGAGCGCCACCGCCACGGCCGCTACTGCCACCGCCAGAGCGCTGACCCGCAGCCTCCCGGTTGTCCGCGCGACGCGCCCTTCCCCGGCGCTGGTCCTGTCGATCATTCCGAGCACCTCCTCCGTCGTTTTCTCCTGCGTTCTCGCTGGTCAGATCAGCGGCGTTTCGCCCGCGCCCAGGCGTCGAGGCCGACCGCGGCGAGCAGGATGGATCCGGTCGCGACCTGCTGGTAGAGGGGGGTCAGGCCGAGCAGGTCGAACCCGTTCGCGATTAGCGCCAGCAGGAAGACGCCGACCATCGTGCGCCAGATCGCCCCCTCGCCGCCAAGCAGCGAGTTCCCGCCGAGCAGGAGCGCGGTCCAGACGCCGAACGCGATCCCCGAGTTTCCGGTGGCGTTCGCGCTCAGGCTGCGGCTCGCGACCATCACCGCCGCCAGCCCGCCGGCCAGGCCCGAGAGCGCGAAGGCGGCGATCCGGACGGGGTAGACTCTCACGCCCGCGAGCCGAGCGGCCTCCTCGTTGCCGCCGATGGCGAACACATACCGTCCGAAGACCGTGCGGTTGAGCAGCACCGAGCTCGCGATCATGACCGCGGCGAAGATCCAGATCGCCACGTTGACGTCCAGAAACCGGGTCCGGACGAAGCCGTAGCCCTCGTCGTCGGCGATCTGGATCCTGCCTCCCGTGATCACCGCCGCCGTGCCCGCGAAGACGATCATCGTTCCGATCGTCGCCACGAACACGTTCATCCGCGCGACCGTGCCGAGGAGCCCGTTGACGGTCCCGAGCGCGAGGCCGGTGGTCAGGCCGGCGGCGGCGCCGAGGAGCGGCGTCGAGGCGTTCACGGCCAGCACGGACACGACTCCGGACAGCGCGAAGATCGCCCCGATCGAGAGGTCGAAGCCGCCGGTGATGAGGACGAACGTGCCGCCGAGCGCCATCACCCCGACGGGCGCCCACTGCTGGAGCACGTTCAGCAGGTTCGTCTTCGTGAAGAAGAACTCCGAGCTGAACGAGAGGACGACGAACAGGATGACCAGGGCGACCAGGATGCCGTAGTCGCGGGCGCGATCGAACGCGAGCAGCGACGTCCGGACTCTCCTCGCCTCGCGGGACACGGCCTCGCTGCTGCTCACGGGATCGTCTCCGTCTCGCCGAAGAGCGCGGCCAGGATCTCACCTTCGCCGGCATCCCCGCCCAGCTCGGCGGCGAGGCCGCCGCGGTACATGACGAGGATCCGGTGCGACAGGCCCATGATCTCCTCCAGATCGCTCGAGATCAGCAGCACCGCCGTACCCTGCGCGGCCAGCGAGACAAGGAGCTGGTAGAGAGCGCGTTTCGCGCCCACGTCGACGCCGCGGGTCGGCTCGTCCGCGATCAGCACGCGGGGCTGTCGCATCGACCAGCGCGCGAACATCACCTTCTGCTGGTTGCCGCCGGAGAGCGTCGCGATCGTGCGTTCCGGGTCCCGCGGGCGCACGTCGACCTCGGCGATCACGCTGTCGACCCACTCGCGCTCGCGGGCGCGCCGGACGAGACCGCGCCTCGCGACCGCTGAGAGGCTGGGCAGCGTGAGGTTCTCGCGCACCGGGCGGGCGAGCAGCATGCCCTGGGCCTTGCGGCTCTCCGGCAGGTAGGCGATGCCGCGGTCGATCGCCTCGCGGGGCGAGCGCGCGTGGAGGCGCTCCCCCGCCAGGGTCACGATCCCGCGGTCGGCGCGATCGGCGCCGAAGAGCAGGCGCGCGAGCTCCGTGCGCCCGCTGCCGACGAGCCCGGCGATGCCGACGATCTCACCGGCGCGAGCGGTCAGGGAGACATCGTGGACGCGTCCGGCGCGGTGGAGGCTCGAAACCGCGAGCACGACGGGTGCGCCGGGCGCGGGCGGTTGCTTGGGCGGGAAGGTGGACTCGAGCGAGCGGCCGAGCATGGCCAGGATCAGGGAGTCGACGGTTGCCTCCGAAGCGGCGGTCGTGGCCACGTGCTTGCCGTCCTTGAGAACGCTGACCGTGTCCGCGAGCGCCAGGACCTCTTCCAGGTAGTGGGTGATGTAGATGATCGTCTTGCCGCGCTCGCGGAGCGTTCGCAGGACGCGGTAGAGGTGCTCGCACTCGTTCAGCGTGAGTGGGGCCGTGGGCTCGTCGAAGACGATCAGCCGCGCGTCGCGGGCGAGCGCGCGCACGATCTCGACCTTCTGCTGCTCGGCCAGCGGGAGTCTCGCGACGATCGCGTCGGGGTTGAGCCGGAAGCCGGTTTGCTCGCCGAGCGCGCTCAAGCGCGTGCGCAAAGCGGCCGGACGCACCACCCCGGCCCGCCTGCTCTCGGCGCCGAGGAAGACGTTCTCGAGCACGGTCAGGGTCGGGACGAGCGAGATCTCCTGGTGGACGAAGGCGACGCCGTGCCCGAGCGCTTCGCGAGGCGTGCGGTAGTGGACCGGCACGCCATCGACGCGGATCTCGCCGGCGTCCGGTCCAACGCTGCCCGCGACGACCTTCCCCAGCGTCGACTTCCCGGCGCCGTTCTCGCCGACGAGCGCGTGGATCTCGCCGCGCCCGACGGCGAGCGTGACCGCGTCCAGCGCCTGCACTCCGCCGTAGCGCTTGGAGAGGCCCCGCACCTCGACGGCGGCAGACGTCATTGGCGATCTGCGCCCGCGGCCGTGAGCGCCGGCCGGGCAACGCACGCGGGCGCTGCGGCGGGGCCGGGGGGTGCCGCTTCCGGCGGGGGCAGGCCGGAGCCATAGCCGTCATCAGGTAAAAACCCCATACTGACACGTGAAACTCTGTCACATCTCGAGCCGCGACGCAAGGTCCCGGCGCGGGGCCCGCTCGCGCCTTCGACCGGTCCCGCGGGCGGCCGGATCCCGGTCTCGCCCAACTTGCCCTTGCGTTGCCGCCCGAAATGTGGCATATGTTCACGTGCCGATGTCCAGTTTTTGCTAGATGACCAGAGCAGGCGACTGATGGCCTCGGGATCAGCACAAAGGGGGTGTTAGCCGGAGAGCCCGCCGTCGGAGACCTCATATACGGGCACCGTGGTACGACTCGCAATCGAGAAAGGAGCACGGGATGGCGAACGAGCGACTTACCGAGATCTTCGACGCCCTGGTGGAGGCGGGCAGGGCGGTGATCGCCGAGAAGAAGGTCACCGAGGCCGAGCTCGATGCGGCGGGCACGTTCCTGACCGCGGTCGCGGCGGAGGGCCAGCTCGTCGACTTCATCGACCTGATGGGCTACACGGCCGCTGCCGACCAGCAGGCCGCCAGGCAGGCGAATCCCAACGCGCAGGTCATCGGGCCGCGCTGGAAGGAGGGTGCGCCGGTCAAGCCCAGCGGCGTGCTCTACGAGGGCGACCCGCCGGAGGGGCTCGGCATGCTGAAGGTCAGCGGCCGCCTCTACGACCGGGACACCGGGAAGGGCATCGAGGGCGCCCAGGTGGACTTCTGGCACGTGCGCGAGGACGGGGAGTACGACCTCACCGGCTACGACCAGCGGGGCAAGATCGTCACGGGCCAGGACGGCGCGTACGAGTTCGACACGCTCCAGCCCACGCTCTACAAGGTGCACGATGGCGACCTGGTCGAGGAGCTCTTCGCGCGGATGGGTCGTGGCACCTACCGTGCGCGCCACATCCACGTGAAGGTGTGGATCGACGGCAAGGAGGTGCTCACGAGCCAGTTCTTCGACGCCTCCTCGCCCTACATCGACCAGGACATCCTGTACGGGTCGGTGCGGCCGGAGCTGCTCGCTGCGGAGTGGAAGGAAGTCGGCCGGACCGCCGACGGCCGCGCGCAGTTCGAGGCGAAGTACGACATCCCCGTTTGCCTGAACGCCGCCTAGGTCCTGACCCGGTGAGGACCGTTCCCGGGTAATCCCCAGGTGGACGCTCGGAGGACGGTCGAGCGGACGGCACCCGGCTTCGCGAAGCCCGGGTGCCGTCCGCTGCTCGGCTCACGCTCGTCCCTTGCGCCAATCGGAGGAGAAAGGAGTGAGCCGGAGCTCGTTCCGGGCTCGGCGAAGTTCGCGGGAAGCGTCACATCACCCTGTTTCTGCGCGAGAAGCGCACCGATTCGACAAGGAGGAGCGATGAGATACTGGCGAGTGATCGGCTGTCTCGTGGTCGCGATCGGGCTCGTGACGTTCGCCGCCGCGTGCGGCGGCGACGACGCGGCCGAGCCCGAGGTGGCGACCGAGACGAGCGCGCCCGAGCCGACCGAGGCCGAGCCAACCGAGCCGGCCGAGCCGACCGAGGCCGAGCCAACCGAGCCGGCCGAGACGGAGCCGGCCGAGACGACGCCCGAGCTGTCCGGGACCTTGACCGTGAACACCTGGGGCGGCGGCTACAACGACGCCGAGAAGGCGCTCTTCGCCGATCCGTTCACCGCGGCCACCGGCGTCGAGGTCACGTTCCTGCCCACCGGCACGACCACGACGGGTGCAGCCCTCCTCGAGGCCGAGTCCGGCAGCGTCGTCTCCGACGTCGTGAATGCCGACAACCCCGAGCAGCTACTGGCCGCGGGGGCCCTGCAGCCGCTGCCGGCGTGGCTCCTGGAGATCGCCGAGAGCACGGCGGCACCCGGCATGTTCGACGAGTACACGGTGCGCTTCGGCGGCGCGGCGGTGGCGATCGCATGCAACCCCGAGGTGATCGAGCGCTGCCCGACGACCGCCGAAGAGTTCTGGAACGTGGCGGAGTTCCCCGGCGCCCGGGCGATCGTCAGCGGGCTGCCGTCGGCGGTGCTCGAGTTCGCGCTGATCGCGGACGGTGTCCCGGCTGCGGAGGTCTACCCGATGGATATCCCCCGGGCGGTCGCGGCGCTCGAGGCGATGAAGGACGACGCCCTGTGGCCCGCGTCGCCCGAGGAGGGGCGCAAGCTCCTCGCCGACAAGGAGGTCGGCCTTCTGTTCGGGCCGATCGGGCCCGCGCACGTCATGAAGACCACGACGATGCCGCAGCTCGAGGTCTACAGCAACGGGCTGATGCGAACGAACGACGGCATGGTCGTCATGAAGGATGCGCCGAACCCTGACGCGGCCTTCGCGTACATCCAGTGGATTCTCGAGCACCCGGAGGAGCAGGCGGAGTGGACCGCCACAACGCTCTACTTCACGCCCACCAAGGACCTCCTGACGCTCCTGGCGCCGGACATCGCCGCGCTCCTGCCCGTTGAGTCGGCAGCCGCTGACAACAATTGGCTGAACGAGCACAGCGACGAGATCCAGGAGGCCTACCAGGAGTTCCTGGCGGGCTGATCCCGAGCCTCGAGCACGCCCTGCCGCGGCTGTAGCGCGGCGCGGCCCATCGAGCTCCCGCCCCGGCCGGCGTCACCCGCGACGCCGGCCGGGGCGTTCGTGCCACTCGCTTCCCGGGCAGCGGCTCGCCGGGTGCCCGAGCGCCGGCGGGCTCGTCCGCGCTCGGACGCGGCCTACGCGGGTACGGCGGTGGCGAGCTCCGGGCGAAGCGCGATCCGGAGCTCGCGGCCGACCGGGGGCGGGACGGCTGTCCCGCCTGGCAGGTCGACGCGCAGGCTGACGTCGGGGCCGTCCTCGACCGGCACCTGGCACGTGACCTTGATCTGGTCGCCCATGTAGACGGCGGCGTGGACGATGGCGGGTGACCCGCTGCCCCCGTCCGCCGGACCGTCGACGAACGTGATGCCGTCGCCGGGCACGGTGAGCAACGCCTCGGGGACGCCGGGAGCGAGCCTGGGGGAGCGCTGGACCTCGAGCGTCTGGCCGAGGCAGGAGACGGTGACGCGAGCCTCGTCCGCCGGAGCGGGCCCGAGCACCCTGCACGGGACCACGTTGTGGCCGCCGAAGAACGAGGCGACGAAGCCGGTCTCCGGGCGTGCGAACAGCTCCTGCGGCGTGCCGACCGCCTCGAGCTGGCCGTTTCGCATGACCGCGATCATGTCCGAGAGGGAGAGCGCCTCCTCGCGATCGTGGGTGACGTAGAGGATCGTGTTGCCGAGCTCCTCGTGCAGCCTGCGCAGCTCCCCGGCCATCTGGACGCGCAGCTCGCGATCGAGCGCGCCCAGCGGCTCGTCCATGAGCAGCATCGCCGGCTCGAACGCGAGCGCGCGGGCGAGCGCCACCCGCTGCTGCTGGCCGCCCGAGAGCTGCCGGGGGAGACGCTGGTCGAAGCCGTCGAGTCTGAGCAGCGCGAGGATCTCGCGAGCTCGGGCGGCGCGCTCCGCCTTCGCGAAGCCCCGCACCTTCAGGCCGTAGCAGACGTTGTCGAGGACGGTCATGTGCGGGAAGAGCGCGTAGTTCTGGAAGACCATCCCGATCCCGCGCTTGCCGGGCGGGAGCGGGGAGATGTCGCGGCCGCCGAGCCAGATGGCGCCCTCGGACACCGGGACGAAGCCGGCGATCATCCGCAGCAGCGTGGTCTTGCCCGACCCGCTCGGCCCGAGGATCGTGAGGAACGTGCCGGGCTCGACGTCCAGCGAGATCCCGGCGACGGCGACGACGTTGCCGTAGTGCTTCACGACCCGGTCCAGGCGGAGCCCGGCCGGATCGTGTCGCTGCCCGTCGTCCGCAGTCTGAGGCCTGCCGGTGCGCAGGGGGTCCTTCGCAGCGTGCCTCATTCGGCCCCGACGCTCCGGTGTCGCAGGCGGGTGGCGGCCAGCATGACGAGGGCAGTCGTTGCCATGAGCAGCACGGCGATGGCGGTGATGAGCGGCTCGATCCCGCTTCGGAACGAGTCGAAGATCGCTTTCGGCAGGGTGATGATCCTACCCATGCCGACGAAGTTGACGAGCACGGCCTCGTCGAAGGCCATGACGAACGCGAGCAGGGCTGCCGCGCCGATCGAGGGCGCGAGCAGCCGGATGGTGATCCCGATCGTGGCCCGCGTCCGGGAGGCGCCCAGGCTCATCGCGACCAGCTCGAGGTCGGCGGGGATCCGCCGCAAGCCGGCTCCGGCGATGAGGACGACGAGCGGGAGCGCCAGCATCACGTTCGCGAGGATCAGGCCCGTGTACGACCCGAGCAGCCGCAGATCGGCGTAGAGGCCGTACAGGGCCACCGCATAGGCAACCCCGGGCAGGATGATCGGCGCCACGCTCAGCGCTTGCAGGATCGACCGGCCCGGCAGGCGGCTGCGCTCGAAGGCGATCACGGCGGGGACCCCGATCGCCGTCGCGAGCGCGGCTGCCGGGAGGGAGACGACGAACGAGCGGATCACACTCGAGATGTAGTAGTCGGAGCCGAAGAAGCTCTCGTACTGAGTCAGGCCCCAGCTCGGCGGCGGGAAGGTGAGCTGCGTCGCGTTGCCGGAGAACGAGAGCACGATCACGACGATCACGGGGGCGGCCAGGAAGACGAACGTGGCGACCTTGACCAGCCAGTCGAGGGCGTACACAGCGCTCATCGCCGGGCTCCGGCGGATGATCACGCCGCCACCGCCCTGGCCAGGCGCTCGCGCCCGACGAGGGCGTAGGAGAGCGCGAGCACGAGAATGGCGCCGACGAGCAGGACGAGCGAGGAGACGGCGGCCGACTGCGCGTCGAAGAACAGGAACATGTCCTGGGAGATCAGGGCCGCCATGAACGGCGACGTGGCGCCGCCGAGCACCTCGGGCGTCAGGAAGAACCCGAGGTTGATGATGTAGACGATCGCCCCGGTCGCGAGCAGGGTCGGGACCGAGAGCGGCACGACGACGCCGAGCAGGGCGCGCACGCGGCTTGCGCCCAGGCTCTCCGCCGCGGTCACGAGGTCGGGATCGATCGTGTGGAAGCCCGCCAACAGCGGCAGGACCGCGAACGGCAGCATCTGGTACGTGAGGCCCAGCGTGACCGCGAACTGGTTGTAGAGCATCGTGATCGGCTCGTCGACCACGCCCGTGCCGGTGAGCGCGCGGTTCAGCACCCCCTGGTCCTGGAGCATCACCGTCAGCGCGTAGAGCTTGAGGACCGAGCCCATCAGGAACGGCAGCAGGAGCGCCCCCCAGAGCGCGGCCTGAACGGCTGCGCTGCGGGTGGTGCGCAGGCACCAGGCGAGGACCGAGCCGATCAGCAGGCACACGACCGTCGCGATCGCCGCGTCGACGAACGTGGTCTGGAGTACCCGGCGGTGCGCTCGGCTCGAGAACCAGTCGGCCAGGTTTCCGAGCCCGTCCGGCTCGCCGACCGCGATCGAGACGAGCCGCGCGAGGGGGTAGACAAGCATCAGGCCCACGAGGATCGCGAGCGGGGCCGAGAGCGCGAGGCCGGTCAGCCTGCCGCGCTCAGCCGACCAGGCGCGCGTGCGATTGCCGCGCGGCCGACGTGGCGCTCCGATCAGCGCTGACGCGCGGGTCCACACCGCCGTCTCATCCCTGCATCAGCCCGCGCGTGGCTCCCGGAACGCCAGCGGCGTTGCCTCCCCCGGACCGGTCGTTCGCGGTCGCGAAAACCAGAAGCCTCTGAAGCACGCCCGGCACCCTACCATTCCCTTGCGGGCGCGTCAGCCGCGGCGGCGGCCCGTTCCGCCGGCGCTGCGGGTCGCGCGAGCACCGCCCGGGCGCACAGCGCCGGCGCCGGCTGACCGATCGGGGGTAGCGGGTCGAGGGAGCTGGCTGCGGGCACCAGGCTGCACTCGCCGGGCTACGCCTCGCGCACCACGATGCGCAGGTCCACGACCTTCGCGCCACGCCCCGCCGGCAGGACGAGGACCGGATTCAGGTCGATCTCGACCTCCGGGTCGTCGAGCTCCGCCATCATCTCGCTCGCAGCTCGCAGGACGGCGAGGAACGCGGCCTGGTCGGCCGGCGGCCGGCCGCGCGGGCCGGCGAAGAGGGGCGCGAGCCGCGTCCGGCCGATCGCCCGCAGGGCCTCCTCCTCAGAGATGGGAAGCAGGGAGACCGCGATATCGCGCTCGAGCTCCACGAGGACGCCGCCGGACCCGGTGGCGATCACGGGCCCGAAGGCGGGATCGGTCCTGCACCCGACGAACGCCTCCACGCCGCCCACGAGCATCTCCTCGACGACAGCCTCGGGCGCCGCGGCCCCCGTGTGCCGGGCGACGGCCTCGACGATCCGGAGGTAGCCGTCGCGGACCTCGTCCGCCGAGCGCAGGTCGGTCACGACCCCGCCGATGTCCGATTTGTGCACCACGGCCGTCGAGGCGGTCTTGACCACGACCGGATAGCCGATACGCTCCGCTGCCGCGACCGCCTCGGCGGCGTCGTCGGCCCGGATCCGTCCGGGCAGGGCGAGGCCGTACGCGTTCGCGAGTGCCGCGACGTCCTCCGCTGCCGCCATCCCCGTCTGCCTGGCGCTCGTGACGACCTGCTGCCACAGCCGCCGGCGCTCGTCGCTTCCCGAGCGCCCGCCTGGCGGGCGGCTCGCGGCTCCCGCGTCCGGCTCGCCGGACCCCGCTCGGGGCGAGACGAGCGCGGCCACCGCCGCCAGTCCTTGCCTCGCTCCCCGAACCAGCGGTACCCGGGTCCCCGCGAGGACCTCCTCCACTCGCCCGTGAACGGAACCGGCGTGGTTGGACATCGCCACCATCGGCTTGCCGGAACTGTGCTCGATCGGGGGCAGGGTGGCCATCAGGCTGGCGTAGGTCGCGGCCAGCCCCTCGCCGAGCAGGGGCGGAGCATCCAGGAACGGCACGACGCAGCCGACGCCGGGGTCGGCCGCGACGGTGGCGACCACCTTGCCGAAACGATCCGGGTCGCCGACGAGGGCGCCGGTGGCGTCGAGCGGGTTCCCGATCGTGGCGAAGTCGGGCAGGAGCTCCGCGAGCGCGCCTCGCGTCGAGTCCGAGAACTCCGCCAGGGGCACTTCGAGCTCGCTGGCGAGGTCGCCGATCAGCGCTCCCTCGCCTCCCGACAGCCCGACGAACGCCACGCTCGGAGTGGAGACGTTCGCGTGCTCGGTCGCGCTGAGCAGGGCGAGGGACTCGATCAGCTCGGAGTAGTCGCGCACGTTTGCGATCCCGGCCCGCCGGCAGAAAGCCTCGTATGCCTGGGCGTCTCCGGCGATCGCGCCGGTGTGGGAACGGACGCTCTGAGCGCCCAGCTCGGTCCGCCCGAGCTTGAGCGCGACGATCGGGACGCTCCTCGCCCGGGCTCTCGCCGCGGCCGCCAGGACCCGCTCGGCGCGGCCGACTCCTTCGATGACGAGGCCGATCACCCCGGTGGCTTGGTCGTCCGCGAGGAACTCGAGGTAGTCGGCGAGGCCCGTTGCTGTCTCGTTGCCGCTCGAGATCACATGGGAGAAGCGCAGTCGTCCGCAGCCGGTGAGCAGGATGCAGCCGGAGCCCGACTGCGAGACGATGCCGACGCGACCCGGCTCGAGCCGCTCCGGCAGGGGGACCGCCGTCAGCCACGCGTTGTTGACCACGCTGATCAGGCCGAGGCAGTTCGGGCCGACCAGGCTGAGGCCGGAGGTCCGGGCGAGGCCGCGGATCGCGGCGGCCCCGGCCTCGCCGCCGGCCACCTCGTCGAACCCGGAGCCGAATACCACGGCCGACCGGCAGCCGATCTCGAGGAGCGCCTCGAGCTGCCCGACCACGGTCTCCTGCGGCGTGCAGATCACCGCCACCTCCGGCGCGGTCGGAAGCTCGCTCGGTTGCCGGCTGACCTGCACCCCGTCGACGTCGGTGCCGCTGGGATGCAGGCCGAGGATCGTTCCGGAGAAGCCGCCGCGGCGGAGGTTACGCAGGACGTCCCAGCCGTGGCCGCTGCGCTTGGGCGACAGACCCACGATCACGACGCTGCCCGGATCGACGAGCGTGCCGACCCCCCGATTCCCCGTCGCTCCCGCGCTCATACGTTCTCCGCTCCCGGATCCCGTGGCCGGCCTCGGTCCTCCGCTGTCTCCCGCGGGGCCGCTCTCGGCCCGAACGGCTCCGGCAGGAACGGGGTGTCTCTCGCCTGCAACATCGCGCGCAGGCCCTCCGCCTCGAAGACCCGGTCGAGCTCCTGGCGCTCGCGCCCGTAGACCGAATGGACGACGGCGTTCAGCGCCCCGTTGAGGGTCAGGCCCGTCTCGACGCCCGCCGCGCTCAGCCCGAGCATGGTGATCGCCTTGTTGATCCGCACCGACGCCTCGGGCACGCGGGCGATGCGCCGGGCGAGCGCCGTGGCGGCCGGGAGCAGCTCCTCGGGCGCGACCACCTCGTTGACGACGCCGAGCCGCAGCGCCTCGGCCGCGTCGAAGTGGTCGCCGGTCAAGCCGTAGCGGTTGGCGGCCTTCCAGCCCGCCAGGGCGGCGAGCAGGAAGGTGGTCGAGGCGATCCCGCGCACCTCGGGCTGGCCGAATACCGCCTGTGTGGACGCGAGCGAGATGTCGCAGGCCAGCGCATACCAGAGCCCGCCGCCCATGCAGTAGCCGTTGATCGCGGCGATCACCGGCGTCCCGAGCGACCAGATCTGGCGGAGATGGGCGATCTCCTTGGCGTTGCGTCCGTACCAGTGCATGACGTAGTCGCCGGGCGACTCCGGATCGGGATGCGCGGGCCCGATCTCGGCATCGCCCATGTCGTAGCCGACGCAGAACGCCCGTCCCGCACCGGTGAGGACGACGGCTCGGACGCGCGCGTCCTCGTCCGCCGTCTGGAGCGCGTGGTGGAGCTCCCGCTCGAGCTCTGCCGAGATCGCGTTGAGAGTCTCCGGCCGATTGAGCGTGATCAGCGCGACTGCATCGTCGAGCTCGTAGAGAATCGACTTGTAGCTCACCTGCGGCTCTCCTTTCCTCGCGATCTCCCGCGTTCGCAGCCTCTCGGGCGAGGCCCGTTCGAGTCCCCGCCGGTTTCCCTGATGGCGTCAACCTGCTGTCCGGAGAGACTCCAGCCGACCGTCAGGCCCGCACGCCGGCAAAGCCCTCTGACGGACTCGAACCGTCGACCCCCTCCTTACCATGGAGGTGCTCTGCCAGCTGAGCTAAGAGGGCGCGCGCTCGATTCTACCCCGGCCCCGTCACGGACGGGCGGCCGGGTCTCGTACCATGCGGGCAGGGATGGCGAAGGACGTCAAGGAGGCCGAGCGCGCGCTGGCGCGCGGACGACCCGACGAGGCGCTCGTTTACCTCTGGAACGCGGTCGAGCCGGCCCGGGTCGCCGGGGATACGCGGACGCTCGAGCGGATCGGGCGCGTCGCGCAGCGGATCGCGCGGGGCGACCAGGCGGGCGAGCAGCGCGAGGCGCAGCGGCTGCTCGAGCTGCTCCGCTCGAGCGGCGGTCGGGCCGTGGCGACCGCCGCTCCGGCGGCTGCCGCCGAGACGGCTGCCGCCCCGGCCGCGCTGCGGGAGGCTCCGCCGACCCGGCGGGAGGAGGCCGAGGTCGAGCGCGAGGAGATCGTCGCCACCGGCGACTGGGTGCCGGACGAGGCCGGGGCCGCCCCGGGGGCGGAGCCCGGGAGCGAGGGCCAGCGGCCGCGCGGCGGGCTCGGGCGGTTCATCGTCCCGCTCGTGTTCCTGCTCGTGATCCTCGTGAACGTGATCAACCGGCTCGTCGAGCGCTGACGGCACCACCAGCGCTCTGACCTCACGCTCGGGTCGAGCTTGAAGGTGGCCGCTCGCGGGCGGGGCAGTGGGGGAGGGAGGATTCGAACCTCCGAAGGCGGTGCCAACCGGTTTACAGCCGGTCCCCTTTGGCCACTCGGGAACTCCCCCAGGGGGCGCACAGTCTAGCGCGGGCCGGGCTGCAGCCGGGGTGGAAGGGGGATGTGGCTAAAGACCGCGCCCGGCGGCTCCGATACGCGGGAAAGCATGGCGATCGACGTCACCGACCTGCTCGCGCGCACGCTCACGCGCGGCGGCTCGGACCTCCACCTGAAGTACGGCTCGCCACCCGTCATCCGCGTCGACGGCGAGCTCGAGCCGCTGGCCGAGTGCGAGCCGCTCGGCGACGGCGACCTTGAGGCGGTCCTCGAGGTGGTCAGCGAGCGGACGCCGCGCAAGCGCGAGCACTTCCTGCTGGCGGGCGACCTCGACACCGCCTACACGGCGCCCGGGGTCGGCCGCTTCCGCGTCAACGGCTTCCGGCAGCGCGGCTCGATCTCATTCGCGTTCCGGTATGTCCCCGGGGAGGTGCCGACGTTCGAGGCGCTCGGGCTCCCGACCGGCGTGCAGCGCCTCGCCGACGAGTACCGCGGCCTGATCCTCGTCACCGGCGCCACCGGCTCGGGGAAGACGACGACGCTCGCGGCGATGATCGACCACATCAACTCGACGCGGCGCCAGCACATCGTCACGCTCGAGGATCCGATCGAGATCGTCCACGACGACAAGCACTGCATCGTCAACCAGCGCGAGATCGGGCTCGATACCGAGACGTACGCGGAGGGCCTACGGCGCGTGCTGCGCCAGGACCCGGACGTGATCCTGATCGGCGAGCTGCGCGACGAGGAGTCGGCGCGGGCCGCGCTCCAGGCCGGCGAGTCGGGGCACCTGGTGCTCTCGACGATGCACACGATCGATGCCGCCGAGACGATCGGCCGCCTGATCGAGCTGTTCCCGCCCACCAAGCAGATGCTGGTGCGCCAGATCGCCGCCGGCGTTCTGCGCGGCGTCGTCAGCCAGCGGCTGATGCCCCAGGCCGGCGGCGGCCGGATCGCGGCGGTCGAGGTGATGATCAACACGGCCCGGATCGCCGAGCTGATCAGCGAGCCGGCCAAGACCGACGGGATCCCGAAGGCGATCGCGGAAGGCGCTGTGCACCACATGCAGAGCTTCATGCAACACCTCGTCGCGCTCGTGATCGACGGGCAGGTCGAGCACGAGGTCGCGGCGGCCGCGGCCTCCAACCGCCACGACTTCGAACTCGCGCTGCAGCACGCCCGGCGGGCCCGCCACGCCGCGAAGCGGGGCGAGGGGCTTGCCGTCGAGGTGGACGCCCTGCACGTCCAGGATCCGTGGGAGTCCCCGTCGAGCCTTCGCGTCTCCGCGTCGTGAGGCGAGCGCTCGCGATCGCCCTCGCCGCCGCGGCCGCGCTCGCGGGCGGCTCGAGCGCAGCCACGTTCACGATCGTCTCCGACGACGCCGCCTCCCTGCCGGCCTGGAGCGTCCCGAACGCCCCGGGCACCATCATCGAACCGGTCGAGCTCTCGACGCCGCCGGCGGAGCGGCAGGTCCTGAGCTACGAGCAGCTCCTCGAGCTGTGGCGCGCGGCCGGCGCCGCGTACGAGATTCCGTGGGAGGTGCTCGCGTCGATCATGCGGATCGAGTCGAGCTTCGGGCAGGACATGGGCCCGAGCTCGGCGGGCGCGGTCGGCCGGATGCAGTTCCTGCCCTCGACCTGGCACGACTGGGGCGTCGACGGGAACGGCGACGGGATCGCCGACCCGTGGAACGCCACCGACGCCGTCTACTCGGCGGCGCGCTACCTCGCCGCCTCCGGCGCGCACGAGGACCTGCCGGCCGCGGTCTTCTCCTACAACCACTCGCAGGATTACGTGGACGCCGTCCTCGCCGGCGCCGCCCGCTTCGCGGCCGACCCGCTCGGCGCCGGCTTCGGCCTGCTCGCCGTGCAGCCCGAGGGGCCGACACCGGAGGAGCTCGAGGCCGAGCTGCTGGCGGCCGGCGACAGGACCGGAGAGCTCTCGGCCCGGATCGCGGAGCTCGAGGCCGAGCTCGAGCGCGGCGGCTGGGACCTCGTCGCAGCCGAGCAGGCCGTGGCCGAAGCGGCCACCAGGTCGGGAGTCGCGTTCGAGCAGGCCCAGGCACGGCTCGCCGACGCGACCGCCGTGCAGGCGGCGCGGGAGGCGGCGCTCGGCCAGGCGAGCGACGAGCTCGCGCAGGCGGAGGCCGAGGTCACGCGGCTCGAGCAGGAGCTGGCGCTCGCCCGGGCCGAGCTCGGCTCGGGCAGCCTCGACGGGCTGCTGCCGCCCGCGCCCACCGAGGCCGCGCAGGGGGTCGTCGACTACGCGCTCGCGCAGATCGGCGTTCCCTACCGCTGGGGTGGAAACCACGGCTTCTCGCTCGATCAGATGGCCTCCAGCGAGCCGCGGCTCGAGAACGGCTTCGACTGCTCGAGCCTGGTCGCGTGGTCGTACGCGAACGGGGCCGGCCTCTACGTCGGCGACTGGACCGGCGCCCAGTGGGAGCTCGCCGCAGGCGCCCCCGGCGCCACGCGCGGCCAGGGTCCCGCCCAGGGCGGCGGCGACCCGCCGGGCGGCTACCTGCCGGGCGACGTGATCTTCTTCAACGACACGGACCACGTCGCGATCGCTCTCGGCAACGACCTGTTCGTGCACGCGCCGCGCACGGGGGATGTCGTGCGGGTGGCGCGGCTCTCGACGTACGGGCCGGTGTGGGGCTGGGCTCGCTACAGCCAGGTGAGCGGGATCGGCGACGTGCCGGACACCGGGCGGCTGTTCACGGTCGTGACCGATCCGAGCGCGGGCGCCGATCTCGCCGAGGACGAGGGCCTCGTCCTCTTCAGCCGCTAGCGCGACCGCTCGGGACGCGTGGCCCCAGACCGGCGGCCGGGAGCGGTCGCGGCGATCGATGTGGGGGCGGGACGTGTCCCCAACCCCGAACGCCCGGGCGGGGCAAGTCCCGCCCCTACATGCGGGCGGGGCACGAGCCGGCCCCACGCCGGGGGGACGTCGCCCCAGCCTCGAACCCCCGGGCGGGGCAAGTCCCGCCCCTACATGCGGGCGGGGCACGAGCCGGCCCCACGCCGGGCGGGACGCGTCAGCCGGCCTCGAACGCCCGGGCGGGGCACGACGCCGGTCCCACGCCGGGCGGGACGCGTCAGCCGGCCGGCGCCGGGGGACACGCCCGGACGGGGCACGCGCTGCTCGCGCGAGGCACCGGGGCGTCGCCCCGGCTCAGGCGACCGGCGCGATCAGCGAGGCGGGCGGCAGGCCGAGGTCCGCGAGCGCGCCCCCGCCGATCAGGCGCTCGAGCGCGGCCACGCAGCGGGGGCAAAACTGCGCGCCGGCCTCGCGGCGAAGCTCCGTCAGGGCCGCGCGCGCCGGCCGTCCCGAGCGGTACGGGCGCGTCGTCAGCATCGAGTCGAGCGCGTCGGCGACGTGGATGATCCGGGCCGCGAGCGGGATCGCCTCGCCGGCCAGCCCGTCCGGATAGCCGCCGCCGTCGAAGCGCTCGTGGTGGTGGCGGATCGCCGGCACCGCGTCCCGGTGCAGCCCGAGCGAGCCGGCCAGCTCGGCACCGTCGGCGGAGTGGCGGCGCATCAGCACCCACTCGGCCTCGTCGAGGCGCGCCGGCTTGAGCAGGATCTCGGCGGGGACCGCCAGCTTGCCGATGTCGTGGAAGAGCGCGGCGTGGCCGAGCGCGACGAGCTCGTCCGGGCGCAGCTCGAGCTCCTCGCCGAGCGCGAGCGCGAGCCGCCGCACGCGGCGGGAGTGGGCGGCCGTGTACGGATCGGGCGCGCCGGCCGCCGCGAGCAGCGCGAGCGCCCCCGCCGTCCCTCCGGCGACGGACACCGGGCCGGTCTCGACGCCGATCACGCGCGAGCCCCCATGGCTCCGGGAGTTCGCGACGGCCGCGTGGAAGCCTGCCTGCCGCGAGAATACCGGCATGCGCCTCGCTACCGAGATCGCGCTGGCCCGGGCTTGCGGCCGGCTCTCCCGGCTCGCGGGCCGAGGCGGCGGTACGACGCTCCCCGGCAAGGTGCTGGTCGCGCTCGACGCCGGCGCGGTCGGGCGGCTGGCCGCCGAGCTCCCGCTCGGGTCGGCGCTCGTCTCCGCCACGAACGGCAAGACGACGACGGCGGCGATGGCCGCCGAGATCCTCGGCGCCCACCACCGGCTCGCGCACAACCGGGCCGGGGCGAACCTGCTCTCCGGCGTCGCGTCGGCTCTGCTCGAGGCTCGCGGCGCGGCCGAGCTCGCCCTGCTCGAAGTCGACGAGGGGGCGCTGCCGGAGATCGCACGGCAGCTCTCTCCGCGCGCGCTCTGCCTGGGCAACCTCTTCCGCGATCAGCTCGACCGCTACGGCGAGCTCGAGCTCGTCGCCGAGCGCTGGCGCACGGCCGTCGCGGGCCTCGATCCGGCGGCGGTCGCGGTTGTCAACGCCGACGACCCGGCGCTCGCCGCGCTCGCCCGCGGGCACGGGCGGTCGGTCGCGTTCGGGCTCGACGACCCGTCGGCGGCCCGCGGTCGGCTCCAACACGCGGCCGATTCGAAGTACTGCGTTGACTGCGGGTCTCCCCACGTGTACGAGGCTGCGTACGTGGGACACCTCGGCGACTACCGCTGTCCCGCGTGCGGCCTCGGCCGGCCCTCCCTCGACGTCGCCGCGCGCTCGATCGACCTCGACGGCCTCGACGGCGTCGCCTTCGACCTCGTCACGCCGGCGGGGACCGCGCGAATCGAGCTGACGCTGCCCGGCCTCTACAACGTCTACAACGCGGTCGCCGCCGCCGCGCTCGCGCTGGCCCTTGGCGCCACGCTCGAGGACGTGCGGGCGGGCCTCGCTCGCTTCCGCCCCGCATTCGGGCGGTTCGAGCGGATCGCGGTCGGCGGGCGCACCGCGCTCGTCTTGCTGATCAAGAACCCCGCGGGCGCGAACGAGGCGGTCCGCACGCTCGTCGCCGGCGGGCCGCCCGCGATCGCGGTCGTGGCGCTGAATGACGAGATCGCCGACGGACGTGACGTCTCCTGGATCTGGGACGTCGACTTCGAGCCGCTCAGCGAGCGCCTCGAGCGTCTCGTCGCGAGCGGTGAGCGGGCCGAGGAGCTCGCGCTACGCTTCAAGTACGGCGGCCTCGACCCCGGCCGGATCGAGATCGCGCACGATCTCGGCCGGGCGCTCGACCGCGGGCTCGAGCTCGTTCCACCCGGTGGCGAGCTCGCGGTGCTACCCACGTACACGGCGATGCTCGCGTTACGCGCGGTCGCGACCGAGCGCGGGCTCGTGCGCCCGTTCTGGGAGCACGGCGGGCCGGGCGCGGATCCCGCACGTCAGGGGTAAAGGCCGGGGGCGCGGTTGCCGATTCACGGAGGGTGCGCACGCTTGCCGTTCGGCTCGCCTTTCTGATCGTCGTCTGGCTGCTCGGCACCGCCACGCTCACGCTGGCCCAGGACGCGGAGGCGCCGGCGGAGACGCCGCCGGCCGCTCCCCCCGAGCCGGCGACGACCGAGACGCTCGAGACGGGGCCGCTCCTCGTGCCCGACGTTCGCGGGCTTCCGTACGTGTTCGCGAAGGGCGTGCTCGAGGACGCGGGCTTCGCCTGGAAGGTCAAGGGCAAGGTCGAGGGCTACGCGACCAATCTCGTCAAGGAGCAGAGCGTCAAGCCCGGCACCCAGGTCGTCGACACGGGCGCGCCGACGATCGTGCTCGAGCTCGAGGCGAACCCCGAGTACGACGAGCGGGGCGTACCGCAGGCTGCGTCGCCCTACGCGGGCAGCGAGCTCGTGCCCGTGTCCGGCGGCGAGGCGGAGGGAACGGAGACGGCGCCCCGAAGGGACGACGAGGCCTCCGAGGAGCGCGGCGAGACCGGCACCGAGGCGGAGTCAGCCTCCGAGGGGACGGAGCCTGCGCAGGCCGAGGAGTCGCCGGCGGCCGAGGGGGGCGACGAGGGCCAGGCGGCTCCGGAGACGATCGACGCCGAGCAGGCCTCGGCGGCGAGCCCGGCGGCGTCCGAGCCGGCCGCGGAGCCTGCGAAGAGCGAGCGGCAGAGGCGCCCGCGCGCGTTCGTCGCCCCAGGAGCGCCGCGCGAGCCGCGCGACGAGATCCCCCTGCCGCAGCGGGCCAGGAACCTCGAGCGCCGCATCGCGGCCGCTGCCGGTCCGAGCGACGCCCTGGCCGAGCACTTCCTCTACCAGCACGCCTGGGTCGTCACGGGCGCCCGGTTCGGCTGGTGGCGCGGGGCCGAGGCGCTCCGGGTCCTGATCCGCGTCGACGAAGAGGTTCAGCGCCGGTTCGGCTGGAGCGGCTCGAGCGAGGCGGAGGCCCGCGCGGCGCTGGCGGAGGTCCGGCGGCTCTCGACGCCGTGAGCTCGCGCCCGCCGGGACGGCCCGCGGGCGTGTGAGCGCTCAAGGCAGCAAGCTGCGCTGCCGATGAGCGACGCAGGATGGAGCTCTCGCTCGCAGCGCTCGCGTTCGCCCCGGCTCTCGCCGTCGGGAGCTTCTTGAACGTGGTCGCCGCCCGGGTGCCGCTCAAGCGCTCGCTCACCCGGCCACGCTCGTCCTGCGTCTCCTGCGACGCCGCGATCGCCTGGTACGACAACATCCCGATCCTGTCCTACCTGCTCCTGCGCGGCCGCTGCCGGCGCTGCGGCGAGCGGATCGGGATCCGATACCTGCTGGTGGAGCTCTTGACCGCGGTGCTCGTCGCCGCCTGCTTCGCGCGCTTCGGGCTGAGCGGCCGGGCGTTCGTGGCCGCGTTCTTCGTGGCCGTGCTCGTGGTCATCTCGGCGATCGACCTGGAGCGCAGGATCATCCCGGACGTGATCGTCCTCCCCGCCGCCGCGGGAGTGCTGGCCGCCCAGATCGCGCTGTTTCCCGATCGCGCGCTCGACTGGGCGCTGGCGGCGCTGGCCGCAGCCGGCTTCCTGTTCGCGGCCGTGCTCGTTCACCCGCGGGGGATGGGCATGGGCGACGTGAAGCTCGCGCTCCTGATGGGGGCCGCGCTCGGCAGGCCCGTCGCGGTCGCGATGATGGTCGGGATGCTCGCGGCGCTCGCGGTCGGGGTGGTGCTGCTCGCCCGCCACGGCATCGCCGCGCGCAAGGTCGCGATCCCGTTCGGCCCGTTTCTCGCCCTGGGCTCCGTCATCGCCCTGTTCGCGGGCGAGCGGATCCTGTCGGGCTATCTCGGCCTGTTCTGACCGCCAGGCGGCATGCCGCCTGATCGCTCACGAACGGGCCGGGCTGAGCCGATAACTGCACCGTGAGAGAGCGCCGGCGCTGGCTTGCTTCGCCGGGCGCCCCTTCCGAGGAGGAGGCGCCCGCGCCGCTGCGCGCCGCACCCCGCCCGCCCGGGAACGTCGGGGAGCCGGGCCCCGAGCCGGAGCGGTCGATCGGGCAGCTCGTCGGCGATCTCGTGGCGGCGACGGGGCTGCTCTCACCCGATCGGCTCGCGGCCGTCCGTGCCCGCTTGCGCGGCGACTCGTTCGCCCAGGCGATCGTCGACACCGGCCAGGTGCCGCGGCTGCTCGCCGAGCAGCACGGCCTACCGTTCGTCGATCTCCACGACGTCCCGATCGACACGCAGGCGGCGTCTTCGGTGCCGCGCCACATCCTCGAGCGCGCCACCGCGCTGCCGTTCGCGCTCGAGAACGGGCGGCTCAGGGTCGCGATCGCCGATCCGACCGACGTGCAGGCAATCGACGAGCTGCGGCTGTCGACCCGCTATCCGCTCGAGCTGGCGATCGCGCCGCGCGAGGACATCGAGCTCGAGCTGCGCCGCGTCGTTCGCACCACCGAGATGTGGGAGCGGGCGGCGATCGTCCAGGAGGAGAGCGACGCCGCCGAGACCGGCGAGGATCTCGAGGCCGAAGACGGGATCTCGGACGCCCCGCTCGTGCGGCTCGTCAACTCGATCATCCTCCAGGCGGCGGAGGACGGCGCGAGCGACCTCCATTTCGATCCGCTGCCCGACTCCCTGGTCGTGCGGATGCGGATCGACGGGATCCTCCACGAGATGCAGCGGCTTCCGAAGCGGCTTGCCTCGCCGGTGACGACCCGGCTGAAGGTCCTGTCGAAGCTCGACATCGCCGAGCGGCGCAAGCCGCAGGACGGGAGGATCTCGCTGGCGGCGGGAACGGCCGGTCGGCCGCTCGACATCCGCGTCGCGGTGCTGCCGACGGTCGAGGGCGAGGGCGTCGTGATGCGCCTGCTCGACAAGTCGCGCCGGCCGCCGACGCTCGTCGAGCTGGGCCTGTCGGAGGCGATGCGCTCCGTGCTCGAGGCGATCGTGCGCAAGCCCACGGGCGCTCTGCTCGTCACGGGCCCGACGGGGTCGGGCAAGTCGACGACGCTGTACGCGGTGCTCAGCGTGGTCAGCCGGCCGGAGATCAACGTGATCACGGTCGAGGATCCCGTCGAGTACCGGCTGGCGGGAGTCAACCAGGTCCAGGTCAATCCGAAGGCGGGCCTGACGTTCGCGACCGCGCTGCGGACGATCCTGCGCTCCGATCCCGACGTGATCATGGTCGGCGAGATCCGGGACGTCGAGACGGCGAAGATCTCGATCGAGTCGGCGCTGACCGGCCACTTCGTGCTCTCGACGCTGCACACGAACGACGCGCCGGGGGCGCTCACGCGTCTCAACGAGATGGGGGTGGAGCCGTTCCTGACCGGTTCCGCCGTCACCGCCGTGCTCGCGCAGCGGCTCGCGCGGCGGCTCTGCTCCCACTGCTGCGAGGCGTACGCGCCTTCGCCCGAGGAGCTTGCGGCCGCCCGCTTCTCCCGCGCCCAGATCGCGACCGCGGACGGCGCACCGCTCTACCGCAAGCGCGGCTGCCCGCGCTGCAGCCACACGGGCTATCGGGGCCGGGTCGGGATCTTCCAGTTGATGGTGATGGAGGAGCAGCTCGAGCGCCTGGCGGCGCAGCACGCGAGCCGCGAGGAGATCGAGCTGGCCGCGATCGAGGGCGGCATGCGGACGCTCTGGGACGACGGCCTCGACAAGGTGCTCGCGGGCCTGACCTCGCTCGAGGAGCTCGGCCGCGTCC
>WBZR01001381.1_pt1 | contig 30549 bp, 21 predicted proteins | sample 5204231 | NCBI WGS metagenome assembly WBZR01 (sample SAMN12412403, study PRJNA552823) | activated sludge metagenome | isolation source: activated sludge from anammox sidestream of wastewater treatment plant... | place: USA: Virginia | collected 2017-08 | reverse complement strand
TCCGGACAGATTCGACGTGACAGACTTCACGATGACGCTGCAGATCAACGATGACGGGACGTGGGTCTCGCAGGGCTACAAGTCGGATCAGAAGCCGACACCGCAAGAGGCCGGGACGTGGAAGTGGGCGCACGACACGGCTAAGAACGAAGAGGTCGTGACGTTTTATCGAGACGAGGGAAGGCCGATGGCGACGATCCGGGTACACGCGGCGCCGAACGTGATGACGTTTTTCGCGGTGGACGGGGGAGAAGAGATGAAGAGTTTCTTCAAAGGAGTGGTTCGCAACAGTAATTCGAAGAACGATCCACAGATAATCTTCGTGCCCGGGCCGGCGCAGTTTTTCGTAGAAACAGAGCCGTTCCCGGCGACGCTCCGCTGCGCTTCCTGCCCACAGGTTTTTGTACGGTGGTGATCGGAAGGTTTCAGCCTCACACTGATTGAAACTCAGCCGAAAACAGCAACGCCACGATGATCTTACCCGGACTCATCGTGGCGTTGCTGTTATTGGAGCTGAATTGAGTTCAATTAGTCCAGATGCCGGTTGCGATCCCGACTTTGAGCATCTGGCAGGCGCCATTGATGACCGCGCGCAACGGGTCGTCAGCCGCGCGCACACTCAATGACGTGGCCAGGGCCAGCCGATCGGAGATGCCTTGCAATTGCGCGCCGCCTCCGGTCAGACAGATGCCGTTTTCGATGACTTCGCACGAAGTCTGCAAAGGCAGTTCGCGGACGGTTTTGTGAATGGCGTCAACGATGATTTCGAGAGGCTGTTCGACGGCTTCCATTACATCGTGGCTGCTCACGCACAGGCTCAGCGATTCGCCTGTCAGCAGGTCTGTCCCCTCGGTCAGGAATAGTCTTTCGTGTTCATAATCCCGCGATGCGCCGACCATTCGCGTCAGCCGCTCGGCCTCGTCCGCGAAGAGCAGCACGCCGTAGCGGAATGCGATCATCTGCGAAACGCAATGCCGGAGGTCGCTGCAGGCCGTTCGCACTGCGGAAGTCGTGACCAGCGCGCCCGAACGAATTACAGCGATGTCGGTCACGCCGTCGCCGATGTCAACGAGCATCTGGGCGTAAGGCGACGAGACATCCAGCCCTGCGCCAATCGCCGCCGCCATCGGTTCGGGAACTACGACGACTGCGGAAGCTCCCGCGCGTCGAGTCGCTTCGACCAGCGCTGCGCGTTCCTCATCGCAGGCGTCGGTCGGGGCGCACGCCAGCGCGCGCGGTTTCAACACGCCCAGCTTTTGCGCGCGACCCACAAATGATTTGAGCAGCGTAGTGGCCGCCTCGACGTCGGCGACGGCGCCGGCATGCAAAGGTGAGACTGAATACGCGAATTGATCGTGTTTGGAAAGCCGGGCGGCTCTGGCTCCTACGGCCTCGACGGCGCCCGTGTCGGGTTGAATTTTGAGCAGAGTGGGTTCGTCGGCGATCAGGCCGTGACCGCGCGCGTAAAGCCGCGTGTTGGCCGTGCCGAGGTCAATCGCCAGATCGGGCGCAGCGAGGAGGTTACGCCAGCCTGTGGCTAGACCAGTCGTTAGAGAAGACAACATCAAAACTTCCTTGTCAGTTTCATCCGTTTATATTTGGGGGCGTAATGCGGTGTCGTTCAATTTAGGTCAATTTACAATCAGCAATGCTATCTTCAATGCGTCAGTCAGTTGATTGTGAGCAACGAAATTTCAGGGGGAACGCGAAACCGAACCGGTAATACGCTTGTACCGATGCGGAAGTTACGAAAAGCTGTTTGGCGCTGTGTGTGTGTGTTCTGCAATGGTTAGCGCAACTGTCGAGGGAATGTAGGGAGAATGTCAGGATTGCGAGTGAATGCAATGACAGAGGCTCCGTCATTCACTCCTGTCAGCGCTGAAGCTACGTTCGGATGACTCTCCCATTGATCGCCTACTCCGGCCACCCAGATCGCTTCATCGTTGCGTTCGATTTTTGCAGCGTTGTTTTCAAGCACCATGATGCCCGCGTTTTTCGAGGGCTTTCTTAACGCGGCGCCATTATAGCATCAATCGTGATTTCCAAAAGTGGCGAATCAGGCTTATTTCAGGTTTATTTCAACCGTCCGGCTTTGGTAGGCGTTGAGGTTGGCGGAAGGGGGAAAAGAGACCTCAATCAGCTTCCATCCGTTTTCTTCGCCTCTCAACACCCCGCCCTGAACGGATTCGATAATCAGTTCGCCGCGCGCGCGAATTGCGTATGCGCGTCCCTGCAATCCTTCCAGCCGCACGACCAGTCTGCTGCTCGCCGGAGTTGAGATTTCAATCACTTTGAGCGCGCGCGTTCGGTCGCCCGATTGAGCGGCGACAAAAGGCGCGTCAATCTCGATCCCGCCTCTGAAACTGATCTCGATCACCGAGTGGCGGCGCAGCATCGTTTCAAGATTGCAGATCGTGCCGGCGCCGGAAAAGTTGGAAGTGAATTTCGCGGGTTTGCCGTCAACCAGAACGCGGGTGATCCGGGCAAGCGCGGGCAGCGCGGGAGAAAGCTGAAGTTTCAGCATCTCGTCATCGCCTTTTGCGATTTCGAGTCTGAAGGAGATCGGGCTGCGTTTGATGTCGAAAGTCAGTTTGCTTGCGCCAAAGCGGTAATTCAAAACTCGCAGCGAATCCCACGCGGCGGGCAACTGCGGCGCAAGGCGCAAGACTCGATTGGCCACGTCCTCACCGGCGTTCGGAGTTGCGTCCACGCGCGCGCCCAGCAGCCCGCGAATGAAAGGCGTGATCACCATCCCGGAAGAAAAAAGCTGATGAGGAACCGATTCGTCCAGCGGGCGGTAATAATCGCCCGACAGAATTTCAGGGTGATAACCGAGCGCGTGGTCGAAAGTGAGTTGCGCAAGCTGCCGCAGATGCGCGTAGCCGGAATGCGGGCGGCGGTACTCGTATTCGGCGCAGGCGACGAAGCCGGTCAGAAACGGCCACACGCCGCCGTTGTTGTAAGCAATCGGATCGTAAGCCTGGCTTTCATTGCTCAACATCCGCGCGCCCCAGTCCGTGCTGATCCGCGACGAACTCAAAATGGAAGTCGTCTCTCCCGCGCGGTTCGGATCGAGACGCCCGAACATCATCGGCGCGGCTGTCCAGGCTGTGATCTCAGGGTTTTGTTTCCCGCTCTTCGTCAGCGCGAAAACATACCGGCCATCTTTTTGATCCCAATACAATTCATTGATCGTCCTCGACGCGCTCTGGTATTTCTGATCCGCCACGTTGCTGAGCGCCCGGTCTCCCATAAGCGCTGCCAGTTCACGCATTGCGTACGACGCCTCAAGGCTGGTCGCCGCAAGGTAAATATCCTGATGCAAATCGTTGAGCAGCGAGCCTAGCTCCGATGCGCCAAGGCCCGCTTTTGAATTTTCGAGAATGCCGTCGCCGTCGCTGTCGTTGGCGACGCAGAATTCGTAGGCTTTCTTCAGCGCCGGCCACAATTCCTGAATCAACTTCCTGTCGCCGCTCTGCCGATAGAGGTTGTGAACGGCGGCGATGTAAAACGGCGTCGTGTCAGCGTGAAGGAACGCATACGGGTATTCCTCGAACCATTTGATCATCCCGGCGGATTGCGAAATCTCGTGAGTGATCTTGCCGTCGGCGCGCTGGTATTTCGCCAGAAATTTGAACGCCGCGCGCATCGAATCGAAGTCGCCGTAACCGGTCATCGCATACGAATTGATGGCCGCGTCGCCGCCGAAGAACCATCCGAAGCCGGGGCGCGCGCCTTCGCCCGCCGCGCCCCAGCCTGCGATCAACCCGTAGCCCAGATCGGGATTTTCAACCATGCCTTTGTCGAGCGCGGCCTTTGCCCACTCGAACGCCAGATTGAACGAACGCTCAGGCGTCTCGACGCTCATCATCTCATCGCGCAACCGGCGGTAATGGTTGAAAGTTTTTTGATATTGCTCGGCCACTGAATTGGACAGGCGCTGATAAAGATCAGCTACTGGCTGACGGCCATTGACGCCGCCCGCGATGATCAGCGGATAAAAAAATTGTCTGGCGGTATTTGGATCAACTTTGATGTCGAATCGCAGCGCGTCCGAAGCGAGTTGATGCGCCGGAGTCGCCACGCCTTTCGTCGCCGCAGGGCAGCCGAAAAAGCCGTTGAATTTGCGGCGGCTCTCGCTGATCACGAAGGTCTTCAAGTCATCGCGCCAGCCCGCGCTCTGTCCGCCCAGTCCGCCCGGCCACATCGGTTTCAAATCGGGCGTGAAGCTGACGGTGATCGTCAGCGGGCGAACCGTGTCAACGTCGAGTAGAACAATCGAACCGGCTTCATCAATCGGCGAAAAGAAAGTCGCGCGGATGGTGAAGAGTTGATCGGACGCGACGAGCGTCGTCGCTTCGGGCCGCGCGATGACGCGCTCGACGATTGAGGCGAAGTCAACCGGATTGTCCTGGCCGTCGACCCTGACGCTGATGCGCGCGTCGTGAAAAAGTTTGATCGGGAAGGCCCACGATTCAAACGTCCCGGATTCATTGCCGAAAATCGCAGCCTTGCGTCCGACGGCCTCGAAATAAACTTTCGGGCGCGCCGCTCTGCTCAATTCAATCGGATTCGCGGGCAGCGCAAATTTGGCCGGGAGTCTTTGCGCTTCGGCGCTCAGACAGTTGGCGCCGAGGCAGAGCAGACAGAGGCACAGGCGCAGGAGAGTTTTTCCGTATTCGGTCATGACTCAATGTGGAAAACCGATTCGTCGCCTCAACGCAACGGATCGCCGAAATTGATGTGAAAGTGGAGATGCTTCGAGTCCTGATATTTGCCCAGATTGGTCAGGACGCGCGCGCCGCCGTGTTCAGCCGCGACTTGCGCCGCAATCTTTTTGATCACGTCGAAAAGCTCGATCAACAAATCGTTGTCGCCCGGTTCGAGCGTCAGCAGTGAGCTGATGTGCCGTTTGGGCACGACCACGATGTGGACTGGCCAAAACGGGCGCGTGTGATGAAACGCAAGCACGTTGTCGGTCTCGAGCGCTTTGCTGATCGGCGTGCGCCCGCTCAACGCTTCGTCGCAGTAAAAATCTTCGGTCATCGGCGCCTCGTTCGTTTATCGGGAATCGGCGAACAGATTCAACCTGTGTCGCTTCAGGTAGTCAAGCTTTCTTTTGATGGCCTCCGGTGATTGCGCCGGCAGCAGCTTGAAATCGGAGATTGATTCGCAGCGGTTGTAATCTTCCGTCCGCAGATAACAATCCTTCCAAACGCGCTTGTTGCGGCTGTAAAAGCTCGCCGGGTGATCAGCGCCCAGCCGCAACGGCAAATGCCCGGGCAACAGCAGAAGCAGAAAGACGGGCAGGCCGAATCGCCGCGCGGTTTCGCGCTTGATCGTCAGCAGATGAAAATAAAGCGCCAGGAAGCCTGCAATCATCAGCGTCACGTAGCGCGAGCTTTGCGAAATGTTCAATCCCATCCCCGCGCGCCCGAACGCTGTGTTCGCCGCGAAGAGCAGCGTGTAGCCGAGCAAGATCACGATGACCAGGCTGACGCCGCGCTCCTTCGAGTCAGGCTTGAGTATCAAACGGCAATGAATCAACAGGGCAACGACAGCCGTCAGCGCCAAAACTACGCCGCAGAGCATTGCCAGATAAGTCAGCCACGTGGTCTGCCCCGTCTCCGGTCTCATAAACCTGCCGAACATCAGGCAGACGAACAGCGGGTATTCCCAAAAACGCGCGGCGCTCCGCGTTGAATTTTGTAGTTGAAAGAAATCGTAATCGCTGAAGAACGAATAGACCGACAACAGCGAAATGGCCAGCGCAACTAGCGCGATAGCCAGCCTGCGCTTGTCATTTCGTCGCCGCCAGCTTTCAACCGCGAACAGCGCGGGCGTGATTGCTCCGACGAAAAAACCATAGCCAGTGAAGATCAACAGGTGATTCAGCAGCAGCGTCAAAAGATAACGCCAGAAATCCCTCGTTATCGTCCAGGCCAGACAATAGAACGTGAGCAGCAGCAGCGGAAAGGCCGCCGGAGCCGGGTTGACCGCGCCGACGAAAGTTTGAAACTGCGCGGTCGTCAATACGATCAGCGGGATAGCGATGTCGTAAACGTTCAGAAAGCCGAACAGCCGCCGCTTCAGCCACAGCGCCGCAACCGCCGCCAGACAAATCATCCCACCGATGGCGAAGGATTCGATCCGCGTGTTCCAGTCGGTCAACTCGGCGATGGCGCGCGTCAAGACAAATCCCAGTCCCTGCCGGTGCGCGCCGTATTGCCATCTGAAAAGTTCCAGCCACGAAGCGCCATCGAACATCGGCTGGTAATAATCCCATTGATCCCAGTAAAGAATATTGACCGCGTGGTAGTGGATCAGCGCGAAGAGGCGAACGCCGAGCAGTAGAAAGATCAGAGGCAGGAATACTGACCGAAAAGTCTTGCCGGGAATGATCATCTGGAAGCCGCGTTGAAATTTGGGATGCCGCGACGCAAGGTCGCGGCATCCGGGGCACAGGCAATCTCCAAGTAGCCGGTAACGTGAACCTCCGCGACGCAAGGTCGCGGCATCCAGCTTAGCCGTGTATATGGGGTTAAATCTGTCCGGCTTTCACCAACTCGCGCCTGCGCGCGCGCGTCGCCAGGAATTCTTTCGCCTCCTTGTAAAGCCGTTTGCGCTCCTGCGGTTTGAAGATCGCGCCTTTGACGATGCGGTAAATCGGCTTCGGGCGGAAGTAGTATTCATCGTAAAAACGATGCACCCAGTCGAGCATCTCCGCCGCCGACAGGTGAGGGAAGTTGGCCATCGGCAGTTGCTGGCCCAACTCGTCCGACATTTCGTCTTTCAGGATTACGCCGTTGGCTTTGAACCAGTCGTACATTTCGGTGCCCGGATAAGCGTGCGCGACCGAAACCTGAAGCGTTTCGGCGTCCATCTGCTTGGCGTATTCAATCGTTTCGCGGATCGTCTCGCGCGTCTCGCCGGGCAGGCCGATGATGAAGTCGGCGTGAACCTTGATGCCCGCGCGTTTGCAGTCCTTGACAAATTGCAGCGAGCGTTTGGCCGAAATGCCTTTCTTGATGTTCTTCAGAATGTTTTCGTTCCCCGATTCAAAGCCGACGATGAACAGGCGGCAGCCGGCGTCGCGCATCACTTTCAACGTCTCGTAATCAAGGTGCGCGCGCGACGTGGAAGACCATTGGAATTTCAGCGGCTTGAACGCTTTGCTCATTTCGATCATCCGCTTCGGGTTGAAAGTGAACGTGTCGTCATCGAAGAAAATCTCCTGAAGCCCTTCAGGCTTGAACGCGTCGAGAGCCCAGGCGACTTCGTTGGCCACATCCTGCACCGAACGTTGCCGCCAGCGATGGTCGTCGAATGTCTGCGGCCAGAGGCAGAACGTGCAGAGCGCCGGGCAACCGCGCGTCGAATAAAACGCGACGAACGGGTTCAGCAGAAACGGCACGTTGTACCGCGTAATGTCCATGTCGCGTTTGTAGATCGGCGTGACCCAGGGAAGTTTGTCGAGGTCTTGAACCAGCGGCTCAGAAATGGTCGAAATCATCTTACCGTCGCGCAGGAAATGCACGCCCGGAATTTTGTCGAGCGGTTCGCCGCCGGCAAATCGCGTGACGGTGTAATCGAATTCCTTGTGCGTGACGAAATCAATCGCGGCGCTCGCGCGCAAAGCCTGTTCCGGATGCGTGGTGACCGGCGGGCCGACGAACGCGATCTTCAGACCGGGATTGAGTTCCTTCATCCGCTCAGCCAGCTTCACGTCATTTCTGAATCCGACGTGAGAGGTGAAGAGAACTACGAAATCGTAATCTTTGGCGATCTGCGCGGTCTCTTCGGGGCTGATGTGGTGCGGGGGCGCGTCGAGCAACCTGGATTCACCACCCAGATCGCGGATCATCGCCGCGGGGTAAGCGAGCCAAACGGGATACCAATAACTTTCAATCTCTCGCGTCGCGGGCCATCGTGAGCTTGCGCCGCCGTCGAACTTCTCGAACGACGGGGGATTGAGCAGAAGTGTCTTCATCAAGGTGTATACCTCTCCTTGCAGGGGTAATTGTGAGTGTTTTGCGGTTGAACTGGTTCATAGTTCGCCAGGAGTGACGGCATGATTATCAACAAGCGGAGAGATTTGGCAAACCGGGTTTTTTAACTCAAATTGAATTGGTTTTTGTATCTTGCTATTCTTGGCCATCGTAAATCCCAATCAGATATGAGCATTCAAGCAGAGACCTGGAATCCGGAATCGCTGGCAGGGCAGTCGCTCCCGTGCGACGTGGCGGAAGCTTTCGCTTATTGCGAACGCCTGACGCGAAGGCATTACGAAAACTTTCCCGTCGGCTCGCTGCTCGTGCCGAAGCGGCAGCGCCGGCACGTTTACAGCGTCTACGCGTTCGCCAGAATCGCCGACGACTTCGCCGACGAAGGTTACGAAACGGGCGAGTTGACTGAGGCGCAACGGCTGACCGCGCTCGACGATTGGGAGCGGAAGCTGGAAGATTGTTACCGAGGCGTAGCCGATCATCCGGTCTTCGTCGCGCTGGCTGAAACAGCCAGGGAGTTGCGACTGCCGATTCAACTCTTCCGCGACCTGCTTTCCGCATTCAAGCAGGACGTAGTCAAACGGCGTTACGCCGATTTCGGCGAGGTTCTGGATTATTGTTCGCGCTCGGCGAATCCGGTTGGCCGGTTGATCCTGCTCTTGTTCGGTTACCGCGACGAGCGTTTGCATCAACTGTCTGACTGCATCTGCTCGGCGTTGCAGCTCGCCAATTTCTGGCAGGATGTGGAAGTTGACATACGGAAAGATCGCGTTTATCTGCCGCAGGATGAGATGGCGCGATTCGGCGTCAGCGTTGACGATTTGCGGGGGAAACGATTCAGCGAGCGTTACGCCGCGCTGCTCAAATTTCAGGTCGAGCGAACGCGCGAGTTGTTCAATCGCGGAAAGCCGCTGCCGAATTTGGTGAACGGGCGGCTGGCGATTGAATTGAGACTGACCTGGCTCGGCGGAACTCGGATTTTGGAGCGCATCGAGGAGATGGGCTACGACACATTGAACGCGCGGCCGAAGATTTCGACCGCTGACAAAATCGCCCTGCTGGCGCGAGCCTTGAAAAGGTTTGAAGCCAGCGAATAACCGAGGCGATTAGTTGAGAGATGGAGGTTCCGGTAGTTTTTCATGAAAGCAACTCAAACCAAAGAGATTCATTTCACTCCCTGGCATCTGCGCGAGCGGACGCGAAACCTGCGGCGCGAGATGTCGAAAACTGTCCAGTCGAATTTCTTCTATTCATTTCTTTTTCTGCCGAAACCCAAGCGCGACGCGATCATTGACATTTACGGCTTCTGCCGCGCGATTGACGACATCGTTGACGACATTGTCGAACAAACGAACGACGGTCACACACACGCCGAAGCGCAGATCGAACTGAACAGATGGCGCGAGGAGCTTGATAACCTTTACGCAGGCAATCCGACCATGCCAATCTCCGGCAAGCTGCAAGGCGTTCTCGAACGGTTCCCGATGCCGAAGGAATATTTCCAGGAGATGATCAACGGTTGCGAGATGGACCTGTTGCGCAATCGTTACGAGACGTTCGATGAGCTTTATCAATACTGTTATCGCGTGGCCGCGATCACGGGCCTGATGTGCATAGAGATTTTCACCTATCGCTCGCCGGGCGCGAAGGATTACGCCGTCAATCTCGGCATCGCGCTGCAACTGACGAACATCCTGCGCGATTTGAAAGAGGACGCCGCGCGGGGGCGCGTCTATCTGCCGCTGGAAGATTTACGGCGCTTCGGGTACAGCGAGGACGATCTGGCGGCAGGGAAGACAAATGACAACTTCCGCCGTCTGATGAAATTTGAATGCGAACGGGCGAGAAGCTATTACCAGCGCGCCGCCGAATGCCTGTCTGAAGAAGACCGTCCGACGATGACCGCCGCCGTGACGATGGGCAAAATCTATTACCGGTTGCTCGAACAGATTGAGCATCTCGATTACGACGTGTTCAACAACCACATTCGATTGCACAGGCCGGAGCGATTTCTGATTGCGTTAAGCGAATGGGCGAAGGCGAGCGGGGGACAGGGGGACAAGGGGACACGGAGACAAGGGGACAGGGAGACAAGGGGACAAGGAGAGTGGGAGAAGAAGAGATGAGTTCCGAAACCAACAATCCCCCTCTCCCCTTGTCCCCTTGTCCCCTTGTCTTGATTCTGGGTGGTGGTTTCGCCGGACTCGCCGCCGCGGTTGACCTGGCTGAAGCGGGGAAGCGGGTGTTGTTGCTCGAACGCCGCTCGTTTCTGGGCGGGCGCGCCTATTCGTTCACGGACAAAATCACTGGCGACACGATTGATAACGGCCAGCATTTGATGATGGGTTGTTACCATCGCACGCTGCGGTTTCTGGAAAAAATCGGCTCGCTCGACAAACTCAAATTCCAGCCCAATCCGCAGGTTGATTTCCTACACGAAGAGGCCATCGGTTCCGTAACTCACGCGAGGTTCAAATGTCCGCCGCTGCCCGCGCCGCTGCACCTGCTCGGCGGGTTGGCGGGGTTGAAGACCATCGGCTGGGGGGATCGGTTGCGAGCATTGCGTGTCGGGCTGGCCGTGCGAACACTGAATGGCAATCGGGAAAGGCTCGCGGACGTCACAGTTCGCCAGTGGCTCGACAGTCTGGGCCAGTCCGACCGCATTCAGCGCAGGTTCTGGAATGTGATGGCGCTGGCGACGTTGAACGAGGAGCCTGAAATCGCTTCCGCCGATATGTTCGCGCGCGTGATCGAGCTTGGGTTCATGCGAACGAAGCGCGATTCGGCGATGGTCATCTCGCGTGTCGGCCTGAGCGATCTCTACACCCGGCAGGCGGAAAAATTCGTCGAAGCGCGAGGCGGCGAAGTGCGATTGAACGCGGATGTCGCCAGAATCGAATTTGAAAACGGCCGCGCCGTCGGCGTGACGCTGCGCAGCGGAGAGCGGATCGAAGCCGATGCGGTCATCAGCGCTCTTCCGTATTTTGCGCTGAAACGAACGCTGCCGGATGAAACCGTCGCCGCGCATTTTTCTCATCTCGACCGTTTCAAATCGGCGCCGATAGTTTCGATCAATCTCTGGTACGACGAGCCGGTCACCGATCTGGAATTCTCCGGGTTGCTCGATTCGCCAATCGAATGGGTCTTCAATAAAAACGCGATTATCGGCGATATGGGAAAACGTCCTCAGCATCTGGCGCTGGTTATCAGCGGGGCGCACGACGCCGCGTCAAAACCGAAAGAGGAATTGATCGCAATGGCCGACGGCGAGGTCAAACGATTTTTCCCGGCGGCGCGGAAACAGAACCCGTTTCACGCGTTCGTCGTTAGAGAGCATGACGCGACGCTTTCACACACGGTCGGAACCGCAAGATCACGCCCTGGCCATCGAACCCGGTTCGACAACTTCTTCCTCGCTGGCGATTGGACGGACACCGGGTTGCCGGCCACGATCGAAGGCGCCGTTCAGAGCGGGCAGGACTGCGCTCGCATTGTCCTGGAAAGATTTGGAACATAGCGCGTTGTTCGCTATCATCAGGCTGAAATTCAGGGCCGCCGCGGGCAGGGTTTGAATGGCGGTCTCAAAACACCGGGCCTCAACTCGCAAACTGCTACTGACAATCATGGCTGAAAAGCAATACTACTCGACAGGTACGAAATGGGAACCGATAGTCGGCTATTCGCGGGCGATTCGACTCGGCTCTCAGGTTTTCGTCACCGGCACGACCGCGACCGACGAACGCGGCGAGATTGTCGGCGTCGGCGACGCTTACGCGCAAACAGTTCAAGTCATTCGCAACATCGAACGGGCGCTCGCCGCTCTGGGCGCGGGTTTGAAAGACGTAGTCAGAACGCGGATGTTCGTCACCGACATCGCGCGGTGGGAAGAATACGGACGCGCTCACGGCGAATTCTTTCGTGAGATCAGGCCCTGCGCGACCATGGTCGAAGTGCGGCGGCTGATTGACGACCGCATGCTCATCGAAATAGAAGTTGACGCAGTCGTGGAGTGATCTTCTGCTCAACGCCTCTGCGATCACAAACGGAGTGGTCACCTGATATGCGTAATCCATTGAGATTGGGTGTGCCAATAAGGCCTCCCGTAATTATTGCGACTCAGGCGGTAGCCGATGTGGAAGATGTGACCAGTGAGGACGTAGGGTTTACTACCCGGCGTCATTACTGGCGGGGGATCGTCTGGCTGCTGATCGCTCTGGGTGTCCAAGCGGTCGCCAGCCTGATGCCGGAAGAGGTTGAGGCCTACTACAGTCAATTCATCTATTTCTATATCGCCCGCTGGCTTTCGGCTGTCAACAAATATACGCAGAGCATCGCGATTGGCGAGGTGTTATTTGCGATGCTGGTGGTCTGGTTCGGACTGTGGTCGTTGTGGTACATGCGTCGTTCGTGGCGGCGTGAATCGCGGCTGTTCGATGTGTTGAAGGTCTTTTTCCTTCAGATACTCTGGGTGATGAGTCTTCTGGTTCCGGTCTTCCTGGCCCTTTGGGGATTGAATTATCAGCGATTGTCATTGGCCGAAACGCTGCAACTCGACCGCCGCCCGGCGCGGTCCGGAGAGCTAGAATCAATCGGGTTGCAAATAGTTTCCGGCGTCAACAGCAATTACGAGCAGGCCAGAATCACCCGGGAATCCGGCGGCCCGAATGCGCCGCCGATTACGCGCGACGCGATGTTCAAATCAATCGAGAAGGCTTTCCAGAATGAAGCTCTGCTCGGCGACGCCAGTCGCGGCGAATTCAGCAATCCGAAACCGCTGCTCCTGTCCCGCCTGGCAAGTTTTGCGGGCGTCACCGGATTTTACATTCCGTTCACGGGCGAAGTGACTTTCAACGAACAGGTCCCCGCCTTCGATCTGCCGATGGTGATCGCGCATCACAAGGCCCATCAGCGCGGGTACGCCAGAGAGGACGAAGCCAATTTCATCGGCTACATTATCTGCGTCAATTCGGCAGAGCCATTCGTGCGCTATTCCGGTTATCTGTATGGCCTGAAAGTTCTGGAGGCGTTATCGAAAGGAAGCCCGGATCGTTACGAAGACTGGCTCTCACGCCTCAACGAAGGCCCCAAGTCTGACCTGCGCGAGCGCTCGGAGTTCTGGGGCAATGTGAAGAATTCGGCGTTGGGCGGGGTCTCGCGCCGCACTTTCAGCGCCTATCTCAGGGCTAACCGAGTTCACGGAGGCATCAAAAATTACGACGAAGATGTGCCGCTGATCATCAGCTATTACCTGAAATCTCCGCCGCGCCCGGCGCTAGACGCGGATCAACCGCCGTACGCAGACGCTGAACCTCTTCAGGAACCGCCGGATCGTCAGGAACGTCCGCCAGATACGTTTTAGGTGAACTTCCAATCGGACTACCGCCACGCTACTCTCACGCAACCTATGAGCACTCCACAATCCGCTATCAGACCGGACTCGCAATCGCGCGTCGCGGACGCCGTCCGCCGCGCGCAGGATTATCTGCTCTCGCAACAGAACCTCGATGGATATTGGTGGGCTGAGCTTGAAGCAAACGTCACGCTGACCGCCGAATACGTCATGCTCCACCGCATCCTGATCGCCGCCGACCCGCGCAACCGCTTCAGCAACGGCAAAGACCGCGAGTCGCAGATCAAGCAGATGGCGCGCTACCTGCTGCGCCAGCAGCGAAGCAGCGGCGGATGGGAATTGTTTTACGGCGATGGCGGGGAAATCAGCACGACAATCGAGGCCTACTTCGCATTGAAACTCGCGGGCCATCGGGAAGACGAACCGCCGATGCGGCAGGCGCGCCAGTTCATTCTCGAACGCGGCGGATTGACCAAAGCCCGCGTCTTCACGAAGCTGCACCTCGCTCTGTTCGGCGCGTATCCCTGGAAAGGTATCCCGACCCTGCCGCCCTGGTTCATGTTTTTGCCGAAATGGTTTCCGCTGAACATCTACACGATGGCGAGTTGGGCGAGGTCTTCGACCGTGCCGCTACTGGTCGTGATTGATAAGCGGCCTGTTTACGATCTTGGCATCCGCGCCGACGAACTGTTTGCTGGAGGAAACACCGATACCGGATTGAAGAACAACGACGGCACGATGACCGGCGCGTTTTTTCTGGCCGCTGACCGGATGCTCAAACGATTCGACCGGTTCGGCCTCGTGCCTTTCAGACAGCAGGGAATCGAGGCCGCCGAACGCTGGGTGATCGAGAGACAGGATACGCCGGGCGATTGGGCCGGCATCGTGCCGGCGATGCTCAATTCGATCCTGATGTTTCACGCGCTCGGCTATTCGGCGAAGCATCCGTACATCAAACGTGGCCTGGATGCGCTCGACCGCTTCTGCATTGAAGAAGGAACAATCGAAGGCTCCGAACTGCCGCAATATCTGCGGCTGCAACCGTGCATCTCGCCTACGTGGGACACGGCGCTGGGATTGACCGCGCTGCTCGATTCGGGCGTGTCGCCAACCGACGCGCGGATCAAGGCTGCGGGCGATTGGCTGTTGACGCAGCAGATTTTTCGTTACGGCGATTGGGCCGTCTTCAATCGCAAAGGCAAACCCGCCGGGTGGGCCTTCGAGTTTTACAACGATTATTACCCCGACGTTGACGACACTGCGGCGGTGATCATGTCATTGCTGGCGATGAAGCTTGACGACGATGATTACAAACTGGAAGCCTGCCGCGCGGCGACCGATTGGGTGATGACGATGCAATGCAAGGCCGGAGGCTGGGCCGCTTTCGATGTGGACAACACGCAAGACCTGTGGAACCAGATGCCCTACGGCGATCTGAAAGCGATGATTGATCCGCCGACGGCTGATCTGACCGGGCGCGTGCTGGTGTTGCTCGGCCACTGGCAAAGACTCGGCGAAAAGCATTACACCGACCATCAGGTCAAACGCGCGATTGATTTTCTGCTGAGCTTGCAGGAAAGCGACGGCTCGTGGTGGGGGCGATGGGGAGTCAATTACATCTACGGCACATATCTGGCGCTGGTAGGACTGCGTTCAATCGCGCCGTTCGCCGATTTCGATATGGAATGCGATCAGGTCAAACAGGCCGCCGCGTGGCTTCGCAGCGTGCAGAACTCGGACGGCGGATGGGGCGAAACCTGCGCGTCGTACAAAGACCCGAACCTGCGCGGCAGAGGGCCGAGCACGCCATCGCAAACCGCCTGGGCGCTGATCGGGCTGATGGCGGCGGGCGACCACGACACCGACAACGTGAAGATGGGGATCGAGTACCTGCTCAACAAACAGAACGCCGATGGCAGTTGGCCCGAAGCCGAATTCACGGGCACCGGTTTTCCCGGCCACTTCTACATCAACTATCACCAGTATCGTAATCAGTTTCCGCTGACGGCGTTGGGGCGTTACCTGGAGGATAGCCGATGTTTTCAACCAGGAATACCGGCGTAACAATCAGAACGAGTCCGACGTTTTTAGTTCTTCTCCGGCGGCGCTTTGATCGGCCAGTCCGGCGAATCCACCCGTGCCGCCTGCATCAACGCCGACATCTTCCGCGCCAGATCGGGATGTTGCGCCGCCACGTCGTTGGTTTCCGCGGGATCGGTTTTCAGGTTGTATAGCTCCAGCGGTTTTTTGATCGCCGGACGCACGGCTTTCCAATCGCCCATCCGCAACGCCTGCTTAAAGAATTGCTCGTGCAGTTCCCAATATAAGTATTCGCGTCGCGGCTGTCGCTTGCCGGTGAGCAGCGGCGCGATGGAGAGGCCGTCCGGCTTGAATCCCTTCGGCGCCTTTGCGTCCGCGACCTCGACGGCGGTCGGCAAAAAATCCCAGAACGCCCACGGCTCATCGCTTACCTGCCCCGGTTTGATCCTGCCGGGCCACCATGCGATGGCCGGCACGCGCAAACCGCCTTCGTACATGCTCCGTTTGTAACCGCGCCACGGACCGTTGCTGTTGAAAAATTCGAGATCGTGTTCCTTGTCCGATCCCCTCGGGCCATTGTCGCTGGCAAAGAAAATCAGCGTATTGCGATCCGCGCCGGTTTGCTTGAGCAGGTCGAGCAGTTGTCCGATGGAACGATCCATGCGGGTCACCATTGCGGCGATGCGCTTCTCTCCGTCAGGCCAGGGTTTGTGGGCGTAAATCCCCAGATCGGGAACCTCGTACTTCGCATGCGGAATCGTAAAGGCGAGATAGAGAAAGAACGGCGACGCCCCTCCGGCCTGAGCGCGTACCCACTTGAGCGCTCCGTCCGCGATCAAATCGTGTGAGTACGTTTTGCCGTCTAATTCAACGCGTTCCTTATTGCGCCAAAGATGTTTCGGATAATAGCTATGCGCTTCACGCTGGCAGTTATAGCCGAAGTTGTAATCGAATCCGCGATCCGTCGGCTCACTGCCGGAGCCGGGAAAGCCGAGTCCCCACTTGCCCATCGTCGCGGTCTTGTATCCGGCGTCTTTCAGCAATTGCGCGACGGTGATGGTTCCGTCAGGCAACGGCGCCTGGCCTTCGGGCTCTATCTCGCGGTTTGCGCGGATGGGATTGTGCCCCATATGCAAGCCTGTCATCAGGGCCGCCCGCGACGGCGCGCAGGACGACGTGCCGCAATAGGCCGACGTGAAGCGCATGCCTTCCGCCGCCAGCCGGTCAATGTTCGGCGTTTTGATTTTGTCCGAGCCGTAACACCCCAGTTCGCCCCAACCCAGATCATCGGCCAGAATGAAAATGATGTTTGGCCGGTTGCGCGCTCTGTCGTTTTGCCTGATGGGAGTGACGGGAGTGATGGTTTGCAGAGACTGTCCGGCTTCGACGCCTAAATCCGCTTCGATGATATCGGCGCCGGCGCGGATAAACGCCTGGTATTTTGCTGTCAGCGCATGGCGGTCTTTTATTTTCCCCTGGCTGAATTCCCGGTCAATCGTTCGTGAAGTTCCGACGATGCACAGCACGCCTTTTTCGTGTATCAAACGAAAAATATCCGGCTCCGCCGCCTGCGTGTGGGTGACAAAGGCGACGATATTGCTCCAGGCGACGCCGGTCAGAGCGAATTTGTCCAGCGCCGCGCGGTTGGGGATCATGACCTCCATCATGATTTCCTTGTCCAAATCGTAACAGCGTCTCGCATCTTCAAAACTGTAGACAATGACAATGGCGCTGGCCTGCGCGCGATGCTCCTGAATCTTTTTTACTCTCGCTTCGATTGGCACATCTTTTTGATCCAGCGCTAATACGGTTTTGCCTTTGGCCCACGCCAGCGCCTCATCGAGCGTGGGGATGCGATAGTCGGTGAGATTGCCTTCGTTGTCTTTCAACCGCAGCTCTTTCAATTCCGCCAACGTGCGCTCGGACACCTTGCCCGCGCCGTTGGTCGTGCGATCGAGCGTGGCGTCATGCATCAGCACAATCGCGCCATCTTTGGTGTAACGAGGATCAACTTCCAGCAGCGCGGGAGTATGGCGCAGCGTGTTTTCAAATGTGGCGATGCAATTTTCTGGAAAACCTTTGCGCGCGCCGCCCCGGTGCGCGCTCACTAGAGGACGGTGGCCTTTGCCATAAGACAGCAAATCTTTCAGCTCGCGCGAGCTGCTGACATTGATCGAGTGTAAAGCCGCTTGATTCTTTTGCGCCCCGGTCTGTACTCCCGCGAGGCACAGCCAGCCAATGACGGATAAACAAATAACTTTTGCCCACATTTTGAACATGATTTACTCCGAATATTTCCTGCTCAAGCCTTCCTGCCGGGGCCGTGTCCGTCCGCAGACGGGGTCAATGCCCGGGCGCCATTTGACGTAATTCACAACGAACAGGTCGAACCGGCCGTCGTAATCGTAATCGAGCCAGACGCTGCGATTCCAGGAAGCCTGGCTTGCGATGCAACAGTCGAACCGGCCGTCGTGATCGTACTCGAGCCAGACGGCGGCGACCGAGCGAAAGAGGCGGTTTCGGTATTCAGGCGACGATGTGCGCAGCGAGGGCAGTTCCGCTCCGTTGGTGAAATAAATGTCGGTGTGCCTGTCGTTGTTATAATCGAGCGCCGCCACGCCACCGGGCATTGTCTCGACCCGATACTTTTGCGCCGAGGCGGAGTTTCGCAGCGTGAAATTGAATCGTGATTGAGCGGCGGTATTGCGAAAACGGATTGCCGGGCTTGTTCCCGCCCGCAACGCCGCCAACAGCGTTTAGCCAATCAGGCCGGAGGCCGCGCCGGATTTCAAACGTTCAAGATGACTGCGCGCCTGCGCGTTACAGTCGAGCCTCAGCGCCTGCCGGTATTCTTCCTCCGCTTCGGTCAATCGCCCCAGTTGTTCCAGCGTTCTGCCACGCGCCACGCGCAGTTCGCTCACGGGCGACTGTATGCGCCATTGCCGGCGCGGACTGGGAGCGATGCGGCTGTGTCAAAAAAACGCCCGCGAGATGACGCCGATTAAGGTGGACCCCAAAATCAAGACAAAAAATCCGTAGTGTTCAACCGCTGGTAATCTCTGGTGGCTCCTTTCCTGCGAAATAAAAGAGGGCTGAAGATCTATAAACCACAGCCTTCGAATTTTTCCAGTTTGTGGTTTAACGGCTATTTCCTCACCGTCGGGTACTGAATGCCCAATTGATCGAGATAGGTTTTGTACCTCGCCGGATCGTAATAGTACTTCTTCAACTGCGGCGCGAATTTCTCCATCTTCTCTTTGTTCAACTCGATTGCAGGCTGATCGGACGGATTGATCAGCGGCTGGTATTTGATCTCTTTGGTTTGAACATTGTTGAAGTAATCCCACGCCTGTTTGACCAGTTCCGGTTTCAGCATGAAATCGAGCGCGGTCATCGCCTGGACTTTCGCGCCCGCGGTCGAACCTTTGTGCGCAATAGGTGTGGCCATCGCGATGGCGTTCTCCCAACTGTGGCCGGGCAAATTCGGGATGTTGGCCGGAAAACGCAGATAGACCATCGGCACGTTCCACGAAATGTCGCCGACATCGTCCGAGCCGCCGCCCATCACGATCTCTTTCGGTCCATCAAGCCCTTTCGGCTTCGATTTCAATCCTTCGACTTTCGCTTTGATCTCGGTCTGCAAGGCTTTCGCCAGTGTTTGATCGGCATCGCTCCACTGCGGCATCCCGACGGCCTCGATGTTTTTGCTCTGAACTTCGGCGACGACTTTGTTGAAATGGTTCGGCCACGCTGAACCGACCACGCGCCGGCTGACCGTCGTGTCGGTCATCATCGCGGCGGCCTGGGCCATCTTGTCGCCGAGTTCGTAAAGCGCCTTGATCTTCGGGTAATCGAGTTCGCGGAAGTAATACCAGACGCTCGCCTCAGACGGCACGACGTTCGGTTGGTCGCCGCCGTTCGGGATGACGTAATGCGAACGCTGCTGCAAACGCAGATGCTCGCGGCGGTAATTCCATCCGATGTTCATCAACTCAACAGCGTCGAGCGCGCTGCGGCCCGACCAGGGCGCTCCGGCGGCGTGCGCGGCCCTCCCGTGAAATGAATATTGTACCGAAACCAGTCCGCTGTTGCGTTCGGGCTGCCCCCAGTTCACCGCGAAATCGCTGTCAACGTGCGCGCCGAGCATGATGTCAACGTCCTTGAACAAACCCGCGCGGACGAAGAAGGCTTTAGTCGCCACCAGTTCTTCAGCCACGCCGGGATAAAGCCGGAGCGTGCCCGGCAGCTTGTATTTCTCCATCATCTGTTTGAGCACAATCCCGGCGGTGACGTTCACGGCCTGTCCGGAATTGTGGCCTTCGCCGTGACCGGGCGCGCCTTCGATCATCGGGTCGTGATAGGCGACGCCGGGTTTTTGCGATGCGCGCGGGATGCAGTCAATGTCGGTCATAAAACCGATGACCGGTTTGCCCGATCCGTAACTCGCCACCCACGCAGTCGGCATTCCCGCGACGCCGCGCTCCACCTTGAAGCCGTTTTTTTCGAGAATGCCGGTGACATACCTGCTGGTTTCGTATTCCTGAAAACCAAGCTCGGCGAAGCTGAAGATGCTGTCCACCATCTCCTGGGTCAACTTCTGCAGCTTGTCAACTTCGGCGACGGATTCGCGTTTCAAATCGTCGAGCGTTTTTGATTCCTGCGTGCGCGCGGGGCGGACAACGGCCAGCGCGAGCGAGAGAGCGAGAAAGCAGAGAGCTATCCTCTTCATAGTTAAGCCTCCGGTTTGAATGTTGGTTGTACTGAAGAAAGCGCGCACATAGTCGGCGCGCGCGCGGTTGCTGTCAAGATTTCCGCGCCGTTGTGACAGTCGAAAAAAGTGTCACAACGCAACTCGCGGCTTGCTCAGGGGCAGGGTTAGCCTTCGCCCGTCAACTTCCGGAACGCATCTGTTCAACAACTTCATCTTCTGAAAAGGAGTCAGTATGAAACCCCTTCGATACTTTGGTCTGACGCTGTTAGTCGTTCTTCCAGTCGTCGCTCAGGCGCAAGACAAACCACGCGTCTTCATCACCGAAAGCCAATCGTGGAGTTCGTCCGGCCATGGCGCCGGACTCCTTGTCGTTACTGGCGGCGTGATTGCAGCCGGCGGGCGACGAGGAAAAGGCGGCGCGCGACCGCAAACCGCCGAGATCATCAAGACCTTCAATGAAAGATGCGGGCGATGCGTGGTGACGATGAACAAGGAGAAGGCTGATTACGTGGTCATCCTCGATCACGAAGGCGGCAAAAGCTTCGTCCGGCACGACAACAAGTTCGCCTTGTTCAACAAAGATGGCGACGCTATCAAGAGCGGCTCGACTCGCAGCCTGGGCACGGCGGTCAAAGAAGCTTGCGACGCATTGACCAGTGATTGGAAGTCCCGCGACAACCAGGCGGATCAGCCGCAAGGAGAATTACCATGAAACTCTCAGGCGTCATCGCAAGTAATCGCATCGTGACAATCAGCCTGGCATTCGTCGCGCTGGCCGCGTTGGTCAATTCCGCTTCCGCGCAAAGTTCAGGCGAAGGTTTTTCTGCGCCTCCTCGAACAAGCCCAACGATACCGCCGGTCAGACCCCGCAGAAACATTTCACCAGGACAGAATGCGGGCAAGCGCGACGAATCCGACGATTCAATCAAGTTCGTGACTTACCGCCCGCTGCGCGAAACGCTCCTGCTGCTGGCGATCAAAGCGATAGCAAGCGCCGTCGCAAAAGATGAGAAGCCCGAAAGTCTTCAGAGCGATCAGCCGGCGCCAGCTCCCAGGCCTGTCCTGAAACAGGCGACCGAGAGAGCGCAATATCGAAGCGCGAATGAAGTATTGCGTTCGGCGCGCACGCTGTTTGTGCGCTCGCGCTCCGGCTTTTTTGAAGGAGAAGTCTTCGAGCGCGAAATCCTGAAGCGTTGCGAGAAAGAGAAGCTGGAGTTGATCGTCACGCGCGACGAATCGGAGGCCGATCTGGTAATCGAGGTTTACCGGAAAAAGTTCAGCACCCGCTTCGTCTTCAGCGTGATCGAACCGGGCACGAAACGGGTCGTGACAAGCGACAAAGCGAGTTCGCTCGGCGGAGACATCGAACCAGACCTTGCGAATTTGTTGATCAAAAAATTCAAGGCCGCGCGCCACTAATCCCGTCTATTCAGACGGGGACAAGCCGCCGCATACGTTGTATTCTTGCGCTCGCAATCAACTCCTGTGAGGCGAAGATTATGGCGAGCGATACGGCGAACACTACAGACCAACCCGGCGTCATCAAGGTGGCGATCATCGAAGACCAGCGCGACATCCGCGAGGGGCTGGCCTGGATCATCCGCGCCACCGAAGGGTTTCACTGCGCAGGCGCGTTCCGTTCGATGGAGGAGGCGCTGGAGAAGATCAGCTACGATATGCCCGACGTGGTTCTGACCGACATCGGCTTGCCCGGAATGTCCGGCATCGAAGGCATACGCATTCTGAAGGATCGTTATCCGAAACTGCTGCTTCTGATGATCACCGTCTACGAAGACGACGAGATGATCTTCGACGCGCTGTGCGCAGGAGCCTGCGGCTATCTGCTCAAAAAGACTTCGCCCGCGCGGTTGATCGAAAGCCTGAGAGACGCGATGCAGGGCGGCGCGCCGATGTCGCCCGAAGTCGCCAGCCGCGTCATCAAACTCTTCCGCGACATCCGCCCGCCCGAACGCGCCGATTACAAACTGACGCCTCACGAAACGCGCCTGCTCAAACTGCTGGTTGACGGCCACAACTACAAAACCGCCGCGGCCGAGTTGAACGTGAGCGTGACGACCGTCGCCTTCCACATGCGCAACATCTACGACAAACTGCAAGTCCATTCGAAATCCGAAGCCGTGGCCAAAGCTTTGCGCAACCGCATCGTTTGAAACCGGCGCTTGCGCGTGTGAGGGCGTTTGGCTAGGCTGTGAACCCGTTCACCGCCACAATGGTTCACATCGAGGAAGGTTCATGCGCGCGGTTCATCCTAAAAAACTGAAGCGCCATCTACGCCTGGCGGCGAGGGCGATCCTGTCGCTGGTCTTTCCGATCATCGCCGCCGCCGAACAACTGCCGATCAGAAACTACACGATCGCCGACGGTCTGGCGCACGATCGCGTGCGAGACATCATCCGCGACTCGCGCGGTTTTCTGTGGTTCCTCACCGTCGAGGGGTTGAGCCGCTTCGACGGGTATCACTTCGTCAACTACGGATTGGGGCATGGGCTGCCCGGCGGCTCCATCTTCGATTTGCTCGAAATGCGGAGCGGCGAATACTGGGTGGCGACCGACAACGGCGTGGCGCGCTTCAATCCGTCGTCAGCCGGCGGGCGATTCACCGCCTACGCCGTCGGGGCCGACGCCCAGACCAACACCGTTTTTGCTTTGCACGAAGATCACGCTGGCCAGGTTTGGGTCGGTACCAGAGATGGGCTGTTTCGTCTGGAGGAGAATGCCGGGCGAGTGGACTTTCGCCGCATGGAACAAGGCCTGCTCGCGCAACCAAGCTGCGCCATTCTGAAATTCGCCGAAGATGCTGAAGGCGCGTTGTGGATCAGCTCGAATCTGGGTTTGATCCGGCGTCTACCCGATGGGCGGACCATCGAATACACGTTACGAGGATTGCCTGGCGTCAGTGGGGCGCCTCTCAAATCGTTACAAGCGGATCGCGAAGGTAAGCTCTGGATAGCTCTTGGCGAGGGGTTGCTGGTATTCAATCCCGATCCTGCGGCGAGCGCCCGGACTGGCGGAGCCTTTCCCTGGCGGACGCTCACGCGCATCCAAACCGGCGCGCCCTCGCTGAAAGGACGGTTGGATTTTTCACTCGCTCCCGGCGAGGCGCGACTTTACGCAGGCGTGGCTTGGAGATTGCACGACACCGGGCATGTCTTGCGCCAGACAGCCGACGGGCGTATGTGGATCGCCACTCAAACCGGCCTGTTTGAATTCGACGGCGCGGCCTACACTCATCACACCAGAGCGCACGGGCTGAGTGATGACATGCTGGTCGCCGTCGCCGAAGACCACGACGGCAATCTCTGGATCGGCAGCTTCAGCCGCGGCGCCATGAAGATCGTTCGGCGAGGATTCATCAGCTTCACCGGCGCCGATGGCCTCGGCCATGCTCGCATTGTGGGCATCTCTGAAGACCCTGCTGGCGCCGTTCTCGTGAAGAGCGGGCCCTGGTTCATCAGCCGTTTTGATGGCCAACGGTTCACAACCACACAGCCCAACCTGCCGGCGCCGTTGCGGCCTGACGGCTGGAACTTCACGCAGATCTGCTTGCGCGACCATGCCGGGGAATGGTGGGTTCCCACCGAGAGAGGTCTCTATCGTTTTCCCAAAGTTGATCGGATTGAAGAACTCGCTCGCTCGCGTCCCAAAGCCGTTTACACCACGCGCGATGGATTGCCGAATAATTTCGTCGGTTATATGTTCGAGGACGCGCGGGGCGACATCTGGATGGGTACCGGCGGGCCGGCGCGGATGACCAGGTGGGAGCGCGCAACCGGCGCTTTTCGTGATTACTCCGACGCTCAGGGAGCGCCGCTGCCCTCCGCCCCTCACGCGTTCTGTCAGGACGCAGACGGAAATCTCTGGATCGGATTCTCTGATCGCCTGGCGCGCTACCGGGATGGCAACTTCAGGTTTTGGACGGCGGCCAATGGCTTTCCGACAGGCGCGATCCGAAAACTTTACCTGGATCGCGAGCGCCGCCTCTGGGTTGCGACCAGCCTGAGCGGTCTGATCCGCATTGACGACCCGCAGGCCGAAGAGCCGCGCTTCAAGACTTACACCATCGCCGATGGCCTGGCCAGCAACAATGTGCGCTGTATCGCTGAAGACGCCTGGGGACGCATCTACGTCGGGTTGGGACGTGGCGTAGATCGGCTCGATCCGCAGACCAGGCTCGTCAAGCATTACACCACGGCCGATGGACTCGCCAACAGCTTTGTCAACGAAGCTTTCCGCGACAGCCGCGGCCATCTGTGGTTCGGCATGCTGCAAGGATTATCGCGCCTGATTCCCGAGCCGGATCGTCCAGCCGATCCGCCGCCGATCTGGATCAACGGGCTGCGCATCGCAGGCGACGCTCACCCGGTCTCCGAGTTTGGCGTAACCGAGCTATCGCTTCCTGCGCTCAGCGCCAGCCAGAATCGAATCCAGATTGATTTCTACGGCCTGAGCTTTTCGTCGGGCGGGGCGCTGCGCTATCAACACAAACTGGAAGGCGTGGATCAAGACTGGAGCGCGCCAGGCGATCAACGCGCTTTCGACGCCAGTCTGTCTCCGGGGCGATATCGCTTCCTGGTTCGCGCTATCAACGCTGACGGCCTGGCCAGCGCGACGCCCGCCGCCGTCTCGTTCACGATCCTGCCGCCGCTGTGGAAGCGATGGTGGTTCATCGCGCTGCTCGGGCTGATCTCAGCTGCCGCCGTCTACGCCCTTGAGCGCTTTCGCGTCGCGCGATTGCTGGAACTGGAACGGGTGCGGATGCGCATCGCGACCGATCTGCACGACGACATCGGCGCGGGATTGTCGCGCATCGCGATCCTGTCGGAAGTCGCGCACGGGCGTCTGGGCACCGGCGACCTGCGTGGCCGCGATCATATGACGACCATCGCCTCGGCTTCGCGCGAACTGCTCGATTCGATGAGCGACATCGTCTGGGCCATCAATCCGCAGAAAGAACATCTGAAGGATTTGATCCAGCGCATGCGCCGTTTCGCCAGCGACCTGCTCACAGGACGAAACATCGCTTTCCACTTCAAGGCGCCGGAGGGCGAGCAAGACCTCAAGCTGAGCGCGGACACGCGGCGCGAGGTCTTCCTGATCTTCAAAGAGAGCGTCAACAATCTGGCGCGACATTCGGGCGCGACCGAAGCCGAGATCGAACTGCGAATTGACCGCCGCTGGCTGACGCTTGAAATCAGGGACAACGGGCGCGGCTTCGACGCCGGCGCGCTCGTCAAAAACGATGGGGTCGCAGCGTCAGGCGATGGCAACGGCTTGATGAGCATGCGCGAGCGCGCGCGACGATTGGGCGGCGAACTACAAATCATCTCCAACTCTGGTCAGGGCGCGACCATCAGCCTGCGCGCGCCGATCCACCGCCACTGGTGGGAAGAAAAACAACCTGTCGAAGACCCTCGGCGGCGCAAGGAAAATCAATAAGCGAGCGGCCAATTCCCGTCTGTATGAACGGTATCGGCGCCACTTCGGCCAGCCTCAAACAATGATCGGAACTTCCATCGCCCGGGCAAAATCAAAATCATCGCCCTATCTCTAAGCCTGTCCTGTCTTTGACTCTTATTCTCTCGATCTCTTGCGCATTCCACCTACCTATCACACTGACGGGGACGCCATCGCCGAGATGCGAGATTATCCTCGCGTCAGATCAACGAAGCGAAACGAACAGAGGCGAGCGCCTCGGAACGTTGATCGGGACAAAAAACCGGCGGCTGCTCAAGAACACCGGGCAGCCGTCGCAATGGAGAAGATAAGAGGAGAAAACATGAAAAACAGATTCTTTTTGGCTATTTCAGCGATCATGGTGGCTGGAGCGTTGTTGCTGTCGGTCACGGCTCAAGACAATCGCAAGCTCAATCCGCGTCAGGGTTTCGAGGCCAACCCTTCGCTCGATCCCAAGATCTCCGTCGGCGCCGTTGTCTATCTTCAGTGCAGGGTCGGCACGCCGGTCGAGTTCCCCAAGATCATCATCACCAACAACACCAACCAGACCGTGCCGGCTGGCAAGAAGGTTTACTGGCAGGCGAATCAGTATATGAAAGGCAATATCGTCCTGTCAGCGCCGCTCGCGCCCGGCCAGAGCGTCTACACCCCCTCTGTTGAGGCGAAAGGAAGCAGCTACGCCCCGAAGGCATGGTTCCTCAAATAAAGAATGCGAGGAAGTCATAGAGCGTCCGAAAGTGGCGCGATGACAATAATCGAATCGCTCAAAAGCCGGCGGCTGTTCACTCGGGTGACAGCCGCCAGCGATTGAGCCTTGAGATTGATACCCGGACAAGTACACGGGCCAGTTCAATTTCTCAGTGACAGCGATCAGCGCCACGAGCTGCAAAGGGACTCGCGGTTACTCGATTCAGATCAAGCCGATTTTGCGACCGCAGCCTTCACCGCGTTGGAGAGCAAACAATAGAGAGACACAGGAGAAGGAGGGAGGCCGCATCAATATTGACTCCCTCAACGGCGACAACAAAAAGCCGAGGCGAAAAATGCGATTGATGAAATTCTGCGCGCTACTCGTCATTTTCTTTACCGGATCGCAAGCCGGGGCTGATACGAGCGCCAATGCCAACATGGAATCACTCGTGATAACCGCCGCTTTTGACGGGCAAACGCTGTCGCCTCAATCGCAACTCGAATTGCGGTTAAATCGTCCCGCGCAACCATCTGAAGGCGCGCTGGCCGTCTTCGTCGGATCAACCGATGTGACCGGTTTGCTTGAGACCACTTCAACCAGATTGCTTTACCGCCCCTGGCCAAACCCGCTTCCCGCAGGAGAAACAAAAGTAACGGTCTACCTGATCACTCCGAACCGCGAATGGAAGCAGATCGCGCAGTTCACATTGCGCGTGACCGGCGAAACGGCAGCCGCGCAAGCTCAACCGCCGGATCAGACTCAAACTCCGGCTGAAGCTTCATCCGAGCCAACGCCACAAGCCGCGCCCGCGCAATCGGGTTTCGCAATCATCCCTTCGCTGGCGATTGCGGCGAAGTCCCAGCCCGGATCGTGGTATGCGCCAGCGACGGCGCGCCCGGCGCGCACGACGTTTAGCGATTACACGTTGCAAGGCAGTTTGAAAACCAACATCGAACGCAAGGCCTTCGGCATGCAAAGCCAGTTCGACGTGGTCGGATCGAGCTATCGTCCTGAAGCTTTGAGATACGGCATCCTGGGCGACAAGGCGCCGAGGATTGATCTGTCGAGTTACCTGATGCAGTTCAAGCTCGGCTCGACCAGCTTCAACGCCGGTCACATCAACTACGGATCGAACCGTCATTTGATCAACGGCTTCGCCAGCCGCGGTCTGTCGCTGTCGCGACCGCTTGGCAAGCGCGCCGAAGTTTCGGTCGCCGCGATGAACGGCACGAACATCGCCGGCTGGGGCAACTTCTTCGGCCTCGACAAACGCGATCATCAGGTGGTCAGCGGCAAGATCGGCTACGAAGTATTCGAGAATCGTCCCGGCGGATTGCGGATCGAGGCTTTCGGCTTGAGCGGTTCGCTGCTGCCTCTGACCGGTTTCAACCAGAATCAGATCAACGACGCCGAGAAGAGCCGTGGCGCGGGCTTCCGCGTGATGGCGACCGACAAGGCGCAGCGGCTGCAACTCGACGCCGGGTTCACGCGCAGCCGCTCGTTCAATCCGCACGACCCGCTGCTCGATCCGACTCAAAGCGCGATTGGCGTCCGGCCCGCGACCAGCGATGCGCGCTATTTCGACATCAACTACAAATTGATTCAGGACGCGGCGTTGACCGAGAACACCAGGGCGAACTTGCAGGTGACTTTTCAGCACGAACGCGTTGACCCGCTTTATCGCAGCGTCGCCGCCGACACGCAGAGCAACAAGGCGCTCAATCAGGTCGGCCTCGTGGCGAATGTCGGCGCCGTCACCGCGACTTATTCGCACGCGCGATTCAACGACAATCTGGACGACATCCCCGCGTTACTCAAAACGTTGACGCGGCGTCACAGCTTCACGATCAGCGCGCCGCTGGCTTCACTATTCGGTCCCATTGCCGCTGATCAATCGTCTCCGCAACCGTCAATGTGGCTGCCGCAGCTTTCGTTCACTTACGACCGGACGCATCAATTCGCCGCCGGAATTCCGATCAATTCGGATTTCAAGGAGCCGCAGCTTCCAAATCAACTCGGCGTCAATTACATGCTGACCGCCGAATGGCAGAGCCAGCGATTCCGTTACAGCTATCGTTTGAACTATTCGACGCAGGCGAATTTCGGCGCGAACCGCCAGGACACGAAGCTCAACAACCTGGTCAACGGCCTGACCGTCGGCTTCAATCCGCACACGGCCTTCGACATCAATTTCGACGTGAGCGTCGAAAACGTTTTGAACGAAGACAACAACGGAAACAAAGACAGTCGCCGCGACGACCGCACGCTGCGCTTCGGGTTCTTCGCCAACTGGCGACCGACCGGGCGAATGACGTTGACCGCCAATTTCTCGAACACCGGAATGCGTTCGTTCGGCGACCTATCGCTGGCGAGTTCGAGCCGCAACATGCAATTCGACGCGCAATGGTCGTGGCGTTTTCTGGGCAAAAAGAACGCCGAACAGGAGCAGGCCGTAAGGTTCCTGGGCAAGCTGCAAGGCCAGTGGTATGTCAGGTACTCGCATCGTTACGCGCGTTCACGAAACGAGTTGCAGAAGCTTTACGGTTTCAATCGCGGCAATACGCTCAACACGGGATTGAGCTTCACTTTCTTTTAGCGAGCCGCGCGATGTCTTCCCTTTGTAGTAACGAATTTATTCGTTACGTCACGTAACGAATAAATTCGTTACTACAAACTTTCGGTTCGCTCACTTTTCGCGAGGTTCTTGAGAATCTGGCATTGAATAGAATACGGATTGAACTGATGCGACTGATTGGAACAGATCAAATCCGTCGCAATCAGTCGCATCAGTTCAATCCGTGTTCCATCTGATCAGCCAAAATAGAATACTGATCGAACGGATGCGACGGATTGAGGCTGATCTGATCCGTTTCGATCTGTAGCATCAGTTCAATCAGTATTCTATTCGGCCTCCGATTTTCAAAAACTCCTCGAAAAGTGAGCGAACCGAGAGTACAAAGTTTTGTTCCGAGGGAAACAATGAACAGATTATTGACGATCACCCTGTTGTCAGCCGTTTGCGCCGCGTCAGCGTTCGCGCAGAGGAACGAAGGCGCCGTCAAAGTCAGTCCGAGCGGAGTCAACATCAACGCGAACGGCGCAACTACGGTATTTTTGACCTTCGGCGGGCTGGGCAATTACCGGCCGGCCGAAGCGACGTGGTGCGGCGAGTTGACGCCAGCCTCGCCCGACATCGGATTCAAATGCGACCCGGCGACGATCTACGGCTCACTGCCTGATCGCTACAATCAGTCCGCATCGAGCGGGCGTCAGGCGCTGACGGACATTATGTCCATCCCGCCTTCGGTCGCGCGGCGCGCCTATCAGGACGCGGTTGACGGCGCGAAGTCGTCGTTCTTCTACGTTCGCCATTTCGTGAATTTGAGGGGCGGGCCGGATGAATACGTCTTCGTGACGTGCCGAATGGCTGGCGGCGGCGTGAGCGTCCCGCTGGCGTTGACCAACGTGAAGCTGATGTTCGACGGCAATCTGCCGCTGACGGTGATTAAACCAGGCGAGAAGCCGCCGCCGATCAAAGCCGAAATCGCATACAACGGCGCGGGCAGGCTAATCGGCAGGTGGGAAGTCGTGATGCCGGGCGATGAATTGCCTTCCGAGCAAGACCTGCTGACCGAAGGCTCGCTGCCAATCGAGGAGCGCGGCCAGCAACGCCGCTACGCGCAATTGAGCAGGTTCAACGTCTTCTTGCCGCCGACCGGTAAACACGTTCTGCCCGGCCCCGACACATCGCGTTTGCCGACGAACATCGAAGGCCAGTATCTGATCCTGTTGCGCATCGAGGTGAGCGACGATCCCGACAGCGGATCGAACCTCGCGGCGGTCAAAGCCGGAGCGGGATTCATTCAGAGCGGCGCCGTGGCCGGATTCGCTTTGCCCGCGCTGCGTTACTTTGTCGGAAGCAAGGCGGCGGATACAACGACCGCATCGTCTGCTTTGACGTTGCTGCTGCCAGCCGATCAATCCGTAGCCGCCAACGATCAACCGCTCGAATTCAGTTGGAGCGAATCGCCGCAAGCCGCCGTTTATCGTTTGGAAGTGGAAGACAACAAGGCGCAGCGGTTGTTATCGGCGATGCTGAGGCGCGGAGTGACCTTGTACCGCGCTCCGCCGTGGCTCAAAGAGAAAGCCGGAGATGGGATTATGCGATGGCGCGTGGTGGCGTTCGACCAGACTGGCGCGGTGATCAGCGAATCGCAGTGGCGTGTGTTGAAGCTGGTTTCAAAGCAGCAGGGCGTGAGCCAATAGGGAAAGTACG
>WBZR01001380.1_pt1 | contig 30551 bp, 23 predicted proteins | sample 5204231 | NCBI WGS metagenome assembly WBZR01 (sample SAMN12412403, study PRJNA552823) | activated sludge metagenome | isolation source: activated sludge from anammox sidestream of wastewater treatment plant... | place: USA: Virginia | collected 2017-08 | reverse complement strand
AGTTTGCGATCGAGCAGGGCCTCCACTTCGTTTCGGCGCTGTCGGAGGTAATCGTCGAGATTGAACATGGCTCCTCCTGTTAATTCAGGAGCGTATTTCAAAGGCGGAAGAGAGATAACGGAAAAGACGGAAATAGCGGAACAGACGGAAGGTTTCAGGTCTTCCTTTTCTGTTTTCCGTTTATTCCGTTATTTCCGTCTTTTCCGTTATCTCTCTTCTTAGCGTCATTGAGCGGACGCTCCCAGGGTGAATTGTTACTCGAAATTCAGCCCGATTCCCGCGCGTTCGGAATGGGCTTTGATCTTCTCCAGAACTTCTGTGGCCAACGCCAGCGCGCGGCGGCCTTCCGTTCCGCTGACAACCGGGGCGGTTCGCGTTTGAACGGCTGTGACGAACGATTCGATCTCGGCCAGCAGCGGCTCGCGTTTTTCGATTTGCAAACCTTCGGCGACGATTTCGGGCAAGGCTCCGGCGGCTTTCGGCGGCGTCAGCTTGCACATCGCCACCTGCTGCTCGGCGTAATCGAGCGAATAATATTCGTTCGGTTGAAACACGCGAAGCTTGCGCAGCCGTTCGCCGGAAACGCGGCTGGCGGTGATGTTGGCGATGCATCCATCGGCGAATTCCAGCCGCGCGTTGGCCAGATCAATCTTCGGCGTCAGGATCGGAATGCCTACGGCTTCGAGCTTAACCACATCGCTATTGACCAGACTGGCGATGATGTCGAGTTCGTGAACCATCAAATCCATCACCACATCAATGTCCAGCGAGCGCGGCGTGAAAATGCCCATCCGGTGAGCTTCAAAAAATCTTGGGCGCGAGACGTGCCGCTGCAACGCCACAAACGCGGGGTTGAATCGTTCGATGTGGCCGACCTGCAAAACCAGATTCTTCGATTCGGCCAGACGGATCATCTCGTCGGCTTCGTCGAGCGTGCGCGCGATTGGCTTTTCTACAAGAACGTGAACGCCCGCTTCCAGAAAGGCGCAGGCGCTTTCGTGATGATTAACGGTCGGCGAGGCGACGCTGACCGCTTCGACTTCGCCGAGCAGTTCGCGGTAATCGCGGACGAAGCGCGTTCCGTGTCGTTCGGCGATTGCGCGCCCGCCGGCTTCGTTGATGTCGCAGACGGCGACGAGTTCAGCCTGTTCGAGAGTGGAGTAAATGCGCGCGTGCGCCTGTCCGAGGTGGCCGACGCCGATGACGGCGGATTTAATTCTGTTTGCCATAGAGTTGTATAAAGCCGATTTCAAGTTTCGAGTTACGGATGATACTCTGTGGGTCGAAATTTAAACTTGAATCTTGGAAATTGAAACAGCAATTCTACAAACGGGCGTGCAAACCAACGGTTTTCCTCTAATCACAGAAAAAGACAACCCGGAACGTTTTTATCTGATTGCGCTGGCCGCGTTGTGCGCGGTCGTCTTTTTTTACGGGCTTGGGCGCCTGCCGCTGATCGGCCCGGACGAACCACGTTACGCCGAGGTCGCGCGCGAAATGTATGCGACCGGCGATTGGGTCACGCCGCGTCTGGGCGGGATCAAATGGTTTGAAAAGCCCGCGCTGACTTACTGGCTCTCGTCCGCGGGTTACGCGCTGCTGGGCGAAAACGAATTCGGCGCGCGGTTCGGCGTCGCTGTGATTGCGGCTGTTGGCGCGCTGCTGCTCTATCTTTTCGGACGCCGCGCGCACTCGGCGCGCTTCGGGTATTTGAGCGCCGCGGCGCTCGTGACCTGCGGGTTGTGGCCGGGCTTTGCGCGCGGCGCGACGTTCGATCTGCCGCTGACCGTCGCGATTGAAATGGCGCTGTTCAGTTTCTTCTTCTGGGATAACAAAGAAGCGAAGCTGGGAAAAGACCGGCTCTGGTATGTATTCTGTTTCGCGCTGGGGCTGGCGACTTTGGCGAAAGGGTTGGTCGGGATAGTCCTGCCGCTGGCGGTCATCGCGCCTTATCTGGTTTTGACGCGCAACTGGAAGGCGAGCCTGAAACCGCGTTTGCTGGCCATCGGCGCGTTTATCTTCCTGGCGACTACGGCCATCTGGTACGCGCCGGTGATCGCGCAGAACGGACGCGAATTCATTGACGAGTTTTTCATCGGGCACCACTTCCAGCGTTACCTGTCGAACAAATACAAACATCCGCAGCCGGGTTATTTCTTCCTGCTCGTCGTGTTCGCGGGCAGCTTCCCCTGGTCGTTCTGTTTGCTGTCGGGCGCGTGGCGCGCTTTGAAACGATGGCGAGAGCGCGCGGATGACCGGCTGGGTTTGTTCCTGTGGCTGTGGGTTATCGTGCCGATCGTGTTCTTTTCGTTTTCGGGATCGAAGCTGCCCGGCTACATTCTGCCGGTCTTTCCCGCTGTCGCGTTGATCGTGGGCAAGGAATTGATCCGGTGGTGGAGCGATGAAACGCCGTTGCCGAACAAGCAGGGTTACTTGACCGGGGCGCTGATCATCGCTGTTGGAATCGGTTCCGGCGTCGTTCTTCAACGCGAATTGGGCGTGGACGCCCGCGACGCGTGGGTGATGGGCGCGGCCGCTGTTCTGATCGCCGCCGTTTATCTGGGGTTGTTGTTTTTCAAAAGCGGCAGGGCCGCCACGCTCTATCTGCCGTTCGGATTGGCTGTGATCGTCATCGCCGCCGCGCATCTGGTTTTTCCCGGACTGGGCAATCGAGAGTCGTTGAAGAAATTGTCGTTGATGGCCGTCGAGGCGGCGCGGCCTTCGGAGCGATTGATATTTTTCGTCAATCAGGATCACGGGATAAATTTTTACGCCACCGGATTGCCGCTTCGCGACAACCGTTCTGAATTGGTGACCGTGACATCGGTTGACGAGATCGCGCTGTTGATCGAAGCAAGCCGCAGCCGGAGCGTTCTGATCGCTTCGCGTAAACAGTGGAGCGGCGGCGTGACCGAGTCGGAAAAATTACTGGTTGAGAAGATCGGGGAGCAGGAATTCAACGCGCGCTGCTCGCCCGGTTGCGATTGGGTGTTGTTGCGCGCGCAAAAGAAGTAGAACGGAGAAGCAGATTTTGGAGTACAGAGAAGATCATTTGATTCAAGCCACCGCCGCGGACGCCACGATCCGATTGGTCGCGGCTGTGACGACCAACCTCGCCGCCGAGGCCTGCGACCGGCACAACACCGCGCCGACGGCTTCAGCCGCGCTCGGACGAACGCTGACCGGGACGTTGTTGCTGGGCCGCACTTACAAAGACCTCGAATACATCACGGTTCGTTTCGACTGCAAAGGCTTGCTCGGCGGCATCGTCGCGGAAGCGAGCGCGCACGGCACGGTACGCGGTTACGTCAGGAATCCGGCGGCGCATTTGCCGCCGAACGCTCTGGGCAAGCTGGACGTGAAGGGAATTGTCGGCGGCGGGATGATGCACGTGATCCGCGAAGCCGGGTTCGAGATCGGCTTGATGAAGGAGCCGTATTACGGCTCGACGCCGATTGTATCCGGGGAGATCGCCGAAGACTTCGCGCATTATCTGGCGGCGTCCGAGCAGATCAATTCGGCGATGTCGCTGGGCGTATTTGTCGAAGCCGAACAGGAGCGCGTGACCGCCGCCGGCGGCTATTTGATCCAGACGCTGCCGGGCGTTGAAGAAAGCACAGTCGCCGCAATCGAAAAGGCTGTATCAAACGCCGCGCACGTCACCGAAACTATTCGCGCGGGCGCAGGCGCCGAAGAGATGTTGCGGCTCGCGCTCGGAGACATTCCCTTCGATGTGCTCGAAACGCACCCGGTCGAGTTCCGGTGCAAATGCTCCTACGAACGCGCCGTCAGAATCGTCACGGCGCTCGGCCAGGAAGAAGTCGCGGATATGCTCGAAAAGGACAAAGGCGCGGAACTGACCTGCCATTTCTGCAATTCAGTTTATTACCTGGACGAGGCTGCGCTGCAAAACATTCTCGAACCCCTTGAGCCGGTGGTGATGTAAGTCAGAGAGATCGGCTCGCTTCAGCCTGCCGCCATTTGCATCGGGCGGTCCAGATTTGAAGGGAGCGCGTTGCGCCAGGCCTCTTCCAGCGACGCTACGGCGGTTGCGATCAGCTTCGCGCCATCGCAAACAACGCTCAATTCTTCTCCGCCGATTTCGCCGATTACCGCGCAAACAACGCCCGCCTCTTGCGCGATGTTTTTGACTTCAGCGAGATGCTCCGGCTTCACACTGAGGATGATGCGCGAGGGCGATTCAGCGAAGAGCAGCGCCGTCGCGTCGTTCAACGCGCTCAATTTCGCGTGCCCGGTCAGGTCAATTCGCGCGCCGATGGCCGGGCGGCGGTAGCTGGAAAAACAGCTTTCGGCCAGCGCCACAGCCAATCCGCCGTCGCTGCAATCGTGCGCCGAATTGATCAGGCCTTCCTGAATGGCCTTCAAACAAACTTCCTGAACAGCCTTCTCAGCGTCGAGATCAAGGCGCGGAACCGCGCCGCTCACTTCGCCGGTCATAACCGATAACAACTCGCTCGCGCCGAGGTCGTTCTGCGTCACGCCCAACAACACGATCACATCGCCGGCGTCTTTGAACCACTGCGTGGTCGTGTCTTTTGCGTCTTCGATCAAGCCGAGCATGCCGATGACCGGCGTCGGGTAAACGCCGCGCCCTTCAGTCTCGTTATAAAAACTGACGTTGCCGCCGGTGACCGGCGTATTGAACGCGCGGCAGGCTTCGGCCATTCCGTCAATCGTTTCGCTGAAGGCCCACATCACTTCGGGGCGTTCGGGGCTGGCGAAATTCAGGCAGTTGGTGACGGCCAGCGGACGCGCGCCGCTGCATACGACGTTGCGCGCGGCTTCGGCGACGGCCTGCCGCGCGCCTTCGCGCGGATTCAAATGGCAATAACGCCCGTTGCAATCGAGCGACATCGCCAGATTGCGCCGCGTCTCCTTCACGCGAATGACCGCCGCGTCCGAACCCGGCAGCACTACCGTGTTCGTCCGCACCATGTGATCGTACTGGCGATAAACCCATTCTTTCGACGCCAGATTGGGCGAGGCGACCAGGCGGCGCAGGATTTCAGTGAAGACCGGCGGCTCATCCGCAATTTGAGATTTGAGATTTGAGATCGCGGCTTCGATCTTCGGTTTCGCGTCTTCGGTTGCGACTTTGAATGGCTGTTGCGGGCGGTTGTAACGCGGCGCTTCGTCGGTCAAAGCCTTGTTCGGAATCTCGGCGGCGAGTTCGCCCTGATGCAGCACGCGGAGTTTCTCTTCAGCAATCACGTGGCCGATGATCACAGCGTCCAGATCCCAGCGGTGGAAAATTTCCATCAATTGCCGCTCGTGGCCACGCGCCGCGACGATCAACATTCGCTCCTGCGATTCCGAGAGCATCATCTCGTAAGCCGTCATTCCGGTTTCACGTTGCGGAACCAGATCGAGATTGATCTCCAGCCCGGCGCCGCCGCGCGCGCCCATCTCGCACGACGACGAAGTCAAACCAGCGGCACCCATGTCCTGAATGCCCACGATGGCGCCGGAACGCATCGCTTCCAGGCAGGCTTCGAGCAGCAGCTTTTCGGCGAACGGGTCGCCGACCTGCACAGTCGGGCGTTTCTCCATCGCCGCTTCGTCGAATTCCGCTGAGGCCATCGTCGCGCCGTGAATGCCATCGCGGCCGGTCTTCGCGCCGACGTAGATCACCGAATTTCCGATGCCTTCGGCCTTGCCGTAAAAAATCTGTTCGCGGCGAACGAGGCCCAGCGCGAAGGCGTTGACCAGCGGATTGAGCGAATAACAATCGTCGAAAGCGACCTCGCCGCCAATCGTCGGCACGCCGAACGCGTTGCCGTAATCGCCGATGCCTTTGACCACGCCGGCCATAATCCGCCGGTTGCGCGCAACGGGTTGCGATGAAGTCTGTTCGCGCGAATCGTCAACAACCTCCTCTTTTATCGGCCCGAAACGCAGGCTGTTCATCGCCGCCACAGGCCGCGCGCCCATCGTGAAGATGTCGCGCAGGATGCCGCCGACGCCTGTCGCCGCGCCTTGATACGGTTCGATGAACGATGGGTGGTTGTGCGATTCGATCTTGAACGCCACGCACCAGCCGTCGCCGATGTCAACGATGCCCGCATTTTCGCCCGGTCCCTGCACCAGGCAAATCCCTTCGGTCGGCAACCGCCGCAGATGAACTTTCGACGATTTGTACGAGCAATGCTCTGACCACATCACCGAAAAGATTCCCAACTCGGTGAAGTTCGGCTCCCGCCCCATCAATTGTTTGATCCGTTCGTACTCTTCGGGCGTGATGTTGTGCTGATCCAGAATTTCAGTCGTTATCGTCATAATTGTGATTGGGAATGGGGAGTGTGGAGTAGGGAGTGGGAAGTGGAAGAAGAAGTCAGTTCGTCTTCCACTTCCCACTCCCTACTCCACACTCCCTTAAGCCCTCAGCTTGATCATCTCGCGCAATGATTCGGCCATTGACAGGAACAGAGCGCGCCCGTCTTTGCAGCCCAGCGCGCTCTCCGAAGCGCGCTCCGGGTGCGGCATCATGCCGAGCACGTTGCCTTCGCGGTTCGTGATTCCGGCAATGCTGTTGATCGAGCCGTTCGGGTTCGATTCATCCGTGACCGCGCCGCTGGCGTCGCAGTAACGAAAGATGATCCGGTTCTGGCTCTCGAGTTCGGCCAGTGTCGCCGCGTCGCAGAAATAATTGCCTTCGCCGTGCGCGACAGGAATGCTCAAAACCTGTCCCTGCCGGTAACCGCGGGTGAAAGGCGTGTCGGCGCGCTCGACGCGGATGTTGACGTGCTCGCAGACGTATTTCAGGCTCCTGTTGCGCAGCAGCGCTCCCGGCAACAACCCGGCTTCGCACAGAATCTGGAAACCGTTGCAGATGCCCAGCGCCAGTCCGCCGTCGCGCACGAAATCCTTGAGGGCTTTCATCACTGGCGAGAAGCGCGCGATGGCGCCTGTCCGCAGGTAATCTCCGTAAGAGAATCCGCCGGGCAGGATGATCGCGTCGTAACGATCTATCTCCTCGTCTTTGTGCCAGATGAAATCAACAGGCTGGCCGATGACCTTGCTCACCACGTGATAAGCGTCGTGATCGCAATTGGAGCCGGGAAAAATGACTACGCCGAATTTCATTGCGTAATGACCTTTGGCTTTTTAAAGGTAAGAGCTAGCGCCCATTTCTACTACATCAACTCCGCGTTGTCTAGCTGAGGTCAAAGCGATCAACGCGTGTGAGCCGAAAACAATTCTTGCCTGGATTCTCGCAATGAACGTAGAATGCCAGCCACACACGTACAAAACACACGCTCCCTTCATTGTCTTAACGTTGTCTGTTTTGCGGCTTATGCTGAAACGTATTCTGCTGCTCACTCAACTCGTATTACTGCTGCCGCTCGCAGCGCCGAACGATTCGCGCGCGCAGAACAGGAAGCCTTCTCAAATTCTGCGCCAGGTGGCCGAACAACAGCGAAAATTGTCCGAGGCGCTTCAGCGCGCCGCCGAGCAATCCGGTGAGCAATCATCTCCTTCGTCCCAGGAGCCGGCTTTCGCGCCCGATCCCGATGAACTGGACAAAATGGACGAGGCCCTGATGAAATTTGCGGCTGAACGCGCCGCCGGTTTTAAGATCAGTGATTGGAAAGGCGAAGAGCTTTATGCGCTGGCCGCGCTCTATCAAATGGCGGAACAGTTCGCGTCCGCCGGGGAAGCCTACCTGGCTTATCTCAAAGGCGATGCGCGATCGAGGATGGCGGCGAACGCGCGCACGGGACTGATCCGAGCGCTGATTGAAACCGAGCGGCTCGACGACGCTGAAAAATTGCTGGTAGGCGCGGAATGGATTGTTACCGGTGACCCGGTCACGTTGGCTGTCCGCACGGGATTGTACAAAGATCTGGCGATTGCGATGCGTGACCGCAACCTGTACGAGAAGGCTGCGGAATTGGCGAAGAAGGGATATGGCCTGGCCGATATGGTTTCCGAGTCGAGCAGAATAGGCGCGAACATGCAGGAAGCGGTCGAGCGCAATCAGATCATCCTGGCCGCAATCGCTGTCGCTTCGCAGGAACGGATCGGGCGCAAGAAAGAAGCAGCCGAAATGAACAAGCTGGCGCTGGCTTTTGATTTCAACCGCCAGCCCGAACTGCGTTCGGTTTACGAATCGGAACTCGCCGCTGCGCGGCTGATCGGCTCGGCGGCGCCGGAATTGGACGTTTTGCGCTGGATCGCTGGAAGCCAGGGATCGCCGAAGAGCCTGAGCGAATTGCGCGGCAAAGTCGTGCTGCTCGATTTTTGGGCGATGTGGCGCCGGCCTGGCGTTTCTGCCTTCCAGCGCCTGCGCGGATTGCAATCGAAATATGCGGGCCGGGGATTCGAGATCATCGGCGTGACGAAGTTATACGGACGCTCCGACACCGAAGAATCGTTGAAACGCGAGCAGGAGTTCAAAAGCCTGGAAAATTACAAAGCCAAACATCAACTGACTTACCCGTTCGCCGTCGGCAAAATGGACGACGTGACGAATGAAGAGCGGTACGGAGTGATCGGCATTCCGACAATTATTTTGATTGACCGCCGAGGCGCCGTGCGCTACGTCAAACGCGGCGTTGGCGAATATCGAAAGCTGGAAAAACAGATCGAGAAATTGATCGCTGAAAAATAGCGGCAGCCTCCGCTTGAAACGAACTGGAAGGTAAGTAGAAATGACTATGCCCCGTCATACAACACTTCTTCCTGGCAGGCGCGCCTTCAATTACGAATGGCTAGACCCGTCGAGCGCCTGGGCGCTGGATGAATACGCAGTCACATTGCCCGTCGCGTCGGAGCCTTACGACTGGACGCTCGAAGATACCGCGCCACAGCCGCCGCAATTCATTCCCATACCTCCGCCGAATTGGGGCAGCCCGGCCACGCCGCAACCTGCGAAGCGCAAAGCCCGCGTCGCCGAAGCCGCGCTCCTGATCCCGGTAAAGAGCGTTTCACCGAGCAAGCGCGCCGGAAAAAATAGAACCAGGCGCCGCAGCAAACACCTGATTTCGTCCGTGCTGCTACTGCTGCTTTCTGTGGTGGCGGTCTTCGTCTTTGCCTACATCGCTCAAAAGTACGGCAGATGAAAATGCGACTGCGAGGCTTCTTTCTGGCGTCGAGCGGTTAGAGATTTTCGCGTTTGAATTCGTCGGCGATGTAATCACACGCGCGCGCCGTGATCGCCATCATCGTCAGCGTGGGGTTCTGGCAGCCCTGCGAGACGAAACACGCGCCGTCGGTGACGAAGACGTTTTTCACATCCCAGGACTGGTTCCATTTGTTCAAGACCGATGTTTTCGGATCGGCCCCCATTCGCGCCGTGCCGACTTCGTGGATGCAGAAGCCCGGAGGCGCGGGCGTGCTGCTGGAAGATAAAATCCTGAACCCGGCGGCCTCGCTCATTTCCTTGATTGTTTCAAGCGCGTCTTTGGCCATCGCGCGTTCGTTGTCGCCGTGCGAGCATTCGACGTGCAGCGCCGGAATGCCCCAGGCGTCAACTTTGTTCGGATCAATCGTGACGCGGTTTTCCTTGCGCGGCAGCATCTCGCACCACGCGCCGAGCCAGAACGGAATCTCGCGCGGGTTCTCGCGCGTCAACTTCTTGAATTCTGAGCCGAAGCCCGGCGTTTGCCTGGCATGGCTGAATGAATATCCCTGCGAGCAACCACCCTGCATCCCGTATCCGCGAATGAAATTCGGATGTTTGTCGGTGATGTTGCGAAAGCGTGGGACGTAAATGCCGTTCGCGCGCCCGTCGGAATAATCGTATTCCATCCCTTTCAACACAGGCACGATGCCGCCCGCGCTGATCTGGTACATGTGATCCATCAGGTAATGGCCGAGCGCGCCCGAAGAATTGCCAAGCCCTGCTGGATGCTGGCGCGATTTCGAGTTGAGCATGATGCGCGTTGATTCGAGCGTCGAGGCGCACAGCACGATGACTTTGCCGTACTCTTCATAATCGCGCTTCGTGATCTGGTTGACGATGCGGACGCCGCTCGCTTTGCCGGTGTTCGGATCAACGATGATCTCGCGCACGACGGCATTCGGGCGCAGCGTCATTCGACCGGTCTTCGCAGCGGCGGGAAGCGTCGAGCCGGGGCTGCTGTAATACGAATGCGTCGTGCAGCCGCGGTCGCAATGGCCGCAGTAATGGCAGGCGGCGCGGCCCTGATGAGCTTTGGTCAGGATCGCCGCGCGCCCGATGATGACATTGCGTCCGGGGAATTTGCTCTCGACCGCTTTCTTCAAAATCCGTTCGCCGCAGGTCATCGCCATCGGCGGCAGAAATTTGCTGTCGGGCAGTTGCGGCAGTTTTTCGTAAGAGCCGCTGATGCCGACGAAATCTTCGACCTGATCGTAATACGGTTCGAGTTCTTTGTAGCTGAACGGCCAGGGCTGATCGTACCCGTCGCGCTCGGCGGCTTTGAAATCGTAATCGCTCAGGCGGTAAGACTGGCGGCCCCAGGTGACCGAACGCCCGCCGACGTGGCGTCCGCGGATCCACCAGAACGGCTTGTCTTCGGGAGTCGTGTACGGGTTGTCAATGTCGTCAACGAAGAGGTGATGGCCGTATTCGTTCGCCGCGTAACACCTTGATTGAATCGGCTGGCGCGGAGCGTATTTCGAGCCGGAAACCAGGCCGCGATATTTGAGTTCGTAAGGGAAGGTGTGTTCGCGGAAATCTTTTTCAGGGTTGAGCTGACGTCCGGCTTCGAGCACAAGCACGGTCATACCGCGTTCGGTCAATACTTTCGCCGCCCAACCGCCGGTTGCGCCGGAGCCAACGACAATCGCGTCATAGATTTTGCGTTTCGATCTCTGCATGGACGTGTCTCCCGTGTTGATCTTGAAGCGCCATCGTTGCCGGCTAGCGGCGCAGATGGACTACCTGATGATCGCTTGAAAGATTGTTTGCCAGAAAATAATTCGCGGGTCGGGCGCAATCTAACGCATGTCTTTGGCCGGTGTCCATCGTCGTTCACAGTTAGACTTATCGCTGATTCATTCAGGTGGTAATGCGCGGAGCTGAGGCGAGCGCCTTTTCTTGCCCAAACAACCTATGTCTGTTTGCCCATCGGAGCTGAATGAGGAATGAACTCTCTGAGTTTCTTTACCAGCCGATCCAGGTCTATCGGTTTTCTGATTGCTTCTGTCGCCCCGGCCTTTTCAGCCTCTGGTAGCAGTCCTGTGCTATCCGCCGACATCGCCAGAATCGGAACCTGCGCCAGATCAGGCATGGCTCTGACCTTCTTGATGAGATCAATTCCGCTGATCTCCGGCATCATCAGGTCGGTGATGATGACTGCGGGACGGAACTCCTGAAGCATTTTGAGGGCGTGTTTACCGTCAATCGCCGTGGCGGGGTAGAAGCCCTCGCCCCTCAACACCAGCGTCAATAGATCAAGCATCTCCTCCTGATCATCAACTATCAACACACATACCTTATCCATTGTCTTGCCCTGTTTCTCCTTCGAGTCCACGTGGGCGCCTTTGAATAAAAGAGGCGGAGTGGTCTGACAACCGCTCCGCCCCAAATTCCCTCGCCGCAGTGTCGGTCTGTCTGTTCGCTCGGTGATTACGCCACTTTATTCGCGTAATCAAAATCCTTCGATGATCGCCTGCGCGACACTGGTGAGCGCGATCAGCCCGATCACCGCCAACATTTTTATAAACGCAGAATCCATAAACTTCATGGCATTCTCCCGTAGCCACTGCGTATTTAAAACCTGGGCGCCGGAGACAGCGTTAAACCGCAACCCTGCGGCCCGTGATGAGTTGGAAAATAAGTATGATTGCGGCGATGACCAGTAAAATGTGGATCAAATTTCCACCTACGCCACCGATCAGGCCCAGCAGCCACAACACAACAAGCACTGCAATAAGCGTCCACAACATTGCTCTTTCCTCCTTCGGACTTAAAGTCCCTCTCAGAACGTTTCAACCCCAGCCACGCATTTCAGCCTTAAGCGCCCACTTGCGCTAACTCATTGATGGGCTGCAATGGCCGTGCCGCAGCCGCAGACAACAGGCATGCTGGTTTTTCAATGCCATTTGCAGCGATGAAGCGCCTGTCTCGCGCCTGCATTACGCCTGAAATATTTTGAAGGTTGGGCGAGGAGCATAAGTGGATGAAGCTTGAAGAGTTCATGCGCCGCCGCAATCGTGGAGAGCGATAAGTGAACTCCGATCTCTTCAATCGCCACTTGCATCAGACCGCGCGCGCCGGCGTTGTCTTCCTCAATCAACGCAGGCTTGTTTGCCGGACTCGTTGTTCTTTTCCGAATCAGTGTATGGGGAGGCGCCTCATTGTGGTACGAGGGAGATTTCACGCGTTGAATACCACAAGGCGAATTGTTTTCAATTTAGCCGGCGCGCCCGCGCACACTAAAGTAAGAGTGCGATGTTCCATCCGCTTTTCCGTTATTTAAATGGTGTGCAAACGCGGTTGAGAAGCGGTAAGGCCTGATAGGAGGGAAAGAGGCCGGCCTGCGCGCTTCGGATTTATCAGAGATCACTCGCTCATACGAGGTTGAGCAAAGAGCGCGTCGAAAGCTTCGCGCGGTTTCACAGACTTATTCGATTGGCGTTCGTTGGCCCATTTCCTCACGGCGTCAACAGTCAGCTTCACCACGGAAGGCTGCGGCGTTGACGACTCCGGGGATGTTGATTGGACGGCTTCTGACGCGGCGGTTTCTATTTGCTGCCGCTCAATGACCTCCTCGCGTTTGATCAATCTTGCGCGTTTCATTTCCTTCTCCTTCTGTTCAAATTGGATTTTGTTGGTTGTCCAGAGACTCGTTCTTAGCTTATTCGCTTCCAGCTTATTCGTCTCCAACTCAGGCAATCGTCGTGCCTTCAGGCGTCGCTCTGAATCAAATCTATCAATCTGAAATTCTTATCGGTGATGTGACGTAGACCGGGATGCGTAGCCGCATCAGGCCATTATCCTGAATGGTGTTCACTACTGACGATGTGGCATAGAGCCAAAATTATCGTTTCTAAATTCCACAACCGCTTGGCTGTTATTGATTGCTTCTCAGCCTGTAGCTTCCCACATCGTCGCGCCGCGGTTGATCTCCCCTGCCGCGCAGCAGGTAGATGAGAATGAACCCCGTGATGAACCCGCCGATGTGCGCCATATAGGCCACACCGCCGGTTTCCTCCGTTTGCATAAACGAGCCTGCGCCGTTGACGAACTGCAACAAAATCCACAGCCCAATCACCACCAGCGCAGGCATGGCGATAACCGTGAAACCGAGCAGCACTCTGACCCGGCCTCTGGGAAAGAGAACCAGATAAGCGGCGAGCACGCCCGAAATCGCGCCCGAAGCGCCGAGATTCGGGATCATCGAATCCGCGTTCACCCACACCTGCGCCACTGTCGCCGCGACGCCGCAGAGCAGATAGAAGAGCAGAAATCTGCCGTGCCCTATCCGATCTTCCACGTTGTCGCCGAATATCCACAGGTAAAGCATATTGCCCAGCAGATGCGCCCACCCGCCGTGCATGAACATTGCGGTGAAGATGGTGATGGAATCGCCTGTCGGGTCGTGCGCCAGGCGGCGCGGCACAACCGACCACCGCATAATGAACGGATCGCCTCCGTTCATCTCCACAAAGAAGAAGATCACGTTGAGCGCGATCAATGTATGAGTCACAACCGGACTTATTCTGCGCGCCGTGTTGTCATCCCCGATTGGGAAGAGCATCTCCCTCTCCTGTTAAGCGCGGTAAAAACCCGACCCATCATTTACCCTCCGTCAAAACAAGTTGAAACGCTGGAAGCCGCGTCATTCTTTTCCATCTCCCATTTTCACGTTTACACACAACGCAATGAGCAAGGAATGTGCCAGCGCAAATGAAGCCGAGTCCAGGCGTCTATGCTTCACATCTCCATCGGAGCCGTACACAACCGCAAGCGACGCGATAGGGCGAAAACAAAATTCGGTCGCGGAGTTTTTACCGTAAGTCCAATGCTGACGGCGTATCTAAAGCCGGCAATGCAATGAGAATGCATTTGGGCGCCGCTCTTGCTCTAATGCTTACCGGAAGGTTCGCAAACGCGTATTTGAAACCAGGCATTAACAAACCCATGCGTTATTGAATAAGCGCATCAGAAAGGAGGAGCAACAATGTCTACGATGGAACTGAAAACCATGAGAGCCGCAGCCGGAATGGGTGACGCGACAGGGGCCGATTGGGTTTCGCTCAACGCCAGGCAGCGGTGCGATGAGGCAAGCGAGTTCGAACAGGAACTGTTCAAACGCATTGTCGCGCAGGACGATGCGGTGATGGCGCTCTCGCAAATTTATCAGGTCTATCTCGCAAAGATGACTTTGCCGAGCAAACCACTAGGCGCTTTGCTCTTCCTCGGCCCGACCGGCTCAGGCAAGACGCGCTCGGTCGAGGCCGCCGCCGAAATTCTGTTCGGCGACTCGTATGCGATGGTCAAGGTTGATTGCGCCGAATTTCAGCACTCGCACGAAATATCCAAGCTGATCGGTTCGCCTCCGGGCTACCTCGGACACCGCGAAACCAGGCCGATTCTCTCGCAGGAGATTTTGGATCGCTTTCACACGCTGCAGAACAAGCTGACCTTCGTGCTCTTCGATGAGATCGAGAAGGCGTCCGACGCCCTGTGGCAGCTTCTGCTCGGAGTCCTGGATAAAGCGCGGATCACGCTGGGCGACAATCGAGTGGTTGATTTTTCGAGCTGCGTGATCGTCATGACATCGAATCTGGGCGCGCGTGAAATGGCCGAAGTCACCGAAGGCAAGGTCGGTTTCACGCGGCGCTTCGAAGCGGAGCCTGAACTGGACGCGAGGATCGAGAGGATCGGCGTCGAAGCCGCGCGCCGCAAATTCTCGCCGGAATTCATCAACCGGCTCGACAAGATCGTCGTCTTCCGCAGCCTGAGCGAAGAGTCGCTGCGCCGGATTCTGGACATTGAATTCCAGATCGTACAGCGGCGCGCGCTGATGTCGGGAGGCGGAAATTTCGTGCTCAGTTGCGCCGAAAGGGCGAAGGATTTCCTGCTCGCCGAAGGGTTCGACCGGCGTTACGGCACGCGTCCGCTGAAACGGGCCATCGAGCGGCACATGGTGATACCGCTGTCGAATCTGATCGCCACGAAGCAGATTGATGTCGGGGACGTCGTTTACGTTGACGTGGACGAAACGGGACGGGAACTATGTTTTAAAAAGAAGCCCTGTTCGGCGGCGATGGAATGGACTCAATCCATCAGCGGCGGGCGCGGTGGACGAGGTGGCTCGGCGCAGCCGCTGGCGGCCTGAGCGCGGTTGATGATCTGTGACATTGGAAATTAAAACTACGATTGTAGGCATACCGGTTGCTCAGGGCATGAAGGAATTTGAAGTCCCCATTGGCAGAAGTTGAAAACAAATTTTGGAAGGAGAGCGAGTAACTGAAATGAGAATTTTACTGATTGTATTAGCCGCATTCGTGGCGCTGGCGGGTTTTGGTTGTGAAGGGCGAAACGTCACCGACGCCACCATCACCGCGAAAGTGAAGAGCAAGCTGGCGTCGAGCGCCGAGACCAGCGCGCTGAACATCAACGTGGATACGAACGCCGGTGTGGTCACTCTGACCGGTACCGCTCAAACCCAGGCTGAAAAAGCGGAAGCCGAACAGTTGGCCAGGAACACCGAAGGCGTGACGCGAGTCGTCAACAACATCACGGTCGTTCCGAGCGCGACTGGCGAAGGCTCTGGCCAAACCGGCATGGCGGCGAGCGATATAACGATCCTGTCCAAGATCAAGACGCGCTACGTTTCTGAGGGCATCATCGGCACGAACGTTGATGTGAGCAATGGTGTGGTCACTCTCAGAGGCGAGGTCGAAAACGCCCAGGAGAAGGCGAGGGCCGAAAGCATCGCCAGATCCATAGACGACGTTAAGAGCGTCAATAACATGCTCGTCATCAAAAAATAATGACGATGACGCGATGGCTATCGAGCCTGAGCCATTGAGAGTGAAAAGGATGAAATGAAACGCCACGAGCTTTCGCGCTCGTGGCGTTTTTGCATGCGCTCATCATTGGTGTTCGGGTAAATGAACGCTGACGCGGGCGCCTGAAACAGCCGCTGGCATAGCCGTTGCCCTAATGTTCGTAGACCCGTATGAGGGCAGAACGGAGGCGCAATGAAAGAAAGGAGAAGAAAGAGAGTGAGGAGGCGGCGGCTTGAGAAACAGGTCGAGGGAAAGATCGAGGAAAAGATCGAGAGACTGCGCGTCACGCCTGGGTTTACTCACATTCATCTCCGCCACATTTTAACGGGCGTCGCGGCGGTTCTTATTTTGCTAACCACTGTATCGGCCTTTAAGCTCCATAACGCCTATGCCCGTTACGCGACGATAGTTGACGGGCGGCTTGATCAGCAGATGTTGCAACGCCATACCGGAATTTATGCGGCTCCGCGTCGAGTGAGTGTCGAACAACAAATTTCCCAGGACGAATTGAGAGAGCGATTGCTGCGCGCGGGTTACCAGCAGGAACGACAGGAGAAGCCGGCCGATCAGTTTTCCTCAGGCAGTTTTATTGTTGCGGGCGATACGGTGAGGCTGAGCACGAACGAATCGGCTCGCTCCGGGAACCTGCCCGAAGCCGTCAAAATCAAATTCAGTGGAAAGGCGAAGAGCGGCGCGCGGATCGTCAACATCGAAGACGTTGGCGCCGGAAAAGACATCGAGAGCATTACCTTGCCGCCGGAATTGATCGCCATGGACGGAGGCGGGATGTATCCAATAAGTTTTGCAGGCTTCGAGGATTTTCCGCCAGTGGTGGTCAAAGCTCTGATCGCAATCGAGGACAGACACTTCTTTTCGCACAGCGGAGTTGACGGTAAGGCCATCTGCCGCGCGATGTGGGAGAACTGGCGTCACGGCGGAATCCGCGAGGGCGGCTCGACCATCACACAGCAGTTGATCAAGACCAGCTTCCTGACGCCGGAGCGCACTTACGAGCGCAAGTTTCAAGAGGCGATGATGGCGATGGCGCTCGAACAACGGTTGAGTAAGGAAGAGATTTTCACGCTTTACGCCAACCGCGTTTATCTGGGTCAGAGCGGAACGACGGCGGTTTACGGATTCAAGCAGGCGGCGCGCGTCTTTTTCGACAAAGACCTGCCGGAGCTTTCGCTCGCGGAATCGGCGCTGATCGCCGGGTTGGTGCAGGCGCCCAATCGGTATTCGCCTTATCTGCATGCTGACGCGGCCACCGCGCGGCGGAACACTGTGCTCGACGCGATGGTCGAGACGGGCGAGATCAGCGCTGAAGAGGCGGAAGCGGCGAAGTCGGAGGAACTGGCTGTGGTACCGCCCGCGAAACCCGATGAATCGGTGGCGCAGCACTTCATTGATTACGCGAAACGCGAACTCTCCGGCCAGGGCGTCAACGAGCGTGATACTCCGGACCTGAATGTCCAGACCACGCTCGACCTGGATTTGCAGCGGGCCGCGAACATCGCGGTGAAAAATCATCTGGCGAAGCTTGATCGCGCTTTCAGCAAACGCGCGAATCTGCCCGAAGCCGCGCTGATAGCCATTGATCCGCATACCGGAGAAATACTGGCGATGGTCGGCGGGCGCGATTACGCGCAGAGCCAGCTCAACCGCGTCACGGACGCCCGCCGTCAGCCGGGGTCGGTCTTCAAACCGATCGTTTACGCCGCCGCGCTCACGCACGGAATATCGGCGGAGACCACATTCAACGACGCGCCGCAGGAATTCGTTTTCGGTCACGAAATTTATCACCCGGAGAATTACGGCGGCAGATTTTCAAACCGGACGGTGACGTTGCGCGAAGGAATTATTCGCTCGTTGAATGTGGTGGCGGTGGACGCCGCGATGCGAGTCGGATTGCCGAAGGTGGCGGAGATTGCCGAACGAATGGGATTGCCGCGACCCGAAGCCTATCCTTCGATGGCGCTCGGAGCTTTTGAAGCGACGCCGTTTGAAATCGCGCAGGCGTATTCGACATTCGCAAACAACGGGGCGCGCGTGACGCCTTTCGCAGTCAAAGCGATTACGCGCGACGGCATGAACAACCGCAAAAACGCGAAAGTGGAAACCAAAGTGTTCGGCGCTCGGTCGGCGTACACCATTACAGAAACGCTGGCTGACGTGGTCAATCGCGGCACGGCTGCGCGCGTTCGGGGATTGGGGTATCGCGGCCCGGCGGCGGGCAAGACCGGTAGTTCGCGCGACGCCTGGTTCGTTGGCTACACTCCGAAGCTGTTGGCGGTTGTCTGGGTCGGATTCGACGATCACCGCGACGTGGGGATGACGGGGGCCGAAGCGGCTGTGCCGATCTGGACGGATTTCATCAAACGCGCGCTGGCGCTGCGCCCTGATTTAAGAGCCGAGAAATTCACGCCGCCTTCCGGAACGGAACAGGTGGAGATAGACCCGGAGACAGGGATGCTCGCCACCAAAGACTGCCCATCGCGCAAGATCGTGGTGATGGATGTCGCAAAGACACCGCTGTTCTGTTCCAAACATCAACCTGGCCAGGTCAGACCGGCGGGACGAAAGAGTTATTCGGTGTTAGCCAATAGCGAGCGGCAGCGATCAGTGAGACGAGCCAGACCGGCGCGGGGTCCAACACGCGCCGGCAATATTCCGCTTCAGCCCTTGAGTGATGAGGATGGAGTGGCGCCTGAGCTTCGGCCTGTGATCAACAGAGAGGAGGGTGAACCGTTGAGAAAGAAAGCGGACGAGACGCGACCGCCTGTGGCCAGTCCAGCGCCCTCGACAGGGCAGAAGCCCGAAATCAGGAAAGAAGCGCCGCCCGGTCCCAACCGCCAGTGAAAATGAGTTGTTTGCTGACACGGTTCTTTTCGTTCCAACCGCTGCGCTTGTCAACGGGATTCTTTTCAGTATTCTCATCCCCATGCAACTCACCGACATCTTCGATCTCTCGCTCAAGGGCCGCGCGTCGGCTCAAGCGCTCGAATACGAACGCGCGGATGGCGTCGCCTCGCTCACCTTCGGCGAACTCGACACGCGGAGCAATCGCGTGGCGCGGCTTCTCGCTTCTCGCGGCCTGACGCGCGGCGACCGGCTCTGCTTCTTTCTGCCGAACCGCGTCGAATTTATTGATCTCTTTCTGGCCTCGGTCAAAATCGGCGTGATCGTCGTTCCGATCAACGTTCTTTACCGCGAACGCGAAGTCGCTCACATCGTCGCCGACGCTGAACCGAAGGCCGTCGTGACGACCCGCGAGCTTGCGCCGTTCGTCCCGCCGGGAACTCCGGTTTGGGATGTTGATGAACTCGCCGCAGCCGCATTGCGGCACGATGGCGCGCGTGTGCGAACAGCGATAGACGGCGACGATGCGGCGGCGATTGTTTACACGTCGGGCACGACGGGCCGGTCGAAAGGCGCGGTTCTCACTCACAACAATTTCGCGGCCAACACGGTCAACCTGCTCGCCTGCTGGCGAATCACGAGCGAAGATCGTTATCTGGCCGTTTTGCCGCTGTTTCACGTTCACGGCCTGGGCAACGGCGTTCACGCGTGGCTGGCCAGCGGATGCCGCATGTGGCTAGCCGAACGTTTCGACATCAATCGCGCGCCCGCGCTGTTTGAATCTTTCCAGCCGACATTGTTTTTCGGAGTGCCGACAATTTACGTGCGGTTGCTGGAATTGCCGGTTGAGCAGGCGCGGCGCATCGGCGAGCGGATGCGATTGTTTGTCTCCGGTTCAGCGCCGCTTCCAGCGCACGTTCTGGAAGCCTTCCGCGCGAAGTTCGGCCACACGATCCTCGAACGTTACGGGATGAGCGAGACGCTGATGAACATCAGCAATCCTTACGAAGGCGAGCGGCGCGCAGGCTCGGTCGGTTTCCCGATGCCCGGCGTTTCGGTCAGGATTCTCGACGCGGAGATGCGGCCCGTGACGGATGGTGAAGTCGGCGAAGTCTGGGTGCGCGGGCCGAATGTTTGCGCGGGCTATTGGCGGCGGCCTGACGCGACGGCGGAAGCGTTCGTGGATAATTGGTTTCGCACTGGCGATCTGGGCGAACGGTCAAACGATGGCTACATCACGCTGCGAGGCCGTCGCACGGAACTGATCATCTCCGGCGGCTTCAACATCTACCCGCGCGAGATTGAAGAGGTCTTGCTGGAACAACCCGGCGTGCGCGAAGCCGTCGTCTGCGGCGCGCCGGATGAACGTCGAGGCGAACTGCCTGTGGCCTATGTCGTCGTAGACGAGACCTTCGACGAGAAGGCTGCGGAGGCGGCCTGCCGGCAATCGCTGGCGTCATTCAAAGTTCCGCGCGCGTTCATTCGCGTTGACAGCGTTCCGCGCACCGCGCTGGGCAAAGTTCAGAAACACCTGCTGCCGCCCTGGAAATCACACTGACTATTCGACCGTCACCGACTTCGCCAGGTTCCTCGGCTGGTCAACGTCGCATCCTCTGCGAACAGCGATGTGATACGCGAGCAATTGCAGTGGAATCGCTGAGAGCACGGGCGAAAGCAACTCGCTCGAAGGCGGGACTTCGATGGTGTAACTGGCCGATTCGCGCGTGTCGTTATCGCCTTCGGTGACGATTGCCACGACGATGCCGTCGCGCGCTTTGACTTCCTGAATGTTCGAGATTGTCTTCTCGTAACGCAGCCGCGATTTTTCGTCATCCGGGTCGAGCGTGTTGATGACGACCACCGGCAGCCGCGAATCAATCAGCGCGTTCGGTCCGTGCTTCATCTCGCCCGCCGCGTAGCCCTCCGCGTGAATGTAGGAAATCTCCTTGAGCTTCAACGCGCCTTCGAGCGCGATCGGAAAGTTGATGCCGCGTCCGAGATAGAGGAAATCGGTCGAGAGTACGAATTTCTTCGACAATTCTTCGTAATCAATTTCGGGGTTGTTGAGCAGCTTTTCGATCTTCACCGGCAGCTCCGAAAGATGCTGCGCGTGCTGTTTCAATCTTTCTTTGTTGAGCGTCCCGCGCTCCTGGGCCAGAAACAGCGCGAAGATGTAAGCCGCGACCATCTGTGACGTGAAAGCTTTGGTCGAGGCGACGCCGATCTCAGGCCCGGCGTTCGTGTAGACCGTGCAGTCGGCTTCGCGCGTCATCATCGAACCCTGCACGTTGCAGATCGCCAGGCTCCGGCAGCCTTTCTCTTTTGCCTCGCGCAGCGCAGCCAGCGAGTCCGCCGTTTCGCCCGATTGCGAGATGACCATCATCAGCGTCGTCGGCGAAAGGATCGGATTGCGGTAGCGGAACTCCGAGGCGTAATCAATTTCGACAGGGACACGCGCCAGTTCTTCAATCAGGTATTTGGCGACCATCGCCGCGTGCCAGGCCGTGCCGCAAGCCGCGATCTTGATGTCGGTAAAGCGGCGGAACTCCGCGCGGTCAATGTTCATGGTGTCGAGGAAGACCTGGCCTGTGTCGAGCGAGATGCGGCCTTTCGCGGTGTCGCGGACGGCGCGCGGCTGTTCGTAAATTTCCTTGAGCATGAAATGCTTGAACCCGCCCTTTTCGGCCTGGATCGGATCCCAGTTGACGCTCTGAACCTGCGGTTTGATTTCGGAGTCTTGTCCGTCGGTGACACGCACGCCGTCGCGCGTGAGCGTGGCGATTTCGTTGTCGCCCAGAAAGAAAATGTCGCGCGTGTAAGGCAGCAGCGCCGGAATATCCGAAGCGACGAAGTATTCGCCGTCGCCCAGACCGATGACGATGGGCGGGCCGAGCCGCGCGGCCACGATCTTTTCAGGTTCGTCGGCTGAGATTGCGACCAGCGCGTAAATCCCGCGCAATTCCGCCAGCGAGCGCCGGAAGGCTATTTCGAGTCCGCCAGATGAATCATGGCTCAGGTGTTTTTCGATCAGATGCGCGACGACCTCGGTATCGGTTTCGGTCTGGAAGATGTGATCCTGGTCTTGCAACTCGCGTTTGAGTTCGAGGTAATTTTCGATGATACCGTTATGGACGACGACGATTCGGCTTGTGCAGTCGCGGTGCGGGTGAGCGTTCTCCTCGGTCGGTCGTCCGTGCGTGGCCCAGCGCGTGTGACCAAGCCCGTAATCGCCGTCAAGAGGATTTTTCCTGATGGCGTCTTCCAGGTTGCGCAACTTTCCGCTTGCGCGCCGCACCTGCATCTCGCCTACGGAATTGACCACCGCAATTCCCGCTGAATCGTAGCCGCGATATTCCAACCGCCTCAGACCTTCAATGATGACCGGGACAACCTGTTGATTGCCGACGTATCCGACGATTCCGCACATAGCGTTTCTCTCGAAAAAAAGGCATGGAGTTCAGCCTTCAGGCTGTCGGGCTTTCATCACTCGCCTTTTGGCGTAAACCCGGCAGCCTGAAGGCTGAACTCCATGCCGTTAAATCACTCTTTGAGTTTCTTCTTCACCTGCGCCGGGACGCCTGCGACCAGCGAATCCGGCGGCACGTCTTTGGTGACCACCGAACCCGCGCCCGTCATCGAGCCGCGTCCCACGCGCACCGGCGCGACCAGCATCGTGTCGGAGCCGATCTTCACGTCGTCTTCGATGACCGTCGGGTTCTTCTGCCTGCCGTCGTAATTGCAGGTGACGGTCGCGGCGCCGATATTGACGCGGTCGCCGATGGTCGCGTCGCCCAGATAAGTCAGATGCATTGATTTCGTCTTGCGGCCCAGCCGTGACTTTTTGATCTCGACGAAATTGCCGACGACGGCGTCTTCGGCCAGTTCCGCGTGCAAGCGCAGATGCGCGAACGGCCCGACGGTGTTGCGCGCCGCCAGCTTGCTGCTGACGATCACGCAGGAGTTTAAAATTTTGCACTCGTCGCCGATCTCAGCGTTGATCAGATGCGACCACGAACGGATTTCGCAGTTGGCGCCGATGCGTGAATCGCCCTCGATGATGACCTGCGGGTGGATCACCGTGTCGCGCCCAATCTCGACCGAATCGTCAATGTAGGTTGAGTCGGGATCAACAATCGTCACGCCGTTGGCCATCAGCCGGTCAATTGTTTCGTAGCGCAGCCGCTTCCACATCGCCGCCAGTTCGGCGCGCGTGTTGATGCCGTCCAGTTCGTGCGCGTCTTCGTGAAAGACCGTCCCGACGCGCAAGCTGTCGTCGAGCATGTGTTGGGGAACGTCGGTCAGGTAATACTCGTTCTGCGCGTTGTGCGGCGAGAGTCGTTCCAGCGCATCGAGCAGCGCGGGGATGTCGAAGCAGTAAAGCCCCGGATTGACTTCGGTGATTGCGCGCTCTTCAGGCGAGCAATCGCGCTCTTCGACAATCTTCAGGAAATCGCCTTGCGCGTTTCTGACGATGCGCCCGTAAGCCGGAGGCGGGTCAATGCGGACGGTGACGAGCGTCGCGGCGTTTCCGGCGCGTTCATGCTCGGCGATCAATTTGCGCAGAGTTTCGGCCTTGACCGCCGGCGTGTCGCCGTAAAAAACGACCAGCAGGCCGCGCGCGTCTTTCAGCGCGCCGGCGGCGCATTTGACGGCGTGGCCGGTGCCGCGCTGTTCGGTTTGCATGACGAATCGCAATTTATCCGCGTCGGCGGGAGCGATCGAGGCGCGCGCGGCCTCTTCGACTTTACCGGCCTGATGACCGACAACCACAAAGATGTTTTCGGGATTGAGGCGCGCCGCCGTGCGCAGGACGTGCGCGATCAGAGGGCGGCTACCGATTTTGTGCAGGACTTTGGCCTGGCTGCTCTTCATTCTCGTGCCTAAACCGGCAGCCAGAATCAGGACATTTACAGGGACTTTCACAACATTCTCCAAAACTATTTCCTCAGCTTGATTATTTCAAAGGGGGGAGTAAGACGGACGGAATTATAAGCGAAGCTCAGCGCGAATAGATGCCAAATATCGCTTTGCTCAATTTTTCAGGCGAGTGGCGCACTGCGCGCGATTCCGAAATGAGCGGGAGGGAGACGAATTCGACTGCGCCGAATTCGGGCGGCGTTGAATTTGCCGGGTCCGGTGGCTTGAGCGCGACGGCCTGCTCCGCCGCGTACCGTTCCAGCATCTCGGTCGAAATCGGCGCTGAATTGAACAGCGCATAATCCAGCTTCAGTTTCGGCGCGTAAGCGAGCAGATGTTTGACGTGGTCGGCGGCGGTGAGGCCGTCGGTTTCGTCGGATTCGGTCATCGCATTGCAGATGTAAATCTTCTTTGCCTTCGATCGAGTGAGAGCGCCCGCGATATCGCGGATGAGCAGGTTGGCGATGACGCTGGTGAAAAGCGATCCGGGGCCGAGCGTGATCAGATCGGCGTCGAGAATCGCTTCGACCGCTTCGGGCAGCGCGCGCGCGTCCGCAGGCGAAATGGCCAGCTCGCGGATCGGGGCGTTCTGCGATTTGATCGCCACCTGCCCGCGAATGATCCGCTTTCCCACCTGCGCCACCAGATCAACGCGGTCGAGAGTCGAAGGTAACACCCGCGCCGTAACGCCGAGCATCCCTCTGGCCTGATCAATCGCCTGTAGAAAAGAGCCGCTCATCTGGTTGAGCGCCAGAATAATCAGGTTGCCGAGCGAGTGTCCGCCGACCGCTCCGTCACCGGGAAAACGGTGGCGAAACAGGCCAGTCATAAACTGTTCTTCGCCGGCCAGCGCCACCAGACAGTTGCGAATGTCCCCAGGTGGCAGAACCGAGAACTCGCCGCGCAAACGGCCCGAACTCTTTCCGTCGTCGGTTACAGTGACAATCGCAGTCAGTGAAATTCGAGGGGGTGAATCATTGAGATAAGGCTTGAGACCTCTGAGCAGCGTCGAAAGTCCTGTGCCTCCGCCGATGGCGACAAATTTGATCGGGGCGGTTCCTGACATAAATCACTGATAAGGAAATAAACGGTCATTCTGGTTTGCGCGGCGATTTGTGCGCGCAGGAAACAGTATTGACGCAGTCTTCGTCCAGTTTTAATCGCGCGACCGGAACCTTGTTGATGATGTGAGATTCGACGATCTCCTTCACGTCCTCCGGCTTCACGCCTCCGTACCAGACAGCTTCGGGGTACACCACGACGGTCGGTCCGTGCTCGCATTGATCAAGACAACCGGCGCGGTTCGCGCGTACAGAAGCTTTCAAACCGCGTGCCGCCAGTTCCTGCTTGAAAACCAATTGGAGCGCGCCAAGCCCTTCGGGGTCGCAACACCCTCTGGGGTTTTCAGGCGGACGCTGGTTGGCGCAGACGAAAATGTGATGTTCAAATTTTGCCATATACAAATTCAGGTGAGGGAGAGTAAGACAATAGCTACTTTGACCTGAGCGAAGCTGAGTCTGCCTCGCCGTTTCGGATGCGTCAAGATAGGTGGAAAATTATCTCTCGGAGAAATACCGCGCGTTGTAATCTGGCGGACAGACTCGAACATCGGCTCTTTTTATTATGTGGGCGCATCCGCTGGCGGTTTAAACAAAAAATAATTGGCCTGGGAAAAAAAGTTGTTGGAAAAAAACAGGCAATCAGTATATTCACGTTCGTCGTATTACCGGTAACGGCAATGCGAAAACTGGGATGAACTACCCGCCTGACAAGACCCCGTTGGTCGGCGGAATTGAAAAAGTAATAAACTGGGAACTGCAAGGGAAGCCAAGCAGGCCAAGCAGGAAGGAGGGATGACGCTGATGGTGAAAATATCAAGTGACACCTTGAAGCTGATCAACAAGTTGCCTAAGAAGAAGAAAGAGAAGGTGGACGCGATTGTCCGCCGCCACGTCGCTGCCTGCCAGCGAAATGGATTCGACCCGGAAAATCTGGATCGCGTCTATATCGAAGCGATTGAGATGATTGACCTGGAGGTTAAGTTCCCGGAACCAACCGATGAAGAGATTCGCGATTGGGAACCGGCGCGGCATTACGACCAATACATCAGCCCGAAGGCCGCATAAGCCATCCAAATCATCAATACGAAGGCAACGCGAGTTTTGAACATTTGAACATCGGGGATGCGCCGGAATGCGCATCCCCGATTTAATTTTGCCCCGGGTTAATAGGGGGAGGCGCGCGTTCCTCGGCGGCTCCGGATTTTTAAAGTTCTGCAAGATAGCCGGAGCCACGACGTTCCTGTCTTTGCGGCGTCCCGAATTCCGATAACACGTCATTCATTCGACAAGCTGAAGGTGGCTCGGTATAATCCGCCACTTAATTTTCAAGCAATAATCAATGACATATCGAGACAGGCTCACGAGCCGGCTCGGAGAAGCGAGCCTTTGATTTATCCCGCAATGATCTGTCCTCCGAGCAAAGCTTTTCCATTTTAAGGAGTCTAGAGAGCGTGAAGAGAACTTTTCTGCTTTTATCCGTTCTGGCAATTTTTTGTGTCATTGCCTCACTCACCGCAAGCCACGCGCAACAAACCGCCACTGACGAAATCTCGCTTCGGCTTTTGCCGGTTCCAACCAACGTGATCGGCACGACGGTGAGGGGCGTGAGCAATGACGGCAAACGCATCGTCTTCGATTCGATCAACAATTACAACGGTAAGAACGTTGACAGCAACACCGAGATTTACGTTTACGACGTTGACACCCGCGCCATCATTCAGATTACGGACACCGCCGACATCAAAGACCCAGCCGACACGACCAAGACGTTGTTCAAGATTAACAACGTAACTCCGGCGATCAGCGGCGACGGAACCAAAATCGTCTTTGTCTCAAACGCCGAATTCGGCAATACGAAGAACGATGACCGCAATTACGAAATCTATCTGGCCACACTGCCGCGCAACTCGACTACGGCTACAATTTCACGCATCTCCGACACCGACAAGAACAGCGACGGCGAAGTCGTCAAGGAAATCTTCAATAACTACCTGCCGAGCATCAACGACGATGGATCGCTCATCACGTTCGTTTCAACGCGAGGCAGTTTCAAAGCGGTTGTGGGAGGCTCGCAGGCTTTCACTGCGCTCAAAGAAGGCCCGGCGAACAATCAGACCGACCCGGATGGCAATGGCGAAATCTTTCTTTACGACACAACCGGTAAAAAATTCTCGCAGGTGACCGCCACACGCGATATTGACGCGACCAAGGATTTCACTGTCAGAGGGTTTAATTCGGCCCCGATGCTGAGCGGCGACGGACGTTCGCTGGTTTTCATTTCGGGTTTCAACTACGCAGGCGCGAACGCGAACAAGAACAGCGATTTCAACGGAGAGATATTCATTTATAAAATCGGCGACCCCGTGAACACGTTCACGCAGGTGACCGACACGACCGGCACGGCCATCGTTCCCGTTCTGAATCTGGGCGGCTTCTATTCGGTTAATCCGACCGCGCCGATGAACACGCTGAACGCGGCCACTCATCCGCTCAGCGGCGATGGATCACTGCTCGTGTTCGAGTCTGCCGGCAATTTCGCCAACAACAACGCCGACAAGACGCGCGAACTGTGGCTTTACAACGTCAACACGAAAGCTTTCACGCAACTCACCAACCAGTCCGTGTCCGCGACGCCGACGCAGGATGAGCTTAAGAAGATTGACTACAATTTCCTGCCGAGCATCAATTCAACAGGCACGCACATCGGTTTCGGCTCGACGCTCAACCTGACGCCCGCCGCCACCAGCGGCGTGAAGGCGGACAACGCCGACGGCAGCCGCGAAGTTTTCCGCTACGACATCGCCGCGCAGAAATTCCGCCAGATCACTTTCGCCGACAAATCGGGTCTTGTGTTAGATCAGCGCGACGCCACCGCGCAGCCTTATGTTGACAACTCCGGCGCGGCCATAACCTTCAGTTTCGTCGCCACTCTGCTGGCGCCGAAAGCTGCGGTGATTGACGACCTGTTCCAGGCCGTGGTCCGCCCCTTGACCGCGAAGAGTCCGGTCGAATCGAAACTGGCCAACGCCGCCAGCTTCGACGCCACACAGGCCGCGCGCGGTTCGATTGTCGCGGCTTTCGGGGCGCAGTTGGCCAACGCTACGGTCAGCGCGCCGAGCGCTAACCTGCCATTCGATCTCGGCGGCGTGACGGTGACGGTCAATGGATTGGCCGCGCGCCTGATTTTCGTTTCGCCCGGGCAGGTCAACTTCGTGCTTCCGCAGCAGGTGGACAACGGCGACAGCGCTGATTTCACGATCAACAACAATGGCGTGCAATCGGCGGGCAAGGTCAAAATCGTTGACGCCGCGCCCGGCGTTTTCACGACCACCAGCGACGGCAAAGGCGCGACCGCCGCGCAATGCGGACGCGTCTCGTCGGACGGGTTGGGCTTTCTGACCACGCTGCCTCCGTGTTCGGTCGGCAATGAATCGCAGGCCGATCTGTTGATTATTTACGGCACTGGATGGCGCAATGGCGCCGGCATTCAGGTCAAGATCGGAGACCAGACTCTGACGCCTTCTTTTGCCGGCGCGCAGCCCGAATTCCTGGGTCTGGATCAGATCAACGTCAGCCTGACGAAAGACCTGGCCGACAAGAAAGACCAGGACGTGACTGTGATTGTCCCCGCCGCGACGAACATCGAAAGCAACAAATCCAAGACTTCATTCCAGCCCTCTCAGGCGTCAATCACGACGCTGAACGGCGCGAGTTTCGATGCGGGCGTCGTCGCGCGCGGCTCTGTGGCCGTCGCTCAAGGCGCGAATCTCTCGAACGAAACCGCCACCGCGTCAGGCTCCAATTATCCGACCGAACTGAAAGGTGTGAAGGTCAATGTGGCCGATATGCCCGCCCTCATCAGCTACGTTTCGCCGACGCAGGTCAATTTCATCCTGCCGAACGCAGTCAAACCGGCTGATCTGGTCGAGGTGGTGATCAATAACAACGGCGTCATCTCACGAGGCCGAGTTAAGGTGCAGGACTCCTCGCCTGGCGTTTTCACCATCGGCGGGAGCGGCGCCGGACGCGCTCAGGCGAAATGCGGCAAGGTCAACGCCGACGGCTCGATCACTCTCAGCGATCCTCCATGCTCGGTCGGAACCGACGCCAATCCGAATATCATCCGCATCTTCGGCACCGGATGGCGCAACGCCGACAAGGTGGTGCTGAAGATCGGCGACGTTGAATTGACCAACGTTTTCGCCGGAGGCCAACCCGCTGGAGGCGGAGCGATCACGCCCGGCCTTGACATCATTGACGCGAAACTGACTGCTGCGCTCGCGGGCAAGACGGACGTGGACGTGATTGTCACCACAACTTCCGCCGGCAAGTCATTCTCAAGCAAGGCGGGAATCAAGGTCTCATTCACGAGCAACTGAAACTCGGAGTAACAGTGAGCGCAGGGTCATAACTTTTTTCATCAGGGCGGGAACAGCCACAGAGATCGCAGAGAAATTATCCATCTCCTCTGTGATCTCTGTGGCTAAAAGTCTTCATCCATCGCCCGCTCTTCATCAAAACTTGAGACAAAATCGAATCTGCCGGGCCGGAAGCGTTTTTTACATGCAAAACCTCCACAGCGCCCGCGCCGTGAGGTTTCCAGCGTTCGGCGAACGTCTCCGAATTCGAGTTGACGAAGATTGTCAGCGCCGGGACTCGGAGCGCGGCGGCGATGTGCTGTCCCGCTGAATCGTAGCCGATGTACTGGTCACTGGCGGCGATCAGTCCGGCGAAGGCTCCGATGCCGCCATCCCACGTGACCGCGTCGGCTTCAATCTTTTCTCGTGAAATTACTTCGGCGCAGTTTTGCTCATTGATCTCAACGATGGTTTTGCCGGTGGCTGCGAGCGTTGCGACGATGCGGTTGATCTGCTCCCGCTCATCGGCGGTCGCCCCTTTGTCCAGAATGAGCGCGGAGTCGTTGATCAGGCGTTGGATCAGTTCGCATTCAAATTGGTCAGAGACTCGTTTGCCCTGGTTGCCGCCCACGCCGAGGCTGATCGCGGTGATGCGCGACGCTCCGGCTCGTCGCAGCCTATCGGCGACGCTGAGGCCGAAGTTTTGATGCGCGGCTGATAGTGCGACATAGGGGAAAGTCTCTCCGGTCAGGCCGAAAACTTCATTCAGCCAGCAGGAAGCCAGTTGGCCGAGGCAGGTTGCGTTCTCGCGTTGATAGCTGCGGCTTTCAAAAAAGAAATAGTTGCGGTCGTTTTTCAGCAAAGGCAACAGGCCAAGTTGCGTTAAGCGCGAATCAGGGTCAATCAGCCGGAATTCGTCTGCGTCCAAACCTTTGATTTCTTCGTTCACTGCCTCGACCACATCAATCCAGCTTGTTAATCGTGACAGCACACCGCCGCCGCGCTCGTATCTAATCTCGCGGATTCGCACGCGCGGATCGCCTCCGAATAGTTCGCGCAGTTTGGCCGAGCCTAGCAGAACGAATTCGGCTTCAGGCGCCAGGTCGCGCAGCTTCGCGATCATCACGCTGGTGATGGCTACGTCGGCGCCGATAGTGACGCGGGAGAGGAGGAGGATTTTGCGGAGTGCGGAGTGCGGAATGCGGAATGCGGAATGCGGATTTGAAATTCGAGATTTGCGCGCGGGCAGGTCAGATTCTCTGAAGATGTCGAAACTGTTTAAGGCTTCGTCAAATCCTTTTGCCTCCGGCAGGCGACGGTAGAAATCAATCACCTGGGCCAGGATTCGGTCGTAGAGTTGGCAGGCCGCCGGGTCGAAAGAATCGTT